>Ga0302126_10000002_pt1 | contig 323103 bp, 280 predicted proteins | sample CB4_20m_MG_FD_203108 | JGI IMG/M metagenome (GOLD analysis project Ga0302126, IMG submission 203108) | Marine microbial communities from Western Arctic Ocean, Canada - CB4_20m | ecosystem: Environmental > Aquatic > Marine > Oceanic | place: Canada: Western Arctic Ocean | collected 2017-09-24 | reverse complement strand
AAGAGATTGGGCAAATCTGATTGAATTTCCCGAATCTTTCGGAGTTTTTCGGCGCGCGCCGCCGATATCGCCAAACCCGGTTGCGGTGTCACCGAAGGTCACAAAGGGATGAAATTGTCGGGATATCTCGTGTACAGCATGTCTGATGTATCACATCCTCGCGCCACCCCGAGAATGCTGCCGGTCTCATCATGGTATCTGTGAACACGCACTGCGATAGCGACAGCGACATTCCAGTGGAGAGTGCCAAAAGCGACAGCGCCGGCGCAGCGCGCAGCGGCAATCGGTATGGTGTTGCATCAACCAGACATGAAGGTCGTGAGTGGCGGATCGCTTGCTATAAGTATTGTCATCAATTCACGCACTTTCGCCCCCGCCCCATCGCCCAATACCGCCCGCAATCGCACGTGCGGCGTGCCGCCGCAAGCCTTGGTGCTATTTTTGCCCAAATTTTTTGCCCACAGTGTGGTCCGACTTATCGTGGACTTCGCTTTCGGGAATCGTTGTCGAGAATTTGAGACGGCCGTCTCAGATTGATTGCTTGCTGACTGTTTCCCGCGCGTGTCGGGCGGGCTGTTCCGCCGCCTAAAGCGCGCGATGCGCAGGATGTGCTTGCCCCTGGCGATGCTCGCCGTGTTCTTCGCCGTGGCGCTCGCTCCCGCGGATGCCGCGGCCGGGTCGTCCGCGCCTGATGCCGCGGCGCGTCGCATTCGCGCGTCGCTTTTCGCGAATCTCGACACCAATCTCGGCCCTTTCCCTTTCCACGAAGGCGTGGATTCGTTGTCCTGGTTCTCGGACCCGGCGCCCCCGAACCACCCGTCTAAATGGCTCACGGAGTGCTCAGCGATATCCCCAAACGCGGTGGGAAACCTGTCCGATGGAAACGGCACGGGGTGCGTGTTGCCCTCGAACGAAACGATTTTCGTGGCTTCCGGATCTCACATCGCGGGGGACGGCTCCTTGGTGGTGCCACGAGGCACGGTGTTGACATGTACGGACCCAACGAATAGTTATTGCGTTTTGTCCATCGCACTAGGTGGCGGGCTTGTCCTGGAACAAAACTCGCGGGTCTCCGCGGGTTTTCTAAACGTCACCGCGCTCCGCGTGGAGGTCGGAAACGGCGCGCGTTTAGACGCGGATGGGAGGGGCGACCCTGACGAGACACGAGGATGGAACGGCGTGGGCGGCGCCGGGTACGGGGGAGACGGCGCGGCGTGTCCTTCGGCTGGCCAAGTACTGCCCCCAGTTCCTGGAGGTCCGGGTTACGCGTTCGCGGAGTTCATAGACGTCGCCAGGGCGCCAGGGACCCGGGGTATGCAAGGAGGGAAACCGCCGCCCACCGGCACCGGCGCGGGCGGCGTGGGCGGCGGGTGCGTCGTCGTCGCCACCGGCACGCTCACGTTTCGCGACGGCGGATCCGTGAGCGCGGACGGGGTGGGCCCTCCACCTGGAGCGGCGCACGCCGGCGGAGGCTCGGGCGGGTCCGTGGTGGTGTTCGCGGGGGAGGTGGTGGGAGGCGCGCGGGGTTTCCACGCCGGTAACCGGTTGCGGTTGTCCGAATCGGAAGCGGGGGGGGCAGTGACCCAAGGCGTGGTGCGTGCGGGCGGAGGTCCGGGCGGTGACGACGGTGGCGGCGGGGGCGGCGGAGGCGGCGGAAGAATCGCGATTCTCGCACCAGAAGTGTGGCCCCCGTCCGTGAACATTGGCGTGGGGGGTGGGCGCAGCGGCGGCGCGTGCGGCGCCGCCGGGTTCCACGGCGCCGCTGGGACGACGCTGAACGCGAAAACAGGCGCGCTTTCGGTGTCCAACGCCGATCCCGTCACCGGGAGAGTCGCGCCCGCCCCTGAATCGTGCCTCGCGGACGGCGCGTGGGGCACCTGCGCGGTGACGCGCCTCACAGGCGCGCTCCCGCTGCGAGGTATCGCGTCGCTCAGGGTGACGGACGCGGCGGTGGCGTGCACGGACGCGTGCGGCGCGAGTTCACCCAAAACAGACCGGCGGTTGGGTCAAATCGCGAGCTCGTTCACCCGCCGTCACCGGAACCTGCTGGGCGGCGGCGAAAGCGGCGGCGGCGGCGGCGACGGTATCGTCCACCTTGAAGTTTCCAAGTCCATCACTTTGACGGGCAACGCGCACCTTCTGCACGGCAATGAAGTCGCGAGTGCGAGTGCGTTTGGAGCTGGGTTTCACAATGCCCAAGCACAACCCTCGAGCACGCTTTGGGTTGTTTCTCCTTTCGTCGCGGTGGCGGACCGGTCCACGATTCGCGCGGCGGGTGCCGTGAGTTTCGACGGCGGGCCTTCCGGAACAGGCGCTTTGAGTGTTACCGGCGGTAGCGCGGTCAGGGTGGTGCCAAATCCCCCCGACGCGCCGTCGCATGTGTTCAACATCGAAACCGTTACCGTGAACAACGGAGGGTCGTTACTCGTGGACGGCGCGGGGGCGTTGACGATCACGGGAAGAGGCGAGGATATCGGGGCGCTCGTGGTGGGGGACGAGGACGATTCACTAAATTATTTTTCGGCCGCGTCATACCATACCGTATCGTCACGCGGAGCGTCCCCATCCGGAGGAAGCGACGACGCGGGTGGCTACTCCTCAATCACCGCGGGTAGGCTCGTGGTTGAGCGGTTCGGCGAGGTGCGCGTGTCTCGCAAAGGCGCGGTGCGTGCGACGATATCGGTTCGCGACGCCGGCGATGACGAGCAAGAGTGTTCGCAAACCGTTTGCCCTACCTACGTGTACGGACGCACCCGTGGCAACCCGTGGCAAACCGTAGCGAGCGCCCAACACCTAAACGTCGACGACGAGATTGCGATTCCGTGCCAAACCGGCTCGGCGTCTCCGTTCGCGCTGCAGCTGTGTCACGGCGGTGTCGTTTTGGTCACGGACGGGGGGGTGGTTTCCGCACCCGCCGTCCACGTGTACGGCGTCTCGTTGGTACGCGTCGAGGACGGGTCAATCCACGCGGACGCCGGCGGGTGCCGCGCCGGCGAGGGCGGCGGGCGGGGGGAGAGTTTCGCGGGAGGCGCGGGCGGTGGCGGGGGCTACGGAGGCTATGGAGGGGATGGGTTCACACCTGCCGTGAGCCAGATAGTTACACCGGAAGACTCTCACGTGTACGATGCGTTCTTCCTGGACAACGCCAACGGCACGGTTGCGCGCGGGGGCGCGGCGTACGGCGACGGAGACGCGCCGTGCGACCCGGCGTCACCAAACGCCGGCGGTTTGGGGAGCGGCGGCGGCGCCGGCGCGGGTGCTGGGTACGGAGGCTCCGGGGGCGGCCTGGTCGTGGTGGGCGCGTCTGTTTGGCCAACCGCAATTCTCATCGTCGGCAACAAAGGCAGGGTCTCCGCGAACGGGGGCGACGCCGGTGGCGGCGACGCCGGCAGAGGCGGCGGCGGCGCTGGGGGGTCGGTGGTGGTTTTTGCCAGGCAGTTCGCGGTGGCGGCGACTGGAAAAGTCACAGCGGACGGCGGCGGCGGCGGGAAAGGGAGTGACGGTGACGGCGGGGGCGGGGGCGGGGGCGGGGGCCGCGTGCACCTCGAATGGTCACTCCCTTTGAACGATGGTTCGGGACAAGGCGCGAACCGCACTTCGCCGGACGGGGTGGTGACCGCGTTCGGCGGGGGGGGGGGCGACGGCGGCGTTTACCCCGAAAACGCAAACGCCACGGTTTCCGAAAACGGCCAAGCCGGGACGGTCACGGCGTCTCCCTGCGGTCCTGGCTTTTTCGGGCTTTTGTGTTTGGGGTGCCCGAACGGAACGTACAAGTCGGCGACAGGCAACTCAGCCTGTTTGCCGTGCGCGAGCATACCCACGCGCGCGGTGTTCGTCAGCCCGCAAGACAACCGCGGTCCGCCGGGTTGGTGGGGGCCCGGTTCCGTTACCGAACAGTGTCCGTACAGATGCGCCGGGAAAGCCGGGCTACGGTATCCTAGCTGCGCCACGCGCTTGGAGTTGGCGGTGGTGAGTTTGGGGGGGCCGTTAACCGCGGGCGCCGTGGTCGCCTTGGGGGTGATGTGCGTAGCACTGCCAATATCCACGGTGGTGGGACGCGCGCGCGCGGCGGAGAAAAGAGCGGCGGCGCGCGAACGGCGGGCGGGGCACTATGACCGCGGCGGGTCGGTGAATGGACGAAGAGGGTGTGCTTCTTCTTTTCGCGCCGTTGGGGTTTGGGAACGCACCGAAAGGAAAGGGCGAAAGCGTGGCCTGGAATTCTTCAGCCGCGGTTTCCCTGACCGAGACAGGGCAATCACCCTTTCCTTTCTGGACGATGACGACCGCGCGGAAGGCGGAGGTGCGAAGCCGAGTCACCGCACGCTGCTAAATCGCGACGAAAAAATATCGCCCGCGTTCATCGCGCGCGTTTACTTCTCCGGGTCAAACAACTTTGGCGACCCGTGGCGTTTACCCCCCACGCCCCCCCCCAAAGTCAGGCCCCTGTTACACGCGGAGGAGTGGCAGAGGCTTGTACGCGCGTGCGCTGTGGGTGCCCCCGCGAGCTGGGGCGGGTCCGATGACGCGATTGGCATCGATTCCCGGAATCCGACGTTTACGTCTCGACACGACGAAAAAAGAAACTGCACAAAGAAAACCTTCAAAGGCGCGTCGCGCGCGCGGTGGCGCGGTGCGGTTGATTTCGCGTTAGGGATGCTCTTCCCGCCGTTGCAAAGCGCGTGGCGCACACGCCAGTCCAATATAGTCGCGCGGAACATCGAGCACCTGGTGGATGCGTACGACCGCCGGTGTTTGCGATCGGCGCGCGCGCGAGCGCTGCGCGAGGGGCTTTCGTTTGCGTGTTCCGACGACGCCGCGGTGGCGTGGCTTGATTTCGTCGCGCAAGGCGACGAGGACGAGTACGAGTCCGGGCACTTCCGTCCGTCCGTGCCTTTGTCTGCGAGCGTGTCACGCGAAGCGGACGGAACACCAGGAACCGAACTCGGAACCCACCTGCCCCTCGCCATCGTGTTTGGCGGGCACGGCACGTTTGCCTCGCCGTGGCGCTGGGAAACGGCGGCGGGCGAGTCGAACGAAGCCACGCCGGCGGCGGCGCTTCGGCTTTGCGTGCCACCCACGACGCTCGCCAGGATAGGGCGGTGCGTCAGGGGTGCGCTTCGCAGGTGCCGCCGACTGCGCACGCCAGTGAAAGACGGGACACCGCCCTGTGGTGTGCGCCTTCGAGTGGAGAAACGCAGAGGCCGAGGCGGCGGCGGCGGCGCGTCTTTCGCGTTTGGCGGCGCCGACGCTTCGGGCGCTGTTTTTTCGCGCGACGCACCCGCGACGACTGAAACGTCAAACGTCTTCGCGTCCGTGGAAGGTTTGGATTTGCTTTACGATGTACTTCAAACCACGGTGAATCCTGAACTGAACCCGCACGGCCTTCACCTGGAGGTGTGCGCGTTCGCAACGCCCGGTGAGGATCCCTTTGGCGGGTTCCAGCTCGGGGTTGTGGCGCGCGCGGCAATCGGCAAACGGGAAAACGCAAACGGCGATTTCCCGGAGACGTGCGCGGAGACGCCGCGAGACGTGTTTCTCTCGCGCCAGAAAAACGCCGATCACCCGTTACCGATATCAACGCCCCCGCCGTTCGACCGGAGCCGGGATGTGGACGAGACCGCGGCGGCGGACACGGGGACGCACGACCTCGAACGACGACTCGCGGAGGACGGGGAGCATTCGGATGGAACCGAAACCGAAACCGGCGCGGTTGGCAGTTTCGCGGAGAGTTTCCCTTTTCGAAACGCCGCGGCGTGGGCATTGGCGGCCGCGACGTCCGGGGGGTCGCTTTCTCGACAAAGCACGATTTCGAAGAAAACGCAAGAGGACACGCACTTCACGAGCTTGAGGAACTTGCCGTCGCCGAGCGAAGAAACGAATTGGCCGAGGCTCACGCCGGCGACGCGCGGGTCCAACGCCAACGCGCGCTTGACTGAAAACAACAGAGCGTCGCGGCGAGAAGCCACGCCCGTACGTCACGATGCCCGTGGCGTTTCCGCCCAGGTTCAAACCTCCAATTCTGATACTAACAGCGAGTGGCAAATCGCCACGCGCGCGCTTCTCGCCGCCGCGCCCGTGGGCACGGTTGTGTACGCGCCCGTCGCTACCGCGGGAAGTTCGCCGAGTTCGCCAAGTTCCTCCTTTCCAAAAAAGAGTTGGTCTCGTTTCGCGTACGCCTCGGTCGTGTCTCCCCTGCCTTCCACTAAAGGTTCGTTTTGTCGCGTCGCCGTCGCGGCCACCGCCGCGTTGCTAGTCGCCCTGGATGGGACTTCGTCCTACTCCGTTTTATGGCAAACCGTGGCGTGCGACGCCACGGGCGCGCGCCTCGGGCTGGTGCTTTCGTTTTCCCTGTCGCTTCCTTTTTCGCCAATCGCCGGCGCGACCGCCGCGTTCGCCGGCTTGGGGTTGGGCGGAAATTCGTTTCGCGAAACCGCGACAGCCACGCGCGCGTACGCGACGTGGACTCTAGAGTCGCTCGTGTGCATTTTCGTAGCCTTCACCGCATCCGCCTTGGCCAGGTCAGGCGTCAACGCGCTTGGCAGGTGCGAGGACCGCGGCGGGCGGTTCGGGGGAGCGCTGTCGGCGGATGGAACACACTGGTTCGCCCCGTCCGTAGTCGCCGCGGTGGTTAAGCTGTTAGCAGCCGCCGCAGCCGCCAAACGCGCCGCGGACCTGGACGAGAAGCACGAGGAAGTTGTGGAGAGTCGTGAGACGGACGAAAGACGAAGTAGAGGACAGACGGGTGGATAGACGTCTGGATAGACATATTATTTTCAACTTGGTAGATCTCCTTCCCTACTATTCAGGGCAGCCGTTCGCTATCGCCCAGTTTAGCAACTCGACATGACACCCTTTTCTCGCCGATATGAGCGTTCGTTTGTCCCACGGGCAGCCGTTCGCGCGTGCCCACTGCAGCACTTCGAGGTGCCCGCCCTCTGCCGCATACTTGCACGTCTCCTCGTCCCACGGACATCCGTTCGCGCGCGCCCACTGCAGCATCTCGAGGTGCCCGCCCTGCGCCACTGCCGCGCACGTATCCTTGTCCCATGGGCAGCCATTCGCGCGCGCCCACTGCAGCACCTCGAGGTGCTCGTCCTTGGCCGCGTACGTGCATGTATCCTTGTCCCACGGACATCCGTTCGCGCGCGCCCACTGCAGCACCTCGAGGTGCCCCCACTCTGCTGCCCACGAGCACGTATCCTTGTCCCACGGACAGTCGTTCGCGCGCGCCCACTGCAGCACCTCGAGGTGCCCGCCCTGCGCCACTGCCGCGCACGTATCCTTGTCCCATGGGCAGCCATTCGCGCGCGCCCACTGCAGCACCTCGAGATGCCCGCCATACGCCGCATCCGCGCACGTGTATGCGTCCCACGGGCAGCCGCCCGCTCGCAACAACTTCAGCTCCTTGAGCTGTCCGCTCCTCGCCGCTGCCTCACAAAGGTATTCTTGACGCGACAGGCGACCTGCCAGTTGCAGGCGCTGCACCGCGCTTAAACATCCGAGCTCCACGGCACGCATTTCATCAAGCTCTTTAAACTTAAGCCCCGTATCCGCCACCGCGTCGCGCATCGCGCGGCTCACCGCTGGGAGCCGTGCGAGATCGGCGGGATCGTCGAAATGCTCAGATCCGAGAATGTGAGTGACGACGATGTCGTTGAGAAGGCCGGGGATGGCCTCGCCCGCGTTAGCATCGCAGAGCTCGTGCTTTCGCTTGCACGCGCGAGTTTCCACACCGATCGTCGCGTTGGAAGGCATCGTACAGGGTGTCGTGTGTGCGTGTCGTTGTGGTCGAGGCTTCCGAGATTGCGTAAATTTGAATACCTAAAAATGTTTTTGCTATTACTGAAAAGATAAAAAAACTGCCACCTTCGCCTGAGACTTCCCACCCGCCCCGCTCCTAGTACGTCCCGTACCCTTTCACGTTCGCGTGTTTCGGCGCCAGGGGCAGGACGACCACGTCGTTGTTCGTCGCGATGGCGTCTTGCTTGGTGACGCCTTTCCCCCCCTCCGACTCCTTCGCCGCCGCGGCGACGTCCTCCGCTTTCGCGATGGCTCGCACCGGCCACCCCTGCCAGATATCCCCCGGCTCCACCACGTCCCCGACCATCGCGAGGGTGTGCTCCAGGAGCACGGAGTCGGAGCCTATGACGACGCCGCCCATGATTCGCGATTCCGTGCTAAGCGTGGCGCCGCTTTTTATGACGATGTGGTTCAGGGCGAAGCTCCCCAGGGTGTTGGTGTGGCAGATGATGTGCGCGAAGTTAACGCAGGCGCCGTCCTCGATGACGACCAGGTCGGGTTCCACCATGGGCGGATCCGCGCCGGTGGGGTATAGACACACGCGTCGTCCTATTTTGCTTCCCATGCTGTTGTAAAAGAAGGGAAGGAAAGCGCTGCCCCCAAGAAACCGCAAGTCGTGCAGCGAATCCGCGCAAAGGGATTCGAAAATCTTCCACCGCAAACAGTACGACGACTTGTCCCACGGGTACAACCCTGGTGTGCGCCGGCCGATTATGAGCCACTTCAAACCCGTGTCGAACACGAACCGCAGCACGGTGTGCATCATGTGCACCCATAAATACACGAACACCAACAGCAGTAGGTACCGCCACTCCGCCATTTCCGTCCAGAAGTTGTTCCCCAAATCCCAGGTGATGACGGCGACGACGTACCAGGAGACCCAGATCGGCACGACGCCGTACGCCGTTCTTAGCGCGATGAACGATGAGAACAAAACCGGCTGTGAGTGTAAAAGAAAAGTGTCAGTCTTGAGTCGGCGAGTATGGGCGTACTGTATGGGCTAACAGTGCACTTGTGATATATTTGTAAGAGAGGCCACTACTGGTAAGAGTTACCAGTAGTATACTTCCTTTTAATGACTAGTGTAGTCACGTAGGGGCAGTAAACAGTGCCTAGATTTGGGAAACGCAACACGTACCATGAGCTGCCACGGCGGGAGGAAGTACGTGGCTTGGTTTTGGTACACGGCTCGTCCGAACGGTTTCGCTTCGCGAATCATATTTGCGTCCTGGTTTATTTTTTCTGGATTCTGCCCCGGGTCTAACATCACCGCGGCGCCGTTCCGGCTCCCCACCCAGATGCTCCCCACTCCGAACTTCGTTTTGCGTCCCGCCACCGATCCGCTTCCCAGGCACGCGTCTTCAAGCAACGTCGCCCCGGCGTACAACACGCACCGGTCGCTTACGTTCCCGCCCGCGCCTATGCGCACCGGTATCGCGCCGGCGCCGTCCCCCGGGAAAACCAGTGACCGGCTTCCCCACACCACGTCGTCCCCGACCTCCAGGAGGTCGAACATCCCGTCCGCCACGAGCACGCCTGACCCCGGCCAGAACACCCTCTTCCCGATCTTGGCGCCGAGCGCCCGGTACACAATGGACGTGTACTCGTAGTGCTTCCCGATCACACCGATCGCGCCCCGGAAGTTCCCGGTGGGTAACAGCTTGTTCATGATCCACCGTCGCGTGAGCTCCCACTCCCTGGCGAAGAAGGTTCGGGGAAGAGGGCCTTCCTTGAACTTGCCGATGACCAGCCGTTTCACGAGAATCACAAACGCCATCTGTAACAACGGGCCGAAGATGTTGTGTCCGATTCGCGCGCTGAAAATCACCGCGAGGCGGAACGGGTCCATGAACCACGTGATGCAGTCTTTCCAGGTCATGGAATCCAGGGCCTCGAAAAGCGGGTCGCCGTAGTAAAACGAGTGCACCTGGCCGCCCTGCGGCATGCTCCCGCCGCCTTCTTCGTCGTTGATTTCGTTGCCGTCGCGATCGACGACGATTTGGTGTGCCGTTTCGGGCGGGGTGAAGATGCTCTCCGTCCCAGCAGCGACCGCGGCGGCGTCGTCAATCTTCGCGGGGGCGGTGGCTTTTTGTCGCGAAATGTGAGACGTTTCGGATTTCGCATCAGGTGAGGACACGTGCGGCTCCTTGGAATGACGACGCTCCGAAGTCGACCCGGTTGACTTCTGCGAAGAAGCCACCGCCCCCAACCGAGAGTACGTCCCTCGTTCCACGGAAAGCTCCGGCGCCGCTCTTTGGGACCCCAACCTTTCCCACCCCAACACACGCCGTCGCGAAGCGCTGGACGTGGACGATGAAGTCGACCACGCCGAAGAAACACCCGCGTCCCGCGCGTCGCGCGTTGTTTTGTACGGCATCATCGCGCCGTCTTCCTGAAACCCGGTGGCGTCCGCGCCGGTGTACTGCCCGAGCCACCGCTTGATGTACGCCGCGGGGTTCGACGCGAAGGGCAGGCCGTGCGTGGACGCCACGGCAGTAGCGCCCGACCCAGTGTGCGCCTGCTCGCCCGGAATGGACATGTACAACCCCTGCGACCGAATCAACACGACGAAAACCAAAACCCACGGGATCCACACGATCGCCTCCGCTACGAAAACCAATGGCCACGCCGCGAGCTGGCTCACGAAGTGCGGCTGCGGTTGTCGCATGCGCGCTATTTTCTTGTGCTCCTCCATCTGCGCGGTGACGCCCCGTGCTCGGGTATCCAGTTCTCTCCAGGACATGTACGGCCCGAGCGTGGCGCCCGCGGGAATCGACGCCCCCGGGCCAACAATCGCGCGCGTGCACACCGTGGCATTCGGACCGACGTACACCGGCGCGACGCGCAGCGCCCCCCGGCGCACCTCCGCGGCCCGTAGGTGCGCGAAATCGTCCACCGTGGCGTTGGCGCTTACGTCCAGGCAGTCGTGATCGGCTATCCGGACGTTTCGTCCGATCTTGGCGCCCCGGCCGATCCGCGCGCCCATCAGGCGCAAAAAAAGCGCGTACGTTGAATCGTTCCACCCGAACATCCCCGGCCCGCTCACCTCCAGGGCCTTCCCGCAAAGCCACCACCGCAGGTAGTACTGTCCCCACAGCGGGTGCAGCCCTGGTTTTAGCCGGCCAATCACGCACCACTTGAACGCAACCGCGCACAAGGGGAACAGTATCGTGCTTACCAGCGCGGTGAAAAGCAGCGCCGCGAAAAACGCGCACAGCCGCAGGTGGTGGAAGTGCTCGTTTTTCGGGTCCACGCCCGCGAACCGCACGACGTGCGAAATGAACGAGAGGTTGCTGCGATAAATAAATAAAAGAAAGTGTCAGTCTTGTATGGGAACACAGGGAGGCCGGGATTCGGGAAAGCCTTACACACGTACCTCACGTCGTGCACGAAGTTCACCGAAGGGTGCAGGGCGTGGATTGCGAAACTCCACATGTTCAGGAAAATGCACCACCGCAAGATCTTCTGCATCGGCGCTAACACCAACAACGGCAGGGACTGGAGCATCAAACTCGGCGCGCTTGTTGGCGAGAAGTGGTACGTCCACGCCATGCTGCCCAAGGGTTTACTCGCCATTGAGGCGGGGAGTGAGCCTTTTTTCGTGCCATCCGCGTTCTCGCCGCTTCCCGTCAAAGCGCGCTCTTTTTCAATCTTCCGCGCGATCGAGCCGACCGTGCGGTAGCGGAAGATATCGGCGCCTGTCAACGCGGCGCCCAGGGTGCGCCGCACGTCGCTCGCGAACGCCCCGGCGACGATGGAGGACCCGCCAACCTGGAAGAAATCGTCATCCACGCCCACCGTCCTTTGGTCAACCCCCAACGTTTCCGCCCACGCCTTGGTAACCGCGGCTTCAATGGGCGTGAGCCCCGCACCGCCCCCACGCGCGCTTTTCTGGCCTTTCCAAAGCGTCAAAAGCGCTTGCGAGTCGCACGTCCCGTTTGCTTTGCGCGGGATTTTGTCAACCGCGATGACGTCTTTGGGTTCCAGAAATCCGGGAAGGCACCGGCTCGCGAAGGACATGACTTTCACCGCGTCCACGGTCGCGGGGGTGACGATTCCGATTATCACGTTGCTCCCCGTGGTATCAATAACAGCGGCGGTGTCTTCCACGCCGGGGGCTTTTGACAACGCCGTGGCGACGCGCGCCGTGGCTTCCTCCCGCGTCGCCGCGCTCTTCCGCCCGCTCCGCGCCGTCGCCGCCAAGTCCGCTTCGAACGTCACGTCCAGTTCGGACATCCCGTCGCGGATCTCGCATACGTCCAGGGTTTTCGCGATTTGCGACCGCGAAACCTTCCCAGACGCGAGCTTGGGGATCTGGTCTACCAGAATCAAGCACTGCGGCCACTTCGAGGGGGGCAACCTGTCCTGCACGTGCTGGCACAGCTGCCGCAAGCCGGGTTCCTGGATCCCCTTGGTTGGTACCACCACCACGCCGACGGTTTCTTGAAGCGTCAAGTGAGGCACGGAAATCGCCACGACGTCGGCGACTCCGGGGTGTGTTCGCAGGGCCTCTTCAACCTCGTTTGGTGAAATTATTTCACCCCCGCGGTTGATAACTTCTTTCGACCGCCCGGTGACGTACAAATACCCATCCGCGTCCATCCACCCCATGTCTCCGGTTTTGAACCAGTGTCCGGTGGGCTTGCAATGGAACGCCTCTGTAGTGGCGGCCGGGTCGTTCTCGTACCCGTGCGTGACTATTTGCCCGGACACCACGATGTGCGCCACCCGTCCGTGCGCCACCGGGTCGCCGGCGTCGTCCACGATCGCGACGTCCGGGCAAATCGCCTGGCCGCTGCTCCCGGCGCGTTCCAGGGCGTACCCGGGGGGAGGGCACGTGATGGGCATGCACTCGGTCATGCCATACGAAGTCAAAACAGCGGCACCAGGGAACACGGTACGGAGCTGAATCGCGACTGATGACGGCAACGGCCCGGCGGCGTTTGCGACGAACCGCACTTCCGTGTTTGGGAACCCGCTTTGCGCCGCGAGCGCGGCGTTCACGATGAGCATGTGCATGGTGGGCGCGCCGTAGTACCACGTGCATTGCTTTTCCACGATCGAGATCCAGAAGTCGCTGGCGTCGAAAAAAGGCATCGCCACGGTGCTGCCTCCCGCGAACAGAGGCGCGAGCAGGTTGCGGCAAATCCCGCCCACGTGGAACAGGGGCATGAAGTTCAGGCACACGTCGGTTTGTGTCAGCCCCGACGACGCCGCAATCGCGGTGGCGCCCAGCACGAGCTGGTGCACGGTGATCGGCACCACCTTCTTCTTCCCAGTGCTCCCGCTGGTGTGCAGCACCAGGGCGACCCGGTCAGTTTCGTGTCCAGCCGGGAATCTTGGGGACTTGGCGCTCGCGGGCGACGGCGGGACGCTCTTGGCGCCGTCGCGGTCCCGCAAATCGCGGTCGCAGTCCCCGTCGAACGGGTTACCGACCGTTTCCGTGCGGTACGGGTCCCCCGTCAGGGTGAACCCGCCGCCCACGTTTGCGTCGGGGGTCAGCGCCAGCGGAGTGATGTTTAAATCGCGACAAAGCTTTCGCATCTCGGGCGCGCTTTCCGAGCCGTCTTGGTAAACGAGCGCCACGACGCGACACGCTTTTAGTTCTTCCCTCATTTCCGTGATCGTCGTCGCCGGGTTTATCGGCACCGCGCAGTGCCTGTCCATCACGGCAAGTAAAACGGACATCAGCTCCGGGCCGTTGGGAACGGCGATGCCGATCCGGGACCCCTGAGTGCGCACGCCCCATGACTTCAAATCGCCGTCCGCGCGAAACACGAGCTCGCGCAGCTCTGCGTGCGTCAGCGCGCGTCGTGAATCCACCGGGACGATCGCTGGTGCGTCAGAGGACGTCAGCAGCGACGAGATGTGCGCGTACGCTGGAATCTGCGTAGCGAGCCAGTCGCCTTTTAGCGAGCCCAAGCGCACGCGCTCCGCCGTGGCGCTCGCGATGACCGAGCCCAGCGGAGGCACCGCGATCGGGCCGTTCATCGTCATGAGGTTGTTGAGTTCCGAACCCAAACCCGTGGCCGGGCGCGCGGGCGCGGCGTCCATGGTTGTCTCTACCGCTTGCCCAGGTTGCGACACACACGGCGCGGTAACCCAACCATGCGCCCCCGCGTTCGTGGACCTGCGTCGGTGCCTCCCGATCTTCTTCTCCGCGACGTGCGATGCTTCGCCCACCAAAAGGGGTGTTGTCAGAGAATCGTCGCTCGCGTCAGCGGACACGGACGGCTCGGGGAGCTCGTACCCCCCGTTCGGGAGAGACGAACGCGCGCCGCCGAGAAGCACCGTCGAGTCCACCAGCTCGGTCGCGCCCCCGAACCCCGCCTCGGGGTCATCCCGAAGGTGCGCCATCTCGCGATTGGCCATCGACGTTTCGTTCGCCTGTCCCGAGGAAACCTGTGAAAACTCGCGGGCGCGCCCACGCACGCGGTGTGCGTCCAACCTCACGCACGTACCCCCGCGGCACGTCACTCGTCGCGCACCGAACCAACTGCCACCGCCGAAACGAGTTCGAGGTCGCGCGCCGACGTCCTCGTCCCTCGCGGCAGGTTGTGTTTGACGAGGGGTCGCGGGTCGCGTCAAGTCAAATCTGAGGGGTGTTGTTTCACTCAAGAGCCGCGGATAAATGCGGAGGGCGAAAATCGACTGCACTCTATTAAATATTCACAACACGTTCCCGTCGTCCTAATACGAACGCCCCCGGGTGTTCTATTCTACTACCTCTCCCCCTCTCTGTCTTCCGAGGACCCCTCCAGCCCGTCCGACACGTCCTCGATCTGCGCGTCTATTAGTAATTCTAGATTCTGCGAACTCGACTCGATATCGGAAACCAGGCGTGGCGAAGTCGCGTCCTCGTCCATCGACAACGCGCTCACCACTTTCGGCATCCCGAGCGCCTCCGCGACGCGCTCCACGTTGTTCTGCTGCTGCGGATCGGGGGTTGGCGTTCTTGCTGGGGTACTGGTACCATTGGTACCATTAGTAGTATCATCAGCAACCGGGTCATCCTCGAACCCGTTGCTCTGTCTCCATTCTGGGCTATATATTTTGCTCAGGTACTTGATTCCCGAATCCGGCAACACAACCACGATCGCGGCGCCCGGGTTACACCGACCGGAGAGCTCAACCGCGGCGTGCATGTTGAGTCCTGACGAGCCTCCTGTTAGTAAACCCTCTTCCCGTGACAGCCGGAGACACATGTCGAAGCACTGCTTGTCCGTCACGGAAAGCATGGCGTCCACGACCCGGAAGTTCATCGTTCCCGGCACGGAATCCTTGCGACGGGTAAAACAAAGTGTCAGTCTTTCGGGCCATGTTCGTAACTTGTATTCCGCAAACAGTGCACTTGTGATGTATGTAGTGCACTACCTTTTAACGAGTGGACGTCAAAGAGGGGCTTGAAACAGTCGGAGGGATTTGGGAAAGCCCCAACGCGTACCTTCCCCACGCCCTCCACGCTGTACTTCCCCGCGGCCAAAACGCCGGTAGGCACCGGCGTGCCGTCTCCGTGGTACGCGCCGTACATCACGCTGCCGCACGGATCGGGCATCAGCACCTTTACGGTGTTTTTTGACGCTTCTTTCAAGTACTTGCCAACGCCGCTGACGGTGCCGCCCGTGGAACCGCCGGCAATGAAATGCGTAACCTTCCCTTTTGTTTGTTTCCATATTTCGGGCCCTAATGTGCGGTAGTACGCGTCTGGGTTATCCGGGTTTTCGTACTGGTTTATTGGGAAGAATGTTGGATTTGCGGCGCACAGGGTGTGTTCTAAGTTAACGTAGTGCTCGGGGTGGTCCGCGGGGAGGCCGTCTTTCGCGACGATTAACTTTCCGCCGTACGCCGCCATGGAGTCTCGTTTCTCTTGCGAACACTTCGCGTTTGTGATGGCGATGTACCCATACCCCCGAATCGCCGCGACCATCGCCACCGCCGCGCCCGTGTTTCCCGAAGTGCTCGCCACCAGCGTATCACCGGGCCGAAGCTTCCCATCCCGCTCCGCGCAGTCGATGATGTGCTGCGCGATCCGGTCCTTGATCGAGCCGCTCGGGTTCAAGTACTCCGCCTTGGCTAAAATCCGGACGCCCTTCGTTTTCGACATGCGCGAAAGATCGAGCAGGGGCGTGTTGCCGATAATAGCCGCGGCGCCCAGCTTGGCCCTGCTTCGGCGGTCATCGCCCTTGAGCTTCGATAGGATCGGGCCCATCGCGAAGGGGAGGTTCTATACGCGCGGAGCCACCGCAAGGCGCGGGTGGAAGTGATGTTGTTCGAACGATATTTTTTCCAGAAAGTGACGTGGAAACGCATCCAAGAACTTTTTGTCTATTCTAAACCCGCGCCTGTTCTTTCGTCGCCGCGCCGTTACTTTTCCCGTCCCGTTTCTCCCGGTCCGCCCTCGCCTTCCTGTCCGCCCTGTCCCGCACCGCCCGCTCGCGTTCGCCGTGCTCTGGGTAGTGCGCGGTTTCGAAATCGATGTGCACGAACGCGCGCTCCACCTCGGTCATGGCTTCGATCGTGTTTTGCAGGGACTCGCCAATGTCGTGCGCCCTTCTCAGCGGCATCTCTTCCGGTAACACGACGTCTACTTCCACGAAATACTTCGGGCCGAACGTGTACGCACGGACGGTATCGATGCACACGACTTCGCTGTGGTGGTTCCAAGCCAGGTAGGTGAGCTGCGTGAGGAACTCGGGGGGCGCGCTGACGCCGACCATGGCTTTGATGTTCTCCATCGCGGTTTCGCTCCAGTTGTAAATGATGTACATGGCTAAAAGAATCGCGCCGAGCGGGTCGATCCAGAAAAACAAACGGTCCCCGAGCATAGCACTCGCAAGACCCACGGTGTTCGTCGCCACGTCGTTCCGGTGGTCCTGCGCGTACGTCTGCACCGCGGCGGACGTGCTATTGATACGAGATAAAAAGAAAGGGTCAGGGAGGTCGTGATGTGTGTTCCGGGATTGGACAGGGTGGGCCCTGAACTCCATAGTATGAGTAAACAGTCCGGGTAATCGGGCCGATCAGGGGCGCGGAACGCGGCGATTGGGAAAACCAGGCCTTACCTTTTCCGGCAAAAAAGATAAAGCGCGAACTTTACCAAAATCACGGTCACCATAACCGCGATGACTCCGTAAATGTCCTCCAGGTGGTGCGTGTGGTCTGGCCCCACGAGTTGCCGCACGCCTTCTAAAAAGATTTGAAACCCCAGGGTTCCCATGATGCACGAAAACACGATGATCCCGAGCGGCTGCATCCGCGACTTCCCGGCGGGGAACAGGTACTTGTTTTGCGTGCGCATGTGGGTTTCGGTGCGCCACAGAATGAGGCCGCTTATCAGGTCCAGAAAACTGTCAAGCGCGCTTGTGATGATTGATAAGCTGCCGCTGCTGTACGCCGCGAAGACCTTGATACAAAGCAACGCCACGTTGGCCCAGAAACTGGTGCGCAACGCAAACTCCTCCCGGCGTCGGCGCCGCGCGAGCTTCAAATCCTCAGCCTCCAGTTGTCTCGCCGACGCGTCGCTCGATTCCGTAGCCTCGCCGTCTCCGTCCAAATCCTCGCCCCCGTTCCGGTCAATCAGGTTCTCTATTTCCGCGAAGTTCTCAACAAGCGCGTTTTGTTTCCGGTAATACGCCACGATGCCGTCCTTCGACCCGGTGTTGAAGTGCCGTGGCAGGCGCCGGTGAAGCCCCGCCAGCTGCGCTTCGGTTTTCTTTTGCGTCTCAAACGTTTCGCTGTTCAGGCGCCAGGATTTCCGGAAAACACCACTGGCGTTGTTGTACGCGATGGGGGTTTCTTGTTGGGTCGACGGGCCGGGCGGCAACACCACCGAGGTCTCATCCTCGCCCTCGATGGAAAACGCTCTGTAATTGCTTGGCGTCCGCGGGTTTGCGTTTGCCGGGGTTGCCATCTCCGAGGGATTGGAAGGAAACCAGGGAACCGAGTCACCGCCGGGGAACACCACACCGTTTCCACCACGACGCTGTGGTATTTTTGTACACCTGACGAACACGCGGGGTCCCCAACACAACAAACACGAGCACGCCACGAACACGCCTCGTCCCGAAAGCGGTTCGCGCGTGCCGGTCCTTGCGCCGTCGCGTCTGCGGGTCTTCGTGGGGGAGGTTTTTCTGGAGCAAAATCTCGCAAAATCTCGCCTTCGCACGTACGCAAGCACTCATACGGCAGACCGACTTTCATATTTTAGGAGTTAATAGACGGTGAAATGTAACTCATCATTTAACTCGCCAATAGGGACTATTTGCCGAGAAAAAGCAAAATCGTAGTCGTGGTGAACATGGGCGGCACAAACACGCGCGCGGGGCAGCGTTCGGGCTTTAATCGAAAAAAGCGAAAAGTCGTTCGCGAAGGAATTGTGTTGACTCACGGAAAGCGTTGTCCGTCGGTGGTTTCGGGGACGTTCCTGGTCGAAATCGGTACCGGCGAACCGGTCGAGATGGGGCGCGATTTTGACCAACCGACCCTCCTCCCCTCAAAATATTTATCGTCCAAAGCCATCGCGCATCAAGCTCAGGGGTAACTAAAGCATGTTCCGGACGTCTTCTTTGAAATATTTTTGCAGAATCGAGCTCGTGGTAATACACACACCTCAAGGACATTGACTCCACAAGTCGAGTTCTGTAAAACTTCAGTGAAGAAACGCGCGTCAGTCCGAGCGCGTAGATGTGGACAGTCAAGGTGTAGTTTTTGGTTTTTCAATTTAACAACCAGCGCCTCTGAGAAGGACCTCAGGGGTATTATTTATGCTTTCCCGTTAGCATTTTCAACCTTTTCTTGCACACGCGCCATACATTTGGTGCACACAAACCACTTGAGGAGTTTTGCGTGACACACCCTTCGATCGACTGGTTGAGTGACACACGCACGCCTCGACTCAGCGATTCGTAAAAACGCATTCATGCCTTGAAATCACCATTGTTACTTTTTTCACCCCATCGCGCGCGTCGGGGGTCAACCCGTCGTCAATTTCCACCCGAAACGGTGGAACTTTGACCGGAAACCCATTCGCTACCTACCACGAAATCCAACGACGAGCTCTGCGTCTCACGCGCTGCGCCGTACGGTCTGGGGTGAGGTGAGGCCCCAAACACGCGAGGGTGGCAAATCCGCGGACCCGCCAAAAAAGGAGCGCAAAAAAGACCTCTAAAAATCATCTGAAAGTCGGTCCTGCCGTATGAGTGCAAGGGACTGATGACCACAAAAACTGGTAACTGTAAACCTCGAGACTGTTTGCAAGTGTTGACTGCTCCATGTTCGGTCAAAAATAACGTTGACTTTAACGCCTAGTTTTTTTCTTCCCCCTTCGCCTTTCCACTGTGCGCATCGCGTCTCGAGTGTCGAGATGCCCTTGCTTCTCGCGCGCACCCCCATGAAGAACGCGGGCGATGTGTGCGAAGACGTTCCCAAACCAGTAAAGTGGCTGCGCTGTTTGCAGTGCAACCAGAAGTTCCCCGAAGACCGGTTCCGGGATCACCAAAGGGAAAGCAAAAGCCCGTGCGAGCTGGTACGTCCGGTGAAAGGGAAATCTGGAAAGGCACACCGCGGACGGACGCGGACCCGTAAGCTACCCCAGGACGCGCTTCACGTAGCGCACGTACACGTCGCGTAGTGTTCACGCACGAACCGTACAACGTGGCGGCGTCCCTTAGGGTCTGCCACGCCGACGCACCGCGCGGGCCTGGGACAGACGCGACCCCGTCCGTTCGCGCGTCCGAGAAAAACACATCCTCCGCGGCTCATCAGGGGTCCGAAGCGACCGATGGCGCGACCTGTCGCCCGTGCGCTGCGGCTCCGCGGTTCACGTCGCGCTGTTGACCGCGCGAAGCGCCCGAGTCATGCCACGTAGCCTCCGACCACGCCGCCGTTCGTTCCCTGCTCGTTCCACTGACCCACGCCCCCACCGCTCCCTCTCCCTCCGCGCGCGTCCCGTCGTTGTTTTCGCGTAAAAACAGGTCAAGTGCGGCGTTTGCCAGGAGCTGCTGCTTCGCGGACAGAAGGACGTGCACGAGAACGTGTGTTTGGGTCGAGGCGGAGGGAACCCCAAGGCCGCGGCCGCGTTCGCCGCCGCCGCCGCCGCGAGAAACGCAACAAAGCAAGCCAAGCTCGCCGCGCTCGGCGCGAGGGCGGCGCAGCAAAGGCCGCCTGCGACGGACGCGGCGCCGGGTGTCGGCGCGGGTAAACCTGTGACGGTAAACATACCTATGCCGACGCCCAAGGAAAACGCCGGGCCCAACGTACTCACCGGTCGCGCCGACTCTGCTCCCGACCCAAACAAGTTTGGGCGCCCTCCCGTGCCCGCGCCCGCGCCGCCGGGCACCAGAGTCGCCCCGGCGTACCCCCGCAAAGCGGCGGCGGCGCCCGTTGCCAATCCGCCCGCCGTGGGAAGGAAACCAGCGGTGCCTTCTTCCGCACTTTCAGCCGCAACGAAGCCCGAGACGTGCCCTGTTGACCCCGACGCGCATTTGGATTTAAAACAGCGCTTGAAGAAGCACGAGCTCATGGCGACGTTGAAGCCGAACAAACACAAGGTATACATAGGCGACCGCGGCGAGGTTGGCGGCCGAAGCGGCACGGTGATGTTCGTGGGCCCGGCGGAGTTCGCGGGGGGGGGCGTGGTGGTGGGGTTGCGGCTGGACGAAAAGCGAACGACCAGCGAGTGCGACGGGAAGTACGACGGCGAGCGGTTGTTTCGGTGCAAGCCGGGGTTTGGGATTTTCGTCCCCGTCGAGGACGTGACAAAGGTTGACGACGCGGCAGACGATGACGACGACGCGCCCGGGCCCGCGGGGGGTAACTCCGGGGGGGTAAACGGTGAATCCGCGTCGTCATCACTGGACCCGGTCAACGCGCTGGAGCGCGTCGTCGGGAAACAGGAGGCGAAGCGTAAGATCCAAGCCATGGTCAACGCGCTGCAGGTGAACCGCCGACGTGTCGCGGCGGGGGGCCGGGCGGAACCCGCGCCGCACGTGGTGCTCACGGTAAGTATTTCCCACCCACCGCATTCCGCCTCCCTGATTGCCCATACAAGACTGACATTTATTTTTTTACAATCAGGGCGCGCCCGGGGTTGGCAAATCAATGCTCGCCAGGATGGTGGCGCACATCGTGAGCGAGTGCGACGTGAGCAGGCACGGCCCGCTTGTCCGGCCGAATCGCGTTGATCTCGTCGCGCTCGGCCGCGCGCCCGGGCGAACCGCCGAGCTCGTCGCGCAGCAGTGCGAGAAAGCGGAAGGCGGCGTGCTGCTCATCGACGACTTCCACCGCATGCTCCCCGGAACCGGCGAGGCGGTTGGGGTGTCCCGTGATGCGCCGGGGTACGAAGCCATGGAAGCGCTCGCGACTGAGGTGGAGCGACGCGCGCGGAAAGCGGGCAAGGGCATCGTGTTGATTCTGGCGGGTGACGCGGAGGGCGTGGCGGCGGCGCGGCGGTCGTGTCCCCAGCTGGACGCGCTGTTGCCGGCGCCCACGGTGCTTCCCGATTTTTCGCCCTCAGAAGTCGTGGTGCTTATCGACGCCATGGCCAGCGAAAGGGGTTTCTCCCTCGCGACCGGGCTGAAGGACGACCAACGGTTGGAAACGCACGTCGCGGAGGCGGCGCGGTGCGCGGACCCGTCGCGACGCAATGCGCACCTAGCGAGAGCCTTGTTGGAGCGCGCCATCGACGCGCAGACGGAGCGGGTTTTTTCGCTGGGCACGGTGGGTAAAGACACCCTCACGGTGCTGACGGGTGTGGATTTCGTCGGGGACGAGATGAGTGGCGGGGATGAAGATTTTGGTAACCACCGACCCGGTATGCTTTCAAGAGCAGCGTCCAAGGCGCAGGACGACACGGACAAGGCTTTGGCGGATTTGGAAAAGGTGGTCGGGCTGGACGGGGTGAAGGATTTCGTGCGGTCGCTGCGAGCGCAGTTATTGGTTGAGAAAGAGCGCGTCGCGCTTGGGCTCCCGAGCGGGGGGGGCGGCGTTTTACACATGGTGTTCGCGGGCAATCCTGGTACCGGGAAAACCACCGTGGCGCGGATAATAGCCAACTTACTAAGAGCCCTGGGCGTGTTGCGGAAAGGCCACTTAGTGGAAGCCGACCGCTCGAGTTTAGTCGCCGGGTACTCCGGGCAGACCGCGCTGAAAACGAAACAAGTCGTGCAAGAAGCGCTCGGGGGTGTGCTTTTCGTGGACGAAGCGTACGCCCTGGTTTCGGGGGACCGGGACCAGTTCGGAAAGGAGGCTCTTGATACGCTCATGAAGGAAATGGAGGACCACAGAGAGGACTTGGTGGTGATAGCCGCGGGGTACATCGGCGAGATGAAAGACTTGCTGGCGCAAAACCCGGGCATGGAAAGCCGGTTCCCAACCACGCTGACGTTTCAGGATTACGACGCAGGTGAGCTGATGGCCATTGCTGGTTCTTTGCTGGAGCCGCAGCGATTGGAACTCGGTGAAGGCGCACATGAATTGTTGAAGGAACACTTCTCAACACAAATCGAAAACCGACAGCCGCACGAAAAAGGGTCAAACGGCCGAGGCGTGCGGAACCTGCTGGAAAGCGCGAAACGAGCGCAGGCGTTGCGGTTGGCGGACATGAAAACCCCCAAAACCTTAAGCGACCTCACCACGCTCACGGTAGGGGACTGCGCGTGCGCGTGCGGGGTCGTGGTGCCCGCGAAAGCGAAGGAGGAAAAGAAGGGGTTCTGGGGGTAAAGAATGGAGCCGGGTAGGGACAAATAAACAGAAACCACCGCCTGGGAAACAGCTCGAAACGTCTGCTTCCCGCTCTCTTCTCTTCCTGAAAACTCCGGACACGTCGTCGCGTCCCGCCGCCTCGGCAGCACTCCTGACTTCGCACCACCGCGTCGTCCCACGATGTTCGCCATGAGCGCTTCTTCCTTCGTCGGCGCGCGCCCTGTTCTCGCCAGGTACGTGCAAACGCGTGGTCTTACCGTGCGACGCCCCCCCCCCAGGTCTCCCGGCACCGCGTCAACTCCGCCGCGCTATCCGATCGCAAAGTCGATGTCGCCGATCGCGAGCGCATCTTTGGTGGTGCGTTCGCCAGACACGGACCCTAACCAACGCCTCCCTCACGTCACCGCATCCCGCAGGCGCACCGTCCCCGTCTCAACCGGCCGCCGCACCAGCACAATCGTCGCCGCGACCAAGGTTGCGAGGAACCCTAACATGGCCAAGCTTCAGGCGGGGTACCTTTTCCCCGAGATCAACCGCATTAAAAACGCGCACCTCGCCGCGAACCCGGACGCGAAGATCATCAGCTTGGGCATCGGCGACACCACCGAGCCGATTCCCGCGCCTATCGTGGCTGGGATGGTGAGCAGCGCGGAGGGTTTGGGCACGTTGGAAGGGTACGGCAAGTACGGCGGGTACGGCGCGGAGGCTGGGCAAGGCCCGCTTCGTGAGAAACTGGTGGAACGTTTCTATAGCACCACTAACGTTAAGTCGGACGAGCTGTTCGTCAGCGACGGCAGCAAGTGCGACATCTCGCGTTTGCAGATGCTTTTCGGCGGCGGTCGGAACATCGCGGTGCAGGACCCTTCGTACCCCGCGTACGTGGATTCGAGCGTGATGAACGGCCAAACAAACGGCTTCGACGCCGCCACCAAGCAGTACGGAAACATCGAGTACCTGGCGTGCAACGCGGGGAACTCTTTCTTCCCCGACCTCGCCCCCGCCAAGAAGAGCGACATCATTTTCTTCTGCTCCCCGAACAACCCCACCGGCGCGGCGGCGAGTAGGGCGCAGCTCACGGAGCTGGTGGCGCACGCCAAAGCCACCGGGTCCATCGTGGTGTACGACGCCGCGTACTCCATCTACATCAGCAACCCCGATTGCCCAAAGACGATTTACGAAATCGAAGGCGCGGATGAGTGCTGCATCGAAACCTGTTCGTTTTCGAAGTACGCGGGGTTCACCGGCTTGCGGTTGGGTTGGACCGTGGTCCCGGAAAAGCTGAAGTTCGCGGACGGCAGCTCGGTCCGCGCTGACTGGTCACGGCTCATGAGGTACGTATTGCGCGTTTCCCAAATCCTGACACACTGTTTTACCGAAGCTGGTGACTGTTTGTCCATACATCGCGATATACATGACTGACACTATTCTTTACATTCACAACAGCACTTGCTTCAACGGCGCGTCCAACGTCGCGCAGGCGGGCGGCATGGCGTGCCTCAGCGACGCGGGTCTCGCCGCGATGAACGAGATGGTTGGCTTTTACAAGGAAAACGCCGCTATTCTCAAGAAAACCTTCGAGGAGATGGGGTACACCACCCACGGAGGCACGGACGCGCCGTACGTATGGGTCGACTTCGACGGCCGAGATTCGTGGGAAGTGTTCACCGAGATTCTCACGAAGTGCGACATCGTCACCACCCCCGGGTCGGGGTTCGGCCCCGCCGGCGACGGGTTCATCCGTGCCTCCGCGTTCGGACACAGGGACAACATCTTGGAAGCCGCGGAACGTCTGAAGAAGGAATTCACCAAGTAAAATGGTACGGTGTGTGTCCGTGTTGCGCGGATGGAGGAAATAATGAGAGCGCGACGGAAAGCGAACCCCAGTAACTTTTCAAAGACTGGTAAAGAGAAAGACATGGGGCGCGGGGACTGAAAGCGAGGGGGATGGATAACTAAGAAATAACTCACGAAGAAGCTCAAACTCGAAACAATCGACGATTTAATGATTTATATTTTGATGTACACATTTCGTGGGCGACCAGAAAGGACGCTGGGAGGTCGGCGCTGTTGCTTGTTTTCGAAGCGCCAGTCTGACCGCAAAGCGCGACCCCTAATACACTCGTCGCCGGCCGACTGTTTTGAAAAACGCCCTCGTCGGAACGCGGCTTTTTCTGTTGCTAAGCTAAAAGAATCAATCACTCCAGTACACCTCGTTCGACCCAGCTTGGTGCGTGTACACTGTTACGAACACACACACACCGGGTGCAAATCGGGTGTACCTAGGGAGAAAAAAAGCTCAAGATTATTACGGGCAGGCGCTTTGTTACGCGTGCGTCCCCAAAAGTCATCGCCCGACGCACGGCCGTCTCCCGTCCGCCGCCGCCTTCTTCGCCTGCTTCGCCGCCAAGTCCCGTACGCGCTGCAGCAATCCGCTGGGGATTTCTCGTTTTTTATCCCCCGCGCTCTTCGCGGGCTGGTGAGGCAACATCGCGATGCGTAAAAGGTTCCTCCACTTGTCCTTCAAATCAACCGCGGTGCGGTGTTCGATGGCGGGGAAGCCGAGCTTTTTGATATCCGCCCACTTCCCGCCGCCGCAGCGCTGGACGCCGTCCACCAGCGCCTCCGCTTCTTCAAGCGCCCACGGGTTATGGTGCTTGCTTCGCCGGCCGTTCGCGCCAACCAAGTCGCGCCCGCGCGCTGTGGCCTTACCGCCGCTGGCTCGCCCGCGGTGGACCCCACCACCCGCGCCACTCGTGTTCCGGCTCTTCACCGGGCTCTCCTCGCCCTCTTGCTGGTCATCCGAGTCGCTGAAACTACCACCCTTGCGCTTCTTGTTACCGCTCAGTCCGTCAGTGCGCGATTCGAAGGACCCTTTGCGGTTCTTGCGCCGGGCGGCGTGGGCGTGCGACGCGTTTGCGCCCCTGCCGCCCGCGACGGAATCCGACTTGCTCATCGAGTGTCTTCTTACTCTAGAATCCGTGCCCCCTGTGCCGAAAAAATCAGTGTGCGTCCCCGCCGAGATATCGGTGAACGGCGACGAATCCCCCGCGTCGTCGCTGCCGGAGTACATTTCGGAGTATACGTCACCCGACCCGGCGTCGTCGTCGCACAGCTCGTCTGGGTCGTCCGGGTCGCGCGCGTCGTCGCCGTACCTCCCCTCGATCGTTGCCAGCCGGCGCACAAGCCACTGGCGGTTGTTCGACGAGGTTTCCTTGCCGAAGCTTTGCTGGTACTTCTCGCGCAAGCGCGCAAGTGACCCGCCGTCGCGGTCGCGCGCGGTTTCGAAATCTAAAGTCTGCCACGAGTCGCTCAAGCACACCTCGCCGCGAGGCGGTTGCAGTACCGCCGTGTTCGAATCCTCCGCGCTAAGCGAGTGCGTTCGGACCAGGTTTTTGTTGGAGGTGTCATCGTTTTGATTGGAAGACCTTTTGGTCAGGCCTCGGCTTCCAGGCGAAACAGGCAAACGCACCACGCCGTCCGTGCCGACCAACCCCACTTCGCCGTCGCTCTGCATGGCGCTCGGCGCAAAGTCGCAAAGCAAGTCGTCGCCGTCGTCCTCGCCCACGAACTCGAAGGAAACGAAACCGGTTTGGTAGGTGTCTGCTGGGGACAGAAAGGTGAGGGAAGGAAGCAAAGGTGGTAAGGATCGGGTCAGTTTTAGAGGTGGGGATGGAGAAAGCGGGTATTCTTATAGTACGCCGTCTCCGCGATCGTTTCGCGCTTCCGGAGAGGGCGATTGGAAAAAAAGGAAAAAAAAATCGAACGTTTTTTTGGTCGTTTTCTGGATTTCCGTAGGGGCAATTAATATGGAGAAAACACGCACCTGCACGGATGATGTCAGGCGTTTGCGTGGTGCTTTCGGGGGCGTCGAAACCGGGAAGGGTCTGCGCGGCGTGGGGGAACGGTATCGGGGTGGGTGGTTAGCGGACGACGTGGTGTGTTGTTCGGTGTGTGTTGCCGGATCGGTTGAGCGTGGGGAACCGACGCGTGACGCGCGGAACCGCGGCGTTCTGTTGTTCGTTGCCGAAATTTATCGCCCCTTCTTTCGCTCCAAAGGCTCGAGGGGCGAATTGCGTTTGACGAGGCAGGCGGTGGGAACGCCCGCGCGTACGTACCTGTCGTGCGAAATCCATGCCGTGCGTCGATCCGTTGTTCACATCGCTTCCGTCGTTAGTAGCGAACGTGTCCTCGCGTGTCAAATCCGCCGCACCAAAGCTCGCGTCGTCGTACCCGACGCACCGGTCCAGCATCGCCATGCGTTCCACCTCTTCGCAGTGCGCGATCTGCAGCAGGTCGTTCAGATCCGTGTCGTGCGTGTCCGTGTGCGCGCCTTCGTTATCACTGGACACGTATTGCGCATCCACGGGCGCACCGAGCTTGTCCAGCCCCGATCCGGAGTTCAGGGCTTGCAGGGTGTTTGCCGGTTTCACGGTCTCGGGGGACGACATGCCGGCGCTTCCGCGAACCGAAGCGGTTGCGCGATTCGTCGCGTCACGCGCGATGTTCAGAAGCCGGTAATGCGACGGTTCCGTGAACGTCCACACACCGAGTTGTCCTCCTGGATCGTGGGCGATACCGGATCGGGCCGTGTGTAACACGCGCCGGACGGATCACGCCGCGCGTCGGTCGCGTCGCGGACTGTGTCGCCCGAGGAAGTCGCGACAACCGAGTCGGCGCGCGTCCAAGAAAAACAACGACAACTATCTCACGAAGCGAGATAATCAATCAATCTTTTCGACGACGCGTTCGTATGACACGCGCGGAGCCGCTGGAGCTTGGTTAATTCGCGAAACACAAAGAACGCGTGAACACACGAACCCCGGGCACGATCGGTACGATCGCGGACGACCCTTGAGGCGTCGCGCGGTTCGCAGTGGCGTTCCGATACGTCCGCCGCCAAGTGCTTTTTGCCGAAGCCGAGAAAAAGCGGCTTGCTGCTTTTTTCACACGTCGATTATGACTGTTTGCCTGTACAGCACGACGGTTCGAAAAGCGAACAGCGAACTCCAAAAAAGTGCATCGACGTTTGATGACGAGGACGACTTGTAGATCTTTGCAAAAAATGCGCTCGTTTCATTGGCCACACGGGGGCGAAGGCGGGCGTTGCAAGGCAGGGTCAATCTCACTGAAACAGGCTTCAACCTGAATCCGACGGGTTTTCATCGCGGATATACGGGATAAGGTGCCTACCAAAGCACAGGCGAAGGAAGATGCAGGCGTGCAAACAAACTGAAATTTTGCATTTTGCCAAACTTTCCATTTTATGCACCGACGCTCTTCTTCCACTTCAGTCGGGAATCGCGCCTCGGTCTGCAGATCGCGCGATGGCGGCGTCTTCCACGCGGTCGTTGGCTGTCGGGCAGCGGCTACACCACCTAAAGGTGTTCTTCAGCAACCGATTCGTGTACGCGCAGGTGACGCGCACGACGGACGGACACGTACGTGCGCTCGTGACCCACTGACGGCGACCGCCCCGGTTTCCCGAGCCTTTTTTTTCCCGCAGCGCCGCGTTCCATCGAAGGTCTGTCTGACCCCTTCCCGCGACCCCCCGTCCCTTGCCAAAAACAGATCCTCGCCTCCGCGAGCACGATCGAAAAGACGATGCGGGATTCGCTACGCAACAAGAGCGACAAGAACGCGGCGGCGGCGGTGGGTAAGGCCATCGCGGCGAGAGCGGGGTCCAAGCAAATCACCGCGGTGCATTTTACGAAACCGCGCGGGAAACGGTTCCACGGAAAACTAAAGGCGCTTATTGATACGATGCGGGAAGCGGGGTTGCCGCTGAACTTCAGCACGATCGCGGGAGGGAGGGAGGCATAGCAGGTGTGCTTGTAACAGGAAGGTAGCGGGTGAGTACTGTACAAAGACGCGCAAAGTTCATTTACAAAAAAACTTTCCTTCATAAAAACGCGATCACAAAAAAAACAAAGGTACATACATGCACCTTACGTCATCACCGTCCCCGCGCGGCTTGTCGCGTCGCCGCCGCGGTTGGCTTCATCGCCCCCCGGTCTTTCTCCCTTCTTGTTTCCAGACTGCCCCGTCCCGCGCCGTGCGCGTTGCCGTTCGCATCAGGCAGGGTCCCGACCCAGCGCACGACTTCGTTTCCGTTGCGGGTTCCGCCGAGCACGTCTTTGTACGCGCTCAACAAATCGCCAACCACAGACCCGGGTTCGTCAACAAGCTCCACCCGGAACCTCCCCACGCCCGCTTTCCGCAAATCCAACACGAACTCCGCGCCGCTCTGCGCCTGCGCGTTGAACACGGTGTTGCGGCACCCCATGTCTGCTAAAACTAGGTGGTCCTTACCACTGTCGTCGCGCAGGTGCAGGTTACTGGTTTCACAAGGGTGCCCGCAGTCCTTGTACGAGTCGCCGGTCGACAGGAACCGGCAAAACACGCAGTGCTCGGTGTGAAAAATTGGCAGGTGCTGGTGAATCACCACCTCCAACTTCCGGGCGCCTTCCTTGCCGAGCGCCTTGGCGAGGTTTGCCTGCTGCTTTGCGTCCAGGTCGTACGTAGGGGTTAGGCGGGAAAGCCCCCCCTCTCTGAACAATTCACACGCGCCGATCGCGTTTGCGGCGTTCAGGGAAAAGTCGCCGTGCAACGGAGGGACGTTGTTTTCGTTGGTGTCCCCGCCGGCGCCGCGCAACGCGGCCAAAGTGCGCATCAACCCAGAGGACCGCACCAGCAACGCGTCCGCGCCGATTGATAAATAAAACCGCCAAAGCTTCTCCTCATCGGGTTTCAAAACCCGGGGCGTCGCAACGACGCACCGCTTTCCGCTTAGCTGCACCGCCTTCACCGCGTCCCGCAAACCGTGCACCTCCAGGAAATCGAGGGTTATTTCCGAAAGCCAAGGCACCGCCATCGCCGCCTCGGCTTGCTCGAACGTGCGGCACAAAAGAGTCAGCATTTGAGAGGTGTCTTCTGATGATTCTTGCGTTTTTGATGACGAAATTGTACCGGAAGTATCATGACCGGGCGACACGTTGACCGGTTGCGTTTCGTGGTCGTTCGCATCGGCGCCCACCGAAGACGGCGACGCCGTTCCCCACCACGTCTCCCCCGCGGCGTCGGTCATGGTCTTCGCCACCCCGAACGGCGCTAACTCGCGATGAGAGCCGCTTCCCGACTGCTGGCGGGCCTGCACGAGAAGGTCCACGGCGGCGCGTCTTGCGCTTTTAATGGAGCCCGCGGGAAGGAACCCGTTTAGGTTTTCGAAATCAACCGCGTTAGCGTCCAGCTCGCCAACCGAAAAAGGCGTTCCCCCGAGTTCGCCAATCGCCTTGGCCAGGGAGACGAGGGACATGGGTTGTTTCGCACTCGGTTCCAGGTTACCTGACGTGGACGCGACTCCGGTTCTGCCTTTCGCGTCGGTGATGCGCACCACTAAAGGCTGCCCGACGCCAGCGGCGGTCACGGTCACCACAACAGGCTCCCGTCGCACTGCGCTCGTACTCAGCACGTCGCCTTCCGGGATCATCTTGCGCAACCGCGCGTCTAAATCGGCGTCGCTGGTGCGCCACACCAAATCCCCCCGCGCCGGCGCTTTGGGCCGTTGTGCGTACTGCTCCGCCTCCTCCTTCGCCCGCCTCGTGCCGTACCCGCTCTTTTCCTTGTGCTCCACTTCCTCCTGCGTGTCCCAGTTCCATTGCGAAACCACGCCGGAGGCGAAAGTCAGTTCGAACTCGCCGTCGGCCACGGCTTCGTCCACGTTCCGCGCGATGGACGCGCCTGCGTCGTCCAACACCTCCCAAACCTTCCCGCCCGCTTCGGGTTCGTCCGGCTGGCCTCGGTCAAAAACCACGCCGTCGCCGCGTTTCAGGGGGACGCCTCCGCGCAGCTTCACAACAACACCGCCGCCGTCTTTCAGGAAACAATCAGTCACCGTCCCGAGCAAAGGCCCGCGGTGTCGCGGCCCGCGCCCGCGCACAAGGCGCTGGTGCTTCACGCCTTCCAGGAACCCTCTGGTTAGCCCGTCGTACTCCGCGTCCTGGCCGCGGCTAAACACCTGCGCCAAGTCAACGCGGTCAGAGGCAGGCAAGTACCAGTCTTGGACTTGGTCAGCGGAAGGTTTTTCAGCAGGCCCCATCGCGACCCGAGTCGCCCAGGCTTCGTCAAGCGCCTTGCGGTACACAGAGACGGTCAGGGCGACGTACTCCGGGCCTTTCAGTCTGCCTTCGATTTTGAAACACGCCACGCCGGCTTCTATCAGCGAAGGCACCATCTCCACGGCCATCAGGTCCTGCGGTGACAGCAGGTACTGCATGTCACCCATTTCCTTCAAAACCCCGTCCACCAGCAGTCCGTACGGTAAGCGACACGCCTGCGCGCACTGCCCGCGGTTCGCGCTCCGCCCGCCCCACGCCTCGGACGAAAAACACTGCCCGCTGCGATGGGTAAAACAAAGTGTCAGTCGGCGAGTGCGGGTGTACTGTATATCGCGACGTATTGGACGATGGCCTGGTCAACAGGGAGAGGTAATCGGTTTGAACAGTCACCAGCGTTAGAGATAAAACCGTCCACTTGTGATGTGTGTTGTTGTAACAGTTGCCCGTAAATGTTACGGCCGTGGTGTTCTCGAACAGGAGCAGTACTGTAAACAGTGGTTGTTTCTGGGAAACGCGACGCGACGCGTACCTGTAGGACACGCACAGCGCGCCGTGCACGAAGGCTTCGACTTCGCACTCCGTTCCGTTTCTGACGCTCGCGATCTCCCGTACCGACAGCTCTCTGCCCACGACGACTCGTTTACACCCCAGCCCTCGCGCGAACTCCGCGCCTTCTGGTGAGGTGATTGACATCTGCGTGCTGCCGTGGATTGTTAAGTTGGGCGCGACCTTTTTAATCAGCGTAACGAGACCCACGTCCTGTACGATAACCGCGTCCACGCCGGCTTGCGCTATTTGCCTTACCAAGTCCTCCGCCATCACCAGCTCCTCGTCGAAAACAAGCACGTTCAGGGTGACGAACCCTTTGACGTCCCTTTCGTGAAGAAACGACATGACGCGTGGGAGTTCCTCGGCGTCGAAATTCGTCGCCCGCGCGCGCGCGTTGAACCCATCGCTCAACCCGAAGTACACCGCATCCGCACCAGCCTCGACCGCGGCGCGCATTTGAGGCCAGCCCCCCGCGGGCGCGAGAATCTCGGGCTTGGTGATTGTTTTCCACGTCGTGGTGGGAGACGTGTCGCTTCGCATGCTTCCCGTGCGAACCGAGGGGACCTCGCCGCGTTTCGCATCGGCGGCGGCGGCCACCGAACCGTCGTACAAACTCGGGTTCTTTCGTTTGTCGCTCTCCTCGACGGAATCCGTCGCGACCGCGCGGGGAATCACGGGCCCGCGCCCGGCGCGCACGCTGTACCGCGCGCGAGGCGCAGACACGGCGCCCTGGAGCGCGAAAGCGGGGGAGGCGGACATAGAGAGGAAGTGAGAGGTGGATTCGCCCCAGGCCGCTTTTTCGAGGGCGCAAGCTCGGAAGCCACGTCAGCTCGAGTTTCCGTTTGTGACTGGTGTGCCAAGAGTGCCAACGCCAACGTCACGGAGTGTCACACCGAGAGTCGCACGCGAGGCTGACGGGCGGTGCGGGCGGCGTGTCCCGTTCGAACTTGCACGACCATGGGAAACGCGGCATCTACCCCCGGGCTCGACGATGACGCCGAGGTTCGTGCCTCACCTTCCAAGATGGAGCGACGCTTCGCGGTCAACGCAAATTCGCCTGCCCAGCTCAACTTCGACATCGCGTACGAAGTCGTGAAGCACGCGGACGTGCGTGACATGGCCCGCACGGCGTGCGCGTGCAAGGCTTTGTATGCGCTTCGGGATTCCGATACGATGTGGTGGCGTGCATCCTGCGAAGCGCTCGGCGCTTCGGCGCGCCTGTACGTCCCGCGCACCGCCACGGGCGGCCCCATTCACGGATGCACGTGGAGGGACCACTTTTTCCACCTCTACGCGGCTCGAGACCGGTGGTGCGCGCCTGACGACCGAGGGGTCGAGGATTTGGTACGAGCCAGGTTCGCACGTCTAATTGAAGCCGGCGAATCCGCGCCGGATGCATCGCCGAACACAATTTACTCGCGCGACGCGTCGTCACCAACCAGCAACCCCGCCCCTCCCACACAAATCGGCGGCGTACAAATCGAACACGGCTGCGTGAAGGTGTGCGTGCGCATGCGCCCAACAGGCGTGGGGGTGACACGAAATCAAACGACGGAAATCTCGAAATCAAACGCCGTGGTGCTTCCCCTGCACCAGCGCCTGCGCATCATAAAAGCGAGGTGCGGCGAGTCGTGCGGAACCGGCGAGGCGATGCGGGTGCTGATGCAGGACAGTGGCAGAGGAGCGGAGGCGTCGCGAAGCCCGTGGGCGGACGCGGATGCGATGGCTGCCAAAGATGCCAAAAATGACGACGGCGACGGCGGCGACGGCGAGCGCAAAAAACCCGACTCCGAAACCGGCGCGCTGAAGGACGTGACGAACGAAAACGATTCGGATTCTTCTTCAAAAAACAAGCCGCCAAAACCCGAAAAGCAAACCAACCCACGCTCCGGTTTCGAATTCACGTGCGGGGTGCTTTCCGTGGACGAGCTGGAGGGGCGGGTCTTGGCAGTCGCGCCAGGCGTGGGCCTGCGGGAGTTTGCGTTCGACGCCGTGTTCGGCGCGACCGCTTCGCAACGCTCGGTGTACGAAAAAACAGGCGCGCCCCTGGTCAGCGACCTCATCAACGGCGTGAACGGCGCCATGCTGGTGTACGGGCAAACCGGGAGCGGCAAGACGCACACCATGTTTGGAGATAGTGACAGCACGAAACACACCATGTTTGGAGGTGCTTTTGGTGTCAGTGGTGTCAGTGACGCTCCGTCAATTTCCGTCCATGATAGTCAGCAAGGAGTGGTTCCCCGAGCGTGTTCCGAGATTCTCGCCGCGTGCGTCGACCGACACACAAAATTTGGAATCCAGTGGCGGCTCACTGTGTCCTACGTGGAGGTGTTTGGGCAGGAGGTTTTCGACTTGCTCAACGGCGGTGCGCACGTGGGGCAGTCGCGAGTCGCGGCGAGAAGGTACGTGCTTGATGGACACACCGACCGAGACGTTACCAGCGACGCCGACGTTTCCGAGATTTTGAAAACCGGGGATTTACAAAAGAGAAAAGCCGCCACCGCGATGAACGACCGCTCCTCGAGGGCGCACTGCGTTTTTTCATTGCACCTTACGCAGACGTTACACGGGAACGGTGTTGAGGCGAATACGCCGATACGTGGTGCTCAGTTCACGGAGGTCACAAATGACAACCTTAACTCCGAGGTCACCAATAATACTGGTACTAATACTGGTACCGGCCAGCTGGAGCTCACATCTCGTTTGTGTTTAGTCGACTTGGGGGGTTCGGAAAAGTTGGGCAAGAGTCTCGCCAACGCCGGCGCGCTCGCCCCCGGGACGGTTCCTTGGGGCGAGTATTACCAAAGCAGGCGATTGATGGCGGAGGCGACGAACATCAACGTGGGTTTGTTGGCGCTGAAACGCGTGGTGGACGCGTTGCACTTGATAAAAAAAGCACGAAGGGAAGGGAAACAACCGCCGCACGTCCCGTACGGCGACAGCAAGTTGACTGAGATTCTGTCCGACGCCCTGGGCGGGGACGGAAAGACCACGGTGTTGGTCACTGTCGCGTCCGAACACGAACACGCGATTGAATCCGTGCAGACCTTGCGGTTTGGCGAGCGGTGCGCTTCCGTTGAAACCAAGGCCAAGGTAGGGCAAAACGCGTTGCGGGGGATGTTAGCGGCGCTCAACTTGTCCATCGGCGAGCTGGAGGTTCGCATAAAACTTTGTGAAAAGTGGGTCACCACCACGACCACGCGACGAGACGCACACTCGGGAATGGACGAGACCGTGGTGAGCTCAAAACTGGGAGGCGCGGAATCACTAAGGACGGAACTGGAAGGTATGCTCGCGGAGCGGACGTTTCTGCTGGGAAGAGTCGCGGTCGGTACAACAAAGAAGGACGAAGGTATCGACGCGCACTTGTAATTTATTTTCGATGATTTACTTGTACAGACTCTCTCTTGCTCCTACGGCTTCAATCTACAAGTAACCTAAGACTCCTCTGTATCCTCACCGTCTCCCTGCACCGCCTTGACCGGGTCGCACGGGTAGTTTTCGTTGGAGCAGCATATTTTCTCCCCCTCTCCGAATCCCTGGTCGAACGACTCGGCGCCGGTGAGACACCGCAGGAGTTGCACTTCGTACCGCAACTCTGAAAATTTGGGAACCCTTCCTAGCGGCGCCTCTATCCCTCGTTCCCCGAACCCTAACTCGGGCGGTATCGCGACTAGCCTTTTGCCTCCCGCCCGCATCCCTCCGATCGCTTCCTCCAGGCCAACGCACACCCCGGGCGGTCGCACGCCGAGCGTGAACGTCAACGCGGCGCCGCGCGAGTACGTGTTTTCAAACTCTTTTCCGTCAACGAGGGTGCCTATTAAATGCGCCACGACCAGGTCGCCCACTTTCACCGGGTCGCCTCCACCCAAATCAACGTCGGAGTAGGACAACCCAGAAGCCGTGGTAACCACGTCCCTTTCGCCGTCCGCCTCACCGGGAGTCACACCGACCGCCGCCCGTGTCCCACCCGTAGGCCGGCCCAGCTCGCGCTGCAACTCCATCTCCCCGGGGTTCGTCACGTACTTCTGTGGGTCCGCCATGCGCAGGATTTCGACGTTAGTCTCGCGCAGTGCGTCCGTGAGCTCGTCCAGGTCCAACGCGCGCGCGGGGCTCGGGAGCGTCAAGGCCGCAGCGCCGAAAAGCACGCCGCGTCGAGACGCGCGGCGTGTGCAAAGCTCGACTGGGGCAGGCGACGTCGATGATGTCGACGTGGAAGCAACCGCGACGTTGGGATGACGGGTTCGGCGCGAGGCGTCCGAACGCGGGGCGGTACAGGTTGCACGCGAGGCAGCCATGGTCATGCATGCCATGATCAACGTGTTCGTTCAAATCCCGCGCGCTCCAGGTTTGACTCGGTGGCACCGTCGGTGCGTCCAACGTCTTGTGACAAGCAGATTTGTTTTCTGCGCTTTTTATCATCCTCTGCATTCCCAATCCACTTCGACAGCCCTTCACTGTTTGGTGCGCGGAGCGACAGCTCGCAACACTCACGTCCTCCTCGCCATCATGCTGAGCCTGGCGCGTTTCGCCTCGGCCGGCCAGTGCGCCGCGGCGCACGCGGCGTTCGGCGTCGCGGCGCGACGCACCGCCGCCGTGAATCGTTCCGCGGGCGTGTCAGCTCGACCGCCGTTCCACGCCACCCGGTCCGCCCGGGTCAGCGCGTCGCGGTGGAAGCCGCCCGGCGACGGCACGGAGGATGAACTGCCAACGAAAACCACAGACGCGTTGATTGACGCGATGAGCACCGCGTCCAAGCTTAGCGGACGGGACGCGGCGGGGGGCAAGGCCACGAAGGTGCTTGGCGATGGCGCGTCGCTCGCGGGAAACTTGACTTGGGAAGAGCTGGATGAGAAAGTCAACGTGTACCCTTCGGAGCGAAAGTTCCAAGCCATCGGCGAGGGAGGCGATGTCTTCGTGGCGAAGATCGTTGATGTGGTGGAACTCGCGCTGGGGCGCCCGGTGAAACCAGAAAACATAGCCGCAAGACCGTCGTCCAAGGGGAAGTACGTAAGCGCCAACGTGACGGTTATGTTGGAAAACGGCGGCGAGGTCATCGCGGTGTACGCCGGCCTGAAGGCGTGCGAAGGCGTCAAGTGGTACCTGTGAAGGATTTGATCTGGGAGAGAACCAGGGAGAACTTCTGTTATATTATGTCTATTGAACGATCTGGACACTTTATTGATTTAATACTGCGTATAATAGGTAACGATGTCTATCCATCCACAACGTCTTCCATCCTCGTCCGCTCACTTTTTCCCCTTTTTCTTCGAGCTCGTTTTAGCTTTCTGCGAGTTACTTTTCTTCGGCCGCCGCCGCTGGGTGCCGCCGTCGCTCGTGTACGGCGACTCGTTCCCGGAGGACAAGCCGGAGGAGTCGCCGGCGCTGGACAGCGCACCGAATGACCCGACGGGTTTCAGCGCCGCGGCTGGTGTAGGATCAGCCGCGGTGGCGTCATTCGCGACGGGAACCACGGGGGGCTTACCGAAAGACTTGGTTTGGTTGACAAAAATAGAAGACGGAGAAGAGTACGCCGTTTCTTGATCGGGGCGGCTGGTTTTCGGCGGGCGTTCCGTCCCTCGCGTGTCCCCCAACCTTTTCGAAACAACGTTCTCCACCCTTGGTGAAGAAACAACGCCGTGCACCGCCCGCGCGTACTCCCCAAGCGCCCACAGCGGAAAAATACACCGGTAGTTCGCGTACGTGATCATGCAGTTGTTGTTAAACACGCCCATGATTGTTTGCTGCGGGAAGTCTCCGTTTGCGCGTTGCGCGCGCATCAGCGCCCGAGCCGCGGCGTGAAGCGGCTTTGGGTCCCGTTTCGCCTGTCCTGACGCGCAGAGCGCCAGCGTGGCCCACGCCGTGTTCACGATGTGATCAACCGGGTCGCCACACGCGGTGCTAGCGTCGCCGTCCGTGAGCTGTACGTACTTTTTCAATTGGCAGGAAAGGTACGACTCGCCCCAGCCCCCGTTTGCCATTTGCTTGGACAGCAAAAAGGACACCGCATTTCGCAGCTCGGGGCTCGTGTCAAACGTGGACCCACACGCCAACAAACCCTTGATTCCGAACCAAGTGCCGTAGGTGAAACACACGGCCCAGGATCCGTACCAGCTCCCATCCGCTCGCTGGATGGATTTCAAAAATTGTGCTCCTCTTTTCGCGCTGCGGTCGATTAAAGGAACTTTGTCGTCGTTCGGGTACCTCTTTTTGAACGCAGCCAGGGCTTGCAACGAAGCGGACGAGCACTCCACGTACGCGTAGTCGATCATGATATCCCCGAACGTCTCCGCGGGGTTTATCGACTCAACCCATTTGTGCGAGCGCGTGTTTTCGTAAGTGGCCCACCCTCCCGACCCGGAGTTTTGGTAACTCAAAATAACGTTCACGCAGTCGCGCAGCCGTTTGAGGGGAACGCGCGGGCCGCTCGCTTGCTCCCCGAGCTCCTCTAAACAAAGCGCCGCTTTCAGGCCTTCCGAGCTGCAATCGGAAATTGGCCACCCGTGGTCACGCGTGCTGAACGGCCAAGCGCCTTTGCTGATGTGTCTGTACCAGTCGGTTAGCTTGCCAGGCGCGTCGTCCAACACTTGCGTGTTTAACAAATATTTATGCGCGTCTCGCAAACACTCGGTGTACTCCCCCGCCAAGCCAGTCGCGCAAATGGCCTGCGCCGCGAACGCGCAGTCCCAGAGCTGGCTCCCGTTGTACCCCTGCATCTTCATGCCGTCCTCCGCGAGCCACAGGTAGTCGTTGACCCTCGGCAGGTGCTTCGCGACCCGAGGGGGGGTTACGTACGACGCGCTCGGCGTGGATAACGTTTTCGCAAACGGAGTCGCGCTCGCGGCCGCGACCACCTCGCGTTCGCCAAGCCCCTCCAACGCTTCGTGCCACGCCACGAGCATGTTCATGGCTTTGTTCACCGGGCCGATATCCACGTACCGCGTGTTTTCGTCCTCGTACTCCACGTGCTTTGCCGCGACGGCGCACGCCCACTTCCGTATTTTCCCCCCCAAAAAAGTTCGCATCAAAAGCGGTTCCACTTTGGTCAAACCCCACCAAAGCACGTCTTGCAGCCACGGGTGCGGGTAGTACAGATCTTCTGTGGCGCACGCGTTCCGGGTCGCGTCCCAGTCGATGGTGTGGTAAGGCTGCGTCGGTAGGTAAAGCTCTTCCCGGAGTTCCTCGACCAACGCCGTGCAAACGCCCGTCGCGCGCTTGCCGTACAAGTAGCTCATCGGCAGGTACACCATGCGGCAGTGACACCAGAACCGCCCGGGGTGCAGCGGGTTCCCCCGGTACGGCATGAGCCATGCCTCTGGTGGAATCGGGTTCAAACCTTCCCACTCGTAGACCCCCAAAACGCACAGGTAAAACTTTCCCCAGGACGGCGCGTTCACCGCGCCGCCCCGCGACGCGATCCAGGATTTCGCGCGTGTAACGCAGTCGTGATTCTCAAACGAGGTTTCGTCGGTACCGTCCAAACCAACCCCTAGCAACCGCAACGCGACGTAACTCAACACCGTCCCAAACATCGTGCTGTGCCCTTCGATGTGAAGCCCGTACCCGCCATCCGCGTTCTGGTGGTTCCGCAGGTACCGCCGCATCTCGAGCTTTTGGTGTTGGTCCAACGCGTTGTCCTGGTTGTAAAAAAGAAAGTGTCAGTCTTGTGTATCGCGTGTATTGGACGATGGCCTGGCCAACAGGCACCGGCCATCGGTCGGAACAGTCAGGGCATCCGGTAACCCGTCCCTCCGGAAAGGACGAGTACGCGCAATCGGTCAGGCGGTGCGCGGCGGGTGGGAAAGTTCCGTACCAGCTCGCCGATCACGTAAAGCGAAATCACCAGCCCCGGTATCAAAAACATGGGGCCTCCGTAATCACTGGGCCAGTGCCCGTCACTGTCCTGCAGGCCTTGGTAGAAATCAACCCCCGCGCGCATCGCCTGGTCGACTACATTTCGAGGAACCGGGGAGTTCCGAGTGTTTGCCTCGTCGTCGTCGTACGCTTCTTTTTTGGGAGGCGACACCGTGATTTGTCGTCCCCGTAAGGCTCGAACCGAGTCGTACTGTCGCCGTAACAGCTCATCACTAGAGTGCTGCTGCGTGACCCGGTGCTTCGCGAAATAAACCCGCGCCTGTTCCACGAGCTCGCGTTCCGCGAAAGTCCCAGCGTTCGCGTCGAACTCCCACGTCTGACGCCCCACGTGGTTATTAAGGGAAAACAGATCTTCGGACAACGCCCGGACCATGGGGCTGGCGGAAGTGGCGCCCGAGGTGGAACACCGAAGCCTCCACATCGTGGCCTTCTTGTCCGTGAAACGCTAAACCACGACGCGGACCGGGAAGGACCGGCCACTGGGACGATCGAGGGGGCGCCCACCGCGCGGAAGTGTGCCCACAGAAAATAAGATGTGCTCGTACCAGCACTCACACTCGAATCGTTCGCCGCTAAAAGCTGACGCATGAGAGGTTTAATCTTGGTTAAATATCAACATCCCCACAACCTAGGTTGCCAAGTAGACGTCAAGGCGGGATGTGAACCGTATGATCCACTGACTAGGATTAGCCTGCAAAAAGTTCCTTCCGTTTCCCGAGAGAATCAATCAGCTTTAGGCGTCGGGTGGGACGGTGTCGGCACAGTGACGGCGACGCGCGCGACGTATTTTGCGCACGCCATCGTGACTGCGTGACCGGGTTCGTGTACTTCCTGACAGGAAACACCCAAAACCATGGCTGCCCTATGCGCCGTTTCCGCCAGACCGGTAGTGGCGTTCGCGGGCGCTAAATCTCAAAAGCAAAGCGGGTTCTGCACCGGCGCGCGAGTCACGGCGCGAAGCAAGCCGTTGGTGCGCGCGAGGCTTCCCAAGTCGACGCTCAAGGTACGGCTATTACGGTGCATTGCGTGTGGCACAGGGAGAAGGGAATACACAGTGGATCCGACGTATCGCGCGTTCGTCACGACACACCGTTCCCGGGCCACACATCAATCGTTCGGGATAGACACATCATCTTTCCGCGACGAAAAAGCGGATGCCACTCGTTGCGTTCCCGAAAATCTTCCAACGCATTCACTGACACCGCCGCGTCCCTCCCCCCCCCAGGCTGGTCGCGTTGGCCTTGTCGTCCGCGCCTCCGACGTGGACGACGAGCTCGCCGCCGTTTCCGCCGCGGTCGAGGTACGTATTCGCCCGCAGCGGAAGAACCAAACGGGATTCCGGATGCCGGTCGCGTCGTTTTTTTCCCGAGAAAAACGTTCCTTTCACACCGCGAAAGTTTTTTGTGCCTTTTGAAACGACCGACGTCCAAAACACGCGAAGTGCCGACGCGAACGACCCAAACGACCACTCACCTTTACCCCAATTCTTCCCTGTTCCGCCAGGCTCTTCGCCTGGAAAACGAGCGTCTGAAGAACGACCTCGCCGCGCCCCCCGTGTACGTGCCTCCCCCCCCCACGGCGCCTGCCGCGCCGCGCGCGCCGCCGCAGCCGGTTTCCGTCCCCGGCCCCCCCCCGCCCGCGCCTGCGCCTGCTGCGCCCGCGGGGCAGCCGGCCGCCCCCCCCCCCCCCGCGGCCGCCCCCGCGCGCGCCAGCACGGGCGTGAACATCGCCCCCCCCGGCGGTTTCCCCAAGGCGGGCGGGTCTGCGGTCAGCGCGGATGGGTCGAGCGCCGGGCCGAAACGCATCAGCAAGGATTTCGTCCCCACCACCCCCAACCGGACGAACACGCGTCCGATTTTCGGATCAGAAATAAAGCCCATCGACGAGCCTGCTGACCGTTTCGCCAACTTTCAGTATCCGCCAATCACCACCGATGGCATGGGGATCTGTATGTTCGACGGCACGTTGAACCAACACCGGCCGCATCTGCAGTACCGGTGGGAAAAGTACTGCGGTTTGAGAAACGCGATTGACGCGAACGAGGGCGGGTTGGAAAAATTCAGCCGCGGGTACGAAGTCATGGGCTTCACCAGGGACGCCACGGGGATCACGTACAGGGAGTGGGCCCCAGCGGCAAAATCCGCGTGCCTTTTCGGTGACTTCAACGGCTGGAGCACGGGCGCGACCGGTGTTTGGATGACCAAGAACGACTTTGGCGTGTTCGAGGTGTTCATGCCCAACAACCCCGACGGCAGCATGGCGATTCCGCACGGCACGAGGGTCAAGATCCACCTTGAGCTGGAAGGCCAGGACCCGGTGGATAAGATCCCGGCGTGGATCAAAATGGCGGTTCAAGCCCCCGACGAGATCCCCTTCAACGGCATTTACTACGACCCGCCCCCGGAGGAGATTTACCAGTTCAAGTACGCGCGGCCGAAGTCCCCGGACGAGGTCCGGGTGTACGAAGCGCACGTCGGTATGTCGTCCATCGAGCCCAAAATCAACTCCTACGTCGAGTTCGCGGACGAGGTGATCCCGCGCATCGCGAGCCTGGGGTACAACACCGTGCAGCTCATGGCAATCCAGGAACACGCGTACTACGCGTCCTTCGGGTACCACGTGACGAACTTCTTCGCCGTGTCCTCCCGGTGCGGCACCCCCGACGAGCTGAAGTACCTCATCGACACCGCGCACTCCTACGGCCTGACCGTGCTGATGGACATCGTGCACTCGCACGCGTCGTCCAACTCGCTGGACGGCATAAACTTGTTCGACGGCACCAACGGGCAGTACTTCCACGACGGGCCGCAGGGGTACCACTGGATGTGGGACTCGCGGTGTTTCAACTACGGCAACTACGAGGTGGTTCGGTTTCTACTTTCGAACCTGCGGTACTGGATGGAGGAGTTCAAGTTTGACGGGTTCAGGTTCGACGGCGTGACGTCCATGATGTACTCGCACCACGGCTTACAGATGACCTTCACCGGTGATTACGGCGAGTACTTCGGGATGGCCACGGACGTGGACGCCATGGTGTACCTGATGCTCGCGAACGACATGCTGCACACGCTGTACGAAGGGCATGCTATTACGATTGCGGAGGACGTCTCAGGGATGCCCGCGCTAGCAAGGCCGGTCAGCGAAGGCGGCGTGGGGTTCGACTACCGGTTACAGATGGCCATCGCGGACAAGTGGGTCGAGGTTCTGAGCGAGTGGGGGGACGACTACAACTGGAACATGTTCGACCTGGTGCACTGCCTTGAAAACCGCCGGTGGGGGGAGAAGTGCATTTCGTACGCCGAGTCGCACGACCAGGCGCTTGTTGGTGACAAAACCACCGCGTTCTGGTTGATGGACAAGGAAATGTACGACCACATGTCCACGCTGACCCCCGACCACCCGGTCGTCACGAGGGGCATCGCCATCCACAAGATGATCCGGCAACTCACGTGCTGCTTGGGCGGAGAGGGGTACTTAAACTTCATGGGCAACGAGTTCGGGCACCCCGAGTGGATCGACTTCCCAAGAGGCGACCGGACGGACATCTCAACCGGGAAGTTCATCCCGGGCAACGGGAACTCGTACCTGCTGTGCCGCAGACGCTTCGACCTGGTGGATATGGACCATCTGCGGTACAAGTACATGAACGCCTTCGACGCGAGCATGCACGACATCGCGAGCAGGTTCAAGTACCTGTGCTCGGATCACCAGGTACGTATTGCATTTCCCAAATCCCGCCGACTGTTTGACCAACAATACTGACACTTTCTTTTATTTATCGTAAGTACACGAGTTTGAAATCGGACGAGGACAAGATGATCGTGGTGGAACGTGGCGATTGCGTTTTCGTGTTCAACTTTCATCCCGTTAACTCGTACACGGACTACAGGATCGGGCTGAAACACGGCGGGAACTGGCGCCTGGTGCTTTCAAGCGACAACCCCGAGTTTGGCGGGTACAGCAACTTGTGGACGTGCAACTGCCCGCCAATCGGGTCGCAGGAGGACCAGTTCAACGGACGACCGGCGTCCATGATGGTCTACGCCCCGTCGCGATCGGTATCCGTCTACGCGCCCGTCGAGGCGGTCAAGTCGCAGCTGGGATGGACGTGAGGTGGACGAGATTACAAAAGAACTAGCCAGAGAGAACAGAGAACTAGACCGACAGAGGGAGAACTAGACAACGGAGCATTTAAGAGCAGGAGAGACTCTGAGACGTTTTAAATGAACACAGCGTTTCTACTATTTGTCACGAACGCCTTGACGCTGTTCCGCCTGGCTATTTACAAGTACCAGTGCTAGTACTCTGTACGCTCGTGGACAAAAACTTCACCCGTCGAACCTCACGGCTTGTGCATCGCGGCGAAATCGTAGTCGTCGTCTTTTGCTTTTGCCGGAACGGGTTCCGCCGGTTTCGGTTTTTTCGAGCCGCCTGTTTTTTTATCCCCCGCTTTCTCTTTGTCTTTGTCTTGGCCCTCATCTCCCTCCATCTGCCCCGCGTCCCGCTTTTTCTTCGCGTCCGACCTGTCCCAGTGCGCCTTACTGGTCTTTTTGATGATGCCCATGAAATAAGGCACGCGCCGCGCCGGCGCTTTCGGGGCTTGCTTTTCAATCTGCGCCAGCGCCGCGGCGAGCACGTCTTTCGGGAGCAAGGACAAGAAACTCCGGAGTTGCGAGTCGAAATCGGTTTCCGAAATCACGCCAGCGGGCGACGCGTTCTCGCACGCAGAGGCGACCATGTCATCAACCACGTCTGAGTCAGTGAGCTGCTTCAGCTGTTTCTTGGCGTTGTCACCTGTTTTTGTGTCGTCGCCGTCACCCGCCTCCGCGCCGGCTTTTTTGCGCTCCGATTTCGGCGTCACGTACTCCGGCCGCGAACAAGGTTCGATACTCACCTTCCGCCCCCGGAACAAGGTGTCGTGGAACTTCCGTGCTTTCTTCGCCGCTTTCTGTGTTTTGAAATCGACAAACGCGAAGCCTTTGAACTTCTTGTTCGTACCGCCGCCGCCCGCCAGGCGCACCGCGTGCACTTCATCCGCGCACCCCTCCCGTCTCAAGATCGTTTTAAGCCAAGGAACGATGTGCTCCACCTTGGTGTCGTACGGCATCTGGCCGAAAAACAGGGTGGTGATTTCGGGTGGGTCTTTCTTTTCTTTGGTGTCCTTGCCGCCTTTGCCGTCACCGCCGTCACCGGCCTTCTTCGCACGCTTGTTCGCCTCGTGCCTGTCCTTCTCCGTGCCTGCCCGTTCGCCGCCGCCGCCGCCGTCCTCGCGGTCGCGTTTTTCTTTCTTCTCCTTCTTGTCTTTCTTGTCTTTCTTGTCTTTCTTGTCTTTCTTACCGTCGTCGCCATCCTCCTTGCGCTTCGCGCCGAAGGGCGTGCGCTTGGCAGGCGCCTCGACGTCGTCACCCATCGCGCGTGTCACTGTCAAGCGAGGGGCGCGGCGATGTGGGGCGACCGAAATTGTCACAAATGTTTTTATCGGAAAAAAAATTCGGTCCAGTCATTTCACTTTTTCTCCGGGACATCGGCACCTCGCTCGTCGCCTGCCAGATCTGGCCTGCGCCTCCGCCTGTGATGGCGGACACCTCCGCCGCGCTCGCGGTGGTCGCAGTGGTCCTGCTGTTCCTGCTTCTGGGCGGGCTGGTGTGGGTCACCAGCCGCGCCACGGCCGTTAGCGACGCCTCCCACGCCAAGCTCAAGGCTGAGGCTGGCGCGGTCGCGATTGAGGATGGCGCCGCTGTGGGCAGACGCGCGTCGAGGGTACGCGGCGGCGCTCGGCGTCGACGCAACCGAGCAGGAGGCGAAGCCGAGGGCGATGACGACGAAGGTGACGTGGTACCACCGCTGGATGACCCAAGGGAAGCAGCGCGACGAGCGCAACAACAAGCGCAGGCACAGGAGCTCGAGACCCTTCACAAAAAACGAGCAGGCCGGGAGGCAAAATATTTGGCCAAGGATTTGGCGCGCGAGGCGACGGAACTCGCGGAGCGGGAGCAAGCGGACAAAGAACGAGCCGAAGCCGAAAAGGCATCTGCGGAAGAGTTTGACAAGTGGAAAGACCTGTTCACGGTGGAGACTAGTGGGACCGTGGAACAACCGACAGCGGAGGACAGCGCGGGTTTGCTGCAGGATTTCGTGGATCACATCGTGCAGAAAAAGGTGGTCGTTTTGGAAGAGCTCGCCGCTGAGTTCGGTTTGCGCACGCGCGACGCGGTGCAACGAGTTCGGTCACTGGAGCAGATGGGCAAAATCACCGGTGTGATGGACGACCGCGGGAAGTTCATTTTCGTCACCCCTGGTGAGATGAGCGAGGTTGCCAACTTTATCAACCGGAAAGGGCGAGTAGCGATAAGCGAACTGGCGGCGAGATCGAGCGACTTCGTGAAGTTGTGACGTTGTGAAGAAAAACAAAAAGAATCACCTTACAAAGTTCACCACGGTCACGAACGTGACGAACAGAATCAGCGCGTTCCACACCGCACCTTGTACTCCGTACATGGTGATGTTGGCGACCATGTTCGCGACTTCCGATTTATCACTCTCGCTCAGGCCGGCGGCGTTGTCCGTAATGGCGCTGACGACCTGGCCCTCGCGCTCCGCCCAAAACAGCTCCTCCTCGGCTTTGTCTATTCTGATATCGTTCAGGTAGTCCAGCACCTTCTCTAGTCGTGTGAGCTCATCCTCGTCCCCAGGGGCTTTCCCGGCAAGCGCTTCTTGGTACACGGAAAGCGCTTTCAGGTCGTTCTTAGGACCCGCCACGGCACGGCGAATAAGGCTCATCTCCATGCCCATCTCTTTCAAGTCGTTGGTGTACGACACCGCGCGATCGACGGCGGACAAATCGGTTTTCGCGGTGTCCCCATCAGGAACCGGGACGAAGGTCTCGCCCGCGCGAGACACCACGCGCGCGCCTCTTCGCACATTGGCAGGCGTCGCACGAACACAACGATAAAGCGACACGCGCGCGCGGGGGCCGGCCGCGGCGCTCAAGCGTAAAGCAGCAGTCGACATGGTGGGTGCCGTCGGCGCGTCACACGGTGTGGCGAGAGCCAGCAACGTGGCTGGAAATCTTCGTCGCCAAAAAGAACGAAATGAATGACGAGTTGGTTTTTGCCGTTTTCCCGCAACGCGTCCGTCGACCCCTCGTCACAAGATGCACGCGGCGACCTGCCACCAGGCGCTCGGCGCCTCGGCGCCCCGCGCTTTCGGCACCACCTCGCGCTATGTGTCCGCGCCCGGCTCCACTCCGCGCGTACCCGCCGTCGTCCCGAGTCGTCGCCTTCTTTCGGCGGCGGTGCTCCACCGAATTTCCGTCGTCGCGCAGGCGCGTGGCGGAGGCGGCGCCGGAACCGCGGGGAAGCCCACGCGCGGCGCCAAAAGCACCCGGCCGCCGGGCAAACCCAAACCCGTGGATGGCGTCAAGCCTGCTAAGCAAGGCGGCGGAGCTTTTTCAAGGGCCACGAAGACGGTGAAGCAGGTAGGAACCACACCCTGCTGTTCCTCATTATCAAGATTGTGCCCCGCCGCACTTTTCGCGTTTTTTGACATTAATCGATTCCATCGCAACGGTTTCGAAAGTGCTGCTTCGATTCTTCGAGATGTCCCGTGACTCACCTTCCCCTCCTTCCCCAAAAACCTTCACCACCGCAGCAGGAATGGGACGGCGAGATGTTCGAAACGCTGGCGGGGAAACAGGAAAAGGCGCGGGGCAAGAGACCGAATTCGGTTTCATCCATCGACGATAAAAACAAACACCTTTTTTTCGACGAAGCCATAATCACGGTGTGCGGCGGCACCGGCGGCGACGGCGAGGGGTGGACCAAGGAAGTCAAGGCCAAGGTGGTGAAGAACTTCAAGTTTAGCCGGGGGGGGAACATGAAGAAGTTCATCGAGCTGCCTGCGGCGGAGCCCGCGGACGGGGGCGCGGGGGGGAACGTTTTCATTCGCGTGGACCGGGCATGCGACTCGCTGTTGCTGTTCCACGACAAAAAGCAATGGAAAGCCAAGAAGGGGTACCACGGGAGCGCCGCGCCTGGCGCTGGGGCGGGAAGAGTGGACCGAACACGAATCGCACCGAAACAAGATGACGTGTACATAGACGTGCCGCCCGGAACGGTGGTGCGGCGCAAGCGGTCGGGGGAGCTGCTTGGCGACATGACCAAGCACGGGCAGGTTTTGTTAATAGCGCAAGGCGGCGCCGGTGGTTTGGCCGCGAGACGCGCGCAGAACGCGGAAAAGCGAGGCAGGAACGTAAAAACCGCGAAGCTTTCGGATGACATCGAGGTGAGTGACATCATGCTGGACGAAGCGACCATTGTCGCGACGAACGGCGAGCCCGGGGACGAGTTCCAGGTCGAGTTGCTGATGCGCGTGGTGGCGGATATCGGCCTCGTGGGGTTGCCCAACGCAGGCAAGTCGTCCATTTTGAAAGCCGTAACCAGGGCGTCGCCCGACATCGCGGCGTACCCGTTCACCACGCTGATGCCCAACCTTGGTGTGGTGAAACCCTCGGACCCGGCCCCCGACCCGGACGACCCGATGGACTTCTCCGCGTACGACACCGACCGGAAAACCGCCGGCCCGGTGCTGGCCGATTTGCCCGGGCTGATTTCAGGCGCGCACAAGGGCCGAGGCCTGGGCAGGGCTTTCTTGAGACACCTCAGGCGCACGCGCGCCATGCTGGTGGTGGTGGACGCGTCCGGGCAAGACCCGATCGGCGACTACAAAACCGTACGCGAGGAGCTGCGCATGTACAACCCCGAGTACACCTCGCGCCCGCATCTGTTGGCGCTAAACAAGATGGATCTGGAGTGGGCGTCGCTGCGCACTGCGGAGCTGGTGGAGGCGATTTCAAAACTGGACCCCGTAGACGTGGGGGACCCTCCCGTCGCGGTGCTGCCAGTAAGCGCCGTGGCGGGAACCGGGATGGACGCGCTTTTGGTGGAACTGGGGAAGTTGATGGAAGACGAGGATGACGCGCGGGTGGAGGGGATCGGGAAACTGCCGCCGCGCCAGAAACTGACCACCGGCGAGGGGACGACGATGAAGATTCGATTCTAATTTTAGAATGGTTTTGCACTTTAAATTATGATCACCGACGCGTCCGCTCTTCCTCTCCTTGCTTGTCACTCCACGCTGCAAGCACCACATCAAATGGGTGGGTTAAGTGTCATTCTGTAATAATGTACATCGCCGACCGCTTCCACACCTCATCCTCATTTCAACTCGTGCGGTTCGATTGTGATTCTCGACACCATTCCGTTCTCCTCCGCGTCTTCATCAAGCACTTCGTAACCTTCCACTAACCACCCGTCGAAGTCGCCGGGCACTTGTTCCTCGAACGTCGCTTCGACGTACGCCTCAGCCAAATCCGTAGCCGTCTCCATCGAAGCCGCGACCGCGACGATCGCGGCGTCGATTCGCTCAGGAGGCTCCGTGCCATCAAGCTCCTGCTCCGTACCGGTATACTTCTCTTGGTGATGAAGCACCACGAACACGTTGCCACCGACGGGTACGGGACCCTCCTCCTCCTCCTCCTCCTCCTCCTCCTCATCGTCGCTTTCTTCGTCGCTCAGCCCCGCGCCGTCCTCCTCGTCCTCGTCCTCCTCCTCTTCAAACACCTCTTCGTCATCGGATTCCTCCTCTTCTGACGCCTCTTCAGGAGCATCGACTTCGTCACCCTTCGCGCGTTTCGCGGCTCGCTCGTCGTCGGACATGGCGGGCGCGATGCGTGTGTGTTGTGTGATTCCGAGTAGGGGCTTTCCAAGAACTCACGAAAAGAACGAAAAAGAAGACTGTCCGATTGCCGAAAAAGCGCACTGCCGTCGAGCTCGCGAGCTACTTGGTACGCTCGACCTTTGCCGTTGGCGACGGATGACTGCACCAATCTAATCCTGGTTTTCGGCTTGCGTGGTGTGTGTGTGATGATGTCTTCAATGTTTGGGTTCAGAATTGGTTGTCGCACCCTTTGGTAACAAGGAGTTTGGGGATACGTCTCACGCATGTTGTGGGACCGTCAAGACCCACGCGTGATGGACCAGTCGCATCATTTTTGTTAAAACATTGGAAGTATCATGCGCGGCGCGATGCGGGGGGTCGCGGTTTTCTCGAAATCCAATGCCACGAAGGGCAACACGGAGAATGGGTTGGGTTTCGAGGACAGTGGAGTCAGCTTCGACTTGAAATGAGTGGGCTGTTTGGTGGTCTAATCACGGTTCGTGCGTCGAAAAACCAAAGGATCAGCACTGACCAATCATGTGACGCGCTGACGCCTGGGAGGTGATAGATGTGGGTGGATCCCTCGCTACCTTCCCTCTCGGCCCACACGCGCGCGCTGCATTCCCGCACACACCAGACCGTCATCACCATGGCCGCTCTTACCATCTCCGCACCCATCGTGGCCCGCGCCGGGTCCTTCGCCGGCCGCAAGCTCGCTACGAACGCCACCAACGGCACCGTCGGCAAGGTCAGCGCGCGCGCGGTGTGGATGCCCGGGAGCACCCCCCCCGCGCACCTCACCGGGACGCTTCCTTGTGACTACGGCTTCGACCCCCTCGGTCTGGGCAAGGAACCCGCGAACCTTGCCAGGTTCCAGGAAGCCGAGATCATCCACTCCAGGTGGGCGATGCTGGGCGTCGCGGGCGCCGCGGGGCAAGAAGCCATCACCGGCGTGACCTGGATCGAAGCCCCCGTGCAAGATTCCCAGACGTACTTGGGCGCGGAGTCGCCTTTCCCCCTCCCGGTGGTCGTCGCGATCGAGGTTTTCGTGATGGCCTTCGTGGAGCAACAGCGTTCCAACGAGAAAGACCCGGCCAAGAGGCTGTACCCGGGCGGCGCGTTCGACCCCGCCGGGTTCAGCAAGGGCGCGGATTTCGAGACGCTCAAGAAAAAGGAAATCGCCAACGGGCGCGTCGCCATGCTCGCCTTCGCCGGCCTAATCGGCCAGGCGCAGGCCACGAACCTGGAAGGCCCCCTCTCCGCGCTCGGACGCCACGTTGCGGACCCGTGGCACGTCAACGCCGCGGTCAACGCGGCCGCGGTGCCGTACCTGTGAGCGACGCGTGATTTTTTGACGGCTTCGTCGAAAGCGGAAGAGGATGGGAGAATGAGGAGGGGATGACCGGTACGGTCGCGGGCGGGCGTCACTTTCAGTGGAAACGCGTTGACGGAACGTGTGATAGACAGTGCCGTGCACCGCCCGAACAGTATATGTACGAGTTTTGTCGTCAGAGAGGTTTTTGTAACGAGAAGACGATACTCGGTGTGAAAGAATGTTTCGTAAAATCGGCCATGCGCGTTTTTCCGTTTTTCCCACGCGTTCGTTTCCTCGATATTCGTCGTCGTACCGTGTCGCGTGTCCCTCCGTCGCCCTCACCGCGCGTGCGCAGTCGCTCGATGACGAGTCCTCACGCGTTTTTTCGGACACACCTCCGGCGACACCACCAAAGAGGCGCACAAACCTGTCACCGCGGATTTTGAAGTTCTCCGTGTCCCAGAAAAAGTGGATAACCGCTCGGCAAACGAGAGCCACCAGAACTTTGGGTTCGCCGGCTGCCCAAGCGCATTCCTTCGGGCACCTGCGCGCGGTCCTCCCGCGATGGCGTCCCCGTGCGCCGCGCGCGTCGCGGCGACGCCTGGGGTGGGCGCCTCTCGCGTGCGTCGGTCGGCGTTCGGCGCGTCCCGGGCGAACGCGCCGGGTGCACCTTCGTCCTGCGGCGAACCGTCATCTTCGCGGTCGCGGTGGACACCTTCCGCCCGCCCCGTCCTAGACCCGAGCGGCAGGGATACCCACGTCGCATTCGGCGTGGCGCCGTACGCGAGGGATGGCGTTACCCGGGACGCGGCTCGCACCAGGGGCTCGGGCGACGCCGCGAAACGCGAGCGCACGGCGAAGCACACGTTCCACACCGAACACGGACGGCGGGTGTACGTCGAGGTGATCCCGGTTGGCGAGAGTTACCTGGCGAAGTTCGAAGTCGCGGAGGACGTGACGTATGATTTGCGAGGCGAGCCCGTTACCTCAAACTGCGGCGAGCTTTCCCTGCACTGGGGGATGCACCGGGAGTGGCTTGATGAGTGGATGACCCTTCCCGAGCTCCCGAGTGGGAGTGTGTATTCGGAGAAAAGCGTGCGCGGGGATCCGCGCGGGAAATCAGCCGGCGCTGCGACCAGCACGCCGCTCGTTAGGGACGGGGACAGAACAACAGTGGAACACCGATCCGGGTTCCCTCTGAGGTTTGCGCGAACCAAGTTCGAGATCCCGAGCTACTACGCCCCGCTTGAGATGAATTTCGTGCTTGTGGAACGGAAACCGGACAACGAAGACGGGACGGGCGGCGAAACCGTTTTCGACGGCCCGCGACGAAAAACGCAAAGGGAACCGCCAAAGTCCTTCGCCGTGCCGGTAGGCGCGGCCCCGGGGTGCGCGACACCCCTGGGGGTATCACGAGCCAGTTCGTTGGGGCCCACGTCAGGCCCGGGCTGGGTCAACTTCGCGCTGCACAGTTCGCGCGCGCAAAAAGTCACGCTCTTCCTGCAGTACAAACACGCGGGGGACGAGCTTCCCGAAACCATGGAGTTTGCGCTGAACTGCACGACGCACAAAACAGGCGACGTGTGGCACGTCGCGCTGCCCGTTGGGATGCGGGGGGCTATTTTGCCCATGCCTTGTCCAGGGAGCGCTATTTCCAACGACACAGGAAACAGCGGAACTGCTTCCAAAGATACATACAACAACTCGTTGGCCACCGTGTTGTACGGCTGGAAGTGCGACGGCGACGTGCGCGCGGGGGGGTGGCGGTTCCACCCGGGGCTGGTGCTGTTCGACCCGAGGGCGACGTCGTTGCGGCCTCCGCTGGGCGCGTTTGAAGACACGCAAACCGTGGTGCCAGCTTTGATGGGCAGCTTGGCGGACGTGATGAACGGCGACGACGCGAACGCGTACGCGACGCGCGTGGCTTCGAAATCGCGGATCGAAAAGCCGCGCCGGAGGCGCGCGCCCGGCATGGAAGTCGCGTACGAGCTGAGTATCAGGTACGTATTGCATTTCCCAAATTCCGCCGACTGTTTGCCCATACAAGACTGACACTTTCTTTTCTTTATCTCAGCGACTTCACGTCGCACGTCAGTTTCCTTGAATCCTTGGGTACCGACAGTGCGTTTCCGAATGCGTCGCCCCAGGGACCGGCCAATGGGGTCGAACCAGGCACGTACGCCGCCGTGTTGGCGAAAGTTAACCACATCGTCGGCGTCGGCGCGACGACGGTGCTTTTGTTGCCGGTACAGGCTTGTTTAAACCGAGACGGGGGCGACAACTTTGGCCAAAACCCGATTTCGCTCTTCGCGTGCGATTCGCGCTTAGCGGGTGCTCGTGCAACCTCTGGCGAACCCGCGCATCAGCTTCGACAATTAATACGAGGCTTGCAGCGACACGGGCTGGAGGTGCTGATGCACGTTTCGCTCACGCACCTGGGCGAGGGTTCGGACGACAAACCAAACACGAACTCGTTGCGGGGAATAGACGCGGAGTCGTACTACCAGCTCGGACCGACCGGGCGGGTGGAGATGAACAATTCAATTGACCCGACCGCGTGCGTGCTGAACCCGTGCTCACTCGTGACGCAACAGTTCGTCGTGGACGCGCTGAGGCACTGGCGAGTGCAGATGGGGGTGGACGGGTTCGTGGTGGACTCGGGTGGGGGGATCGCGCGGGGGACGTACGGACGGAGCTTGTTGTTGGAATCCATCGCGAACGACCCGGTGCTTGGCGGGGGGGAGGGGGGGCACCACGGCGGCGGCGCGGGGGCGGGGGGGGGCGTGCGTTTGTTTCTCACCCCCGGGGAATTTGAAGTAGGTCGGATGCAGAACTGGGGGGTGTGGGGTGAGCGGGTAACGCCGGCGTACGCGCGGGACGTGGGTGCGTTTCTGGAGGGCAAAAACGGCGCCGTCGGCGGGTTCGCCGCGCGCGTGTGCGGGAGCGCTGACTTGATAAGAGGCGAGCGGAGCGCGGGCAGTGGGCACGTGATGAATTCGTGGACGTCGTTTCCGTTCGGGGGGACGCTGGCTGATTTCGCGAAAGGCGTCGCGGAACGGGCGGGGGTGACCCCCGAAAACGCCGCGGCGCACGCCCGGTCAAAAACGCACCGCAAAGCGGGCGGAATCTCGGGACGCGCGCCTGTGAAAACCCGGAAGCCGCTGGACCCGACGCCCGGCGAGACCGCGCTTGTTGTGCGTGCCATGTTAGCAACGCTGTTTCTGTCGGACGGCGTCCCCGTGGTCAATGCGGGGGACGAGTACGGCCACTCCCTGCGGGGTTTGGAGGACGCACCAAAAACGTGGAAAAACGACGCGAACGCGTTTCGGTGGGACGCGGTTGGCGTTTCGGGTTCTGTTGGCTGCGAAATCGGCGCGTTCCTCTCCGCGTGCGCGTCCTTCAGAAGACGAAGACACGACCTGTTCGGATTCGGGGGAGGGAACGTGTTGTGGAGCGATTTGTCCGGCGAACACTCGCCGGACTGGGAAGCACCAACAAGCGCGCCGCAGCTCATGTGCCGCCGGCGCGCCGCGACCGCGCCGGGCGCGGTCGCTGTCGCGTCCGTGGATTCCATGGATTCCGTGGAGCGAGTCACCCAAGATGCGGTGGCGATTTGGAACTGCGGGTCACTCCTGGCGCGCGCTGTGATTGGCCAGCCCCCTATTGGGTACACCTGGGTGCGCGTGCTGGACACCGCCCTGGCGTCCCCCGCGGATTGCGAACTCGCCTACGTCTCCCTGGCGGGGCCGCAAGGCACGTACCTCGTCGCGCCGCACGCGGTGGTTTTGTTGGAGCTCGCGCCAGCCCCAGAGGGAACCGCGCCGACCACAGAGCAGGTCCAGGCGGCGCGCGCGGTGGAGGAGCGCAGAGCGGCGCGCATCCCGGACGCCGCGCGCGCCGCGCCGATTCCGACGCAGACGCGCGCGCCGACGCAGACGACGCGCACTCCGGATCGCCAGCCTCTTGAACAAACTCCACAAACGGCTCCGCAAACTACGCCACCGCCGCAGACGCAACCGCAGACGATGCAACCTCCTCCTGGCGAGTTCCGACCGCCCACGGATCCAGGGCAGACGGCGCGGCCGAACATGCCCGCCGCCCGGCCGCAAACGCCGTCGTCGAACCCGACGTTTCGACCGCCGCCGTGAGGGTGTGGTTTCGCGAAGAAAAAAAATACAAGCGCGCGGGGCTATTTGGAACTTTCGGGCTTTCGCAACGCGGACTTGTATTGCAAAGAAAGAGACTATAATACGACGTCTTCGATGATTCTAAATTCTGATTCATACGCACACGCCCCGGCCGTACCCTCTTTTCTGTCTTCCTTTCTTCTGTCTCTCGAATTCAATTCGTGTTCTACGTCTGTCCTGGTACTATACGGACGTAACGCATTGCTTCCACCGTTACTTGTGCTCGAGGAGCATGTTGTTTTCGGGCGCCAAGCCCACGCAGGCGCGGAAGACGTTCTCCAGCATCGCGCGTTGCTTGGAAAGCGCGTTCACTACCGGTGTGCCTCTTGGCACCAGGGGCGCTTTCGTGAGGTACGACAGCAACACTGAGACGGGGTGCAGTTTTCTGAAACGGTTTTCGTCGCGCGGGCCTTTGATTTCTATGCGCGTTGAGAGCTCCGCGATGAGGCACATGTCCAGAATCAGCGGCGCCGCGAGCAGTGAGTCCTCGCACGTGTTGTGCATCACGATCGTTGATCTGCCTCCCATGAAGATCTCGCTGGTGTACTCGTCCATCGCCCTTTTGCTGTCACCCACGTACGGCACGTACTTAATAACAACCACGTGGTCGGGGTGCTCGCCCGGTTTGTACAAAAGCTCGTTCGACGCCACCATGTCGTCCACAACGTTACTTTTCGAAATCTCCTTGGACCTGAAGCACTGGGGGGAGGAAAGATTCATGCCGTCGTTGTTCCCCAGGTGGTTGTACGAAACAATGCTGGTGGGTTTGATTCCCGCGCCGACAAGAAAGTCAACAAGAACGCTTTTCATTTTCGTCTGGCCGGATTTGAAGTCGTCCCCCCCGATCAAACTCCCCAGCCGAACCGCCGCGTCGATCAAACCAGGCACGAACGTGTTTTGCGGCGAGCCGTTGATGAAAGGTACGCCTTGCGATGGGTAAAACAAAGTGTCAGTCGGAGAGTGTTGAGCATGGGTGTACTGCATATCGCGATGGATGGACAAACAGTCACCAGCTTCGGTAAAACAGTGCACTTGTGATGTATGTAGTATCTCCTTTTAATGACTAGTGGACGTCAAAGAGGGGCTTGAAACAGTCGTCGGCTGATTTGGGAAACGCCCAACGCGTACCTTCGTCCACGCACGCCAGGGCGTACAACGTCGAGGGGGATACCTCGTCCTCGTCGTTCGCGATGGACGTTCGTAGCGCGTCTTCCGTGTCATTCAAACCAGCCGAGATTTCGCCGTACCGCTCCGTGTTTGCGGTCCAAAGCACCACGACTTTGTCCACCCCAGATTTCTTTTTGAAATCGTCGATGTCCGCGCGTATCTGGTCCATCTTTTGCTGTTTCGTGCCGCCAATCGTGTGGTCCGCCCTTTGTGCTTGGTTGGGCGCGATGAACTGAGGGTCGTAGATGCCTTTTCGAGGGACCACGGATTTCAGAAAAGGCGCGAGTTGCCGCTGCAAGTCCCACTCGAAAACCTTCGCCCGCTCCATCGCGTCCGCCATGTTCATTGAACTGATTGTTCACGAAAGTGTCAGCCTTGTGTTGGCAAACGTGGAGGCGGGATTTGGGAAAGCCCCAACACGTACCTGATATCCCACCCGTCGAAAACGATCTCGTTCGGGTTCGCCATGGGCAGCAAACTTCTGAACGGCGTGAACACCTCCTCCCCACCCGCCGACCCGACCCGGCACGTCGCACTTTGCGTTAAGCTCCCGAAATAGTCAGGCGCGCGTACGCCCTCTTTGGTTTTCCAGGTAATCCCCTCCCGGTTCGCCACCACGCCGCCCATCAGCGTGGTGCCGTTGTTCCCGCCCAACCCGACTAGCATGATCCCGAGCTTTGGCTTTTTCAAATCGGTTTTGAATTTGTACGTCGTCTCCGTGGGCGTCACGACCCACGCCGATTTCCCGTCGCCGAGGTCGGTTGATTCGAGCTTGGTGTCGTGGTACCTGCGTTTTTGTTATTTCCAGCAAGGGCATGGAGGTGCGAGCGAGGCCAGTCAGAGAGTCAGAGCATAATAAAAGCATAGTCAGAGAATCAGTCAGAGCGAAGGAAAGAAAAGGGCGGGCTGCGATACCCATCAATGCAAAAAAAGTGCCGGCCCGAAAAAAAGCCAGAGAAAAAATGCCGATGCCTCTCCACGATGTGTTTGCCGACCTCAAGCGTCGGTCCCCGGTGCGTTCCCGGAGTGCGTTTTTCAAGGAAGCGGCGTCGCGGGATCACGGGACGAAATAGCTACTTACGTGTACGTCGACTCGATGTGTCCGTCCGTGTACACCACGTTCGGGGACTTCACGGTGAACGTGTCGATCAGCATGGTGCGCGTCGGCCGATCTCGGCGTCCGCCTGCCTGCTTTTCGAGGCACCGAAGCGTGCGTTTGACGAGGGGGTCTGGTCAGCGTCTTTTTGTCGGTGCAATCGATCACGGAACAAGAGACGTGAAACGAACGTGCAGAGGCACGAGGGTCACGGGGACGGGGGGAAGGCGGGAGGAGCCACGACGCACCGTAGCGCGTCTCGCGATGTGCGCCTCGGAAACACCGTCGATTCGATGTCGTGCGACACGATTTGCGCTTTTTTCAGGCGAAAAATGTGCAAACGTTGAAAGGGAGGATGGCTTCAAAACACTTCGTTTCAAGACACGCGCGTGGTTTCACTTGACTATTTTTGGTTTCAACACCACGTCCGCTAAACTAAAACTGCACGTACAGGTCTCGGTCGGGGTTCATCTCCTCAATCAACTCCACCGCTTCCGTCAACGCGACCTCGCCGAATTTCGTGATGTAGTTGTTGTTCACGGAGATGCTTTGGATCGCCCCGTCCGCGTTGTTTTTAATAGCCTGCGCTAACGCGAACGCGCCTTTGTCTTTGATTTCGTTGTACCCCAGGTCCAGTGAGGTTAGGTTTTCGTTTACCGTCGCTAACGACTGCGCGAGCGCCGCGCACCCTTCGTCCCCCAACTCGTTCCCGCGCAAGTCAAGCGTGGTGATGTGCTCGTTGTACTTGATGGCGTCCGCGAGGTACCAAGCACCGTCTTTGGTGACCTTGCACCACCCCATGCGCAGCGTGGTGAGCTTGCTGTGGAACTTCACCGCCTCGGCCAGGGCCTGGCACCCTTTCGGGCCGACCGGGTTGTACCCCAGCTCCAGGGTGCGCAGCGGTTTGTTTTCCCTCAGCGCCTCTGCCAGCGCCTTGGCGCCCACTTCCAACACGTTGTTCCCCCCGATATCAAGGGTTTCGATGCCCCCGTTGTCCTTCATCGCGGTTGCGATCGCGATGCACCCGAGGTCACACAGTTCGTTCATGTAAACGCTGAGGTGTGTTAGTTGTGTGTCGTCTTTCAAGTATTGCGCGATGAACTCGCCGCTCTTGAACCCGAACCCGTTGTTCCCGATGTCCAAGCTCGTGAGCTTGCACTGTCGCGTCCGTAAGGCCTCGCAAAGCGCCTCCACGCCCAGATCGCCGATATCGTTGCCATTCAACTGCAAGCCCTTGATCCCCGTGTTCTTCGCCAAACCGTTCGCAAGCGCCTTGCACCCCAAACCACCCACGTAGTTGCCGCTTATCGAAAACGTCTCCAAAGTCGTGTTCACCGCCAGCGCCTCGGCGAGCGCAACCGTGCCGGCGTGGTCGATGGAGTTGTTGTTCAGCTCGAGCGCGGTGATCGTGGTGTTTACTTTGAGCATCTCCGCGAGCGCGCACGCACCTTCGTCTCCGATTCCCGATGAATTCAAGTTCAACGTGTTTATTGTGGAGTTCGTTTTTAAGTATTCAGCGAGCACGGCGGTGCCTTCGTCGCACAGGTTGTTGGACGCCAGGGATAACATCTCCAGCTTGGTGTTACTTTGCAGCGCCTCGCAAAGCGCGGCGACGCCCTCCGTCCCGATACCGTTCGCGCCGAAGTCGATACACGTAGCGGTGTCGTTGAACGCAAGCGCGGACGCGATGTACGCCGCACCTTCGTCACCGAGTGACCGCCCGTGAAGATCCACGGTGTCGAACCGCCGCATCTCGTTCATCATATCCTTCAAGTTCCGCTTGAACTCGCCTTTGATTTGCCGCGGTGCCTTCGCCGCCGCCGCGCCGACGCCGCCGTCCTCGCCGCCGCCGCCGAACGTGGGCATCCCAGCGAAACTACCCGCCCCAACCGGTGCGTTTTCCCCAACACCACCACTACCGCCCATCTGAGCGGAACTCATGCCCATCTCGCCCAAGGTCATGCCGCCAGTCGCGGCGGGCGGCGCGTTGGCGTCGGCGTTTCCGCTGCCGCCGTTTTTCTTCCGCCACAGGAAGAACCCCACCGCCGCGACCGCCACTGCGGCGCCTCCCAGGAGCAGCACATCCGGGCCTTCCTCTTCGAAGGGGGGGGGGGACAGGGCGCTCCTGTACTGGGACGAGCGCGTGGTGGACCGGGGGCGAAGTTCGCTCGCGCTGCGCGTCGGCGCCAGCGCCTGGACCTGGACCTCCTCCTCCTCCACCTCCACCTCCGCCGTCTCACCCGTTTCGCCTGTCGCGAAACCAGCCGCGTCGTACCCGTCCTCCTCTCCAGACTCCTCGCCAGCGCCACTCCTCGCGGCTGCTTCCTCCGCCTCGAACGCGGCGAGCTCCGCCTCCTCGGCTTCGCGAGCCTCCCTTTGCTCCCGCAGCTCGCGCCTGGCGCGTATTTCCTCGGGGCTCCGCTTCTTCTTCGCCCCCGCCGCGTGTGTCACCACGGAGACGCGGCCGCGCGAGGTGTGGCGTCCCCCTGGGCCGGGAACAACCAACAGGCCCGCGATGCCGGCGATGCCGCGGCTGCACGCGCTGGCCCTCGCCGTCAAGGCCGCACGCGCGCGCGACCGTTGGCGCACATCAGACAACCTCGCCGCCGGCGCGACCGCACTCATCGCGGCCGTACCAGGCGCCGAGACGCGTCTCCGCGTCACCACCTGGGTTCTCACAGACACCGCGATGATCGCGCGGTGCGTTGACATCATGCCGAGCTCGTCAATTCGTCACTCGACGCAGTCGGGTCACGTCGTCGCGACCGACGTTATGCGGTGACTCGGCTCGATCTGCAACCCTAAACCCGGTTTGCTTTTGTTGTTTTATTGCCAAGAGATGAAGAGAACTCAGTAAAGCAACGCCGTCGCGCGCTGGGCGGCCCTGGCTCCCGTTTTGCGAATCGTCCGGCGTCGGTCGCGAGTGCCTCGTCCGCGTTTCACCGCGCCCCCGCGTGTCGCGCGATGACCCCGAAACCCGCGTATCTTGTGTTCCCCAAAGCCGTGTCCGTGTTCCTTCTCGCGATCTTTGTGATTGCTTCACCGCCGATCGTTGCCGCCGCGGGTGCGCCTTCCGGGACCACACCCCATGGCCCCGTGGGCGAGTCCCTGCGTGCGTGGATCAAGACGCACGCCAGCGCGGGGGTTGAGCTGGAGGGTGTGTATTTCGGCGAGCACGACGGGCTTGGCGCGTCTTTGCGAGCGGGCGGGAGTTTGCGACGAGACGTGGGTGTTTTCGCCGCGTCCGGCGGTTTAGCGTCAGACGAGGCGTACGTGTCGGTGCCGTGGAGCTTGGTGCTCTGTCCCGAGTCAGTCACCGCGGTGAGGCCTGAGTTAGCCACCCTGCTTCGGTCGTTGAGAGAGGAGTACGGCTCCGATGGCAAAAGCGCGCTGATGCTGGCGCTGATTCACGAGCGGTTCGTCGCGCCGCGCGATTCGCCGTGGCGTTTGTACTTGGACGCGCTCCCAGATCCGGCGCAAAACTTCTCGGATTTATTCGACACCCCACTTTACTGGGACCCAAGTCTATTAAGGGAACTGGAGGGGAGCTCCGTGCTGGATGACGCGATTACGGACCAGGCCAAGGTCCGGGCGGTGCACAACGGGTTTGTGAAGCGCGCGTTTTCGCAAAAGCCGTTCTTTGGGGTTTTTGACCGCGAAAACGACGGAGACGACGCAAAAATTCCGTCGCTCGCGGCGACACAATGGGCGTGGTCCATCGTGCACTCGCGAGCCAGCAACGTCCCTGGCAAAGGCCTGGTGCTCATACCTCTGGTTGACATGATCAACGACAAACGAGGTGGTGGTGGAAAGATGAAAGGTACCGCGGAAGGTACCGACGGCGGTGATTGCGGTGGTGGCAAAAAGGGCGGCGGTACCGAGGACACAACCGACACCCGCGACTTCGCGGTGTACGACGCTCAGTACGACCGCGCCGTTGTGTACGCCAAACGGGACTACTCACCCGGTGAAGAGGTCACCGAGTCGTACGGCGCGTGGAGTGACGCGGACACGCTGCTTTCTGGTGGGTATCTTTTACCTGAAACTGGTCATGATCAGTCGCGAAACTGCGTGCCCATCACGCTGTCTCCCGAAAACTTCGCCACCGAAGTTGCGTTGGGAAAAGTTTCAGCGGCGTTGAGGTCAAGCGGGTTTCCGGTTCCGTGGCGCGTGTGCGTGTCCCTCCCGGGCCAAGGCACGGACAGCACCGCGAAACGAGTCGCGCGGTGGGCCTCCATTGTGTCGGGGAGTGAGGGAAACACAAACGAAGAACCTGGGGAACCTTTGGAACCTGAGGAATCTGAGGAATCCGAAAAAGAAAAAGACCTTTCCCAAAACTCAAACGCAAAGCGCGCCGGCGAGCTCTTGGCGCGCTTGCTCCAAGCGCGACTTGCGGAGTACCCGACGTCCGTTCGCGAGGACCAGGCTTTGTTGCAGGTGTTCGGCGAGGAGCTTGAGCAGGTCGTGTGGGCCTTTGACAACTTGTTTGAGTTTGTGGAGTTCCCTGAGGAAGACGAAACGGCACCAGAAAGCGCGCTTGCGAAGCGAACCGCTTTGGAGAAACGCGCGCGCGCCTTGCGTCGCGCTTCGCTCGCGACGCGGCTTCGGTTGCGCGAGAAGAAAACGCTCGCGGAACTTTCGGAAAGCGTCGCGCGGGCGGGAGGCGACGCGTTTCTGTGGGCAAACGGTCTGGGCAAGGTTTCTGGTGACAAGGATGAGCTGTGCGTAGTCACAACAGGGTTTGATTATTAAATACAACATTTTATTTTTGCCACAAGGCGGCTTGGCCGAACAATTGCACGTAAGAAAAGTGCGCTCCGCGAACTCGCGCGATCCGCGACGCCGCGCGTTTCAACGCGCGAAATATATACCCCCATTTTTCGGGGTTTAATGTAACAAGTAAACCGAAAGAAACGTTTCCGAAAAGGTTTCACCCGCACCGTCTTCGCGGGCGGGTCACCGTTTGTGCCCGGACGTCTCCGGCGGTCGCCCCATGAGCTTCTGGACGTACTGCACCGTGTTGACGTTGTGCGGCATCACTCTCGTGGCGCCAAACTCCACCACCCCGAGTTTCGTGGGGACGCAGATTATGCTCCGAATACCCGCGTGTTTGGCTTGGCGCAGGCGCTGAAACGACCACGCGGGGAGGGACTCGATTGTTTCGTGCCACTCGTAGTTCCCCGTGTACCCCACCCGGCCCACAGCGCCAAACCCGACCGCCCAGGACGGGTACATGCTCCGGCTCGTGTCAATGAACAGCGCCAACGCGTTGTTCGTCCCGGGATTGGCATCCATCCCGACGTCGTACTCCAACGTCCCCCCAGCAGAAGAGTCGTCGGATGAATAGGTGTCAATGAGACGACGTTTCCAAAGGATCCCGTAATCAAACCCTTTCGCGTCCGCCACGAACTGCATCTTGTCCTTCGTCGAGCTCACGCGCGGCGCCGGGCCACGCCACCCGCCGCTTCCCGACCCGTGACTCTGTCGCGTACCCAGCGGGTTCACAAGCGGGCCGTCTCGGTGAAAAGACAACACGCTGTCCCGAAGAAGCTCGTCCACGCTTTGCGGGCGCGGGGGGGCGGGTACTGGGGCGGCGGCCGCGGGAACGAGTCGCGGCTCGATCTCTGTTGTCGTCTCGGCGCCGTCGCCGTCGGTCCGGTTTTTTTTGGTAACCTTCCACCGGTCAGGAGACCCAGCAGAGCTCACGCCCCCGGTTTGCGAAACAAAAGACCCGTGGCGGCTCCCGCCCGCTGATAAACTTGAGTACGGGCTCGACGCGTCGCTCGCGCCGCTCGACGTGCCGGGATACGAAAAGTGTCCGCGAGGCGAGCCTTGAACAACCCCGACCCCGCGCGCGAAAGGGTCCATCGATTGCGTCGCCACGCCTTTCGCAGCAGGCGAGGGGCGGACGATGTCCATGCCGTCGTACGCGGGGGGGGCGGACGACTGCATCCTTTTTATGAACTTTTTCCAGAAACTTATTAGTCTCACAAGTCTTTGCCAAAAAGCGAAATGCCCACCTGAAAAATGCGGAAAGGAGGGTGAGAAACAGTTTGCGACCCGACATGATTTCGAGGAATTTCCGCTCTTCGGAAATTCTCGCAACCCCCAAAGCCACGAAAGGACGGGGGGCTCGTGGCGAGGTGGTGTCCTCGGGCCCGGGTGGGTTCGTGGACGCGCGACCGCGGGTTCGCGAAGAACGCGCCACACACGTTTCCCTCGCGAGATCACTCGCGTGCGCGTTGAAACCACGCCGCGTGCTTCTCCCGAAACACCGCCCCGGCAAGACATTTCCGCGCAACAGGAGGACATCACGTCGAAAGCAAACCTAACCGCGTGAATTACGGTTCGTTGGGGCACACACGGGTGCGTTTGAAAGGCAAATAACTCGACGGCAGGTCGCGAAGAAAGGGAGATTCGGAAACAACGCGTACCTGGTGTGATCTGTCCGCACCCGGCGTCGCACCCGACGCGTCTCCGCACCGCGCGCGCGAGACTGCGAGGCGCATGTCTTGAGAACGAATCAAACACCTTCTGGACCTCTCCAGTGACTTTTTAGTCTTCAAAACGTCGACGGTTGCTCGTGCCTTTTCGAAGTCCTGAAAGTAACAAAAGGGGAAGAAAGGTGCGCTTTATGAAAAGATTGGTGAATTGAGACCCGAGCAAACAGTCGGTTGTTTCCGCAAAGGGGGCGTCAGCCCCCCCCGTTTCTGGCCATAAATTGAGAATCAGGAGGACGACACCCATTTGACGACAGGCATGAAAACAACGTTTGAAGAGAAGACGCATCTCAGTGATGAGCAGGAAAAAGAGATCAGGAGTCACTCAAAAAGAACCCAAATCGTTTAATGATGATTACTGGACCACGCGTCACCCACACCTCACCTCACCAAACCCTCGCCGTGACCGCCCGGTCCGTCACCGCGCTGGCGAAGACGTGTTCCCCTCCGGTCGCGGTTCCGGTCGCCGCGACCGCGCGGACCAAGCACCCGACGTCGGTTTTGGTTAAAACGTACGTCGCGGCTTCGGCGCCGGCGATTGTTTTGAACAGAGGCGGTGTGGTTTTTTGCGTCGCAGCGCTGCGTTTCGTGTCGCAAAAATCCACCAAACCCCGTTGCCACCGCAGTGTCAGTGGCGTTTCTTCCGACTGCAACAGCCCACCCACCCCCCAAAGCGACCCGGTGTCAACCCTTAACGTGAGGGTCTCGCCCTCGGCGGGGGCGCCGAACAGCGCCACGCGCAACGCCGGTTTTTGTGTTTGTTTTTCTGTTTTCTTTTCCATCTCGGAACAACAAGGAGGCTCGGTCGTCTCACTCTGGTTCGCATCAGTCACCTCCTCGTTCGCATCAGTCACCTCCTCATTCGCATCAGTCACCTCCTCGTTCCCATCAGTCACCTCCTCATTCCCATCAGTCACCTCCTCGTTCGCATCAGTCACCTCCCCGTTCGCATCAGTCACCTCCCCGCCCCCCTCCTCCCCGTCCCCGTCGCTTCCCTCGGTTCCGTTGCGTATGTCACCCAGGCTCTCCATGAACCGGTCGAAAACCTGGCCTTTGCCTTTGATTTCATCCGCCGAAGCCCAAACGTGGGCGGGGACGGAGTGGTGAGCCGATGACGACAATCGCCGCGCCGACGCGGACGACGCCTCCGTTTGTTCGCCTCTTTGTTCGCCCCTGGTATTGGAAAATTCTGTCCGAACCCGCGTTTCCGCTTCGCGCGCGTCCGTTGACGCGCGACGTGCCACGCTCGCGATGCGCGCGCGCGCGGCGTGTGCCTTCTGCAGCACCTCGGCAACGAGCGTTTCCATGGCCCGGATCTCGTCCCCGGCGGATTCCCCGCCGTTGTTTCGCGCGAACGCGTTGGTATTACTATCATTCGAGTCACAAACGCCAGAACGCGGCGTGTGCATCGCAGAAGAGGCTCTTGATTTTGATACCACAGAGGATGCCTTCTGTAAACGCGCCTGTGCCAACGCGTACCGCGCCTCCGCCTCGCGCACGCGGGCTCGAGCCGCATCCGCGGCGGCGCAGGCGACAAGAGCGGCGGAGGTTTCGTCGCCGGTTTTTGTATCGGCGTTGGTTTCCGTATCGGCTGCGTTTGAGTTGGAGACGGAAACATCAGAAGCGCCGCGCCCTTCGCTTTTTTGGCAGGCGCCCTTAGACCCGCTCGACCCACTTTTTTTCGCCAGCCTCGCCACATCCAGCGATGTGGACAAAGGCACAGCGTGTGGGCTCGGGGTTTCCGGGGCGAACAAAGCCGATTGCGCGTGGGAGGGAAGAGAAATGTTTTCGTCCCCGCAATCCGCTCGGCGCTCTACCCTCGACGTCCCGAGCTTGGCGAAACTCGACGCCGCCGCGAGCGCGGGACCGGGACCGAAGGCCACCTCCAAGGCACGACACCCCACCTCCACAGCCACGGCTGGCGATCGGTCAAGACTAGTCGGAAGGTGCTCAAAGTGTTGTTCCGTACGGTGTTCAGTCGGAAGGCGGTGTTCCCGTTGTTCGTCCTCCGTCGCACCAAACTCCGCGCGTTTCGTCCCGACCGGCGTCGCGGCCCCTGATTGGCTAGCGCTCACGGAAGCGCTCGCCCTGGCGATTAAAAGTTCCATTTCCCGGACCGTTTCCGTGGGAAACGGCGTCCCCGCGTTTCGCGCGCCGCGCGCGGTGGAGTGTAAAGCGCAAAGCGCCTCCCGCCACGGCGTCGCGAACGTCGTTTGGCTTTCCTCCACGCTTCCCATCCAGTCCTCGCCTTCGAAATCGGAATCGCCGAGGGGAGACTCACTAGGGGACTGCTCCATTAACACACGAAGCTGAGCGATATCGGTGCTTTGCGCGGCGGTAACGCCGCTTCGCGCGTCGGGCACGTTTTGAGCGTTCGCGTTCGTGGACGTTAGTTTCGCCCGGCCAAGAGGCTTCAACCCGGTCTCTCTGGTTTCCCCTGGTACCGTGTTACCCCCGCGTATTTCCTGCGTAATCTCGTGCGACGCTTCGCTCGAAATGTCGTGCGCTGATGGCTCGTCGTTTTTGGTCTCGCGCCCAGACGCGAGCGCGCGCGTGACCGCCGCGGCGAGCGCGCCTGAGACGACCGATGCTAAAAACAATTCCTTCGCGCCGAACCTCGCGTGGGTGTCGATTACGACCGCTTCGCCGTTCGCGTCGTACAAAACACCCCGTTCCGATGACCGTGACTGTAGTGGGAACGTGGCAGTCGCGTGATGGTCAGTCGCACTCGCGACGCCCGTACCAATCGCCGTTTCCGACCAAAGACCACCTGCGTCGCTCTTGGCGCCGAAAACAAGACGCTTCCACATGTTTGCGTTGTTTTGCTCAACCACGAACGTGGCTTGGTTGGTGCGGCGACGCGACTTGGACGTACCACGCGAGTGAAACGCGTGAGTCACGCCGGCACCGACCACGGCGGCACCAGCCGCCGCCGCGGCGGGGTGGATACCCCACAGCCCCGACATGGTCGAGGCGCACCGATGACTGGTTGCCGCGCATGTTCACTTCGAAAATTCTCGCGCTCTTTTTGGTGAGAGCCCACAAAACGCAAGTCGCGTCAAACGAGGATAAAGTTACGAGGGTCGCCCCGACGTGTTTCCTCGGAGCAGCCGTCGCGTCCACGAGCCCGCATGCTTCGCGCGCGACCGCACAAGGAGACGCGCGTGAAGCCGCGTTCGCACCCGGTGGAGTGCCAACGGCGGTTGTCTGACCCCGTCGCGTCGTGCCCGCCGCGCTCGTTTTCCCGCGACTCCTCGGCGTCCCCGCGCCTTCGACGTCTTTTCTAGGCGTCCCGCGCCACCACGACGCCAACACGCGCGTCGTCACAGACCATGGGCTGCAGCCCCAGCAAGTCCCCCGCGCCTCCCGTGGTGCCCGGGAAAACAGTTCACGGCTCGCGCGAGGTCCTGGACGGCGCGGACTGGGGTACGCGCGCGTCAACCGAGATACCCGCGGACGACCGCCACGCGGGCGCGCCCGGTCCCGAGCGGGGTAGTTTCCTGGAAAGAGGGGACGTGCACGGGGACGGGGCCTCCGTGGTGTGGCGCTGCCCTGCTCCCATGGACACGCCCGCGGGGACAAGGGCGTGTTCGCCGTGGTTCACGGTCCCCAAGCGTTCCGGGAACCACCCGAAAGGCCCGAGCGTGGAGTGGCGGCTGTTCTGGAGCGTACGGGACCACGACGCGGGGTCGTGCTCGTTGTACCTGGAGTGCCGCCGCGGCACAAGTGTCGTTTCTTCTTTTTCCAACGCGGAGGGCCACGAAGTGCCCGTTTGTTTCAGCTTCGGGTTGGTTCGCAACGTGGGCACGACGAACAACAACGAAGAGACACAGGTGTGCACGCCAACCACCGGTAAGGCGAGTCACTTTGGGAACGCGGGTTCGGGTCAGGAAACCGAAACCCTCCGCGAGCACAAAAAACAAAAAGAAACCGAAACACAAAACGCGGCGCGCGCTTCGCGGCGCCTGAGCATCACGAAGGTGAGTACTTGTTTTTCCCAAATCCCAGCCTCCACGTTTGCCCATACTCGTCCTGACGAAGGGACGGCTATACCTCTGACTGTTTACGTAATACACATCACGACCGACTGACACTTTTCGTGTAACAATAAAGCCCGTGGTGGACATGGTCGCGTCCATACGCAGCACGATTGGGTGGGCTGTTTCGAAGGACTCGACGTTCTCGCAGGATGGGCACAACAAAACGGATCAAAAAATGACAGATCACGGGACGCGATACTTCCGAAAAACGAACGAACAGGCGCGGATAAACTTCGAAACTTGTTCGTGCGAGGACGGGCGGTGCGCGCTCCTCGCGGACGCCCGACGCGACGGTAAGGGCCTTTCCCACTCACCACATCACGAAAGACTGATTGCCCATACAGGACTAACACTTTCTTTTCAACAACAAGGACCGGGCGTGGACATGGTCATGGCGCACAAGTTCGTGCTTCCGGAACGCGGCGGCGAGCGCGTTTCGTACGCGCAAAAGTCGCCGGGGTTGCCCGACGGAAAAAAGGCATCCACGACGTGGGGCGCGCGCAAGTTCGTGACTTGCGACGAGCTCCGGTTCTCTTCGGCGAACGGCTTGACAAACGACGTGCTCGTGGAGCTTGCGTTTTACGACGTCGCGCGGGGGGAACCCGACTCCGTGACAGGTATGTCGTCGGACGAGGACAGTTTCATCGGCAACGAGAACACGTCCAACAACGACTCGGATGACGAAATGACACGACTTCCTCCCGCCGCGCACCGCGCGTCGCGAAGCGCGTCGTCCCCTCCCTCGCCCCTCGGCACCCCCGAGGCGTCCGTGCAGCTTCTCAGCGAGTCGCCGTTGATGTTGGTGTTCGACAACTTCCTCACCGCGAAGGAGTGCGACGATTTGATGGCGCTGGCGCAGCCTGATCTGCGGCGGTCGCGTGTGACGGACGGCAAGCTTTCGGAAGGGCGAACGTCGTCGAGCACGTTCCTCACGGGGTCGAGGAGTGACGCGCCCGTGGTGCGCTTGATCGAGCGACGCATTTTACGCGCTGCCGTGGCCGTGGGACAAATCATCGCGACGCGCACAAACAGAGGTGGTGGATGCGCGAGTAACGTTGACCTGTTCCGCAAGGACGAGAGCGGGAACGAAGACGAAGGGGGGAGACTTGCCCGCGGCTTGATTCGAAGAAACGACACCGCGAACGAACGAAAACAAACGCAAGAACAAGAAACGCCCCCGCTATCCAGCGCTGCGACCCCCCTGGTCGGCGCCGAGCCCATGCAGGTCGTGAGGTACGACAAAGGCGAGATGTACACCGCGCACTACGACAACAAACAAGGCTGCGTCCGGCGAGCCGCGACGTTCATGATGTACCTGAACGACGTCGAGACGGGTACGTATTGGGCCTTTCCCAAATCCGTCAGCACAAGTTTTTCCCGCACAGCACGTTAACCACTTTTCGTGTAACAATCACAGGCGGAGCGACGCACTTCCCAAAGGCGACGCCGGCGGTGTTGAGAAACTCGGGCGCTGGCGACGGCTCCGGTAAAGTCGTAAAGGGCGACGGCGTGCGCATCTGGCCAAGACGAGGCCGGGCGCTTGTGTTTTGGAGCGTCCGCGGGGGCGTAGAGGACGCCAGGAGCCTTCACGAAGCGGAATCCGTGGTGCAAGGAGAGAAGTGGATAGCCACCAAGTGGTTACAAGTCGCCGAGCGCTGTGGGTGAGGTACTTTTTTGTGAAACCGGGCGCGGAACGTCGGTGAAAGAAACAGACGAAAGATGTGTTCGTCGCGGCTCATTGTTTGTTAAAAAAGAAAAGACAAAAGATGAAACAGACAAAGTTCGTGGTATATGCACAGTGTTACATTCGCGCTCCGCTTCACTCCAACCTCTCCGCGCGTCGGACGTCGAGCCCCGGCTCGACGCGCCGATTCAGTTATAATCCCACGGTATTCCCAGTCATAAAAATGCACGGACAGATTACTTCTCCTTCTTGGATTTCTTAGCCTTCTTTTCGTCGTCCGGCGCGTCGTCCTTTTCGCGTTTTTCCTTCTTCTCTTTCTTCTCCTTCTTCTCCTTCTTTTCCTTCTTCTCGGACTTTTTCTCACTGGAGTCCGCATCGGGGTTGTACGCCTTCGGGGCGGTGAGAAGCGCGGGCGCGCTGCTGTCCCGCGCCTTGTCGTGCTTCTTTGCGCTTTCCTTCCCCTTCGCCACGCCCGAGGCGTCCCCGAGGGTCTTGCCCTCCAGCTGCCTTAGCCGCGCCTCGACCTTCGCGCGGGATTCAATACCGATCGTGGCTTCGCTGCCCTCACCAAGCGCATCCACCCTGATGCTCAACGCGCACTTCGCGGCCAACACGCGGGAGATTTTACCCTTGAACTTGGGCGCGGCTTGCCCGATGAGGGACGCGTGGTAAATCAATCCGTACTTGGGGGTTTCGTGCTTGGTTTTCAGCGCTCTGAAAAGGGCCTTCTCCGCGCCCAGAATCTGCACCGTCGACGCGGGGTGCTTGGCGAGGTTGATCAACGAGCCGGCGTGCGAAATCAAACGCGCGCCCACGAGCTCGCCCACCAAAACGGTGAGGTTGGGCGCGATGGCGTTCATGCGGCTCTTGAGGTAGTCGTAGAGTTGGATCCTGTACTCGGACAGGGACACGACTTGTTCCGCGAGTTGCTTGATGTTGTTAAGGTCGTCCACCGAGATTTCGGTTCCCATGGAAATAACCCCCGCGTCTTTCAAGTCCTGCTCCACGTCTTCGTCCAGGGTACCGGAGAAGTCGTGGTCCGACGCGGTGGCGCGGTCGCCCATCTGAATAACAACCTTGGCGTACTGCATGTTGTCCTGGATGATCTTGGTCATTTCGGGGAAGTGCCAGCCGTACCACTCGCGTACCCTCATGGCATAGGTGTTGAGTTCCTTGTCGAGCTCATCCAGGAGCCCGATGGCTTGCACCACCATCGTATCCACCTTATCAGGCGAGAACTTCAGTTTGTACCTACTCAACGAGTGGGACAACCCGAGCGCCATCGGCGCGATGTCTGAGTCAGTTAACCCACCGATTAGCTCGTTGAGCTGGTACCTCACACCCCTCATCAGTTCCATCACCCCGCTGGAGTACACACACGCGATCCCGAGCTTTTCTTTGATCAAGCCGCCCAGCTTGGGGTCCGCCAGCGCCAGCGTTTCGCCCTCGGCGTGCTTTTTAAGAAACTTTTTAAGGTCCTTGCCGATCTTGGAGTCCACCATGGAAGCAGCTGCCGCTAACGCCTCCGCGGTGTTGTCGAACTTCGTGAAAGCCTTCATGGAGACCATCTTCTTCGCGCCCTCGGGGGTGCTGAAAGCCTCTTCCAGGGCCTGTGTGACCGGAGCGAAAGGGAAACGTCAGCGGGAGTGTTGTAAAGCGAAAAAGAATCATTGGAGAAACAAGCGCCCGCCGCCACGCAGAAATCCAACGTGGACGCGTAGCGTCCCGCGCGCGTGCGCGTTTTGGCACGTCGAGCGACCGATCAGTCGCCAATCCCGCGCGTTGGCTAAGAATCGATCACGATCACGACGATCTCGTGTTCTCGCCGCGCGCGCCCGCGCGCCGCACGCGTCGAGGACACCCGCGAGCCCCAACCGCCTCTCGAGGTAACACAAATCACGGCGCCGGCGGTGGCAAATGAGTTAAGAGGTTAACACACAAGGGGCACGTACCTCGACATCCTCGAGCTTGCCCTCGTCCTTGACCTTGAAAAGCGAGAACCCCGCGGGGGTCTCGAACAGGAGAAGCATGTTTCGCGAGCGGAGACCCTGGACTGTTTGCGCAGTCGTGCCCGGTCGAATGCGAAGGCGGAGGCGCCGCGATTCGTCTCGATTGATTCCGATTCCTCCGCCGCCGACAGAACGGTTTTGGTAAAGTTTTTACCGGCATCCTATGTATTCCAGTCTGCAGTTTTGCTTTACACGAACACATGACTAAATACTCTACTAACTTTTGGAGTTGGTCGAATTTCACGGGCTGGATTCCTTTTCTCGCCAAGTTTTTGGAAAGATGCCAGATCTCGCTGGCTCAGATTGCCGCGCACCGCCGGCGCGCATCACCCCTTCCCCCCCCCACCATGGACGCCCTTTCCCTGTTCCTCGAGGACCCATGGGGTACGTTCATGGCGTACTGGCAAGCCGTTCCCAGCCACGTCCGACTGCTCATCAGCTTCCTGCTGACGCGTACGGTGTCCGGCATGATTAAACGTGCGGTGTCCCCCAAGGGCGCCAACGCCGGCCCATTGAAGAAAGGCCTTGTGAGTGAGGTCGGTGACCTCACCGAGTTCAACGAGAAACTGGCTTCCACAAAGAGTGGCGGGAAAATCATGGTCGTGGATTTCACCGCGACGTGGTGCGGCCCATGCAAACGCGTGGCCCCCGCGTTCGCGGCGATGAGCTTGAAGTACGGGGACGTGAATTTCGTGAAAGTCGACGTGGACAAGGCGAAGGACGTTTCTAAGCACTACGGGGTGAAGTGCATGCCCACGTTTGCGTTCTTCAAGGACGGCGAAAAGGTGGAAACCATGGAGGGGGCTGATGCGGCCAAGATAGAGCAGATTCTGAAAACCCTGGGGGCCGTGGAGAAACAAGTGGCGGATCCTGACGAAGCGCCGGCGACGGACGTGAACGGGAAGAAGGAATGATGAGATTAGACGATCGATCCCGCGGCGATAGTACCGTTTACCAATAGTAATCCCTAATACCTATTGTCTTTATAAAGAAACCCTGTTTCACGCCCTAAATAAACCTGTCACCTCCACTGCCCTGTTACGGCACAAACCTTGGTTTGGTTGTACCGAAAGAGAAGTAGCAACGTGACTCCAATCAATCCGTCTAGACACAAAAAGCACGCCACCGAAAACGTTTTTCTATTGAACACGCGGTGCAGATTGCTGCACCACAGCACGTACGCCACCACCGTCGTCGCTTCTGCGACGTAAAACCGCATGGAGCTTTCGTAGTAGAACGTGATGCACGTGAAGGTCCCACATGACCACAGGAAGAGTGGGAAAACGGAGTACCCTTCGCATGAACGTTCTCGCAGGAGCGATAAAAACATCGCCGCGCTCGTAGCTACCACCCAGCATAACACCAGGTTCTGGTGGACATCCCACAAACACCGCGGGACCGCGGAGAAACCGGCGAGACAAACGGCGCACAGTAGCATCAACAAGCCTCGAGCAACACCGATTCCTTTGTTTCCGCTCTCGGCAGTTTCTTTTCTAAAAATAGCCAAGGCGGCGAACACCGTGCAGTCCACCCCCGCCGCCGCGACGTGCGCGTAGAGAAAGAAAACCCAGTTCGGCACGAGTTCCTGGACGAGTTTTAAGAAAAGTGTCAGCCTTGTACAGCTGATCCAGCCAAGAATGTCCTTGAACTTGACCCCCCCACCAGTCGTCCGGGATTTGGGAAACGCCGGTACAAGACTTACCAGGAACCCGCAGATGCTTACGTTTTTTGGAGCCGGGATGTTGCCAAACATGGACACGGCGACGAACGCGAAGTACTCAAGCACAACCAGGAGCATGCCTGTTCTCCAAACCGGTAAGCCCTCGGCGCGGTGCGAAACGCACTCGCCCACGGTGCCGTTGACCAAGCACTGGGTCAGGTCACCGACGCGACGTCTTTTTTGCCCGGGACGGTCTCGGACCAGCAACGTCTCGGGATGAGGGGCGTTTCGGGTCATGACGTTGTGCGCAGACCCGCCCGAAGTAGGTCCGTCAAACGTCAAACCCTTCGCCGCGGTATCCGCACCGCTTCGCGTGGCTACCATCTCTGCGGGGTAAACGAAAAGCCCGAGGCGACGTCGCGCCGCCCGGGCGCGCGCGGGTCCCTGTGCAGGACGTGTCGGGGGAACAAATCGAGTAACGAAACTTGCTGGTGCCGAAGCGCTATTTTCAGACTCGGTTCTTTCGGGACGCGACCCCCGCGTGAGGCCACTGCGTAGCGCGCCGAGTGTCTGCTACGCGCGCCGCGCCCGCGCGGTCGGCTCCGCGCGGCTCCGATGCCCACGGATGAGAACGCTGAGAAAAACTGGGAAGGGTTCAGCGAGGTACGCAGAGGGGCTTTTTCGGTCCAGTCGTGCACTGCATTCGTAATCTCTTCGCCACCCACCCGGCGACCTTAACACCGGCGAAGGTAGCGAGAGGCGGCACCACTCGATCGAATCCTCATCTTTCCTCACCTCGCCCTCCACCCCAAACCCAGGTGCAAGAGCTCACAACGAAGAACGAGAGGCTCGTGTTGCTGTGTGATGAAGCGAACTCGCAAATCGCCGAGCTCAGCGCGCGTTTCGAGACGGGCGGTCTTGGCCCGAGCGCGGATGCACGTGCGTCGAAAATCGTCGAGGTTTCAAAAAAAAACCGAGAGCTGACGCTGCGCGTGGAAGTGGAGCGCGCTGAGAAGAAACGGGCACAGACTCAGCTCGCACTTGCGAACGCGCAGGTTGAGATTTTAGCGCAAAACAAAACGGAATCCGAGGTGGAAAAGGCGTGCCGGGAAATAGTGGAAACCGCGGCGATCGCCACGGAGTCGGCGCAAATCGAGTGCGCCGCAGTTACGGAAAAGTGGAAGCTCGCCGAAACGCGCGCCACGCGCTTTTCCGGCCAGAAAGCCACGTTGAAAACCGAAAACGAACGACTGAAACGCACCATCGTGAGGGAAATAGGCGAGCACTGCGATTTCGGTCGGCTTGATGATTTCATCGCATTGACTGGAGGGAAGGAGGGACGGGCGAAGACGATTCGCGAACTGCGACACAAAGTCGGGTACCTGAAAGTGCAACTAGCGGAGGCGAACGACGCAGTCGCGCTGGTGGCGAACGGCGTGGACGACTTGAATCTTTCTGGGAACGTGAAATTGCACGGCATACCCACGCTGTATGCGGAAACGCTGGGCGACACCTGGAAGGAGCAGGTGTTTCCTGATGATGCCGGGTCTTCTGTACGAACCGAACACCAAACGCTAAACGTTTTCGCAAACGCGGAGGACGCCGGCGGCGGTAACCACGACTCGCGCGCGCTGACGGTCACCGCGGCGCGGCTGGACGTGACGCACGCGCGTGTCGATGAACTCGCTGCCGAGCTTGACGACACACGCCAAGAGCTTTCCGAGTCACTTGATCTTGTCACACATCTTTCGAAATCCAACCGCAATTTGGAAACCGAGGTCCAGTCGCTTTTGGAAAAAGTGACAGTGCTGAAAGACAAAAGCGACCACGACGAAAAACTGGTCACCGCGCTGCGCGACGAAACGCACCGGCTTGCTCTGGCAAGCGCTTCGTCTTCGGTGTTCGTAACTGACTCGGAGTTTGGCGAGCTTGGTGCGTTTGGAAAATCCGAGTTGGGGTACGACCGGGTATCTGCTGAAAGAGCACCCACGGCGGGCGGAAATCATAATTCCAACTTTGTTCCCCTGGCGGCGTACGCTTTGCTTGAAAAGAAAACAGCCGCGACGAACCGGACGCTTCAAAAGACCGAAAGAGAAATTCTCCAGATGCGGGCGCGAAATGCGTCCCTGGAACACGCCCTGGAACGCGCGCTTCTGGATGGGGGATACGACGCGGAATCCGAATTGGGGTCGCAGTTCGCGCCCGCCGCGATCGCCGCCGCGGCGATCGGGGATCGCGTTCCAAACGACGAGCGTGACGACGTGGGCAAGGACATTGCGAACCTCATGGCGCACTCCGAAAGGTTGGAAGGTGTGTTACAAGAGATGAAGTCAAAACTGGTGTTGGCGGAGAACACGGTTGAGCAACTCCGGACGCAAGTTCGTGAGGAACGCGGGAAGTACGCCGACGCGGTGGGACGCGCGGAGCGATTGGGCGGCGCGACCGGGAGTGAAACGGGCACGGGCGGTACCGCCGACGTCGGCGCGCTGAGGGTCGCGTTGCTTGAACAGAAGGCCGAGACGCAGAGGGTGAGGCAGCAGTACCAGACAAAACTGGAAGGTATGGAGAAAGAAGTCGAACTGTACGCGGAGATGATGACCGAGCTTAAGAAAGAAGCGGCGGCGAATCGAACCCGGGGCGCGTCGCCCAAGCCGAAGACCAGAACCGGGTTACCCGGATAGCGGGGAGTGGGCGTTTTGTGGACAAAACAGGTGGGTGTACTTTTTCGTGTCGTAATTCGTATCGATAACGTCACACCACTGTACAGTAGGAAATCACTCCTCCACCCCGAACGGCGTTCCCGGCTGCGGCGTGTTCCGCGTCTGTGTCGCGCCGCGTTTCGCGGGCACGCACGGGCTGCACAGGCCATCGAAAAAAGGGCTCTTCGACTCTTTGTCGTCGTCGACGTATTCGTCGTCGTCTCTGTCGCAGGGCGTTAAGAACTCAACCTCCGATTGCGACTCCGCCGTTGGGTCCATGTTTCCGAGTTCGAACCCGCGCGGGTTGAGGGGCAACACGCCGATGATGGCGAGCCGCGCGACTTTGTCGAAAACTGCGGCGTTCACGGTGACCGGTAAGCACCCGCAGTCGCACCCTTCCGTGAGGATGTCCCCTTTGACAAGGCCATGCATGACCTTGGCAAGCACCACCCTTTGCGCCGCACCGGACCAGTGTTTGGACAGCTCCCTGAAGAAAACCGCGAAGTCGTCCGCGGCGTACGACCCTCGGACCAGCACGCGGAACAGCGCGACAGGCAGCGCTTTGCTTCCGCTCGCCGCCGACGGCGCGCAGTGCTCCGCCAAAGCCGCGGTGTCCAGGAGGGCGTGCATGATTTTCTTTTTCAGCGCGAAGACCCTTGTTCTTGTTTGGGGAGTGCCTTCCGTGCGCCTCGTGATGAACGCAAGCAACGCGAGCTTGTACTCGAAGGACCAGCACTTGGTGGTCAGGGCGATGAGAAGGAAGGTTGTTTGGTCGGCCTCGCGGTCGCCCGAGGTGTTGCCGCCGAGCATGTGCGAAAACAGATTCGCGAACGCTTGTAGGGACACGTCGAAAGACTCGAAGTGCTCGTCGAACCCGGAGTACTCGCAGTCCTCGGCGTAGTCCGAAGCGGTGTCGTCGGTCAGGTCGAAGGTGCAGAAAAACGGAGGCGCGACCGGCGCAACCGCCGCGGCGTCGCCGGCGTCACCATCGGTTTCTGTCGTCACCGGCGCCAAGCTCTCGCCCGTGACCAACCTTAGGTAGAACTCGTTCGGCCCGAGCATCAGGTGTATCAGCGTGGCATGTGTTTCCCGGTCGCCAGACGGCATCGTGCGTGTCATGGCGAGCACCACCGTGGCGAGGTGCCTCCACTTCGCGTCCGCGACCTGCTGAGCGACCTGTCGGTTTTCACCCGCCGCCGCGTCGCCGTTTCCGCCGCAGGACACACACGAACACGCGGTGTTGTCCTCAACCCTTTTCTCGTTACCGGCGTTGAGCACCATGACGTAGTTCAGGACGCGGAAAATACGCTCGTCCGTGGCTTGGCAGTTCGACCCGGAATCGCCAGGCAGTTTCAAGAAGTGCGAGATGGGCTTCAACGTTTTCAGCTCGGTGGCGAGGTACTGCGCCAGGAGTTCCCCTTGGCGTTCCGCGGACCAACCCCCCACCACGGCTCTTAAGACCTTGCATTCGTCCACGATGCCCAAGGTTGGCACCGCGCTGTCCGGGCGGCAGTGCAGCTGCACGATACCCCCCACGAACCTGATCTTCTCCCACTCCGGGATACACACGGACGTCACCGCGGTGATGAAGCGCGCGACCGTCTCGGGGGCGTCGTCGGCGTTCAGCGCCTCCGCGACCTCGTCCGTCTGACACGCGGTGACGCGTGCGAGGAGGCTCTTGGAGACCCACGATGCGGTGGTCCGGTTCACCAGGGCCAGACTCGCCTGCGAGGCGGTATCGAGGCAGTCGGAGATGAGGATGCCGATCTCGCTGGGCAGGCCGTCGAGCGTCAAGCTCGACGACGGCACGTTCGCCTTGGGCGCGAAGCAAAGGGGACTGAAGAGTTTCTCGGAGCCGGAAGGAACCTCGGGACTCGCGCTGCGGCGCCGCTTCATCGAGCGCGTGGAGCGCGCGTCGGAGGACATGATGGGGATGGATCGGGGAAACGAAAACGAGGAGGAGGACGTTGTCCGTACCAGCGGCGGCGGCGACGACAACCCGTGGCGCGCTCGCGTGTGAGAGCTTTTCAGGCACACAGCTGTGCGTCGTGCAGTTTCAGCATTGAAAGATCGAAAAACGAAACCGCCCCGGTGTGCACTTTGTTGTTCGTTTGAACCACGACTGCCTCGACACTTCACGGGCGCAGGCGCTGCCCGCCAGGCCCAGCTTGTCGTCGCTCGCCGCCATGGCGCTCGCCTCGTGGTCCACCGTTTCGGGGGAAACCAAGCGCATCCTCGTCGCGTTCTTCGGGTTCCTCACCGGCGACGAACCGAAGGTGCGAATTTCAAACCGCGCGGGTTTTTGCTGACAGTACAAATCCATCTCCCATCTCGTGCCCCACGCCACGCGACCGGTTACCCCCGACGCATCACCGACTGACTCGTATCCCGACTTTCCGCGTATCGCCCACCCAACCCTGCCAATCGTGCCACCACCCTGAAAACAGGCCAAACCAAGAGCCCCCATCACGGACGGGTATACCGATTTGCTCGTTTTCCTGTTCCTCTCGGCTCTGGTTTTTTTCCTCAACTGGGGATTCCGCAAAGCGCTTGTGGAGCCTCTCGCGGCGAAGTTGCTGGGCAAGCGCAGCACGAAGAGTAAAGTACAAAAGTTCGCACAGAGCTGCATGGAGATGGTGTTTTACGCCGCGTTCACGGTGTTCGGGTATTACGTGGTGCCTGGGCAGGTTTGGTTCTGGCCGAGTTCGCTGTGGTGGTCGCAGCACTCAAGCGGCGAGGACTTGCTCGTCACGGACACCGTGAAGGCGTACTACCTGCTGTACGCCTCCCGGTACGCGCAAGGCATCATAAGCGTCCTTATTGAACACAAACGGAAAGACTTCTGGGAAATGCAGGTGCACCACCTCACAACGGTTTCCCTGATTGGCATTTCCTACGCGGGCGGGTGGAACCGCGTCGGGGCGGTGGTGATGGCGCTCCTAGACCCGGCCGACGTACCCCTGCACGTCGCGAAGCAGTTCAAGTACATCGGCGACGCGAGAGGCGGCCGGGTGCAGAAAACAATGCAACTCGGCGCGGATATTTTCTTCGTCATATTCATGGTGCTCTTCGCGGTCATGCGCCTTGGGCTGTACCCGTACGTCGTGTGGAGCGCGCACAGGGAAGGGCCCACTTTTTTTAAATACGGAGTAGGCGCGAGCTCGTGCGTCGCGCTTCTGTACGTGCTGCTTGGCCTGCAGGTGTACTGGTTCGCGCTGATTCTGAAAGTCGCGATCAAAGTGGTAACTTCAGGCGGCGCCGCGGAGGACGTGCGATCGGATGACGAGGACGAGGACGAAGAGGAGGAAACAAAGAAGTTGAAGTGAGCCGCCCCGGAGAGGGAACGAGAAGGAAAACGGCGAATACCGAAAAAACAAAGTGTGAAATGAACACGTCATGTAACTCGAATAATACATCTAAATACCCATACCCTCATCTTCCCCTGGGTCCCCCTTTAACCCTCCTCTGTCCACCCTGTTTTCCCATCCATCGGGTCGCCGAAAATCAGTTTCTGGCGTTGCTGCGGTACGAACGGCGTTTGCGTTTGCCACTCGTCCAACTTCAACGCCGCGAACGCAAGCGCCCACGACACCGTGGCGAAGGCTAGGTCGTCCTCGTGTGGGATTTCGTCCCAGTTAAAAAACTTGGCCTCCAGGGTTTCGATCCCGCACGCAATGACAGGCGGGGTATCAGGGTTACCACTCGCATCGAGCATTTCGGCCAAGTAAAGCAGCTGCACCTGCCCCGGCAGGTTGTACACCGCGAGTAACGGTCCCGGGGTCACCGCGGCGCCCGCTTCTTCCTGATACGATAAAAAAGAAAGTGTCAGTCTCTCGTAATGTGTGTGAGTAAACAGTCAGGGTAATGGGTAGAGGTAATAGTCCCTTCTGGTACGAGTATGGGCAATCAGGGAGGCGGAATGTGGTTATTGGGAAATACTTACCTTCGTTTCCCGCGCCGCCCCATCCCGCGTTCCCTCGCCGAGTTCCATGAAACCCTGGGGGAAGCCCCACTTGCCCACCCGTGGTTCGATGGCGCGGCGGCAAAGCAGCACGCGAGTCGTGCCGGTGCTGTCGGTCTTTTGGGGGGGGTATTGGTGGGTGTATTGAGGGTTGGAAGATGAATGGGAAACGATTGGGAAATGGTGTTGTGATGATGTCAGCGATCGATTGATGTTGGATTTGGTTTGCGGATGCATCAGCTATCGTGGTCCTCCCATGTCACCTCCGATGGAAACGTTTTCGGGTTTCTGCACGTACCCAGCACGGCACACATCCCACCACGACCTTGGGGTTCCGGTAATCCACGAACCCGCACGTCAAACACACGTCTCGTTCGCGTTCGTCTCCCGCGGGTGTCTTTTTGCCGAACTTGGGGGCCTCGGGGGACACCGACAACTCGTTTCGGGAAACGACTCGAACCACGCGCGCCGCACCGTGAGTCACGCGCCGCCCGGCACGAAACACACCACGCGCCCGCGAGCACGCCGTCCCGGAGATTGGGGACACGGCGTGCATCCTGCTCGCCACCGTGCCACGCGGTGTGAGGAACGCTCGGTGTTCTGCGACACTCAGTGACTCAGATTCGCAGTTCTCGGAAAAGGGAAAACACACAGTAAGTCAACAACGGGTTCGGGTTCGAGTCGGTCACTGCCGGGAACGCGTTCTCCGCCGGCACGTCTGGTTTTGTCGTGCCCTGCATTTCCCATGCGCGGCATGACCGTGGTCGCCTCTCGCCGCGCCTTGCGTTTCGCGGTGTTCGCGGTGCTGTGCTTCGCCCCACACCCGGCGTGCGGCGATTTCACAGTGGCTTCGATTGTGCCCATCTCGCTCGCATTCGGGGCGCACGGCGTGGACGCGCACGACGACGTGGCGTACGTGGTGGGCGACGGCGTGACGGCGGTGGACGTGGCTGACGTGGACGCGCCTACGGTTTTGACCACCCTTACCGACCCGGATCTGCGCGGGTGTACCGCGGTCGCGGCGTACACCTCGTCACGCGGGAAAAGACTCGCGGTGGCGTGCGCGGGTTCCAACGCCGTCGTGGTGGTGGACGCGAGCGCGCCTAACGGCGGCGGGTTACGCGTGCTGGGTGTCATTCAGGACGACACCGCGCTCCGCGGGGTTTCCTCCGTTATCGTGCGTGACGACACCCTCGCGTTCGTCACCGCGCCTGGGGTGCAAAGGGTCGTGTCCCTTGACCTGTCCGAGGAGAATGCGCCGCGCGTTTTGTCGTTTCTCGCGCTCAGCGCCGCCCACGCGGTGACCTTCGCGCACGACAGCCACATCGCAGTGGGCGCGGGCAACAGCCACGGCGGCGGAAGGGTCACGGTGATTAAATACACCCCTTCCGGGGTGATGATGAAGGTGGGGTCCATTAAAGATGGAAGGCTTGGCGGGAAGTTTCGCGCCGTGCAAACGTTTCCCGCGCGGGAGGAGTTTTCCTTCGCCGCGACGCTCGCGAACGGCGGGAACGTGGTGCTGGTCAACGCCACCACGCGCGCCGTGCCCGTCATCACAGTGCACCTGCAAGCGCAAGGCAGGGCCGCGGCGTCTGCGTCTGTGCCTTCATCTGAAGAGGACGAAAGCGATGACGGAAACGCCGGGTGGACCCCGAACGGACACCGGTCGTTAGCCGGCGCCGTCGCCTTCGCCGCCGCGGCGAACCGAATTATGTACGTCGCGAGCGCCGAGGCGGGGACGGTGGTCGGCATCGACGCCACGGACTTGAAAAAACCCGTGCTCGCGCATATCGTCACCGACCCGCAATTGCGAGGCGTATCCGACCTGTGCGCGCGGGGAGGAAGAGCCGCGGCGGCGGCGGCGGCGAAAGCGTCCGCCGCCGGCGTCACCGGTGAGTCAAACGAAACCAACACGGCGCCCTCGGGCGGCGGAGCGGTTTTGTTCGCCGTCGTGCCGAGCGCGAACCGACTCGTGGTGCTCAGGGACGGGGGGGGCTCCGCGGCGGCGGTGTCAAACGATGAGCTGTAGGCGCTATGCTGTGTGTTTTTATCAAAAATGTAAAAATGTCACGTATCTTTCGCGTCCTACTCGCCTGTACAACACCCGAGACACTGTTTCACTCACCTTCGTCCTCGTCGCCGATGCCGAAGTAGCCGCGGATGGTGAACGGCTCTTGCTTGATCTCGGGCTCTTGTTTGATTTCCGGTTCCGGCTTGATCTCCGGCGAACTCTCCGGCTCGCTCTTGACCCGCTCCGAGCTCGGCAGAGGTGCGGGTGCCGCTTTGCACGCCGCGCACCTGTCCTTACGCTTGCCGTGAGGGCACCCGGAGCACGTCGTGCAGTTGCTTTTCGCCTTCCCGTGAGGGCAGGGGTTGCACTTCGTGCAGCTGTGTTTCACCTTGCCGTGAGGGCAGGGGTTGCAGTCCGCGCAGAAGCGTTTCAGCCTGCCGTGCGGACAGGGGTTGCAGTCCGCGCAGAAGCGTTTCAGCCTGCCGTGAGGGCAGGGGTTGCACGCCGCGCAGGAGCCTTTCACCTTCCCGTGGGGGCAGGGGCTGCACACAGCGCAGTTGCTTTTCAGCTTCCCGTGAGGGCAGGGGTTGCACTCCGCGCAGCTGCTTTTCACCTTGCCGTGGGGACACGGGTTACACTCGGCGCACCGGTGTTTCAGCCTTCAATGCGAGCACCGCTTCTGTCCCACCATTATCCACCTCCGCGCGCGCTTACGTCTGCGCTCCGAGCGCCACGACGTCGAAGATAGGAGTCGTGGCTTTTGACTACGTGAAGTTTGGCGGATTTTGGTTGACCCGAGAAAAACGGTCAACGGGCGGGTGCCCTTTCTCATTATTACGGGAGCGCTGGCGAGGCAGGCACGGCACGACAAAGCGGGGAAACGCGAGGACGACACCGCGATGGCGACCACTGCGAACAAAGAGAACTTCACGTGGGATGGTTTCGGCCAGGTACGGAACCGTCCGCGCCGAACGAACGCGCGTTCCGCGATGTCATCACGCGTGTCGTCCCGAAACGTTTCGGGGACGCTTCCTTCCCCCCGATCTGGGGACGCATTTGCGTCGACGCTGACCCCCCACCTTTCCTTTCCCTTCCTTCCGCAGGTCGACGAGCTGACTCGCCGTAATCAGGACCTTGTCGTGTCCCTTGATTCCAAGGACCGGGAGCTCGCGGAGCTGAGTTCTTTGCTCGAGACGGGGGGGGACCGGCTCGCCGCGGGTGTGCGTGAGTCCAAAATAGTCGAGATGAGTAAGAAAAACCGCGCGCTGACGCTCGCGGTGGCGAGGGAGCGCGCGGAAAAAGCACGGCTGGTGACGGAGCTGAAAGCAGCGCGGGCGGGGAAAGGAGGTGCAATTGGCGGGCTACACGGTGCCGCCTCCAACGGCAACGAGCAGCGGAGCGAATCGCAAATCGAAAAAGCCTGCCGCGAAGTCGTCGCGGAAGCCGCCGCCGCCGCCGAGTTGGCGCTAAAGGAAAAAGCCGAGTGGAAAGACAAAGCGCGGGACGCGTCTGCGAGGGCGGAACGTGACTGTGGCAGGTACAACACCGTACGCGCGGAGAACGACCGGCTCAAGGCAATTATAAAAAAGGAAGTTGGCGAGGGTAAGGTTGATTTTGGGAAGCTGGACGAATCGCTGAAACAGGCGGGGGGGTGGCGCGGGCGGGCGCGGGAAATCGCGACGCTGCGGCACAAGGTCACCGCGCTTCGCGCGCGCCTGGAGGCGTACGAAAACGGGGTGGTTGAGTCCGCGTCTTCCGTTCGATTCGGGGAAGATGGTGACTTTGCAGACGACGATTCAGAGTCGCGGCCGGGCACCGCGGCGACTGATAGCACGCGCGCGACGAACCGGAGCAACTTCGCGGTCACGCACGAAACCGCGAGGCAAGCCACGGCGCGGCGGAAACAGCTGGAAGACGCCACGACCAAGCTTCACATCACCACTGGGCAGTGCGAGGATTTCAAGGCAAAGGCCAAAGCAGCGACGGTACGTAAAGATGCACTTGAAAGGGACGTGCGTTCGTTTAGGGAAAAGCTGGATTTGCTGAAACGCAAATCCGCCAACGACGACCGGCTCATCGACGCGCTTCGCGAGGAAACCAAAAAAGTGCGGGACGCGCAACGAGAAGAGAAAGAGTCGGGGGGGTTGGGTATGACAGGTTCCATGTCCATTACTTCAACCGGTACCGGAAACTTCACGGCAACCGCGGTGCCCGCCGCGGTGTACAAAACCATGCAGCGCGCGGCGGATGCGCAGGATTTGAAACTCCGCGAACGCGAACAACAAGTGCTGCAGCTTCGGGCGAAAATCGCGTCCATGGAAAACGACGCCGTCTCCCCCAGGCAAAGCGACGCGCCTGGGGACAGAGACACACGTGCATTCGCGTCAACGACGCGTGACATTGCCGCCGCCGCGGCTGATACCCCGCGCAACATCCAACACGCGTCGCAGCAGCACCAGGATGACATCGCCGCGCTCATCGAGCACGCGGAGTCGCTGGAGCGCGGTAAGGACAAGCTCATGGGAAAATTAGCAATCGCGGAGAAAACAGAGGCGTCTCTGCGCGCGGCGCTGGGGGAGGCGCACCACGAGCGGCATGACCTTAAACAAAGGTTGGAAACAGGAGGGAGTCGCGGAGGAGGACAACAACCTGGATACGGTGACATTCACGGAGGCGAGGATGTCGCGTCTCTGCGCGCGCGTTTAGCTTCCACGGAACAGGAGCTGGACAGAGTGCGACGGTCGACCAAAGAGCAACTCGATTCCATGGAAAAGGAAGTGGAGCTCTACTACGAGATGACGGAGGAGCTGAAACGAGAAGCGAGGCGTGATATGTAGGCTCCATGTGCTTTGTGCTACTACAGTAGTTAGAAAAAATATTTGAGACGCCCTCGTTCGTTCACGCAAGTCCTCGGAAGCCTCGAAAACGCGTTTGCTTTGTCACACTGACGGGCAACTCGAGGTGCTGCAGTGGCTGCGTGAGAACGGCTGCCCATGGGAAGAGGGCACGTGCTCGTGGGCGGCGCAGGGCGGGCACCTCGAGGTGCTTCAGTGGGCGCGCGCGAACGGCTGCCCATGGGAAGAGGGCACGTGCTGGATGGCGGCGAAGGGCGGGTACCTCGAGGTGCTGCAGTGGGCGCGCGCGAACGGCTGCCCGTGGGACGAGGAGGCGTGCTCGTGGGCGGCGCAGGGCGGGCACCTCGAGGTGCTTCAGTGGGCGCGCGCGAACGGCTGCCCGTGGGAAGAGGGCACGTGCTGGATGGCGGCGAAGGGCGGGCACCTCGAGGTGCTGCAGTGGACGCGCGCGAACGGCTGCCCGTGGGACGAGACGACGTGCGCGTACGCGGCGGAGGGCGGGTACCTCGAGGTGCTGCAGTGGACGCGCGCGGACGGCTGCCCGTGGGATGAGGAGACGTGCGCGTACGCGGCGGATGGCGGGCACCTCGAGGTGCTAGCTTGGGCTCAGGCGAACGGCGCACCCGAATAACAATAAGAAGAAGAAGACATGTTTGAAAACACTACAGTACTTTACGGTCTTCAAGCGCTCGCTTCGATGGCTTCCTTCACCGCTTGCAGCACCTCCGGCTCGCCTTCGTCGAGCAGGCCCATTTCGTTCAAGTCGCTCAACGCGGCGATTGCTTTCTTGCCGATATTTTTATCAATACCACCCACCACCCCGCACTCCACCGCCACTTTCAGCACTAGCACCATGCCGCTCGCGACGTTGTGTTTGCAGAGCGCGGCGAGCATGAAGGAAAGCGTCCGGGCGTTGTTTCCGTCGCGGGCGCCGTTTTTCTCGTAAATCCAGTCGAACGTATCCAGCGAAACCGGCGGTTCGTTTTTCGCCAGGCACAGTAACGCGATGGCTTTTTCCAAATACGCCTCGTAGACCTCGGTTTTTCTACGATCCAGGTCAAACACCGCGTCTTGCACGTCCTCGAACGGCTTGTACCCTCGTGTAGGGTCCCACGCGTCGCTTTCTTGCGCGTTGCGTTTCGTTTCCCCGACTTTTTCGAGCGCCGCTCGGAATGTAACCAGCCTACGTTCTATGCGTTCAGACGCCTCTTTTGGGTTCTCGGGGGGTGCGGGGGGCTCTGCGCGGAACGTCGCAGCCGCCTCCAAAGCGTCCTTGCGCTCCTCAACCAAACGATGAAGGTCACGCACGTCATCGCGTTTATCAAGCTTGCGTTCCTGTCGTTTCTTCGCACTGCGTTTCGCCTCGATCGCGGGTAATCCACGGCCGCGAACGCCTGACCGAGTGACTCCACGCCTGACCTCGACCGCGGGCGCGAGCCGCCACCCGAGGCTCGAGGCGTGGACCGGAGACGCCATTGCCGCGATCCAACCCGACTTCACCGACACGAAACACGCGCGCGCCTGAGTGGGCGCGATGCGTCCCAACCCTGGACGTGCCGACTTGCTGACGATAAAAATCGTTTCTTTTTACCGAAAAGTTGAGTGGTTGAAAAAACGTTGTTGCTTTTGGGAAGGTCCCACAACGACAGGCGCCGAGCACGACGCTCTGCACCGAAGAGACACTCGGTGTACATACGTGCATGGCTGGGAGATAGAGATGACGCAAGCAAGATTTTGGGGCGCCTAACCCGGACGGTACGTGTGCATCTGCCGCGCGCGAGACCGTCTCCTGTCTTCGTGACTCGCTATTCGGCTCGGCCAAGGTTCCGATTCGACTTTTGTCCTCGGACTAACCATATTCCTTTCGACAACTGATAGTAAGAAGATTCCTGCCAAACGGAAACAAGACCACAACGAGCGGCGCGCCCGACCTGCACGACGTTTTCGCAAGCTCCGAGCTCCAGAAGGCTCTGGACTGCATCGAACGGCACCGCGCGAACCCTGAGGGAGAAGGTATCGAGGTTCCTGGAATTTGCGTCGCGGGGGCGCAGTCCGCGGGCAAGTCTTCCGTCTTGGAGTCGATATCGCGCATTTCCTTTCCTCGCGGAGACACCATGTGCACACGATGTCCTTCCGTTGTGAGCCTTGAGCGCGACGATACCTTGGAAGAGCCCGTCGTGCTTCTGTCGAAGGACTCGGAGTACTCAAATCCGAAAAATTGCGCCCTCGGGGAAGAGACGGTGTTCATCGAGGAACTCACCAACGGGATGACGAAAAGCGGAATGATCACGCACGAGCCGATATATATCCGCGTCCGAATGAAAGGGTGCCCGACGCTGACGCTTACTGACTTGCCCGGCATTACGTGCAACTGTCCCGACCCGGGCGTCAACATCGAAGAGGCGACTGTGAATCTCACGACGGAATACATCAAACGGCCTGGTAACATCATCCTCGTTGTCATTCCCGGAAGTGAGGACTTCAACAACCCAAAGGCGCTGAAGTTGGCCAAGGATCTGGCGGAGGAGAGGACCATCGGTGTTGTCACCAAGGTGGACAGCCTCCATGCAGACAGTGATATCATCGAAAAGATTCGCATGGAGCGGGAGGGTGACGTGCGTCTCCCGCAGGGCTTCATCGCCGTCCGAAACCGCACCAAGAACGAAACCGACCTCTCCGTCGAAGCTGTGCGCGAAAAGGAACGTGAACTTTTCACCACGGATCCCAAGTTGAAACATCTGAAACCCGAGGAGTGGGGCATCGCCACGCTAACGCAGAAGATCGTTGACATTCAGAGCAGCGTCGTGGGCGATTTCATGCCCAACATCAAGGCCACGTTAAAACAAAAGATTGACGCCTTGGGGAAGGAACTCCAGGGGCTGCAGCACACCTTCGCCACACCCGAGGAGTCGAACGGAAGATACCTGGAGATTGTCATTAAGCTCGTTCGGGATTTTGAGGATACGTTCACCGGTTGATCGTTGTATGCGAACTTCGATGATCCCAAGTGTCCTCTGAACTTGGTGGCACGCTACACCGAGCTTTTCGAGCGCTATAGCAGTGGCGTCCACGGGGACCTGCCAAATTTTCTGAGCGAGGAATACCGCGGAGAATTGGACGTGCTCGTGAAGCAGACCCGAGGCGTCCACTTGGACAACTTCATCGACAGTAAAATCTGCAAACGCCGTCTCAGTGATGCATTTGACGGGCCGTTGGATAGGCACACGCAAGAGTTGACTGACAAAGCTCACAAACTCGTACTCGTCGCCATCAGCGAGCTTGTCCAGCCCCTGTGCGAGGGATTGCCCAGGCTGCGGGGGTTCATCATCGGCATCGCAGAGGAGCTGCTCCAGGAGCGAAAATCAGAGGTCAGCAACACTCTCGACATAATTCTCGCGGCTGAGAAGCATCAGATGTTCACGCAGAACCACTACTACATGGATACCATCACGAGGATCCGGAAGGATTCGAGTATGCCCGCCACGCGTACCAATCCTACTACTGGTAAGCCCGAATATACCCCCGTCTCCGTTACGGGCGAAGGGATGAAAGAATTCATCAAAACGAGCCGGGAAGAATTTGCAAAAGGTGAATCCAACCACGACCAAGCTCTCACCGAGATGCAAGTGACCCTTCACGTGTATGCAAAGGTACTCAAGAAACGCGTGTTCGACGAGTTTCCCTTGATTGTCAAAGATGGTTCTTTTCGAGTGTTGACTGAGATGTTGTATAAGAAGCTTGTTATCGTCAGAGCAAACTCCGATGACCTGAAACGCGCGATGCGCCAAGACCCCGAAACGACGCGTAAACGTGAGCGGAAAACAAAAACCATGAGCGACTTGAACGCCGCGCTCGAAGACTTCAAGATGCTACGCTGTTGAAATGAGATGCATAGTCGAAACACAAAGACAGAAAAACTAATTACGTCTCACGCCGAGTCTCTCTCCAAGTCGAACGTCCGAAACTGGTGCACGTATCGCTCTCCATTTAGGCCAGCACAGCATCGACCAGTGCTTGAACCCGTAATCAAAATTCGGTCATTAAATTCGGTCATCACGATTGTCAGATGGGTGGCGCCTCAGACGGAGACGCGCGTCATGGCTGGTGCGACGGGCGCCGAGCGCTTCGGCGCCCGCCGCGAGTCCTCCGCACTCCCGGGCGTGGCCGAGTTGGTCCAACAGGCCCGGATGCTCTCAGCCAAGGAGAACGCTGAGGACCGGCGAATTCTCAAAGCGAAAGGAGCTTGGTCTGGAGGCTCGGTGTTTTCCCTGGAATCCACGTTCGACACGCGTCGTGGGACGCTTCTTCCTGACGCTACTCTGCGTGTAAACTCGCCGACCGGTCGTCCGCGGACTGGGGGGCCGGTGCCCACGGCGTATCCGACCGCGCGCGGGGCGAACCTCGCGAAAAAGGATGGCAAGGAGACCCACTTGTACATCGCTCGATTGCAGGATGGGAAGTTTTTCGTGGGGACGTTCTTCTCAGACCGCGGCGATTCCGATTTATCGAATTTGCGCGCGCGCCTCGACGCGCACAGACTGGGCGATTGCGTTTGGACTGCGAAGTATCCACCCCTGGTGGGCGACGACGCGCTGTACTGGTTCGAAGAATTCAGTAGCAAAGAAAAGAAAGGCCCCGATGGGAATCGAACCGAGGCCGAGGCTTTCCGCGTCCTGAATGCGATGGTGGAAAGGTTGATGTTCGAGAAACACAAAAGGCACGGCCTGGACGCGGTTCGGGGCGGGGCGTACAGCGCGACCGTAATGCAGACGCACCAGCGGCGACGGTTGGGAGATGCGTTTTTCATGCGCGGCAATGACAATGCGCCGTGCCCTGTGTGCGGCGATGGAAGCCACGTCAGCAAGCGGTGCGCCGCGCGCCGGGAAGCGGTTGGCAGGTACGCAAAGTGGCGCCGCGTTTGCGACGGCGACGTCGCCGCGGTTTCGCAAAGTAACTCTGTTGTTTCCGATGTTGGCTTGGAAACAGGGTCTTCCGCCTTGAATTCGGAAGGGCACGACTTCGCCAAGCAAGCACCGATTGTTTCCTTGAGCAACACAGGACGCTCGGGCGCGAAGAACGCGGACTCGAAGGCGAGCGGAAGTCGGTGCGCGGAAATGAAAATACAAATGAAACGCGGCGACCCGTTTCAAAAAAATAAAAAGTGGACGGAAGCTGAGGAGTTCGATTTGCTCAAAGCGCTTCACGCGGGGTTCGCGGGGCCGCGGGAAATCGCTCGGCTCGCGCGCGACCGCGGGCGCACGGAACAAGACGTGCTGTCGAGAATTAAGGTCTTGATGAAAAGAGTGCGCGCGTCTGGTTGATTTTATGTTTTTTATTCGTCTCAAAGTTCCAAGAGCCAACAAAGAACTCTTGTTCCACTCACGCTTACGTCCCGTCCCTCGCACATGCTCGCTCACGCGGATGTCGTGTTTTGGTGGGTCACAGTCGGCGTGCTGACGTTTCCCGTGCTGTTTTTCGTCAGCGCACCGTACGGTAAGCTGGTCCGGGATGGTTGGGGCGGACGTGTGGACGGTCGACTTGGATGGGCGGTGCAAGAGCTCCCATCGCCGATCGTCATGACGCTCGCGTTCGTGTACGGCGGCGACGTTCTCGCCTTCCATGACGCCGCCCAGACCCCGAGCGCGTTGACGTACACGTGCGTTGCGGTGTGGTGGGCGCACTACCTGAACCGCGCGGTGTATTACCCCCTCGTGCGACGCATGAGCGACACCACCGTACCGGTCGTGCTCATGGCTGTCGCGTTCAACTTTGTCAATGGCGTTTTGGTGGGCACGGAGCTCGCCAGGGGCAGCGCGTACCTCACGAACCCGTCTCCGCCAGTCGTCGCACTCGGTGCGTTTCTTTTCGTCGCAGGCGCGGCGTTGAACATCGTTTCGGACGCTACGCTGCGAAACCTGCGCGTTGGAAGACCTGCGAAGGATGCTGGGAAACACTTCGTGCCATTTGGTGGGCTTTTCGATTACGCGACGTGCCCGCATTACCTCGGTGAGTGCGTGGAGTGGTGTGGGTTCGCGGTGGCGACGCAAACACAATCGGGATGGGCGTTCGCGTTCTGGACGTTCGCCAACTTAATGCCGCGAGCGGTGGCGTACCGAACGTGGTACAAAAACAAGTTTGGCAAGACGTACCCGGCGTCGCGAAAAGCGATGCTGCCGTACGTCTGGTGATGGTCATCAGGTGATTTTGTAACTTAGAAATAGCGAAGAGCGGTGCGTATCCGTACGGGACCATAAGACCATAAGTAAGAACACTAAGCTACGCTTCAGTATCTGCCCCTTGGTCATCCCCTTCCCCCCCGAAGTCATCACTCCGCGGCGTTTTCAACGTGACCATTTTTTTGAACACGGCGAGTAGCGCCGCGTCTGCGCTCATCGTTCCGTCTTTTTCAACCTCCTCCCCGCCGTCCGCGACCACGCCGCATATCCGCGCGCCTTCCTTGATGAACCTTTGAAGGTCGTCAGGCGACCCCCCCCCGCACCGGCTAAGCAGCGCGTTCAGCTTGGTTTGAGGCGACACAAACGCCTCTTCTAAATCGAACAACTCCAGGGGCGGCGGCGGGAGTTCCCGCAGGTTGGGCGGGAACACCGCGGGGTGCAGTTTCGGGGTGGGGGTGATAAACTGCGGGGCTATTAGTTGCAGGGGTTTCTTAAACACACCGAGCTCGGTGTACAACGCAACCGCGTCCGGAATGAGGTCCATATCCAGCCCGAACAACGTATCAATGAAAAGACTCGTGAAGTCTTTTTGAGTCACGGAAACGTTTCCATTCGCGGAGCGCGCGTCGTTCAAACACGCCTTGGGCCGCTCCGCGAGCGCCGCGACGTTTGGAAGGTTTTCGTACTCGCCCACGTCGGGTTCCTCGGAGTCCAGGGTGTACAGTTTCAGTTCGGAGTTGGGGGATAAATACCGCAGGAAGAAATCCAAAATCTTTGCGTTGTCTTCCTTATCCAGCCACTCGTCGTCCGCCATTTGACCGGACCCAAGCACCGCGACCTTTCCCCTCCCTTCGCCTCGCCGGTGGTCCCCCGACCAAACCGCGCCGACCGGCCGTTGCGCGGGAAAAACCGCCTTCCCCGTGCTCAGCACCGGCACCGCGGGTTTCATGACGTTCAGCGTGGCGCCGAACGGCGCTACGAAGGCACAGGTATTGGTACTAGTTTTCGAGCTGCTGGAAAAGGAAACCTCGTGGTTTCTCGAGGCAGACGGCGCTTCATCACGTTCTCGCCCTCCCGAACCAGAACCAGAAGCGCTCGTCGCCGCCTTTTCCACGAACCGCGTCACGGCGCGGTTCAAAACGCCGTCGGTGACCAGGGTTTCTTTCGGGTGACCATACGCACCACCCGGTGTGATCCGCACGGTGCTGTCGCCGTTTACCGAAATCCCGTACTCCTCGAGAAGGTAGTTGATGTTTGTTCCCAAAAAGTCCTCGCCGCCCTCGTGGGCGAAAAGAAACAACGACCCGCCCGCGTGGATCCAATCTTTCAAAGCGTCGAACTCGTCAACACTGAACTTCTGTTGCGGCGCGCCTAGGATAAGAATGTCGCACCCACTTAAAGAATCGGCACTTATGGCCCCCTTCAACGTGCTCGGCCGGAAACTCGACCGCAACCGCCGGAACCAGCGTTTCCACCCGCCCCCGGAACTGCCAGGGTGGTACTTTTCGTTTTTGCACGCCGTGAAGAAAATGGACGGCGCGGCTTCGCGCCCGGTCGACACGGAACCGCCCTTCGTAGGGTCGCCGAACCCAGACGCGCCCTTCAGGGACTGGAAAACGTGCGGCGTGGGGTGGTCAGTGCGGGCACACAGGGAGAGGCTTGCGGAGGTGAAGTGGTCTGTGTAGGATGGTGAACAGGAGAACTCGAGATCTGGCGTCGACCGTTTGAAACGATGCGCGTGCGTCGGGTTCGTCCGCGCGCGCCGCACCTTCACCGCGGTCAACATGACCTCGCCAACGAGTCGCCGCGACACACCCAACGAGAGCGCTTCGCCGACGCCTCGCTGCCGCCGCGCGTGCCGCTCTGGCGCGTGCGGAGCGGCCTCTCAGTCAACACAACATGCCGAGGCGTTTTGGAGGTCCAGGTTACCCGCGTGGCCCACAATCGTGACTTTTTCTCCTCGGCTCCGCCGACATGCATGAAACACGCCGACACCCATCAGCCGCCGCACTCCGCGACGCGCGTCCTCGACGCCGCCGCCGAGACACGCGCTTAAATCCCTCACGCCGACTGTGTTGATACGTATCGACCTCTTCGCGCGACTTACACCCACGCGTTTGTTCGCCGCCGCTTAACGGACCCACCGTAGGTGCCCGCCGCCGCCGCCAATTTCACGCCATCGGCCCGGCTTTTCTTTGTGTTTTCGTCGTTGTTCGCCGAAAGCCCTTACGCCCAACGCTCGACGCCAGTTCAACGTAATCAACCAAGATGCCTAAGAAGTCGCAAGGCTCCAAGTCCAAGCGTACTACGCTTAAGCAGAAGTACAAGCTTATCAAGAAGGTTAAGGAACACCACAAAAAGAAACGACGCGAGGAAAACCGTAAAAAGCGCCTGGGCATCAAGCCGAAAGCCCCGAAAGACCCGGGCATCCCCGCGCAATGGCCGTACAAAGAGGAGCTGATGAAGGAGATCGACTTCGAGGTTGAGAAGAAACGGGCGGTGGAGGAGGCGAAGATGGAGGAGAAGAAGGAGCGGAGGATGGAAAACAAAAAGCGCGCGCGCGAAGCGATGGAGGCGGGAAAACCAGCGCCGACGCTGGAAGATCTGCGGCGTAGAGCCGACGGCGCGGCGGAGGATTTCGCGGCGAAGAAGGAGTTGAACCTGGCGGATGACTTCACGTTGGACGACGCGAGGGCTGCGGAGGACAACGACTCGTCCCGCCGGGCGTATTACAAGGAATTCGTGAAGGTCGTGGAGGTTAGCGACGTTATTATTCAGGTGCTGGACGCGCGCGACCCCCTGGCGTGCCGCTCGCCCGAAGTCGAGCGCTTCGTGCGGCGCACGAACCCGGACAAAAGGGTGGTGTTGCTTTTGAACAAAATCGACCTCGCCCCGAAAGAGAACGTCATGGCCTGGCTCAAGTACTTTCGAGAGGAAATGCCGTGCGTGGCGTTCAAGTGCGCCACTGGGAGCGGCGGCGGCGGCGGCGGCAACGACAAGCTCAGCGCGCGGGCGCTACCCACGAAAGGCTCGTACGGAGGCGCCGCCGCGCTTGGGGGGGAGACTCTGCTTCAGCTTTTGAAAAACTACGCGCGTAACCGAAACTTGAAAACCGCCATCACGGTTGGGATCGTGGGGTTCCCCAACGTCGGGAAGTCGTCCCTGATCAACTCCCTGAAGCGCTCGCGCAGCGCCGCAGCAGTGGGGAACACGCCAGGGATGACGAAAGTTTCAAAGGAAATCGTGCTGGACAAGCACGTCAAGCTTATCGATTCCCCCGGGGTTATTTTCGCGTCGTCTTTAGGTGAGAACGCGGGGGTCACGGCGTTGCGCAACTGCGTCAAGGTAGAGAGGCTCGCCGACCCCATCGCGCCGGTGTGCGAGATCCTGCGACGGTGCCCGAAAGAGCAGCTCATGCTCATGTACAAGATTGGAACCTTCGACGACGTGGACGCGTTTCTGCGAAACGTCGCGGCGGTTCGCGGCGTGTTGAAGAAAGGAGGCGTGCCTGACATGCTTGCCGCGGCGAGGGTCGTGCTGAACGACTGGAACAGCGGCCGGATTCCGTACTACACCACCCCGCCCACCAGAGGCGACGCGAAGGACCGGAAGCACGCGGTGGCGGAGGTTGTCGGGGACTGGAGCTTGGAGTTCGACGCCGAGAAGGTTTTCGCGGACGAGGAAAACGCCGTCATCGCGGGTTTGCCCGAGCTGGACGACGCGGACGTGGATTTCGTCTCATCCACCACCGCGGGGGTAGCGCAGCTGGACGCGGCGGGGGAAGAGGCGGAAAGCGAATCGGAGGAGGACGCCATGGAGGAGGATGAGGAGTCCGAGGACGATGAGGAGGAGGATGAGATGGACAACACCGCGTCCGGGGCCGTGGAAGCGGCGCTGGAAAAAGCCGCCGGTAAGGCGAAGCGCGAAGGAACGGGCGCGGATGACAAGAAGGCGTCGTACGCGCGAAGCAAGGTGTTGTACGGCGCGGAGGGGCAGCTCAACCCGAACCAAAGCAGGGCGGCGAAGAAAAAGGTGAAGAAAATCAAAGCCGCGGTGGCCAAGACGGGGGGAGAGGACGACGACGGGTCGGATTTCGAGTGGGAAGAACAGGAATAATTTGTGGGAAAACAGTACGCACGCGACGGAGCTCGAGTTTATAATCTGAAAGTCTTTTCTTTCTGGCGTTCTAGCTAGGGTTCAATTCGTTAAGAGTGCCTCTTTCGTCCTTCTTTTCTCCTTTTACTCTTCTTACTCCTTTTCTTACTTAGTCACCTTCGTCCTCGTCGACGATGCCGAGGTAGCCGCGGATGGTGAACGGCTCTTGCTTGATCTCGGGCTCGAGCTTGATTTCCGGTGAACTCTCGGGCTCGCGCTTGATTCGCTTCGAACTCGGCGGAGCCGCGCGTGTTTTTTTGCACTCTGCGCACCTGCTCTTCCACTTGCCGTGGGGGCAACCGGTGCACGCCAAGCATCTGCCTCTCGTTTTACCGTGGGGGCAGGGGCTGCACGCCACGCAGCTGTGTTTCAGCTTGCCGTGAGGGCAGGGGTTGCAGTCCGCGCACATGTGTTTCAGCCTGCCGTGGGAGCACTTGTTGCACTCCTTGCAGCTGCTCTTCCGCTTGCCATGGGGGCAGATGGTGCACGCCGCGCAGCTGCTTTTCACCTTCCTGTGAGGGCATGGGTTGCACTCTGCGCAGATGTGCTTCAACTTTTCGTGGGGGCAGGGGTTGCACGCCGCACAGTGGTGTTTCAGCCTGCCGTGAGGGCAGGGGTTGCAGTCCCCGCAGTCCTTTTTCAGCTTCCCTTGAGGGCAGGGGTCGCAGTCCGCGCAGAAGTGTTTCACATTGCCGTGAGGGCACGGGTTACACTCCTTGCACTGGTGTTTCTACCTTCCATGCGAGCACCGCTTATGTCCCCCCATTATTCACCTGCGCGCACTTGCGACTGCGCTCCGCGCGCCACGACGGGCGAAGAAAGGAGTCGTAGCTTTTTGAAGCGTAGCTTTTCTGAAAATTTTGTCACCGCGTCGAGGGAGCCCGAGGGGCTACTGCAAACCTTTTCGTCCACCACCTCGGTGCTCCGCTCGGCGTGCGCGCACTGACGCACGCACTGACTATGAACGCGACACGCGCGGTTCTCTCGCGTAGACACCGTGCGTCCCGTCGCGTTCGCCGTACGCACGCATGCGCGTGCGTCGTCGTCGCAGTCGTGCTGGCTGTCGCGGCGGGACGAACCGCGGCGCAGGAAGTCCTCCCGAGTGTCCCGGCGACGACACAGGCGGCGGTGTCTTCCGATGTGTTACCCCTGACCTCCGTTACCCCGACTCCGGCCATCGACGGGTACGGAGGGAACGACATCGACCTGGAGATCGCTATGGAGGAGTGGCTTCGTTCCGAACAGGAGCGACGGGAACGAAACGGGGATGACCAGACAAACGCGGCACCACCAAACGTGTTGGGTGACCGCACGAACTCTTTTTTCGCCGAAAACAACGTATACACCGCGGCAAACAAAAACGTCTCAGCGTACGCCAACACCCCTCCTTTCAACAAAAACGACTTCGTGCGTGTCAGCGGAACCCGGTTCCTCACCGGGTGCCCCCCCAGCGAGTACAAAATCGTGGGGTGGAACACGTACACGTTGATTGAACAAGCCGCGGAGATTCCGGTCGGGTCGTTTTCCGCGGATTTTTCGAAACGGGGAAAACAGCAAGTTTTGGAGATGCTCGACGCCGCCGCGGCGAGCGGGTTCAACACCGTTCGAACCTGGGGGTTCAACGTTGGTGAAAGCCAAGCTTTCCAGCTACGCCCGGGGGTTTACCACGAACCCTCGTTCCGAGGACTGGACTGGGTGTTACACCAAGCGCGGAAACGGAACGTGCGGCTGATTTTGGTGTTGGCGGATTACTGGGAGGTAAGTCTTTCCCAATCACCACATTCCGCCGACTGATTGCCCATACGAGACTGACAATTTCTGTTTTATCTCTCCAAGCACAACGGCGGGGTGAGTCAGTACCTGGATTGGTCCGCGGAGTTCGCCAACCGAAACGGTGGTTCTCTTTTTTTCGGGACCCCAACCTCGTCCGGCTCCAAGTCCTCGTTTTTCTCCGACCCGGCAAGTAAACGGATGTACAAAGTCAACGCCCGGGCGCTGCTCACGCGAGTCAACGCGTACAGCGGGGTTATGTATAAAGATGACCCGACTATTTTCGCGTGGGAGCTGATGAACGAACCGCGCTGTCGCGGGTGCGGCGGCGCGTTACAGGGGTGGATCGAGGAGATGGCCGCATATATCAAGTCGATCGATTCAAACCACTTGCTATCGACAGGTGAAGAAGGATTCTACGCCAGCGACGGGTCCTCACGAAGCAGCGCAACTCGGGTCAACCCGGAGGTCTGGGCGGGGAGCACCGGCCAGGACTTCCTTCGAAACCACGCGGTTCCGGAAATCGACTTCGCGGTGGCGCACCTGTGGCCGGATAACTGGGGGGTGTTCACGCTGGGCGGTAGTCTGGACGCGGAGTTCACGGAGACGTGGATACGGCAACACGCACTGGACGCGACGTGGATTTTGAACAAACCTTTCGTGCTGGAAGAGTTCGGGGTCGTCGCGGGCGGCGGGAACGGGTTCGGGACGAACGCCGGGGGCGGGTTGTTTCAAACGAACCGAGCCGGGGGGGGCGGGCTCTTCGGTTTCTTCGGTGACGGCGGTGCTTCACAGAATTCTCCACCACCCTCCGACGTCGTGGCTTCATATTACGAGAAAGTGTACGACTTGGTGGAGCGCGCGGATACCGCCGATCGCGCGCTGCGAGGTTCCATGTTCTGGACGTGGCACCACGATGACTTGAAGCCGCTGGCGCTCGGAAAAGACGAGTACTCGGTGTTCACGGGTGACCCGGCGTTCGAAGCGACGAAGAAACACGCGGTGGCGTTACGGGACAGCACGCCGACAAGAGGCAGAGGCGAACGTGAGCGCGCTTGTGTGGGGGAGAACAGTGTGCGGGAGGTGTACGCGAGTGGGGGGGTGGGGTACGAGCAATAGCGCTGATGTTAAAAATGACAAGAAAACGGCCAATCTCAATGGCGACATCCGTCTTCTCAAGGCGTCATTGTCTTGTTCTCGAGCACCCATGATGCCACATCAAAGTGTTCTTCATCCGTCGCTGCTGCCTCGCAATTACGCCAGTCCCATGGGCAGCCGTTCGCGCGGGCCCACTGAAGCACCTCGAGGTGCCCATACTCCGCCGCCCCGATGCACGTCCGCTCGTCCCACGGGAAGCCGTTCGCGCGCAACCACTGCAGCACCTCGAGGTTCCCGCTGTACGCCGCCCCTTCGCACGTCCTCTCGTCCCATGGGCAGCCGTTCGCGCGTGCCCACTGCATCACCTCGAGGTGCCCGCTGTACGCCGCAGTCGAGCACGTCCCCTCGCCCCACGTGCAGTCGTTCGCACGCGCCCATTGCAGCACCTCTAGGTGCCCGCCGTATGCCGCCGACGAGCACGTCCCCTCGTCCCACGGGCAGCCGTTTGCGCGCAACCACTGCAGCACCTCGAGGTGCCCGCAATGCGCCGCCCACAAGCATGTTAACTCGCCCCACGGGCAGCCCTTCGCGCGCGCCCACTGAAGCACCTCGAGGTACCCGCCCTCCGCCGCCCCGATGCACGTGTCTGCGTTCCACGGGCAGCCGTTCGCGCGCGCCCACTGCAGCACCTCGAGGTGGCCGCCCTCCGCCGCCGCCCTGCACGTTCCCTCATCCAAAGGGCAGCCTTTCGCGCACGCCAACTGAAGCACCTCGAGGTACCCGCCCCTTGCCGCCATTTAGCACGTCCACTTGTCCCACTGGCTGCCGTCCGCGCGCAGCACCTTCAACTCCTCGAGCTGTCCACCCCTCGCCGCTGCCTGGCAAAGGCGTTCTTGACGCGACAGGCGACCTCCCCGTTGCAGGCGCTGCAGCGCGCTTAAACATCCGAGCTCCATGTAACGATGTTCGAGAAGCTCCTTAAACTGAAGCCCCCTCGCCGCCACCGAGTCGCGCATCGCGTGGCTCACCGCTGGGAGCCGTGCGAGATCGGCGGGATCGTCGAAATACTCAGATCTCAGAATGTGAGTGACGACGATGTCGTCCAGAAGGCCTGGGATCGCGGCTTGCGGGGAGGACTCGCGCGTATCGGTCGCGTGCTTACGCTTGGTAGCGCCTACGGCTGAGTTAGAGGGCATCGTGAAGGCTGTCGTGTGCGCGTCGTGTGCGCGTCTTTGTGCGTCGTGGCTCCGAGTTTTGGGGAACAGACAGCAGGTCAAAAAAACACCCCTGGGACGCCACAACGACACGCACGTTCACGAGACCGCACATACCACTCACCACGATGTCCTCCCACGCGGGAGATTCAACCCACACTCCCTGCATTACCGATAATCCCACAGACGGTGATACCGAGTCTGCCGCGAGCCACGCGCAAGACGCGATCCCCGGCCTTCTCAACGACATCGTCGTCACTCACGTTCTCAGACCTGAGCATTTCGACGACCCCGCCGACCTCGCACGGCTCCCAGCGGTGAGCCGCGCGATGAGGGACGCGGTGGCGGAGACGGGAATTCTGTGTGAAGAGCTTGATGAGGATGAAGCTGTCGCGCTCGGATGTTTAAGCGTGCTGCAGCGCCGGCAACGGGGAGGTCGCCTGTCGCGGCGAGAAAGCCTTTGTGAGGCAGCGGCGAGGAGCGGACAGCTCGATGAGTTGAAAGTTTTGCGCTCGGACGGCTGCCCGTGGGACAAAGGCACGTGTATTTCGGTGGCGGCGAGGGGCAGGCACCTCGGAGTGATGCAGTGGGCGCGCGCAAACGGCTGCGCGTGGGACGAGTATACGTGCTCGGGGCGGCGAAGTACGGCCACCTCGAGGTGGGCGTGTGCGAACGGATGTCCTTTGGATGAGGGGACGTGCAGGGCGGCGGCGGAGGGCGGGCACCTCGAGGTGCTCCAGTGGGCGCGCGCGAACGGCTGCCCGTGGGACGAGTGGACGTGCTACTGGGCGGCGAAAGGCGGGTACCTCGAGGTGCTGCAGTGGGCGCATGAGAACGGCTGCCCGTGGAACGAGTATACGTGCTTCGGGGCGGCAGAGGGAGGTCACGTCGAGGTGCTGAAATGGGCGCACGCGAACGGCTGCTCGATGGACACGGAGACGTGTGCGGATGGTGGCGCGACGCCGCTGTATATCGCCGCTTTTATGGGCCACGAGACGGTGGTGCGAGCGCTGATCCAAGCTGGCGCGGACATCAACAAGGCGTCAGACAACGGCGCGACGCCGCTATACATCGCCACTGAAGAGGGCAACGAGGCGGTGGTGCGGGCGCTGATCGAGTTGGGTGCGGAGATCAACAAGGCGGAGGATAACGGCAGGATGCCACTGTTTATCGCTGCTCAAGAGGGCCACGAGGTGATAGTGCGGGCGCTGATCAAGGCGGGCGCGGACGTGAACAAGGCGATGGATAACGGTGCGACGCCGTTGTTCATCGCCACTCAAAACGGCCACGAGGCGGTGGTGCGGGCGCTTATCGAGTTGGGTGCGAACGTCGACAAGGCAATGGATACTTGCGCGACGCCGCTGTTAGCTGCCGCTCGAAACGGTCACGAGGCGATAACCCGGGCGCTGATCCTGGTCCTGGCGGGCGCGGACATCAACAAGACAAGGGATGAGGGCTGGACGCCGCTGGACGTCGCCGCTTGTAACGGCCACGAGGCGGTAGTGCGGGCGCTGATCCAGGCGGGCGCGGACTTCAACAAGGCGGATGATGACGGCGCGACGCCGCTGTTCATTGCCGCGCAAAACGGCACGGAAACGCAGGCAATGTGGTGAAGACGACACGCGATTGACGCGAGGAAAGGATAAAAAATAGGAATTCAATACGTCCCCGTTACTTGCGTCTCACCTCGAGCTCTTGTAGTATTTCTAGATACCAGTCCCGTTTTCAGTCTCCGTCGCGGTCGCGCGGCCACCGATCGCCACGCGCCGCTGCCTGTATGATAGCCTCCTGCGACGACGTCTCAGACACATCATCTTTTTTTTTCTGACTTCCCGTCTGGAAGGTGAGAGCAGAGGTAAATAGTCCTTGTAGGTGAGACGCCTGTGTCGCGCGCGTAGAGGAGCAAAAAGTGAAAAGTGAAGGGGGCTTGGCGGAATCGAACCGCCGACCTCATCCAGATTAGAATTTAAGCCCTAAGGATGACTGGGTATGTTGGAAAGTTTCTGGGTCAGTCAGGTGTTGACTAATCGACTCGAGGAGAAAGCTCATTATGGTTGATCGGCAGCACGCTTGTGGATTGATTGCCAGGGGTTGGGCACGTACATCATACCACTAGACCAAAGCCCCTTTAGTCATCAACTTCCGTTAACGACCAGGTACTACTCCATCAGATGGAGCAGATCAAACGTGTTGATGCCACGTGAAACGGTTTCAAGAAATATAAACATAAAATGCACTGAATGAACCCCTTTTTACCCCCTTTTACCCATGCAAGAGACAAGCAAGAGGTCCATAGCAAGGGCGTAGCCCTTGTCCAATAGCAAGGGCGTCCGTAGTCCCCTGTCCATAGGGGTGAACAACGTCGTCGTCCTCGGACTAAACATGCAGCCGTGCAAGAGTGCGCACGCAAAATATTCCTAGTCTCATTTACAAACGCCGGTACTTGCAAGCTCGCACCGCGTTTGCGACTCGGGCGTCACGTCAATCCGTCCCTCCGCTGTCATTGAGAACCTCACAATCTGACTCTCCGCCAATGACACGTATACGTACTCGTCACGAATCGCGATGCCTTCGGGGCTTTGGAAGGGTAAGACGTACTTGCGTTCGTATCGCAACTCGTTTTCCGCGTCCAGCACCACGATGCAACCAACGTTTGATTTGCGTCCGAGACCGCCGACGTACTGAAGGCAATACAGCAGCCCGCGGTGGTGTGCAATGCCCGTGAGCCACCCCTTTGGCGGCTTCTTGGTGAACGTTTTTGAGTCCGCCCACGCTTTGCCCACCCTCCTATCCGCGACGCGGATGTCCGAGCCTCTCATGTGCAGCTCCACCACTTCGCACGTTTCGGAGTTGCCCACGAAAAGACGGTGATGCGGCCGATGCGGCAACGCCTCACCCTCATCAAGATCCTCACCGATACCATCTCCTCTCTCCGCCTTCACCTCGGTATCGTCACGACCGCGCTTCGAGCTTCCGCCCGACGAAAGCGACATCGTGACGTGGCGGAGTGCCCCCGAAAGTGTCGTGGTTGGTGGAAAGCGAATGAAGCGAAAAGCGAAGTGTCCAGTCGGGACGACCGCTTCGAGCAAACCAAAACCAACGATCGTAGTAATGTAACGCTTTCTCGGAAGCCTCGACGCACAACGACGCGCACACGACACGCCACAAAACCCTTCCAACGCAATGTCCGGTAAGAAAGCTCGCGCGCGAAAGCAAAAGGAGGAGCGCCGCGATGCTAGCGCGGCCATCACAGCTAACGCGGGCGAGGCCATCCCGGCCTTCTCAACGACATCGTCGTCACACACGTTCTCAGATCTGAGCATTTCGACAACCCCGCCGATCTCGCACGGCTCCCAGCGGTGAGCCGCGCGATGAGGGACGCGGTGGCGGAGACGGGGCTTCGGTTTGAGGAGCTTGATGAGGGTGAAGCTGTCGCGCTCGGATGTTTAAGCGCGCTGCAGCGCCGGCAACGGGGAGGTCGCCTGTCGCGGCGAGAAAGCCTTTGTGAGGCAGCGGCGAGGAGCGGACAGCTCGAGGAGTTGAAGGCGTTGCACGAGAACGGCACACCGTGGGACACAGACACGCGCTTGGAGGCGGCGCTTGGCGGGCACCTTGAGGTACTGCAGTGGGCGCGCGCAAACGGCTGCGCGTGGGACGAGTATACGTGCTCGGGGCGGCGAAGTACGGCCACCTCGAGGTGCTGCAGTGGGCGCGCGCGAACGGATGCCCGTGGGACGAGAAAACGTGCCTGGGGGCGGCGGAGGGCGGGCACCTTGAGGTGCTGCTGTGGGCGCGCACGAACGGCTGCCCATGGGACGAGAGGGTGATGTACATCGCCGCTCAAAACGGTCACTAGGCGGTGGTGCGGGCGCTGACCGAGGCGGGCGCAGACATCAACAAGGCAAAGGATGACAGCACGACGCCGATGTACGTCGCCGCTCATATGGTTCACGAGGCGGTGGTGCGGGCGCTGATCGAGTTGGGCGCGGACGGAAACAAGGCGAGTAATGACGGCGCGACGGCGCTGTATGCCGCCGCTCATGAGAACCACGAGATGGTGGTGCGGGTACTGATCGAGGCGGTCGCGGACATCAACAAGGCATATAATGATGGCACGACGCCGCTGTTTATCGCCGCTCAACAGGGTCACGAGACGGTAGTGCGGGCACTTATCGAGGCGGACGCAGACATCAACAAGGCCAGGAATGATGGCGTGACGCCGCTATTTATCGGCGCTCATAACGGCCACGCGGCGATCGTTCAAATTCTCAGGGATGCCGGCGCGGTGTGACGACGGAAACGCCGGAGTGTATTGCTCCTAACGTCCTAACCCGGGCAGAAAAGAAAAAAAGACGAACGGGATAACGAGTGTTGTTTGTTTGTGTGAACTGTACTGTAATGAAAAAGACGATGAGACGACCCCGACGGTACTTCACTACGCCTCCGGCTGCAACTCGAGCTCGATTTTCAGATCCGCGATGACTTGTTTCAGGACGTGCTTGTGCTGGCTCCCGCTTTGCTCGCGCATGGCTTCCTTGAATATATCCGCCATGTCCTCCTCGCTCGCGTCTTTGGCGACGATTTCGTGCAACAGCTTTTTGCGAAGCGTCTGGTATGCCGGGTGTTCCCTCGCCAGCGGCTTCGTCGCGCGCATGTGCGCGACGCCCGCGCCGGTTTCGTCGCGCGAGGTCCAGTACCCGGCGATTTTCGGCGCCGCGGCGGTGGCGGTGGGAGTGCCCACTCGTGAATGCGGCGCCCCCGCTCCTCGCGCGCTGGCAGGTCTATTATTGGAAGTGACAGGTCTCGCCACCGGCCGGGCGCTACTTGTCGGTCTCGCCGTGGTCGGCCTCGCCGCCGCCGACGAGAGGTGCCCCGTTCCGAACCCCCACGGCGGCGTCCTGCTACTTTTCCCCGTTTTCGGACGCAAAAGAACCGGGTGGACGTTCGTGTCGTACACGTTTTTTTTTCTCTCCACCAACAAGTTTTGCTCGGAGATTCGCCGACGCATGTTCGCCACCTGTTTCGCGTGAAACGCGTGTGTCGGGTCTGCCACGCGGTGCGCCGCGCGGTTTTCGCTCAACCGCTTGGACAGCCCCAACGATTTCGGGGGTGACGTGAACGTCGTGACCCCGGTGCGTTTCTTCAAACTCAAGTCGTTGATGCGCCGCGCGGTTTCCCGGACTTCGCGAAACGCGTCGCTCTCCGCTCTCGCAGCGGCCGCGCTTTGCGGCCGAGCGTGGCGCACCAGCTTGGTGTCCATGGTGGACTTCACCCCGTGAATGCGCCGGTACATGCTGTGTTGTTCAAACTCCATGTTCTGGCGACCGACGTGCGTGCGGTCGTCAAAGCCGTGGAAGGGGGAAACGCCCATGTTCGTAGGTCCGGTACCCGGCGTACCTGGACCACTACGAGGGGGGGCGCGAAGTCGGGCCGCGAGTGCGTGCCTGACTCTGCCACCGCGGGGCTCGTTCAGATTCGCAACGGAAAAGATTCAAAAGCACGAGCAGGTCGTTCCTCGAAAACTCGCCGGAACCGTAACCGTTTGGCGAGAGTGGGCATTTTTCAGACCGTCGTTTTATGAGTCAGGGCTGATCATTTCGGGCCTTGCGTTGTTTTGCCCCCTCAGTCTCGAAGCGACGCCGGAACGAGGCGACTGCGAACAGCCTGATGAGGTCGCACATTTGCCCGCACAAGACGCGGAAACACGTATCGGGAACGCGCGTTGTTGCCGTGCTCGGCCGTGCGCGTGCGGCATGCGTGTCGCGTGCAACGCGCGCGTCGCGCCGCCGCGAGTGGACACCAGACGCGGAGCTCGAACGAAGCAAACGCCAAACGCCAAAAACATCCATCGTTATTCCCGGATGGGGAGGTCGCCTCGCTGGCGCCTGGACACGAGCGTCAGTCTTGTCGCTACCTGGGCGTCGCCGCCGCCGTCGCCGCACGCCAGACGTGTCCACACCAAGGCGAAGGGAAACGATTCAGATACTGAACCCTGCGAAGGAGGCTCTATGGGCGCCTCGGCACGCAAAAGGAAACCCCCGAAATCCACGCCTTTGTCGGCCTCCTTTTCGCATCGGGATGGGGATTTTTTCTACGGAAACGGCGACGCGGATGACGTTTTGGAGCGCTCGCTTCCCGACCGTTTCGCCACGAGAAATGACCCGCTGCGACACGAAGTGCGGTGCTTGGAAACCTCACACGCGGGGTCCGTGTTCGGGGCCGTGGCGCTTATTACGGGCAGCACGGTGGGGGCGGGGGTGTTGGCGCTTCCCGAAACCGTGTCCCCGGCGGGCATAGGGCCGTCCTCCGTGGTGCTTTTCCTGTGCTGGGGTTTACTGCTGGCGGAGGCTTTGCTTTTAGCGGAAGTCAACGTGTTTTTAATGCGGGAAAGGGACGAGTACCGTTTAGTGCACGGCAGGGGGCACTCGCCGGTTGCGATATCGCTGGGCGAAATGGCGGGCCGCACGCTCGGCGCGGAGGGTACGTATTTCCAATCACCACGTTCCGCCTCCCTGATTGCCCATACGAGACTGACACTTTCTTTTATTTGTCGTAAGGCGCAACCGCCGTGACCGCGACGTACCTGTTTCTGTCCTGCACGTTGCTCACCGCGTACGTCTCGAAAGGCGGCGTGATCATCGCGGACGTGTGTAACGGGTTTGCGGGGTCGGTTGCGGGTGCGTTACCGTTCCACACAGCAGTGGACCCCCGGGTCGCCTCGCTGGCGTTCACGGTCGCGATGGGCGCCGCGCTTGCCAAGGGAGGCACGCGCGCGGCGGATGAAATGAACCAGGCGTTGACGTTTACGTTGCTGTCCTTGTTCGCGTTGCTGATTCTGGGCGGAGTGACGCGGGCGGACTGGACTGCCGCGGACTTCACCGGAAACTGGGACCGCGCACCGCAGTGCGTCCCGGTTATCTTCCTTGCCCTGGTGTACCACGATTTGATTCCCGTGATTTGTTCGTACCTCGCGGGGGATTCAAACGCGATTCGAAAAGCCGTCGTGTACGGCTCAGCCGTGCCGCTCGTGATGTTCCTCATCTGGGACGCCGTGGCGCTCGGAGTGCAGGCGGGGTCAGGAGACGCAACCGGGGACCCGCTCGCGGCCCTGATGACCAGCGGCGACGGTCTCGTCGCCCTCGTCGTGGGCGGGTTCTCCTTCTGCGCCATCGCCACGAGCTTCATCGGCACCGCGATCGGGGTGAGCGAGTTCGCGCAGCCCAAGGTTGAGCGGTGGGCGGAGGAGCTTCGAGTCCGCGAGGACGAGAAACGGGCAGAGGACGTCTCGACAACAACACCATCAACAACAAAAACCTCGCGTGAGGATGAAAAGTTCACCGCGCGCGCGGTGACGTACCTCGCCATGCTCGCCGTGCCGGCGACCGTCGCGGTGACAAACCCGGCCGTGTTTCTGCCCGCCACGAACTTCGCGGGCGCGTACGGCATGACGACAATGTTCGGCATTTTGCCGCCGGTGATGGCGTGGAAGATGCGGGCGCAAATCGCGAAGCGAGCCGCGGTGCTCACTGAGGCCGACGCCCCGTCTGTGTTGTCCGCCGGACACACCGAGGCGGTGCGCAAAGAATCGCCGATGCGCGAGACACGACACGGCGTCAACGTGGGCGGCGGAACCCCCGCGCTCGCCGCACTTTCCTTCGCCGCGTGCGCCATCACGCTCGGGCAGCTCCGGAACGATATCGGTGGGACGATATCGAGCGTCGCCGCGGACACTGGGTTTTTGAACCCCACAGATGCCCTGGACGCGCTGGCGAGCCTAGCGCCTGACGAGGTCATCACCGCCACCGCCGCGGCGAAAAACGCGCTGTTCCCATGATGTATACTAGCTAGTCTACCTGTACTTTTAATATTGATACTCTGAAATTGGAATGAATTACTTGGCCTGAACTACTATGATACCACAACTTATTACTCTAATAACGCTTTGTATGCCAAAAGACACCGGAGATCGCTTCCGCCGGGTTAGGAGCAATACACGCCGGCGTTTCCGTCGTCACACCGCGCCGGCATCCCTGAGAATTTGAACGATCGCTGCGTGATTCCCTCGAGCGATGTTATGAATGGTTGTCGTTGATACGGACAGCGGCGTCCCGCCAATAGCATTCGCCTTGTTGACGTCCGCACCCGCCTCGATTAGCGCCCGCACCACCGCCTCGTTTCCCACGAATGCGGCGATGAACAGCGGCGTCACGCCGAACTCCTTTGCCTGGTTGACGTCCGCGTACGCTTCGATCAGCGCCCGCACCACCTTCTCGTGACCGTTATAAGCGGCGATGTACAGCGGCGTCGAGCCTTTAACATTTGCCTTGTTCACATCCGCGCCAGCTTCGATCAGCACTCGCACTACCACCTTGTTGCCTTGTTGAGCGGCGAAGTACAGCGCCGTCGCGCCGTCATCCATCGCCTTGTTGATGTCTGCGCCCGCTTTGATAAGGGTCAGCACTACCGTCTCGTGACCATTTTGGGCGGCGACATGCAGCGACGTCACGCCGTCAACCAACACATCGTTGACGTGCGCCCGCCTCGATCAGCGCCCGCACTACCGTCTCGTGGCCACTTTTAACGGCGACAACCAGCGGTGTCCCGCCGTTATCCGTCGCCTTGTTGACGTCCGCGCCCGCCTCGATCAGCGCCCGCACTACCGCCTCGTGGCCGTTACAAGTGGCGATGTACAGCGGCGGCACGCCGTCATCCTTTGCCTTGTTGACGTTCGCGCCCGTCTCGATCAGCGCCCGCACTACCGCCTCGTTGCCGCTTTGCGCGGCGAAGTACAGCGCCGTCACGCCCATATCCCTTGCATTGTCGACGTCCGCGCCTGCTTCGATCAGCGCCCGCACCACAATCTCGTGGGATTTTCGAGCGGCCATGAAAAGCGGCTTCATGCCGTTATCCATTGCCTTGTTGACGTCCGCACCCGCCTGGATCAGGACCCGCACCATCGTCTCGTCACCCTCTTGAGCGGCGACGTACAGCGGCGTCGCACCGTCATCCTTTGCCGAGTTGACGTCCGCGCCCGCCTCGATTAGCACCCGCACCACCGTCTCGTGGCCGTTTTGAGCGGCGATATACAGTGGCGTCGCGCCGATATCCGTTACCTTGTTGACGTCCGCGCCCGCCTCGATCAGCGCCCGAACCACCGTCTCGTGGCCGTTTTGAGAGGCGATGTACATCGCCTTCTCGTCCCACGGGCAGCCGTTCGCGTGCGCCCGTTGCAGTACCTGGAGGTGCCCGCCCCCCGCTGCCCTCGAGCACCTGTCTGCGTTGCACGGGCAGCCATTCGCGCGCAACCACTGCAGCACCTCGAGGTGCCCGCCGTAAGCTGCCGACGCGCACGTATTTGCGCTCCACGGGCAGCCAATCGCGCGCAGCCACTGCAGCACATCGAGATGCCCGCCACTGGCCGCCGCAAAAAACGTGTCCATGTCCCATGGTGTTTCGTACGCGCGCAACGCCTTCAACTTCTTGAGCTGTCCGCTCCTCGCCGCTGCCTCACAAAGGTATTCTTGACGCGACAGAAGACCTCGCCGTTGCAGGCGTTGCACCGCGCTTAAACATCCGAGCTCCACGGCACGCTTTTCATCAAGCTCCTCAAACCGCAGCCCCGTTTCTGCCACCGCGTCGCGCATCGTGCGGCTCACCGCTGGGAGCCGTGCGAGGTCGGCGGGGTTGTCGAAATGGCCAGATCTGAGAATGTGAGTGACGACGAGGTGGTCGGGAAGGCCGGGGATGGCCTCGCCCGCGTTAGCTGTGATGGCCGCGTTAGCATCGCGGCGCTCCTTCTTTTGCTTTCGCGCGCGAGCTTTCTTACCGGACATTGCGTTGGATGCGTGGACGGTTCTGTGTGCGGGTCGTTGTGGTCGTGGTGATTCGTTCGGCTTCGGAGGCTTCCGAGAAGAGCGATTTTGCATAAACAGACTCACAGAAATCGACACTAGCTGGAGCTGGACTGCTTTGACTTCTCGTTGTACTATTGATGAAGACTGAATTACTAGATTCCTACAGAAGACTGAACTACTGGAACGTCTCCCCGTCTAGTACTTCGCGCCGTCGTAGATTCAACCCCGCGGTGTCCGGCTGGAACCGCACCAGCTTCTGTGCGGGGTCAAGTTTGGCGTGCCCGGACAACGCCGCCGCGGCGTCGTCCGACTTTTCCAAAACAGAAACGCGCGCGCCGTTTCGCATTTTTTGCGAAACGCCCGCCTCTCCCCCCGCCTCACTTTGTTGAGGGTCCAATAACTCAACGCCCACGGATCGACGCACTTGGACTGCTTGCGCCATGACCCGGCCGAACAGCGCTACTTGTGCCTCGAGTGACACGCACGCATCCGTCAAAGACTGCGGCGCCGCCGACCCCGCGCTTTTGGCCCGCTTTGCCAAGTCACCAAACGCGTTTGCGAAGTCAAGCGCCGCCGCGCCAGCCGCGTCCACCCTCGCCCAACTTCCCTCGCCCAACGGGTCCCTCGCCGCGTGCTCCGCGGCCCAGCGCGCGCGTCTCGCCGCGGCGCGCGCCTTCACCACGGCGCCGTGTGTACCGCCCATGCCCGCCATGTCCTCCCCAGAAATCGCCGCGTCCGCCAACGCCACGTCCGACTTGAAGAAATGCGCCAGTTTCTGCGCCGCGAACGTCGCCCGGCGAAGCGTCCCTTCCGCGACCGCCCACCCTTCGGGGGTCCACCCGGCCGTTTTTTCTGTTTTTTCTGTCGTCGTATCTCTGTCGTGTCCCAGCGCGGTGACTTCCCCGGCGCTTGCGCAATTCGGCCCCGTGTCCCCCGCGACGTCCCGCATCTCGTCCGTCCCGATGGACTCGCCGTGAGGAGTCGCGCCCGGAGCACTGGAAAAGTCGCCCAGCGCGCCGTCCGCTGAGAAGGCGGTCAAAGCCGCCAGCACGTCGCCGGTGACGGCCACGCGCATCACCGTGGCCCTCGCGGTTTCCTTTTCCCGCTCCGTCAGCCCCAGGGTCGCGCTTATGGAGCGGTCGATCATCTCGCGGACGTCAACCGAACGCCGCCTCCCCTGCGCGGCTCCCAGGGCCGCGGCGCCGCCCGCCGCCGCCGCCAAAGCCGCCGCCGCCGCGTCCTTCCCCAAGTCGGACGGGTCGTACTCCAGGTTTTTGAAGTCCATGGCGTACAGGGCGACGAACTTTGAGAGTGTTTGTTTGGACACGAACGCCCAGCACTTGCTCGCGATTTCGGAAACGGACCCCGCGGAGTTGATCTTCTCGGAAACGCTCTTTGGCCCCACCACCCCCGTGCTGCGCAGCCACGGCCACACCTCAGTTTCGTAGTTTTCGTACCTAAACACGCGCTCCGCGTTCTTCGCGAGCAGCCACTGCGGAAGCGCGTGCGAGTCGCTTACCGGATCTGCCCCGTGCGTTGCGAAGCACCGGTCGTAATCCGATTCGTTCAAATCCGTGGCGGCGAGACACTTGAAGTACGCGTTGCTCGCCACGCCGTCCACGCGGGTCGCCACGAAATCCTCAAACTCGCCGCACGTGAAGCTCCACTTGCCGCTTTGCAAATCCGCCTTCTTCACGGGGTCCCAAAACGCACGCCAGTTGAACTCGCTTACCATGCGCGCGTACGGGTCCCGGACCACGGTGAACGAGTAAGGCACGAAGCGCCGTGGGGGGGCGTGGTACGGCTCCATCGCGAACCCGGGCGCCAGCGCGTAAGGCAAGCTCGCGTCGCCGAAGGAATGCACCACGCACGCCCCGGTAACGTGGCCACTCTTGCTCGCCAGGTCCTCCACGCTCACGCCGCCTGTTTTCGGGATGTGGATGAAAATAGGCTGCGCGTCCGGAAGGCTCGAGGTGTCGTTCCACCACGAAGGGTACCGGCCGCGGTACAGCTGCGACGCGGGCGTGCTGCTGCCCGCCGCGGCGACCACGATCTCGTGTGCCAGCAGCTTCTGCGCCGCGGGGTCGAGCCGGCCGGCGGCATCGGTGTCCAAGGAAGGGTCGTCCGAGGCCGTGTCCCTGGACCCGAACTTCACCGAAGCCAGCTGCGTGTGGCACGAGAGAATCACCGCGCACACGCCGAGAAGCGCCACCGCCTGCGCCTGAAACTTACGCGTCGTCGCGCGGCGTCGTGCATCCAAGCTTCCATCGCCCAAGTTTGACGACGCGACGGGGATGGACGTGCCGCCCGAGAAGCTCGCCGAACCGCCCCGGGACCCCGCGGGGGGGGCGGTCGTGAGCAGCCGCTCACGCTCCGACATCGTCCGTCGCCCGCACGCCGATGCCGAGGAGAGTGGCACCGGCACCTCGCGAGGGGGCAACCAAAAGCGCGTAATCAGGTGGTTGTAACACCTTCCAAGTGGCTTGGCGAGCGCGACATTGATTTTGAGAGCAATCAACAAAACCATCTTTCCGAAGTGCCCACTTCGCGTGCGCAAGGTCTGCGTTGCGGGGTCGGTGGGGGAATGAGGGCTAGCGTCCGGAGCCCCAGCGTGGCGCGCGTTCTCCCGCGTGCCGCTGCGAGCGAGGGTGCGACGTCGTCGGCACCTCGCGCGCCGAGACTCACACATCGCGAAACGTACCTGTCTCGATGCAATCTTCGAAAAGGGCGATACTTCGAAACTTCGAAGCGAAAACCGAGAGTTGCTTTGGTTCCTACCGAGGAGTGCGAATCCAAGGACCAGACCGATCACGGTAACGGCGACTTGACTCGGTGGCCGCGTGCGGTGCGCCTCGCAGTCGAAACACACGCGCTCTCCACGAACACAGAGACGACCAGGGTGTGGTGTTCGATTGAAAACTTGGAGAAAATAGTTCCAGGGTTGGTCACGGATTCGCTCGTCGCGAAAGGCCCAAACGCGATATCCGTGGTTCGCCTCGCGGTAAGTGACCCCGCCCTAGTCGCCGCGAACGTGCTCGTGCTTCGCAGAGAGTTTCCCACCGCGAACGTGGCGCGAGTCGCGGGAAGAGCCCCCGGTGTGTTGGACCTGGAACCCAAAACTTTAAGCGAAGCGGCGGGTGAAGTAAAACGATTGTTAGCGTCGCTGGACGACGTAGACGCGGCGGTGGAAGCGAACCCCGCGTTGCTGGACCTTCCAAGGCTCACACACGCGCTGGAGACCCTGAAACGAACGATGCCGAGCTCAGATGGCGCAAAGGTGTTGCGCAGAAATCCGTCCATGCTGTTCGTGGACTCGGGAGTCAGGGAGGGATATCAAGAGTGAGCGCGCGTGTGTCGCGAAAAGTATTATTGTGTAGGTCTCTAGTCAATCGCGGAAGTCGCGCACGCGGATGGGTTGGTGTAACTATCACTTCCTTTGTAGTCTTCATCCAGATTCATCAGAATCATTAGAATCGTCAGAATCATCAGGTAGTTCAGGTGCGCCGTTCGCTTTTGCCCAGATAACCACGTCATCGTGCCCATACTGACACACCCGCACGATCGTATACTTGTTCCACGGGCAGCCGTTCGCGCGCGCCCACTGCAGCACCTCGAGGTGTCCGCCCATTGTCGCCCTCGCGCACGTCCACTCGTCCCACGGGCAGCCGTTCGCGCGTGCCCACTGCAGCACTTCGAGTCGCCCCCCCCCTGCCGCAAAGTTGCACGTCCACTCGTCCCACGGGCAGCCGTTCGCGCGCGCCCACTGCAGCACCTCGAGGTGCCCGCCCTCCGCCGCCCCCAAGCACGTGCGTGCGGTCCACGGGCAGCCGTTTGCGTGCAACCACTGCAGCACCTCGAGGTGTCCTCCCCTCGCCGCCCACAAGCACGTCTGCTCATCCCACGGGCAGCCGTTTGCGCGCGCCCACTGCAGCACCTCGAAATGCCCGCCCTTCGCCGCGTTCGTGCACGTCCACTCGTTCCACGGGCAGCCGTTCGCGCGCGCCCACTGCAGCACCTCGAGGTGCCCGCCCTTCGCCGCGTACGAGCACGTGTCTGCGTTCCGCGGGCAGCCGTTCGCGCGCGCCCACTGCAGCACCTCGAGGTGCCCGCCCTCCGCCGCTTTCATGCACGTGCGTGCGGTCCAAGGGCAGCCGTTTGCGCGCAACCACTGGAGCACCTCGAGATGCCCGCCCTCCGCCGCCTTCACGCACGTGTCTGTGTTCCACCGGCAGTCGTTCGCGCGAGACTCCTTCAACTTCTCGAGATGTCCACACCTCGCCGCTGCCTCACAAAGGCGTCCTTTACGCCGCAGGCAACCTCGCCGTTTCAGGCGCTCCAATGCGCTTAAACATGCGAGCCTCGCGGCTTTCCATTCACCAAGCTTCTGAAACCGAAGCCCCGTCGCCGCCACCGCGTCGCGCATCGCGCGGCTCACCGCTGGGAGCCGTGCGAGATCGGCGGGATCGTCGAAATGGCCAGATCTGAGAATGTGCTCGACGACGAGGTGGTCGGGGAGGCGGGGGATGGCGTCTTGCGCGTCGGCAAGGCTCGTTGGGGTAGCGACGGTCGCGTTATCACCGCTCGCGCCAGTCACGGCGGTATGCGTCGCGTCGGAGGACATCGTGGAGGGTGTCGTGTGCGCGTCGTTGTGAGTCGTGGCTGCCGAGAAAGCGGTTCTGGTGTTTTAGGGTTGCGTTGTTATTTCTGAATTCCATCTTTCAAGTCTCTTGCAAGTGTACGTCTTCTTCCCTCTCACGCCCCCAGGTCGGCGAGCGCCTTCCCCGCCGCCCCCCTGACGTCCGGCGCGCGGTCGCCATCGCGCATCGCCTGCAGCTGTTTCACACACGCCATTCTTGTTTCCGATTGCGGGCTTCCACGGAGCGCCTCCGCGGCCGCGGCTAACGCGTCCACCGCGGCGACTCGCAACTGCGACACGCGGACGTCCTCCGCGCACGCCACCACCGATTGGTGCAGCGGCGCTAGCCAGGTCTCGTGCTCCGTGCTTTGTGAGGTGGTATCCGCCGCCGATCGCGTTGCGCACGCGGTGACCACCGCCAGCGCAGCCGCACGCCGACTCCAGCCGTGCTCCGGCGAAAGCGCGGCTAAGGCTAGCGAAGCGCACTCCGGCGCGTTTGTGCGCGCCGCGTCGCGCCGAGCGCCCGCGCACAGCGCCGCTAAACACGAAAGGCACTGGTCGGCGACGGCGTCGTTAGTCTTGGCTTCAGCCTGACGAACAGCGGCAGCGGACTCCATCTCAGCCACGGTGTTCCCGGTGCCTCCCGCGCACAGCGTGGTGTCGTTGGCGCTCTCAGGCGCGTTCCCGCCGAGAAGCTCGCGGAGCAGGGGCATGACGGCGGGGAAGAAATCTTCGGCGTTTTCGGGGACGTTTTCGGTTTCGGTGTTTTTCTTCGAAACCCTCGGCGCCAGCGCGGCGAGCGCGCGGACAAGCGCCGCGAGCGCCGCCTTTCGGTAGGTTGCCTTTTTCCTGGACGCCTCTTGCACCAGCAGGGCGATGACCTGTGTTTTACCAGCCTCCACACAGGACTCAGGGCACGCCTCTATCACATCAGCGACGGCACCAGGAAGCGCTTCCTTTCCTTCCCACACGCGCCCCGAAAGTTCCGCTAGCAACCCGTTGAGCATCTCTGGGGATCGCAAACGACACACGTCGGGCGCCGCCTTCGCCGCCGCCGCGGTCGCCGCCGCGCCCTGGCGCTTGATCCGGTACTGCGCGCTCCCCAGCCGTTGCGCGCAAGCGCTTAGTATTTCGTCCAGGTACAAACGCAACGTGCTGGACGCACCAGCCGCGTTTTCCTCCCAAACCTCTTCCCACCTCGCCGCGCAACTTTTTGTTTCGTCGAACCGCCCGACGAACGCCAGGGGGATGATCTTCGTGGCGTGCCTGGAAAGCGCGTCGCTTGCGTTTCGCGAAAGCTCTAGGGCCAGGTGCGCCGCTAGACCTCGTTCCTTCTCCGCCGCGTGATCAGCGTCGTCGCCTGTTTTGTCGTACATCAACACCAAGTCTTCGATGAGCTGGTGCGTCCGCGCCTCCGTGGCGTGCCGCGCCACGGCGGCGACGGCGGCGATCGCGGCGCTTGTGACCGACGCGCTCTTGTCCCCGGACGCCGCCGCGAGTAAAGACTTGAACAGCTTCCCCGCGTGCGGCCTCACGAGGCTGCCTTTCCGGAGGCACAGACGTGAGATGAAGCGACAGGTACCTGCTCGGGTGTTCAAACCCACGCCGCTGCGCAGCACCGAGGCCAACGCGGGTACCAAGTCGGTCATCGTGGTCTCGTCCACGTGTCCCATCAAAACGTCCAGGGTCTCGCCCATGGGCGACTGCTTCGAGGACTGCAAACGCGCGTGCTCCAGTTTCTCTGCGCTCATGCCAATCGCCGCGGTGTGCTGCTCGATGTAATTCAGCCTACTGTCCTCCATTTGCGACAAGGCTTCTAGTAACGATTTGACCATCTCCGGGACGAACGGCCTGATTTCCTCCGACCCCGCTTGTTTCGTGATTTTCATTAAAACGTCCATCGCCAGGGCTTGGATTTCCTTGACGGGCGAGAGGAGGCCGTGTCGCAGCAGCAACGGCGCGACGACTGCGATTGTGGACTTCACGTCGTGTGGCGAGGAGTGATGCGCGTCGCACAGACGAATCGTCATCCTCCGCACGGCCCGGCACAGCGTACGGCCAGCCTCACGGACGGTTTCCTTGATATCGTCCACCGACCTCAACGCGGCGGTCCAGAGTTTTTCCAAATAAGGCTCCACCTCTGTGAACCGGCGCCCGCTCAACAACTCCGCCAACGCCGACGCCGCGCTTTGTCTGTTTCTCCACGTCCGCGAGCCGCACTCGGTGAGCAGGTCGTCCATCACGTCACGAAAGTGCAAATCAAGCGCCACCTTGGGGTCATCAACCACGGCTTGCCAGATCCCCGCCACCGCTTCGCGCATCTTCGGGTTCGGGTCGTGCTGCATCCGGAACAGTTTCGGGAGCAGCTTCTTCAGGTGCGGCGCGAGCGCGTCGCCCGCGCGCTTCGCGATGGACGCGAACCCGAACGCCGCGCCTTTGGACGAGTTCAGCATGGCCTGGTAGTTCGCCAGGTCCATGAACTTGTAAATCAAATCGGGCTGCCCGATGTCAGTCACGATGGAGCACAGTTCCTTGTACGTGTTCAACGACCCGCCGCCGCCCGCGCTCGCGCCGGAGGTTTCGCCCTCCTTGTTGCTTTTCAGCGCCTTGTCGTCCACTTTCAGCGTGCCTTCCGCGAACACGGCGGTGTCATCCACCAGTTTTACCCTTCTTCGTTTCGGTTTCTCCCCCGAAAGCGTTCCCATCAACGACGACAGCAGCTCCTTGCGCTGTGCCTCCGTGCCGAGCTCGTAAACAACGCTCACCCCGCGGCTGGCCATCTCCTGCGTAAGTTCGTTCGCGTCGCCCAGCAGCGACCCAAACGCCTCCTGGATCTCGGGGAGCATGGACACGAGCTTTGGGTGCTTCTTGGTGTGCGTAATAAGCGCCAGGAGCCAGGTGCAGGAGGCGCACCGCTCTTCCGGTCGAGACGAGTACAGGTAGGAGTCGAAAATCGCACCGATTATGGAATCAATCACGTTGTCGTTGGTCGTGGGCACCGCCATGGGGTCGATTGCCGCCGCTGCGGGAATCGGCGCCGCCGCGTTTGCGTCGAGCGCGTCAGTCGCCCCGGCGGGTTTCCCTTCGCCCCCCAAACCGTCGCCTCGATCGACGTCCAGCCGTGTTTTGTTCGCCCCCTCCAAACTCACGAACGACCCGAACAGCACGTTATCCACGGAGGGGGTGACGCCTCCGAAGGCGAAGCACAGCGCTTCGCCGATCGCGAGCTGCGTTTCTTCGTTTTTGCGCTTGCTCAGCGCGAACAACCCTTTCAAAAGCGCATCGGCGTCCACCCACTCGCACCCGCCCGCGATGACGTAGCCAGCCGCACGCGCCGCGCGCTGCGTCGCGCCTTCGTCTGTCGATTTCATCACCGCTAGTAAGCGTTCGATCACCAAATCGACGGTTCCCTCGGGGGGGGGGGGAACCGTTTTTTTAGCATCCGTCTCCGCGCCCGTCGTCTCGGAAACGGCCGGCGCCCGCGGCAGCGCGGGAAGCCCGGCGAGACCGACGTGCCCGATCGCCTCCGCGGCTGTTCCCGCCAGCGTGAGGTTCTTGCACCCCGCCACCGCGACGAAGGCGTTTATGGCTTTTACGATTGCATCGTCGGGAAAACTCCCGACGCCAGACGCGGCGACGAAACCGGCGGCGCGAAGCGCGCCGTCTTGGTGCTCGAACCTGCCGTGCACGGAGTCGAAAACGCCGCCTCGGTCATCCTTCGCGCCGCCCGCCGAGACCCCGCCCTCGCCCGCCAGCGCCAGGAGCTCGTCGAGCAGTGTCACCGCCGCACCAGGCGCGGGCGTGAGCGACCGCGCCAACACCCCGCACAGCTTGGATGCGATGCGCCGAGTAGGCGCGTCGACGTGCGAGGCGAAATGACGCACGCGCGTCGTCGCGTCTCGCGCGCGCGTCGGATCTGCGAACGTGCTTGGGAAGCGTTCGGCGAGCTGCAGCGTAGCCACCACCGCCGACCCCGTGAGCTCCGGGGACGCGGCTTTGACTAAGCAGTGCTCCAGGAAAACGCGGTACCCTTCCGGGGCGTCCACCGCGACCGAATCGTTCGTCTCCTCCTCGACGCACCGTTTCGTAAACTCCAAAGCCGCGCGCATGGCGAGCGGCGGTAACGGCGTGCGCGCGTTTAGGGGTACCGAGTTCGCGAGCTCGGGGTGGCGCCCGCGCATGTACGCCAACACCGCGGTGGCGAAGGGAAACGGGCTCTTTTCGGTTGCTTCTCCCAGTCCGTTCGCCGTGGCCATCTCGGTATCCACGCCTTCTTCAGTGGGTTTATCAGCGCCCGCGAAGTTCCCTGCGCGTTTCCCGAACGAAAATTCCTTGTCGTCCTCCCCCCCCGGCTGTTTCAAACCAAGCCGGCCCTCCTCCCGTACGTCAGCCTTGGCGTCGCCCGCCGCGACGATGCAAAGGTACCGCGCCGGGACGTGGTCGAACGGGAACAACTCCCTTGCCCACTGCGCGGCGATTAGTCTCCGCCCGTTCTCCGCGCCCGCTGAGACCGTGGAAAGGGCGCTGCCCTGCGTGTCGATGGAGGACAACAGCAAACCTTCGATGGCCATGGCGACGGCGCCGCCGCACCCTTTGTATGCCCGCGCCAACGACCGTGCCGCGCCTTGCACCGAGACGCGAACGGCTTCGGGCTCCGAGGCGAGTGCGCCGAACACTCTTGACGCGATATCCGCGGTCCCGGTGACTAGCTCGGGGGTACGGACGCTGAGCTGCCCAAGGGCTTGGTAGCAAAACCCGCGAAGCGACGCGACGCCGGCGGTTACGTTGGACGCGCCCGTAGACGCGGCGGCGGTTGTACTAGCTTCCGTTCCGCCGTCGGGTGCGGTACCTTCGCCACCAACAGTAGCAGGCGCGCCACCCCCCGCAGCTCCAGACCCACCGCCCGCCCCGCCGTTGTCCAGCAGCTTCAGCATCCCGCTCAGCAGCAACGGCGAGGCTTGCTTGAGCTGCGCGTCCGTGGCGTGCCTCAGTACCCACACCGCCAGCTCCATGCCCGCCGCTTTTAAACGCGTGGTGGTGCCTTCGCCGTACAGACACGTGAATATTGCCTGCACGGTGTACGGAAAAAGGTTCGCCGCGGTGACGGAGCGGCACAGCAGGTTGACGAGCTTGATTTTCATCGCAGGCGACGCTGGTGTGGCTCTGGCAATTTCCGGAACGGTTTGGTCACCGCCCAGAAACGCGCGGTACAACGAGCGCGCGATTTTTTCATCCTCCAAATTAACTAGAGGCCGGTTCGTGTCCCACGCACACCGCCGGCGCAACAAATCCTCACCAAGCTTTTGCACCTCGTGGTCCGCATCAGTGGACGCGACGAGGTACAGCATCAGGAGCTCGGGGGGGGGTACCATCGTGTCACTGGCACGGCGGAACAGGTGGAGCAAGTTTAGCTTCTTCTCAGCCAAGTCGCGCGTCGCAGGCGCCGTACCGGTCGGCCCCAACAAGCGCGCCACCGAGGTTTGGGATAAACCAGGAGGAGATGCGGTTACTTGTGGTGGAGCTGCAGCACCTGCCGAAGCCTCAGCACCACCGTCTGGCGGCGTCACGACTCCCGCGACGTTCGCGACGGCACGCATCGCCACGACGGCGGGCGAAGGCGCCGGCGCCGCGACGGGCGCGTGTCCGAACGAGTTTGGCTGGTACAGCAGGTACTCGAGGGCGTGTTTCAGGAACAAAGCCCGGTCCGGTGGTTGCTTGAGAAAGGAAAAGGTGTTGACGTCGAATTCGTCATCCGATGACCCGGCCATCCCCAGGTCCTTCTCTGGAACCGCCAGGCCGGTGATCGCGGCTCGGAGGATGATTTCGGCGTGCGCCGGCGACCGGGCGGCGACGCCGTTCAGCGCCCGCAGGATTTCCCGCGCCTTTTCCCGCGCGTCCGCCCGCTGGAACGCCCTTTCCACGTACACCAAAGCGAAGTTCTTCACGATTTGCGGCTTCGTGTCGTCGCAGTACAGCGTGACTAACGCCGTCAGTGGCAGCTTCATGGAAGGCTGCGCGGTGAGGCGCTTGTTGACGTGCGCTAAAATCTGCATGGTTTTTTTTTGCGAGGATGCGAACTGCGATCCCATCTGCTCCACGACGCGGGGGGTCAACACGTGTAACACGCGCTCCAGTTTCGCATCATCCGTGAACCCCAGGGCGGTTAGCGCTTTGTCCAGTGCCGCGAGCTCCTCCGCCTCGCTCGCGGGAGCCATAGGGGCAGCCGCGGAGAGGTCAACCTCTCCGCCCCGCTTTCGTTTCAGGGGTGGCGACAGTGTGCCGACCGGACCCGAGATCCGAGATCTCTTCGGTAACGTTTGCAATCACCGATCGACGGGACCGGGGATTGCGCGCGACCACCTCGGGGGCACCTTTGGCTCTGCGCAGCGCGAAGAGTGGAACAGGTGTGTGCGGTGTGCGGTGTGTGGGACCGCGTGCGAGGGCCACACTGAGAGCGATGGGGTGATGACGACGACGTTAGATCTGAAAAAAAAAGGGCACCGATAGCGCGACTTTGAGGCGACTCGAAAAAAACTCAAACCACCGAAACGTCCCGAAAGTAGATTCTCTGTGGCGCGCCACTGCTTCATGCGCGCGCTGCCGTCGGCGCGCCATTTCCTCGCCGACCCTGGTCTCCGCACCTCCCTCAAGCTCCGTTGTTTCCGACCCCGACAACGAACCGACATCGTCGCAATGAGCGCCACCGTGGTTCGCAAAGTGTCGGGTCTTCAATTTCCATTCCAAACTCCGGACCCTTTCCTGTTTTGTGTGTACCACTACGACGAGTACCCCGCGGGGGATGGGAAGATGCGCGCCCCGAAACGAGGCAACGGCGCTGATTTCGACCCGAACGCGCCCTACCGCATGTACCACGGCGAACGCGTCCCTGGGTTTCCCCAGCACCCGCACCGAGGGTTCGAAACCGTCACCGCGACGATGAAAGGCATCGTGGACCACGTACGTGTTGTTCTTTGTATTTCCCAAATCCCAACACTACTGCTCACCGCCCCATGTCGAGTGCACTACCGGTAACTCTTACTGGCGTACTCGCGGCTGTTACAAATGCATCACAAACGTACTGTTACCTGCTCTTTACGGAGTAAAGTCGGAAAGTCACACCACTACTATACCCAATCCCTCGTACACGTTACAAAGTACACCCGTACCCCGTACGTCGCGCAACACGGCACTGACCCTTTTCGTTCCCGACCGCAGACCGACTCGCTGGGCAACGCCGGGCGGTACGGGCACGGGGACGTGCAGTGGATGACCGCTGGCAGCGGGATCGTGCACGGCGAGATGTTCCCGCTGGTGCACGACGACGGGGACAACCACTTGCGGTTGTTTCAGATCTGGCTCAACCTACCGAGCGCGAAGAAGATGGCCAAACCCGCGTTCGTGATGCACTGGGCGCCTGATGTGCAGCGCGCGACCGTCGATAACGGCAACGTGCAAGCGGTGGTGTGGGCCGGCACGCTTTTCGGCGCCAAAGGACAACCTCCTCCTCCCGATTCATGGGCCCACGACGACGCCAATGACGTCGGCATTTACTTCCTCACGTGCGCGCCCGGCGCGAGCGTAACGCTTCCCGCCGCAAAGGGCGGCGCGAGCACGAACCGCACTTTGTATTTCTTCGAAGGCGAACGCGTGGAGGTGGGCGGCAAGGTGTTTTCCTCGAAAAGCGCCATAGACCTGGACGCCTCGATAGAGTGTGCGATTTCCGTCCCGGCGGCCGGCGCAGGTAAAGAAACCCTACTGCTAGTGCTCCAAGGGAAACCAATAGGCGAGCCGGTGGCACAGCACGGGCCGTTCGTGATGAACACGCGCGCCGAGATCCAACAAGCGTTTTCCGATTACCAGCAAACTCGGTTCGGCGGGTGGCCGTGGCCGGACGACGCGATGACGTTCCCGAAAAACAAACCCCGGTTCGCGTTGGTGGACGGGGTGGAGACCCTCGGGCCGGGGGGGATGCCGGGGCTCAAGGGACACCACGAACTGTGAGGGAGGGAGAGAGTGTTGATAATATATATGTTAACGTACATACAACACGCGCTCGCGAAAGGACATACATCTCTGTCCTCTTCTAAAACCTCATATGGTCCAGTTCATGCTTTTGCTACTTCCCCGTTCCGACCCGCGGTCCCTACTGGGAGTCACAGTACCAGCGCTACCGAGGTTTGAAGCCCCGTCGCGTCGTCGCCCGGAAGGCAACTTGCGTGCGGTGCGCCCCGCGAACGCGGCGGTGCCGCGGTTGGGACTCCGAGGCGAGTTTTGGTGAAACGAGTCGACGCCGCCGCCGCTTCTTTTCTCCACAAACTCCTGCCCCACGTCCCCGCCAATCAGCTTTCCGAACCTGTCACGAGTTGGCGGGTCGTAGTACCCCGGACCCATGGCGCGCGAGGTGCTCCCGCCGCGCGTGTTTCGCCAGTGGTCGCAGAAAACACCGCTCGCGCTGCGGCTCCCGACTTTTGGCGTCTGGTCGATTTTTTTCCGCGAAAAGGTACTTTTCATTTTCCCGAAAGGGTCGGGTATCAAACGCTGGGTGGTGCTTCGAAACCCGCTGGAACGGTCGGGGGAGTGGAGGATCTGGTTCCAAACGCTGGTCTTGGCGTGCTTGCCGCCTTCCAGGTCGTACGGGGCTGAGGGTTTGGGGAACAGGGAAGGCGCAAGTCAGCGGTGGAGGTTTCAAAGAAAAAACGAAAGCGTTTCTTTTGCGTCGTCTAAAAAATCGGCGCACACGCCCGGCACTTGCACCTTGCAAATTGGGGGCGGGGTGTTGTCGGGCGGGTTCTCACCAGGTCCATCCAGCCTCTGGAGATCATGGTAGTGCACCAAAAACCCTTCCTGCGTTACGGCTGTGAGGTAGTTCGCATCCACGGCGTCCAGCTGGGACACCACGGGGAACAGCGACATGGCCCGCGGGCGGGTGCCGTGGGATGCTTCCGCGAACAATCCGATAATCCCCAGCTCGTAACAACCGATGAGTAACCTGGGTGAACACCGATTCGCCGGCAGCTTCTGTGGCAAAACCAATTAAGCACAATTCACGTCGACCCAAGGCAAGACCCGCGGTGAACTCGGGTGTGCGCACCCGAGGTCGCGTCGCCGCGCACGCGGCGAATGGAGGGAATATTAAAATCATCGTTCGACCAGACAGTTCGACTTCGTTCAACCGTTCAACCTCTTCTGTCTGCAAAGGTCGCCCGTGGTGCTCGTTTTGAGGGTGCAAAATGTGCACCCCTGTCGTCCGCCTCTCCGGAGCGCACACGCGTCCGTTTGCACCGCGGACGCTTGGAGATCCGGGCCCATGAGTGTAGCGTTCATGTCTGCGTTTTTGGGCGCCGCTGGTCGTGCGGAAGGCCGCGTGCGTGTCGTCACGCGGCACGACCCCCTCGAAAACTGAGCGTTTTCGGTGGTATGCAAAATGGAGCAAAATGGCGACGCGACCTTTGTCTCTCTGTTGTTGGTCCGTAGCACTCGAGGCGCCGACGACGGGTCTTCGACGTGTCTATCCAGTTCAAGCCACTTTCCTCCGCGGTAGGCTGCGACCGGCGGGCGAGGCATCGTCCACACACACGCGTGAGAGATCGCGGATGCTCTCGGCGTGAGCGTGGCGTGCGTGTGATGTCGCTCGCGGCGCGAGCTGCGTCGTGTGGGGCGACGCCGTCGACGTCGAGGTGCCGCGGTGGCACATCGCGCGGACACGGTTCCCTGGGTGGCCATGGACGGTCGCCCTCGACGCGCGGTTCGTGCGTTCTCGGTGGGATCAAGAGTGGGTATAGGCGCGTGGATCAGTCCGTTCCGGTTTCGTGGCGGGCTCTTCCGCACGCCTCCACCACCCGCGTCTCCGCCAAGGCGAACGCCAGGTTATCTGATTCGTGCGCCGAATGCGGGATGTCGCGTCGTCTCGACGGGGTTTTCTCCCAACGTGCTTCGTTGAGCTCCGCGTTCTCGTTCAGACCGCATAACTGCGCAGCCACCGCAACGCACGTCACGCGCGCCGCCGCGAGCACGGGCGTGGAAACCGCCTCCGCGGACGCCGCGGACGCCGCGGCCGCTGCGGCTGTGGCGAGCGGTTATTTCCAAAGCCTGAAATCGCGCGAACTAAACGAAGCGCTGCAACTTCTCGGTAAAGGCCCGAACTGGCGCTTAGTGTTCGACGTGTTCGACCAGCTGGTTGAGCTGGGTGGTGCTGAAGCTGGTGGTAAAAACGGAACCTCATCATTGGAAGGTGCCAATGCTGTTTTGCGAGGTACAAACTCCGGACGACCAAAACTTCCCAACGCGCACGTCGCCACGACGGTTTTGTCCGCGGCGGGCCGCCGCGGGGATTTGCAAACAGTGCGCCGCGTGTTTGCCTGGATGCAAAAGCAAGGCCCCGGGCGAAGCGCGCCTACGGCGTACACGTACACCGCGTACATTCAGGCTGTTGGCGGTTCTGGTGACTGGAGAGACGCGTTTGCAGTGTACCGACAAATGCGGCAAAACAAAATCACACCAACCAGTCACACCTACAGCGCTTTGATCAACGTTGGCGCCAAGGGCGGCCGCGTCGGCGCGAGCGCGGCGGCGGCGCTGGTGAGTATTTCCCATTTACCACATTCCGTCTCCCTGTTTGCCCATACCAGACTGACACTTTCTTTTTTATCTCAAGGTGGAGGACATGAAACAAGACCGTCTGGTGCCTGACGTCCCGGTGGCGAGTGCGCTGATTTGCGCGTACGGAGTTCTGGGGCAGTTCCAAAACGCGGAACGCATGCTTTACGCCGCGGAATCAGCGGTCAAGCAACAGCGCAAAGGCGACGCGTCCGCGAAACCCGACGCGCGGTTGTACACCGAGTTTTTAATAGCGTCGTGTCGGTGCGGGCGCCCCGAAGTCGCCGCGGCGGTTTTCGAAACCGAAAACTTTCCAAAAACCACGTACACGTGTACCGCCGCGATCAAGGCGTATGGCGAGTGCGACGAGTGGAGGAAAGGTGAGGCGCTTTACGAACAGATGACGAACGGTAATAGCAACAAAGCGATCCGCGCCACCAAAATCACGCACACCGCCATGTTGAGCGCGTACGAGAAGTGCGGGGAGTGGCGACGCGCGAAGAGTTTACTTGCGAAGTTATCAGCACAGCCAGGTCAGAACCTGGAGACGCACTGGAACGTGACTATGAGCGCTTGCGGCAAAGCTGGGGAGTGGGTGGAATGCGAGAAGCTTTTCAACGAAATGAAGAAACTGGGCGTGCCGCGCAGTTCCGTTACCTTTTCCGTGCTGATCTCGGCGTACGGCACCGCAAACGAGTTCGACAAGGCTAACATCCGGTTCAAGGAAATGTGCGACCTCGGTTTCACGCCGGATGACTACACCTTCGTGGGGCTGATGTCCGCGCCCGCGAGTTCCGGTGATTTGCAAACGTGCCTGGAGATCAAGAAGTTCATGTGGACCAAGCACGGCGTGAGACCCACGGTGCACGTGTGGAACGAGTGCATCAGGGCGGCTGATGCGTCGCACAACTACGAACAGGCGGTTTCCGTGTACCAAAATATGATCGCTGTGAACATAGAGCCCAACTACGCCACAAGAGAGCTCCTGGAGAAAGTCGGCAAGAACGGTGTTGAGTATTACGAAGATAAACAGGCCGCGGCGAACTTCGGGACGCTCGTCGCGTCGCTCGTCGGCGTCGCCGGGATGATGGCGGGGCGGTGGTAGCGGTAGCGTTACTTAGTGGCGACGTGCCTTCTAGTGGACAGTCATGTTATTTTTTGGACACTCCGATTCGATAACAACTTAACCGCTTTATGCCTTTGTACTGCTAATAAGCCACCTTTCCGCGACGCCCTCTACTTGCTCAGCCCCACGCTTTGCTGCACCGTCTTCACGCCGTCTTTGTCAAACGGCAGGGTAAAGATCTTGGTGAAGAACCCAAAGTTTCGGGTCAGGGTGTACTTCAGCTCCGCGGGCAGGGGGTCGAAGTTTGTTATGGGGGAACACACCTTCGCAACGAAAGCGGCTTTCGAGGTCACCGACCGTGTGAAGTTGGGGGGGTACTCCAGCCACGGATGAAGCGGCTCATTCGGTCCCTTGCCACCAACCGAACCCCGCACCCCCGCGGATTGCGTAGCACCCGTGGTTGTAAGCGGCGCATCACCGCCGTACCCGTTGAACCCGCTTTTGCTTTTCGACGTAGGGACTTTGCTCCCACTACGCATGCCAACCTTTGAGCGCTCCTGCTGCTCGGCTAAGTTAGCAGCCTGGGCCGCGCCTTGCGCGTTGCCGTGCGGCATCGTGCGTGTGTTTTTACACGAATCGGTGGCGGCGACGCGCGTTTACGTTTACGACTGCGACCGGAAGGCGCGGTGGAGCACCGAAAACGCGTGGCTCACGAACCGAGCGGCGTGAGTCGTGACGAACGTACGTTCGCGACTGGAAGGCGCGTGCGAGCGGGCGGCAGGCCGCGTCTCGGTGTGTCGCCGGGTTAGCCGGCGACGGCCGGGGGGGGTTCCTCCCGAGGATAAACTTCTTGATCGTGCCTGCATCTGAGACTAAATACTCATACGTGTACGCACTTTCCGTAAACGCAATTTCGGAAATCACGAGCGAGCGCCTCGACACGACAACGCACGAAGCACACTTTGGGGTTCAGCACTTTGGAGGCGCCGGCATGCTGTTCCAGGGAAAGACGGCGCTGGTGACCGGCGCGGGATCGGTACGTTCTCCCACGTGCTCGCGTTGCCTCGCATTGTCTCTCCGTTCCCTAGTCCTCCCACCCTCCGTGGTCCCGCCATCTCGTCGCGAAATAAACAAAACAAGGAAACACGCCCGCCTGACATCGCACCGCTCTCTCCTCTCAGGGCATCGGCCGCGGGCTTTGCGTGCGCCTGGCGAGCGAGGGCGCGGCCGGTATTACGCTGGTGGACGTTTCTTCCGACGGCATAGAGGGTACGAAATCTTTGGTGTTACGGGCGAACCCCCTTTGCGTCGCGCGGTGCCACGTCGCGAACGTGGCGAACGCCGATGCGTTGGCGAAGTCGTTCGCGAAACACAAAGAAGCGTTCGGCTCCATGCACCTGTGCGTGAACAACGCTGGTATCGGCGAGCGCGTCGGTGACGGGTGGCGCGAGGTGGTTGACGTTAACCTAAACGCGGTGATTCAAGGCACGCGACTCGCGGTGGAGGTGATGACTACCACCAAATCAGCCGGCGCGGTACTCAACGTCGCGAGCGCGGGCGGCGTGTTCCCCATGCCGCAAGCGCCGGTGTACAGCGCGACGAAAGCGGGTGTGATTCTGTTCTCGCAAAGCCTGAAGCACCTGCATTCCACAAAAGGTATCCGGGTAAACGCGCTGTGCCCGCAGTTCACGGACACCGGGCTGGTGAGCACACAGTTCAAACAAATCGGAACGGCGAACGCGAGCTCGCTGCTTTCGCAAACCGGCGGCGCGCTGTTGACCGTTGAGCAGGTCGTGGACGCGGCGATGGAGCTGGTCCGTGATGACGCGAAGGTGCCACTCGCAGGCCAGGCCTTGGCGGTGATGAACGCGAAAGCAGGTGTCGCTTTGGTGGTGCCGACGCCTAACCCGAAATTCTGGAAACGCGTGGCTACGCGAAACGGAAAGACGAAGGAAACGCAACCGACAAAGCAAAAGAAACCCGTAGTCCCACCCCTGGGCCCGATTCCTGAGCTTCACCGCAAAGTCCAAGTGCATGTCTTGACTTCCGATTTCGCAAAGGCCACTTGTTTGGTCACCGAAAAGACCCCAACCCCGGGCCCCGGCGAGGTTCTGATCCAGCGAATTTGGACCGGGGTCAACGCCAGTGACGTGAACTTCAGCGCGGGGCGGTATTTTGGGAGTTCTGAAAAAGCGCAAGCGCTTCTTCCCTTCGACGCCGGGTTCGAAAGCGTCGGGGTCGTGGCGGCGCTGGGAAAAGGCGTCGCACTGACACACCCGGAGTTGAAACCCGGCACGCCCGTGGCGACCACGACGTATGGAGGGTTCTCGGAGTACGCGGTTGCGCCCGTGTCACTAGTGGTACCCGTCCCGGAAGCCTCCCCGGAAGCGGTCGCGCTGCTCACCTCGGGGCTCACCGCGTCCATCGCGCTGGAACAGCTCGGCGGGGTTTTTGTTTCCGGGGATGAGGAAACGGCCGGGGGTGACGTCGCTGAAACAACCGTGAAACCGAAAATCGTCCTCGTCACCGCCGCGGCCGGCGGGACCGGCCAGATCGCGGTGCAGCTGGCGAAGCTCGCGGGGCATCACGTGATCGCTACTTGCGGCGGCGAAGAGAAAGCACTGTTACTGAAATCCCTCGGCGTCGACCGCGTCGTAAACTACAAAAAGGAAAACCTGAAGCGCGTTTTGAAAACCGAGTACCAACGCGGGATCGACCTTGTTTACGAAAGCGTGGGCGGGGCGATGTTCCAAACCTGTGTCGACTCCCTGGCTGCACACGGCACGCTGATCGTGATCGGGATGATGTCTCAGTACACCACAGGGGGCGATGATACACAACAAAGCTGGACCCCGAGCGTAAACACCGGGTTGCCCGAGAAACTTTTGTGGAAAAGCTTGTCGGTTCGCGGGTTTTTTCTGCCGCAACACGCGAAGGTGCGTCTTTCCCATGCACCACACACCGCCTTCGCGATTGCCCATACTCGTCCTGCGAAGGGACTATTACGACCAGAAGGGCGCATTCCCTCGGACTGTTACCACGACTGTTTACGTAATACCAATCCCTCATACACATGGCTGAGAGACTGACATTTTCGGGTTTTATCGGGCCAGCACTTTCGGCGGCACTTGCGTTTGTTGTTCGGTTTGTTGAAATCGGGGGCGCTGCGAATAGAAATCGACCCCACTCCGTTCGTAGGGCTGGAGTCCGTGACACACGCGGTGAATCATCTGCAATCTGGGACGTCTATTGGGAAGGTGGTGGTGGACGTTTCGCGCAAAGGAGGGCGTGGTTTTTCGAGGTTGTAGTTTTAGTTTTTATGGCTGTTTTTTGAAAATAATCCGTTCTCCATTCTCTGTCGCGCTATAGGATATACCTCGCTAGCGTCTCGCCGGTCTAGAATCCAGTTACTGTTTCTTCGACCACGTGTTCCCGTCCGGGAACAAGATGCCTCCCTCTTCCGTGAGTTTGCCTAGCAGGTTTTTGGGGCCGCCTTTTGGTGAGAAGTCGATTAGGATTTCCGGGGCCTTGGACGGCACTTTGACTACTTCGCCTGTCAGGCTCCAAGGCTTTTGCTTCTCTCCATTCATGCACCCGGGTGTCCCATCGGTTCCTTGCACCTCAAGCACGGCTCCATCACCTGAAATAGAGCGCAAGCACCCGGGGTGCTTGGGGTCCGAGAACTCGCCCACGAAGGGAGAGGGGGCGGCCCTGGCGCCGCCCGCGGTGGCAAGCGTGAGCAACGCCCCCACCGCAGTCGCAGCTGCGATACTTTTGAAGGTAACGACGGAACTCGATGAGGAATCGGACTTCGACGCGCCCGCGACGACGGGCCCGATAGGGCGCTTCGAGTGGATGTTGATGCGTCCACTCGAAGGGACTCTCGTGGGGGTCATACCGGATCGGGCGACGGCGTTCATCAGGGGCATGGTGTACGCGCGGAGGCGTGTGACGCACGAAAACGAAATTCATCGTCTATCCGACTTCCTTGTGCCACGTCACCGGCTCAAGAGAAACTCCGAAACGAGTAAGTCGACACAACACGACGACCTGCGCTTCCGGCGTTCGCCTACGGTGTTGTGTTCATGTCCGCGCACGCGTGTGTGATGCGCGTCGGCGCCGGCGTGGTCACCGTGCACGCCCCCTGCAGAACGCGGCGCGACGCCCGTTGCGTGAGCCGAGGGGCGAATACAAATGGGCGTCGTCCGAGGCGAGCGGCGACCACTTGCGTTCACGGCCGGTGTCCCATGCCAGTTCGCGCGTCAACGACAGACGAAACAGATGCAGAAGTCGCGACTTCATCGTCATCAACCGACCAGCAGCCCACCAGCTCGGGGTACGGCGGCCCGAACATGTTCGCGGACAGCCAAGCCATCGCGCCTCCATCTCCAAGGCGTGTGTTTCTAGGCGTGCTCGCGACCTCCGGGTTGGCTTTAGGCGGTAACTTCTTGGGTGTCACTGGTGCGCTGTTGGGTGACTACCCCGACCTAGTTTCCGACCTTCGTTTGGACATAATCTACCCAATCAACGGATTGAAGCGGTGCTACAACCCCGAAAAAGGGTACGAGTTTGTGTACCCCAGCGTCTATCTCGGCGACGCGACGGTGGCGACGCGAAACGCGAACGCGCTGGCGACGGCGACGTCGTTAGACCCTCCGTCCATGCGCGGTACTCAATCACCTCCCAAGATTTTCGGCCAGGTCGTGCAGGAGCCTAACAGCGCGTTCGGGCCCATGGGAGGCACAGGCGAGGAGAACGTCAGCGTGATTGTGAGTAAGTCTCCACCGGGCGGGTTCCGCCTTGACCGGTTCGGGGACGCGGAGAGCCAAGCGACTTGGCTTTTGGCGAACGTCTTAGCCAGGCCTGGGAGCGGGAAAACAGCGCAGCTGATTGATGCATATACTCGCACTGGAAGTACTGGTAGTACTGGCAGTACTGCAAGCGGAAGCGGTAGTACAAAGTACTACACCTTCGAGTACACGATCCAAACAGAAACGTGGTACCGGCACAACGTCGCGGTTTTCGCCGAGTTTGGGGGTAAACTTTTTACGCTCGTCGCGCAAGTTCCGGAGACGCAGTGGAAGGAACGGGAAGCCGACTTCAGAAACATAGCAGAGTCGTTCAAAGTGTTCATGCCCACGGGGTAGGGTGACTGGCGGCGGTGTGTATCGATATTGATTGCCCTACTTGTAATTGAAGAAGTAATGAAGAATCGAACTGGTACAACTCTTGCACCCGCGCGCTGCTCTCATTGACTCTCCGCGACGGTCGCCGCGACCTCCGCGGCGAAGTCTTTCACCTCCACCTCGATACCCTCGCCCACTTTCAGCCTGGCGAACTTCGTGACCAACAACCCCCCAACGGAACCCTCCACGAACTGCTCCACTGTTTGTGTGTCGTCCATCACGAACTTCTGCTTCACGAGGCAAACCTCTTCGTGGAACTTCCGCAGGCGGCCGGTGATGATTTTCTCAACCACGTTTTCGGGTTTGCCCGCTCCGTCCGTCTGCGACCTGAGAATCGCCATCTCCCCCGCTAGCACGTCACCAGGAATCGAACCCGGGTCCAGAAACCGGGGCGCCACAGCCACGGTGTGCATGGCGACTTTGTTAGCGAGCGCGGTTGCGATTTCTTTCGAAACGGCACCCCCGTCCCTCGACGCGACTTTCACAACGCACCCTTGCCTTCCCGCGCCGGGCGCGACCGCGCCGTGCACGTAGTGCCCCAACACCTCCCCCGCGCCGCTCGCGGTCATGATGTACGCCCGTCTGACTTTGATGTTCTCCCTTAAACTCGCCGCAGTCGCCGCGGCTGCTTCCGCTAACGTCGCGCCCTTCGTTTTTGCGCCGGCGGGCATGGCGATGTTTTCCAGCGTCTCCAAACCGATTTCGCCGTGTTCGTTACACGCGTCGCCCCGTGACTCCACCACCGCCCGCGCCGCGTCCTCCACGAGGGCGAGAAACAGTTCGTTTCGTGACACGAAGTCCGTCTCCGCGTTGACCTCCACGAGTCCGGCGTGCTGTCCGCATTCCGAAACACTCACGCCGATTAAACCCTCCGCGGCGACCCGGCCCGCTTTTTTACTCGCCGCAGCGAGACCTCGTTTCCGAAGCTCCGCGTACGCGCCTTCCAGGTCGAACTCCACGGCTTTCAGCGCTTTCGTCACGTCCATCAAAGGCGCGCCTGTTTTCTCGCGCAAGTCTTTGATCATCGCCAGCTCCGTGGCCTTGTCCCTCTGCGCGAAATGGGTGGGCGCGCTGCAGGAAACACCGCGCGACGCCCCGATCGCGGCAACCGCGGCCGGGTTCGGCACGGAGGCGAACCTTTTGCCGAACGCGGCGAATGCGTCGCACGCGGCTCGGGTGGATCGGCACGAAACACGCGACACGAGGGCCATCGTGACGCGCGTTCTGATTCCGCCGACGCGGCGATACAGGCGGGAAGGTGCGGTGCGGGCGCGAGTGAAGCGAGGGAGGAGACCGCCGACGACGTACGCGATCGCGTTTGCGCCGGCGTGGATTTTCGTTCCGAGAATTTCGGGTTCGTTTCACATCTGTTTTCTATCTCTCAGCCCCGGCGGCGGCGGTCGTCTTCCGCTGCTGCTCGCGGCACTCTATCCACGGTTTCGCCCCCCCCCCCAGTGGCTCGTTCCCACGCCTCGAAAACCGCGGCTTGCACTACGGGCATCCACGCGGAGTACCCACCCGGGTTGAAGTGCAAGCCGTCGTCGCGGAACAGCTCGCGGCGCGGGGTTTGATTTTTGTAGGTTTCGGTTTCGGGATTGGTTTCGTTTTCGTTTTCGGTTTCGGAACCCGCGTCGTCGCCGTCGGCGTTCGGTTGGAACAAAAGAGGGTTCACATCCACGAAAGTGTGCCCCTTCGTTTCGTGACAGAACTTTTTTATCAACGCGTTCGTCTCGTCAAGCGCTTGCCACACCGGCTGTTTCTGCGGCGCCCGGTTGATTGACACGAAGAGGATTTCCACCGCGTCGTTGGTGCTTCGTTTGCGAACCTGCAAACTCCACCGCGCGAACGAATCGCAAATGTGCGAAGGCGACAAACCTTCGTTCAAGTCGTTGCTTCCGCAGTAATACACGAGCACGGATGGGTCGTGCGGAAACACCGTGGCGTCCATAACTGTGGGCAACAGCTGTTCATACGCCGTTGAGCCTCCGAACGCGCGGTTTAAGACCGGCAGGGGGTGGAAGTCGTTCCCGAAATCGCGGGTTTCCCTCCACTCGCGAAAAATGGACGACCCCACGAACAACACGCCGCCTCTGGGCGGGGGGTGCTCGTTGTCCAGACGCACGAACCGCTTGATTTCGCCGTCGTACCACTCGCCCGTGGCTTGGTACGTAATCGGGGTGCGGTTATTAGCCATCGCAGTCGCCGTGTGTGCCGGGTACCGAGTGTGGATTCCTACTCGCGGAACAGCAGCGCCCCGGAATAATCGAAACGCGCGATCGGTACTTTTCGGGAAGGGTGCGGGTGCCGACGCCGAGGACCAAGCGCGCGGGTGGTTCCACACGCGTGGCACCACGGACATGCACGTTTCGCCGGACACGGACGCGCCCCCGCGCCCCCTGGGGTCGTGATTCGCCAGAGGCGGCGCGTGGGCAAGTAAGGCCGAGCGGCGGGGCAGTGAGGAGTCAGCACCTCCCTTTTATCGATCACCGAAATCGTCCTGGAAAAAAAAAGCTTTTGCCAACCGAAACCGAAATGGTTGACCACTCCGCGATCGCGCGATGGCGGTGCTTGAGGAGATCGAGGATGACCCCCCCGCGCGGGCGGAAGCCCCCACGGCGGCTCCCGCGGCGGCGGACGACTCCGACAGCGACGATGAGCCCCCTCCTCTTGAAACCGCTGCGGCGCAGCTCGAGGCGTTGAACTTGAGGCGACAAGTGGGGGAACGCGTGGACGCGGCGAGGATTGGTTCGGGAAAGGACAAGGACAACGCAGGGAGTGCTGTGAGCACGTCAGGTGGTGTCAGTGCGTCGTCCGGGTCAACTGCAACACCAACTGATGTATCACCTAAACCTAAACCGGCGGCCGGTATGAAGAAAGGTTTCTTCGACGCGCCTCCACGAGCGGCACGACATGCCAAACCGAAAGCGCCGGAGATGGTGTATTTGAAAGGCTCGAAAACGAAAACGTGCATTCCCGACTTCATGCGCGTCGAATTGGAGGGCAGCGAAGCCACAGAGAAGATGAAAAAGCAACTCCTGGAGTCGTTGAAGCCGGACAAAGAAACAATCGACGGCGTGATGGGCAACTCATCCTTAATGGCCGGGTTCGACGACCCGGAGGTTATGGCGGCGGTGGAGGACGTGGCGAAGGATCCGCGGAACATGGCGAAGTACGCGAACAACGCGAAGGTTGTCAAGTTCTACCAGAACATGGCCGGTATGGTCGGGGACCGGCTCGCGAAGAAAGGGGACAACTCCACGAGTGGGGTTTAGTAGGTTTATAGGGTTTATAACAGGTGTATTTATATCTAGCCTTTTAAGTGTTGCAGTGATGTTGCGTGAGATCATACATTCCCGTAAATACCAAAAAGTCTATCATTGCCACGCTAGAATTTCCGTCTCGTCGTACGCGCAGACGGCGATTGCGTCGTTGCCGTCGCCGCAGAACGCGACGCCGGTGAGCATCCCATCCGCCCACCGCTTTGCGAACAGTGACGTCGGGTCGGTGCCGTGCGTGTGTTTTTCGTCCTCGAACTCCTTTGGGATCGTCCACACGCCAATGGTTCCATCCTCCGCCACCGTCGCGACGACGTCTTTCGCGGGGTGCGTGGCCATCGCGCTTAGAAACCGCTGGTGCGCCTGCAGCTCGCAAAACAGACTTTGCGTTTTCGTGGAAAGAAACCCCAAAACCCCACTGGACTCCGCAATCACCACGATTCCATTGCGTACCGCCAACGCGGTGACCGGTGTTTTGCGCTTCACCGAAAAGGTCACCGAAAAGGTGTCACTGCTCGAGACGTCCCAAACCGCCACTGTCCCGTTCCCGTTCCCAGTTGCCAAAACGCACCGCTGCTCGGTTGTCAAACAACAGTCCGGTGGAAACGCCCCCCTTCTGGAGTCCACCTCGGATGCGACGTCAGCAATAGGACACCGCTCGCCGGTCTCGAGCGTCGCGCTTGTTAACGCGAATTTGTCAACGCCGTCGTGCTCGAAAACCAGCACTCGGCCGCTCGCGGTACCGACGCACACCTGCACGTGCCCGTCCCAGGACGTGGAGACGCACACACCTCGCGCGCACGCACCGACCACGCCCCCACCGTCCACCACGACCGGGCCGTTTCCGCCGTTTCCGGTTTCGTGTTGGGTATCATCCGCGAACAAATGCGAGTGTAAACACGCGTACCCCGCGGCGTCGAAAAAGTGAACCCCCTCGACCGTGCAAAGCACGAAGAACGAGTTCGGCCCTAACGTGACGATCTTCACCTGCGTCGCGGTTCTGTTGCCGCCCTTGCTGAAAATAGGCAGCTTCTCCGACCGCGCGCCAATCAACAAACGCTCCAGGGGGACCATCAGGGCCTGGCAGTCGTGCACGTACGCCACCACGCTGGGGCCCGCGGTGAGATTGTTGGCGAGCAGACTGGGGGACTCCGCCACCGTGGCGCGCGTGTACCGCTCCGGGTCGTACATGGGCGCGGCGGAGAAAGACATCCAAAACACACGTCAGGACGAAACGCAACCACCCACACAAATTTTGGTCCGGGCCGCGCTGGCCTGCGTGCCTGCGCGCCTCCGACTCTTTAGGATTGAAGGTATTGATACCACTAAAGCAAAGGAGTTTTTTTCGTGAATCAAAAAAAAAAAAGTGTCAGTCTCGTATGGGCAATCAGTCGGCGGAATGTGGTAAATGGGAAATACTTACACTCTACCACTAAAGCAAGAGGGATCGATTCCCTTTGCTTCCGATCTCCCTCGGCGCCCCCCCTGCACAGCCTGACACGCGGGGAGGCCACCGATCACCGGTTCCCGACCCCCCTGGCGTTTTCCACGATGCCGCTGGTGCACGACGACGACGACGACGAACCCGTGGCGGATGCGGTGCAGACGGAAACCACCAGCCCGGTGGTGTCGGGCAAGGCGGCGATTATGACCGAGCTGTTCGGGGATGATTCCGACGACGACGACGACGACGTCGCGGCGGCTGCTGTGAACGCGGCGGGCAGCGACGACGAGAACGACACGGATACGGACGACGAAATCGAAACCGTCCGGAGCATAAACGCCCGGAAGAAAGCGGCGAAACAAGCAAAGGCGGAGTCTTCGGGGGCGAAGAAGGGCAAGGAAAAGGGGGGCAAATCGGCGGGCAGGGACATTTCCGCCGAAGAGAAAGGCGTGTGGGACGCGTTGGTGGGTGGTGGTGGTGATGACGACGACGACGACGAGCCAAAGAAGGACGCTACGGATGACGCGTTCATCGATGACGAGGACGTCGCCCTGGAAGACCGGTACGGCAGCGATGACGAACAGAGCCCGGTCGCGTCGGAAGCGGAGGAGGACGACGACGACTTGGAAAAGCTTTTCGGCAGCAAAGGCGGCCGCGGCGGCCGGGCGAGGCAATCGGAAGCCAGCATCACGAGCGAGGTGCTTAACTTCCTGGCGCGGATGGAAGTCGCGACGGAGCAGGATCGGGAGTCGGTTACCCTCGGGACGCCCGCGGTGCACAAGCTCCGGATGCTAAAAGAGATGACCGCGAAACTGAAGGAGGTTGATTTGCACGAGGTTTTTCTGCGACACGGATTGCTGAAAGTCTTAGCCTCGTGGTTAGCCCTGCTGCCCGATCACAACCTGCCCAACACCACCGTGCGCACCGCGGTCATCGACGCCGTGCGCCTGTTGCCCATCGAAACCGACTTGAACGACCGGAAAGAGGAGCTGAAACGGAGCGGCTTGGGGCGGATGATCATGTTTCTGTCATCCCTGCCCCAGGAATCAACCTCGAACCGGAAAAAGTGTAAAGACTTAGTGGAAAAGTGGTCCCGGCCGGTGTACGAGCTTTCAAGCCAGTACCGCGATTTGCGTCAGGCGGAGGAGATGGAGTCCGCGGGGGAACCGCGACGGAAAAAACGCAAGCAAGCGGGAGCCGCAGACGCGGTGGAGGACACGGACGTCTCCTTGAGAACGCAAGACGGCCCGAAGTTTGGCGAGCGCGGGTACCGGTACCACGCCGTGGTTCCCGAACAGGAAGCGATGGATTACAAAAAAAGACCCAAGCTTTTAATCGACCCGTCGGAAATAAAAGCGCGCACGCAAAACGCGGACCAGCAACGCGTGCGTAAGCTTGTTGGGAAGGTGGCGAAAGGCAAGCAGTTGCGAGACGGGAAGGCGTACCTGCCGTCCGTGGAGGGACGGGGGATGGTGACGTACCACTGAGTGAGAGGATTGAATTGATTGTTTTTTTGCGGGACGAAGAGGAGTGGCTTGAGGTGTGACGAGACGCGTGTCAAGACGTATAAATAATAACAGCATAAGTTGATCACGGACGTTATAATAAGTCACCTAGACACATCCAAACTCTGTCTATATGTCATACCAACCCCGCCTACGCCTGCGACGTGAGCACCTTGAAGCTCTTCGCGGTGGCCCGCAGTTTATCCGCGCTCGTGCGCCACTGCCGCGCGGGCGCCCGCGCGCACATGATGAACACGCGTTTTCGCCAAACCGTCGCCGCAACCAGGGTGTGGTCTTTCAACTCAAAGTTGTAGTAGGTTAAACCCTCCCGCGTGTCAATTGACGACTCCACAATCATCTCGTCGTCCACTGGGTTTTGCGTTAGCTCAGGCCCGAAGCCCGCCATGAACCTGTTGAAAGGAATCAACTCCTCGATCGTGGGGTTGGTGCCCTCCTGATTGTAAAAGAAAAAGTGTCAATCTCGTATATCGTGATGTATGGACAAACAGTCAGGGCAGAGGTAAGACTTCCCTTCTGGTACGAGTATATCGCGATGTATGGACAAACAGTCAGAGGTAATAGTCCCTTCTGGTACGAGTATGGGCAATCAGGGAGGCGGTGTGTGGTGATTGGGAAATACGCACCGCGACGTCGGCGAACCGCAACACGGGCGCCAGCACCACCTTCAAACCGCCGTCTGTTTCCGAGTTAAACCGCACGTCTATTTCGCTCCCCCCCGGGTCCGCAATCGACACGGGGATTTCCTCCCACCCGTCATAAACGTCGAACGTGTACGGCGTGATCTCGCTCCACCCCACGCCGTGCCCGCCGCCCTTTGATTGGGAAAGAAAAGTGTCAGTCTTGAGTCTTAGTATGGGTTCGTAACGGTCACCATAGTAACAGTTTCTAGTACTGTGTCAATTTACCACAGGGCCCTGGTAAGTGTTACGGCCGTAGTGCACTCAAAGAGGGGCTGTAAACAGTGTGCCTGGATTTGGGAAAGGCCCGAAACGTACCTTGGCTTCGGGGCGGGTGTATTTGCGCACGCCGTTCGCGTCGGCGGTCGCCAGACCGGGAACTCTGCCGGCGACCATGCCCTGCACCGCCGTCGCGGGCGGGGGGGTGGCAGCAAGCCCGCCCCAGGTCAACGACGCGCCCGCGAACCCCAGGCCGCGCCGGGACAGGGAAGGGGGGGGAGAGGCTCCCAGGGTCTGAAGGTGGATGACAGGGAATCCATTTGCGGGGAGGATGTCAGGAGAAATCAAATCACACGACGTGGTCGATGGACGCGAGGTGGCCTCGGGCCCGAGGGCGGCCGATCGGGGGGGACATCGTTTTCGGAAAGGAAACGCACCTCGTCGGACGCGGCGCAGCGCGTGGCGCGGACGGCCCGCGCGCGGGAAGGCGCGCGGCGGCGAACGGCGACGGCTTGGCCGGCGAAAGCCGCGGCAGAGAGGGTGCTCATCGTGTCGTATTTGTTGACGTGTCGGACCTGGAAGGCCTGTTGTGGATGCCGGCGGGAGACGCGCGGGGTGTGTTTTCGACGCGGCTAAATAAGCGCGCAACGCGACAGCAACTGGAGAAAGAGGGCGGCACTGACCGTGCTGGTGCCACTCGGAGTGGCACCAGCGTGAGACGACAGGGTGATGACAGCTGGCAGTCAGTCTTGGATGACTGGAAACTTATTGAGAAGTCGCCATTTTTTCCACTGTCGAATGTTTCCCTCGTCGCGCGACCTGGAGCGCCACTGCGGCGCGCACGACGCCCGGGGGCCGGACGAGGCAGGTAGCTTCTCTGTCCCACGCATCGAGGACGTCGACGGAGTTGTCGGACCTTTGCGAAATGGGCAAGGGCAAAAAACGACCGTGGATAGTCGCGAAGATTGAAAAGGCTTCCGAAGAGACCGGCGGCGGCGGCGATGCCGCGGTTCTGGCAGAGGCGGAGCTGCGCAAGAAACGTAAAGCGACGGACCGAACCGCGCGCGAACGCGTGTTCAAGGAGCAGAATCCCACCCGCTTCGTTGCCGGTGAGGATGAGACTGGTGAAGGGGAAGGGGCGGGTACGGAACAAGGCGGTGGCGGCGGTGGCGCTGATTGGGCCGGTGGTGGTTCGTTTCATCACGGCGGCGGCGGCGACGGCGACGGGCCCGGCGGCTACGCAAAGCCCCCACGCGGCGACCGTCCGCCCCCCCCTCCGTGGAAAGACGACGAGCGCACGGACGTCACCACGGTGCCTGATGTCAAGAAATGGATGCGGTCAAAGGAAGCGCAGTTGCCCGACTCCATCAAGGAATTACGTCGGGCGCGCGCCGAGGCGATTACGCGGCAAATAGCGCAGTGCGCGCAGCACAAGCAGCTCGGGAAGGCTGTGAATCACTACCGGCGGCTGGTGAATCACGAACGGTTGGTGCCGACCAGCTACACGTACGCATCCCTTGTCAACGCGTACGTCAACAGCGGTGATATGTTCGGCGCCGAGGAGATTTTGAAACGAATGAAAGCCGTACCGGGCATGTCACCAAACATCGTGGTGTACACCACCATGCTCAAGGGCCACATGTTATCCGGGGACGTGGAGAAAGCGGAAAAGCTCATAAACGAGATGCCCACGCGCAAGCCCCCGATTGCACTGGACGCGCGAGCCGTGAACACGTTCCTGCGCGTGTGTCAACGCGCGGGGGACGCGCCGAGCGCGTGGGCGGCGTACCGCAAAATCAAGGGGACCATTTACGCGCCCGAGGAAAAAAATGATGGGTGGCGCGGCGTGACCCCCGACGACGCTACGTACAAACTGGTCGCGCGTTTGCTTTCGCAGGCCCTGAACTTCCGTGACCTGCGGGACGTCATAAAGCACTCCGCTCACCAAGCAAGCGAGGAGACAAAAAAACGACTGCAAAGCGGCGGCGACGCCACGGCGGCACCTTGTCAGTTTTGGAACGCCGGGCGCTGCGATCGCGGGCGCGAGTGTGTTTTCTTCCACGACCCGGCGAAAACGCAGCGCGCGACGGTCGAGACCGCGGACGCTGTCGCGAGCATGCACGTCAACCTAGCGCACTGCGCTGCTTTGCTTGATGATTCGGAGGGCGCGACTGCCGCGATCGCGACCGCGAATGACGCGCTTGACCTGGCGGAGGCGCTCGCGGTGACGCTGGGTGAGGCGGATGCTTCCGCAGAAAACGGCGGTGACGAAAAAGCGCCGACACAAACAATCGACCCCAACGCGACAACCGCCGCGACTTTAACCCGGGACTCGGTGCAAACCAAGACGTACAAGAAAACCACCCGCGGTGAGTTACGCCTGGAGCTGAAACGGGTGGGCGGGTTTTTGAAACGCATACGGAAAGGAACGCAGACGAAACCCGACGTCGCGACGTTCCTGACCAGGGCGCTCGTGTTTGACAGTTTAGTCGAGGTCGGGGTTGATTCCGGGACGGGGGGTACGGTGCAATCGGGGTCTACCCAACCGTCTCCAGAAAAGGAAGACTCGCGCAAGGAAGTCACGGGCAACGCACGGCAAGTAGCGTCTGTGGACAACTTGGTCAACACCCTACACCGGCGCTTGTGCGACGCGTACGGGTTGGAGCGGGCATGCGAGGTGAGCCGCGCCGTGTCGGTTGATTCCGCTCGCGAACGGTTGCGGGAGATTCTCGGTAAGGACGGTTTGGTGGACTTCGGGGTTCTTTTCGGGCACAAAGGTACCCGTGATGGGGGGGGGTCGGGCGCTGTGGCCGAGCCGAAGGAAAAGGATGACAAAAAGGAAAAGAAGGAGAAGAAGGACAAAAAAGACAAGAAGGACAAGAAGGACCGAGACGTGTCTGGAGACACCGGGAAGCACCCAAAAACCCGACCCGTGAAGCTCGAGATTTGCGCCGGCAACGGCGACTGGGCGGTGGCGCAGGCGAAACAAGACCCTGATTCGGACTGGGTGGCGCTTGAGTTGAGACATGACCGCGTGTACTCGATTTTCTCGCGAGCGGTGTGCGAGGGCACCGCCAACTTGTGCGCGATGGGCGGCGACGCGGCTTCGGTTTTGCGGCGAAACGTCGCGCCGAAATCGGTCACGCACGTGTTTGTGAACTTCCCCGAACCCCCGCACCACAGCGGGGACGCCGCCGCGGTGAACGAGTTTCACCTGCTCACGCCTTCTTTTTTTCGAAAAGTACACGCCGCGCTGGACACCGACGGCCGGCTCACGCTGTTCAGCGACAACCACAGGTACATGCGTGACCTCGCGAAGACGCTCGCCGAGCTGGCGTACGCGGCGGGCGACGATAATTATGAGGAAAAACTCGGCGAGCCGTTATTCTCGGCGGAAGCGGCGCGGCCGAAAGACCTGGACGACGACGCAACAGCTTCGTTTGAAAACATTCAAGGCATTAGGATGTACAAAGGCGTCCCAGGAGAAGGCACGGGGCACTTGGTGCACGAACAGAGCTACTTTGACCGCTTCTGGGAACAAGGCGCGAGGGTGGAGCGCTTTTTCGTGGTTGTTAGCAAAAATTGAGCGTTTTTTAGTTTCAAATCACTTTCCTCGGACCGCTCGATAATACGAAGGGTCGCCATTTTACAAACAACAACAGCTCCTCCCCTCGACACGACCCGGCGCACCCCGTCGACCCTGAACCTCTTCGGATGTATCCGTTCGCGCTACCGAGGTATCCATTCACCCGCGCTCGCCCGCCGTTGTTCAGCCCCCATCGGTCCGTCCCCGACGCAGATCCGCACTGCGATTCGGTGCCAAATAATCTATCGCCCGTCCTCAGATCTCCGCCGCTACCAAGGGCAATCATCGCCCTTGCCGCTACCGAGATGATGATATCGCGGTACGTAGGAGGGTTCGCGCAAGAGACTGATACGGAGCGAGGTGCGCGGCAAAGACCCAGGCGCAACCTTCATAACTACGTCACATTCGACGCGTCGAAGAAAACGGGCCGGACGGAAAGACTGCATCGACGGACGCGACAGGGCACACTCTTATGCTCGGATTGACGGAATCGATGAACATGGAGAAATTCGAAGGCGTGCGGTACTCTAACGAGAAACCGCACATGCCAGAAAGCATTGATTTCTCATATACTCACACCACTAAGGTGTCAGTAGGAGATGATCACGGCGTGAATACCCCCACGAATCCTAAGACACCGGCTGCGAAGGGCTATATCGCCCGACAGCGCGTTTCCATCTCCGGCCTGACCTCCGACGCAAGCCTTTCTCTCAACGGCAAACAGGGGATGCTAGAGGAGTGGATCGAGTCCGTCCAACGCTGGGTCGTGAACGTCGACGAGAGGAAGGACTTAGTCCGCGTCAAGCCCGGCAAATTGGAGCTCATGCGGCCTGGCCCCGACGAGCCCAGGTATTGGCCCTCTGGCGTGCACATCAGCGAGCTCAGGTTCGACCTGAGCTATGACCCCCCCAGTCGCGATGCTCGCGCGACGCAAGCCCGACGTGACGCCTACCCCTGTCGCCGCCGAGAAGAAGAAGGAGGTACCAGCCATGGGAAAACAAGTTTTCATCGAAACTGTTCTTAACGCCGTGTTACCCGAAAGGTTTCAGCAGGTTGCTCCCGACTTGCTGGATGACATGATGGCCCGGACGGGCACTTCTACCCGCGAAGAAATGATCCGTGCATCCGCGTGGGAAATGATGAACGACGCACCGGAATTGATGAAACTCTTCGATGGAATGGGAGACAAAAAAGAGGAGCAAAACAAAGAAGAGGAGCAAAACAACCAAGACGACGCAAACACCCAACCCAGGCTTCTCACCGAGGAGGAGCTTCAATCGCACGTCCTGTTCTCCGGAGCGTTGATTGATCTTCGCGGGGCGTTCAAATTGACCACTGTCGTCACCGTGTACGCCCCGAAGGCGTATGAAGGTAAGGATTGGAGACAGGAGTCGACTCACCTGAAGCGACAAAACGGTCTCAGCGCTGACCACCTCAGGTCACACGTAGGCGTGACCGCGAACGACGGACGCGTCAAGATGGTTGCCTGTGCAACCTTAAGCGACACGATGTTCTGCGGGCGCGAGCCCAAGCGGGATGGATGGAAAAAGTACCAGCCCGACCCGGCCATGGGACAAACCGTGGGAATGGCGGTACACGAGATATGGAAGAGGCAGGGAAACACGGGCGGTGCGTGGACGGTGAAGGACCTGTGTGAAGTCGTGCTGTGCAGGTACCGCGAGAAGCGGACGAACAAACCGGGAAGCCTGTTGTACGGCGCCCGCGCGCGAATCGCGGTTGATGACCACGAGGACGACCTGGATCCAGCAAACCTTCCCACCCTGTTGAAGCTCTCGCAGTACTGCGGAGACCAAAGGCCGGGGGCGTGGGCCATCACCGGCGGGTTTGTGGAGATCGCGTGAGCGCCTGGCGGCGAAACGAATTGAATACACGCACACACTTTTCTCAAATATCGAATTCGTCCCCTCTTTGCGCATTCATTTTCTTCCCCACGAACGCCTCGATTGTGGATCCCGGGTCTTTCCAGTCCACGTCCAGAAAGCTGGGGAAGTCGCTCGGCGTGGCGTCGGCTTCCAACCCGAGTTTCTGTGTGACCGCGTTTAGCATGAGTTTCGTGACGACCCGGTACCCTTCCGGGGAGAGGTGCAGGCCGTCGGAGAGGAACTTCGTAGACCAGTCGTGCGCCGCACCGAGTAGTTTGTCGAACAGGTTCAAACCGTGCACCACGAACAACCCGTGGCCATCCGCTCCTTGGAAGTTCCTGAGATAAAAAAGAAAGTGTCAGTCTTGTATGGGAAATCAGTCGGCGGAATGTGGTAAATGGGAAATACTCACCGCGCCACGCCCAGCGCGGCGTGCGCGTACGCGCCGGTTCGGTTCAGAGTCCGGTCCGGTTGTTCGTCACCGTGGTAGTTGTTGTCGTCGCAGGTTTGTTTCCACGCCACCGGGTTCACGGGGGGAGGGGTCATTAAAAGCACGGCTGGAGGTGGGTTTAGCTTAGACAAGTGTTCCAAAATGGAATTCAGGTTTTCCTGGTACTCGTCCAGAGGACAGCCTTGTATTTTTTCCATGAAAGACCCTTCCGCCACGGCGTCGTTGGCGCCGAAACACACGGTGACCAACACGGGCGGCGTCGGGTCGTTTGTTGGGAACACGTTTCGCAACAAAGCAACCGCGTCCCGGCTGTTGTACCCGCTGTACCCGCGCAAAATCACGTCCGCGTGCCGCTTGTATTTATCCGCAAACGCGCCGCCGAACCCGCCCTCGCCAAAACTCTGCTCCGTGATGGAATCCCCGAAAAGCACGATCCTCGGACGGTTGCCGGGGACGTGGTCGTGGCCGTGGCCGTTCAGGTCGTGTGCCCCGCCGCTCAGCGGATTGATCAAATCATTGCGTGGATGGTACCCGAGCTCGGACACCTGTTTCTTGCCAACCGCCCTTTGCTGTTCCTGTACCCTCAAACACGGCTTGCAGAACTTGCGAAACCCGTCGCTCTTTTCGCCATTTCGCCGCTTCACGGTGTACCGCTGCGGCTCCTTGTCGCAGCAACCCCCCAGCGGGTTGCGCGTCCCCGAGCACCCGGCACAGCCAATACACCGACAGAACGCGTCCATCACAACGCGACTGCGGAGTGAAACGCCGCGGAACGATGCCTCTGCGTGACGGACGAAGTGATTGAGGGAAAGCGCAAAACGCCGGAAAACTTTGTGTCCGGTTTCTTTACTCGTGGTTGGCGGCATCAATGCGCTCTGGCGCTCCATTACGTGCGTGCGATGGCGCCGTCGGGGTCGGGCATGTCCCCCCCCGCGCGGCGCAGTCCTCGTAAGAAGGCTATCCCTGTGGCGCCCGGAGGGAACAGCATCATGCACCTGCTGCGGCGCGCGGAGCCTGCTTCGACGGCGTCTGATGTGTCGCATCTCGGGGGCGGTGACGCCCTTTCCCTTTCCGTTCCATCCAAGACCGCGGAGAGTTGGACGGCTGGCGCGATTGATTCTTCCCTGGAGCTTTGGTCCACGAAACACCCGCCCACCAGCGAAGGCACGATTGTGGTGGCTAAGAAGAAACTGGATACCCTGCGCGCTTGGCTACGCGCGTGGGAGGTACCCCCGATGGCGAGTACCACGGAAGAATCTCCAAACGCACCGAAAGTGTTACTTCTGGTGGGCCCCCCCGGGTGCGGCAAGTCCGCGGCTGTTAAACTCATCGCAAACGAGCAAGGCCGAGAAATTCTCGAATGGAAACCGCCAGTCCCGACGCTGTGGGAAGAACACAAGCACTTGAGTCACAAACACAACGCAGGCACGGGGGGGAACTACATGTCGAAACTGGACGACTTCGCCGCGTTTGTGCAGCGCGCGTCGCTGTACGCGCCGCTGGCGTTTGCGCCATCAGCGTCAGCGGATGTAGCAACTGGTACTGGTGCTTCAAACAGCGGTACCACAGGGAATGGCACGCAGAGTACACTCCCAGTGTCAAAAAACAAAACAATTAAGCCCCCAATCCTGTCCGTGGAGGACCTGCCCGCCGGCGCCGGCGAGGAGGCGGCGCGCAGGGCGGTTGACCTGCTGATTCGCCTGACCCGGGAATCGCGCGTGCCGGCGGTGGTCACCGTGTCGGAAGAGGACGCGGGGGGCGTGGGCGGGCTTGCCGGGGGCGGGGGCGGGGGCAGTGATGGCAAACAGAATCAGAAGAGTTTCACCCAAGGACTCAGCGCGCGTCTCATCGTGCACGAGATGGAACGCAACGGCGCTTTGGTGGTGACCTTCAACCCAGCGACGACGCCGAAACTGGCAAAGGCGCTCGCCGCGGTCGCCGCCGCAGAAAACGTGGACGTCACGGCCGACCGACTGCTCGCCATCGCAGTCGCCGCGGAAGGAGACGTGCGGTGCGCTTTGGCGAGCCTGCAGATGTTCGCCGCAGGGCGCGGTTTAATTAGTAAACCGGTTGACACCAAGAACAAGGCCAAGGCCAAGGGCGGGAAGAAGCGAGGAAGGGGCGAGGCGGTTGAAACGGACTCACGAAAAACAGCCGAAAATTTGGTTGGCGACGAAAACGCCGCGAACGGCGCGCGGCGCGACCGCGGGCTTTCCATGTTCCACGCCCTAGGCAAGATTCTGTACAACAAAAGGGATGAGAGTGGTGGTGACTTGCTTGGCGAAGAGAAGACCCGAAATCGCATGGACACAGGTACAGCGATTGGCGAAGAGACCCGGAATCAGGAGACATCAGGAGACACTAACACAGAGACAAGCGGCGGTGACGCGTCGAATGTTCGCGACAAAGCGCCGTCACTCGGCGGCGACGACAAAAGCACACCGTTTACCTCCGGAAAGCCCACACGCACGAACGACGGCACGCTTCGTTTCGGGGACGCGGTGCCTTGTTTCACTTTACACGCGAACTTCACAAGAGGGGTAACGAAGTATGACCCCGAGGACATATTGCAACGCGCCAAGTTCGGTTCCGACCGCGCGACGACGTTTCTGTTTGAAAATTTCCCCGAGGGTTTGAGGGACGACGCCGTTTTCGACGCCGCGATCGGCACCGGGTACCTAAGTGACGCGTGCTGGTTCGCCTCTGCAGGCCGCCGGCTCGCAGGCTCGCAGTTCGGATTCGGAGGAGGGGGCAGTGGGGACAACAACCAGCACCTGGTGGACGGCGACGGCGCCCCCGCCGATCCCGGCGCGGTGGGCGAGCTCGTGGCGGGGTCGGTGGCGACGCGCGGTTTGCTGTTCGCGCCGCACCCCACCCGGCCGTCCTTGCGGGGTTTCCGGGCGTTCAAAGGCCCGAACAGCGCCAAGGCACAGCGAGCGGCTGCTGCCAATCTCAGAGAGGTGCGAGCCGTCGTCGCGGCGGCGGCGGGCGGGGACTTTGCCGTCGGCTCGGACCGAACTGCCGCGGCGGCGGAGACGCTTCCCATGCTTCGGGTCATCGCGGGGTGCGGCCCGGAAGGCGCGGCGAGGGTGCCGTTTCTCCCCACCCGGTGGGTCAAGGTGGGCGAGGACCCTACACGCGTGGGAGGCGTGGGGGGGCTACCTCCCGGGGTGCGATGTGCGCCGAGGCCGGACGGGAAAACCGTGGAGATCGTGCGCCGCGTGGTGAAAAACACGCCCGGGACGCTCGCGGCGAAGGAAGACGAGGACGAGGATCAGGGCGAAGACGACGAAATCGAAGAGTGGTGAACCCGTAAGTACGTACTTTGTCTAAATCCTACGGGTGTACAATAACAGCCTGTCTACTCTAGTACTTTGTCTAAATCCTACTCGTGTACAATAACAACCTCTGCACTCGACTCACCCCAAAAACGCTCACCACGGTGTCGTGTCTATTCTTTTCTTCCCGCCATCCCGCGGGTTGTCGGAAGGGATGACTTCCCTTCTGGATCCCGAGTTCATCACGGCGAGTCCGGGTCCCGCGCGCTTCACACCCGGGTGTTCGAACGCGTTTTTTTCGGTCCTCACACCAACCTCCAGCCCGGTCACGATGTCATACGCCGCGGGGGTCACGCCGAACCCTTTTTTCGAGGGACGCATGGCGAGCAAAGGGTCGCCGTTCCCGTTGTGCGTGTTCCCGTCGTGACGGAGGTTTTGGGAGTTCTTTTGAGAAGCGCCGTGGTGCTCGTAGGCACACGCGTAGTCGCGGTTCACGAACCGGGCCGCGCCCGTGATGAGGTTGTGTCGTGAAACCTGCGCGCTTCGCGCCGACCCCGCGCCGCCGCGACTGCGGGATTCGTGCGAAACGCGCGCGGTTGCGAAATGCTCCGCGTGCGCGGTGGTGACAATGGAAGAGCCCGCGTGGCCTAACGTCAGCGTGCTGATTGGAGGCGGGAACGGCCGGCGCGCGGCGGGTTGTTCCGCGAACGCGCCTAGGTTTTCACTAATTCGTTTGTGATGTTCGTCCGCGAACGCGTCGCCGACAATAGATAAGTGTTTGATCACGATCGTGGTGTCCGCGGGGTGTCGTTTGGGAAGTTCAACTTTGGTTTCGAACTGTGCCGGACACGGTTTGAAGGAAAGGTGCGTCGTCGTGTTCCCTCGGCCGCGTCGCGCCGCTTCCTGGGTTTGCGAAACGCTCCCGTCAAGGGTTTCGGAGTCGGCGTATATCGCATACGCCACATCCCGACTCCAGTGGTTACTCCTCGGCGCAATTTCCTCCCTCGACGCGCCCGCGGGCCGGCCCCCGAATCGCGAATCAGCGCTTCGGAACCGGTCACTCATTTCGTGGTGGCCCAAGGGGCGGGGGGGGTCGTATTTAGCACCCCCCAGCGCGGTATCCGCGTACATTGTTGGATGCAACGAGCCACCGTGCGGGTCGCGATTTCGGTCGTCACTTCGCGACGGCTCATGCGTCAGGGTGTCATGCGTCGCCTGCCGCGGGTCAATCAAGTGCCGTCGACCCATCCCCAGGAAACCGCGCGCACGCGCGCGGGAACACGACCCCCAAACAGTAACGCACGCACGCACGCACACCAACCGGTGTGCTGTGGTGTGCGGGATGAGATCCATTTCGGGACACGAAACGAGTTCGGACGCGCGTCCCAAAATCGGTCGAAACGAATCCATAGACTGAAAAAAAAAAAACAATACTCTCGCCTACGCGTCTTCCCCCGACACCGCCGTGAATCCCCTTTCTTCCCAGTCGAACAACGTGTCCCGCATGCGCCCCCCCCTGCTTTCGTTTTCAAACGCTTTCCGGACGATTTGGCGACAAAACGAAAGGTCGAACTGTTTTCCCCACGGAACGTGTCGCGCGTGCGTCAGCAACGCGCCCATCCAAAGTTGGTCGCAAGCGTCGCTCGCCAAGTTTTCAGCGCCCGCTGTCGCTTTGTATTTAGCCACCTGCAAAACGTCCCGCCGAAGCTCCCCGGGTGTCCACGGGAACGTCCCCGCGCGTAGATACGAAACCGTGAACACAAGCGCCTCCAGGTCATCACTGTACGTGGGAGGCCTTCCGGAATCAGCCGAGGCTGCGGAAAACGCTGGCGTCCCGCCATAGTTCCGCGTGGTTTTCGTCAACTCTTGGTAATTGAGTGGAAAGGACGTGTTGTCTAGTGTGGCCCCATGAAGCGGCCCGAAGGCGGCTAGGCCGAAGTCCACCAGGTGCACCGCCCGGTTCGCGCCCTTCCCCCGCTTCGGGTGCCCCAGCAGCAAGTTATCCGGCTTCACGTCCCTGTGAATCACGCCCGCGCGGTGGCACGCGGCGATGCGCGCCAGGGCTTGGTCGGCGATCATCAGCGTGGTCAGCGCGCTGAGATTGTAAAAATAAATATCAGTCTCGTATGGGCAATCAGTCAGTGGAATGTGGTAAATGGGAAATACTTACCTGAGCGGCCCGCCCGCGCTTACGGCCCAGGACATCTCCTCCAGCGACGGGCCCAGCAGGTCCATCACGAGCACGTGTGAGGCTCTTCCGAAAACCTTCTGCTCCCCGAAGTGGTGCACCTTGGGAAACCCCGCCGGGCCGGACACGGAACAGACGCGGGTTAACATCTTTTCCTCGAGTCGCAGCGGCGTCATCCGTTGCGCTTGTTTTTTGGTTTTTGGCAATCGGCTGGAGACATCAATGTCAGTTCCGGATACCTCATCGTCATCGTCATCAGAATCATCATCGATGCTGCTCATCTGCACCAGGTCCAACGCGCCGGCATCCGCCATGGCGCGCGCGACGTCCTCCACCTTCACCGCGACGTCGCCGCCACCGGTTTCTTTTCCCAGAAAAACGCGACCGAACGACCCTTCGCCTAACTCGCTCGCGTTCGTCGCGACTGCGAGGGCGTTTTGAATGCGCAACGCGTCGTCTTTCAAGTGTAGTTTCCGGACCTTCAGCTGTTTAACCTTTGACGCCAGTACATCCGCGCCTTTGTTTCCGCGTTCCAGTTCGTGTAACGTATTGTTGATGTCCGCGCGTTCTTTTTCAATCAACTCAAGCGCAACGTGTAAGCGCTTCGCGACGTCTTCAGGTTCCGCGCCTTCCACACCTCCTAAACTCATGATCTTCCTCCAGTGCTCACTCATCTGCTGCCGCCGCCGTCGCGCGCGTCGCGTACCGACCAAAACTGACCCCGCCTCGGATTCCTGCCACAACGTCCACCCCGCGTCGCCGTTGGAAAAACCGCCATCCGCGGGCAAGATGATGTAGCTTCGTTTTTTCGGTTGCACAAAGCCTTCTCGTTTGTCTCGTGCAGCGCTCCGCGGGATCCCGGAGGCGCGGCGGTCGCCGCGAGACCTAGACGCGAACGCACCGCTGTACACCCGCGCCGCACACGTCGCCCGTACCGTCGCCATCGTGCGCGACCCCGCACTGCTCGTTGATAGATTCCGCCCAGCCCTCATCATTTTTCGTCATTTCTGACAAAAAAATCGGGGATCACAAAACGTGATGCGACAGACGATGAGTATCCTCGGGGCGACCGATGGACACGCGCACCACAACGTCGTGCACTGTCCGCTCAACCCCCAAAAAGCACGGCGTCGCGGCAAAGAGTCACCAGACCACAAGCTCCGCGTCTCAGACCAACACTCGGGTCAAACATCGCGTTTTCTCTCCGTCTTCGTCGAGAACCGCGTCGCGATTCGGGTGCTCCGAGATAAGCTTATCTCGAAAATATCTGCAGACGCTTTTCGAGACGTCAATGGCCACGACTGCGGCCACACGATGCTTCGACAACACCGTTAACGCCGTGCGCAGTTTACGAAAAACTTCGACCACCGCGAAACGCGTATCCGTGGTGACGTGCGGTGGCGTGGACCCGACACGCGGTGACCGCCCGTCCGATGCGATCCGAAACACCACTGACAAAAGAATGACACCCCCTCTTCGCGCGACGCCTCTGTTTCTGTCCGACCCGTTTTGCGACGTTGTCAAGGACGGGGACAACAAGCTACTGTTCCGGTGTCCCCCGGAACCAGGGGAAGACCCGGAATTGGGGCACTCGTACAGACCGGTGGAGTTTGATTTCTCGGAAGCGGAACAGCAAATGGGAAAGGAACCCGGCGAGTGCGCGATTGGGGAAGCCGAGGACGGGATGCCGGCGGTGGACTGCGGAGAGTAACTGTTGGGAGTAACTTTTGGCAAAGAAAAAAGAGATACTACATAAAACTCCTCAAAGATTTTCCTATCTAACATAGACACCTCGGCCTATAGCCACCTTAAGACCTTAACATATCACGCATCTCCGTCGTCCAGCCTGTGTCGTCTCCACTCCATCTCCGCCACGGCGTACCACGCCGAGTCGCACGCCGCGCCGGGCGCCGAGTCCGTAACCGCGACGACGACCACGCCTGGTTTCCCCGCCGGCGCGACGCAGGACACCTGGCCCGATAAAAAGAAAGTGTCAGTCTCGTATGGGCAATCGCAGAGGCGGAATATGGTGATTGGTAAAGTTCCTTACCGTGCCGACTGTGCCGCTGCCTACTCCATCATCCAGACTATCAACAAGCACGTCCCGCGCGGCGACGGCGACTGGTCCGAAGCGACACGCCCCCGCCCCGCTCGCGCTTGCCGAGGCTTCAAACCCGGACCCGGCGGCGTTTTCCTTCGTCGCGCGCTTCGGCCGCGACAGCGAAACCGCGGTGCCGCCCCGCGACGGGCCGTTCGTAGGAGTCGCGACGTAACGCGAAACGCCACCGAAAGGGACGTCCCACCCGTGGGAGAGCTCGGGGAGGTAACGGTACGCCACAGACCCGGTGGCGCCCGAAACCGTCACGCGCGTCGCGGACGCCACGCCCCCGCGCTCGAGCGCAGGCGCTTACGATAAATAAAAGAAAGTGTCAGTCTTGTATGCGCAAACAGGGAGGCGGGATTTGGGAAACGCGCAACACGTACCTTCGCACGCGACGAGCGCGGAGGACACGCGTACACCGGCAGTGTCTGAAAACGTTTTCGGCGTGTCACCGAACCCGAACCCGAAATCGCACGCCCCGCGTGCTAAAGAAGCGCCGGTGACCCACACCACGCCGCCGCCGCCGGAAGGGCCGTGGGCGGGATACGCGCTTCGGGTCACGGATGCGGCGAGGAGAGCGGGCGCTACCGGCGCGCCGTTTGCGACGCCGAAGGCGAACGAACTATAGGTCGCCTCTACCGGCACGAGGTCCGACACACCGACACCAAGCGCGGCGTAGATTGAGTTGGCGTGGTGCCCCGCGACGGCCAGTGTACCTGTGTTGAACAGGTTGCGTAAAGGAGAGACACTCGGGTTGATGAACTCAAACGCAAACGCGTTAACCATGAGGGACGCGATTCTGAGCGCGGAGACGAACCGCAGGTTCGTCGCCGCGACGCCCACGCGCTCCGCCCCGAAAGGAGCGTTTGCAATCGCGACGGATGGGTACGTTTCGGTCCATCCGTGAGGCGATGTTAACGAACCGCCGTGCCCTCCCACCCACGGCGTATGTTTCCGCGCCGGCGTGATGCACCGCCAAAGCGTGGTTTTTGTTGTCCCGTCAGGGTTCGAGCCCGGATCGGCGGTGACTCGTGTGGTTCCTGATTGTAAAAAAAAAGGTGTCAGTCTCGTATGGGCAATCAGTCGGCGGAATGTGGTAAATGGAAATACTTACCTATTCGCGCCCAAGCGCCTTCGCGCGACGCGAGCGCGTTTCCAAAAGCGCCCCGGGTCGATATTTCCAAGCTCCCGCCACCCTCGGAGGCGACCGTGGAGGGCGCCACGCCGGTCACCAAAGGGGGGTCCGCGATCACCACCGCCAGCGCCGCTGCGCCAGTCACCGCGTCGCGCGTCGCGTCCGTTTCGTTTGCGGTTTTGGCGCTCTCCGTTTTTTGGAGACTCACTACTCCCCTAACGCCACTCCGCCGGTGCCCTAGATCCAAGGTCGCCACGACGCGCATTGCGCCATGTGTATCCCCGGGCGCATTCGCGAGGAAAGGCGGCGACGTTTCGCACACGCGTATCGCCGTTGATACGAACGCACCGGGCGACTCGCCACCGTCGCCCGTTGCCGCGTCGCGCCAGCCGCACGGAAAACTCGCCCCGACAACGGCGATTCCCCCATAGGCCATGGGTGCCAAATCCGTGCCCGTGAACATCACCGCGTCTCCGAACGCCCAGGTTTTAGGGCCGACCACGGAGCGCAACGCGCCGGATGCGGCGAAAGCGAGGACTCCGCCGCCGGCGCCGTCGCGAAAAAACTTCGCATCCACGCCTCCGTTCCCGCTCAACCCGAGACTCACGAAACCACTGGGAGGTGGGTTATACGGGACCACGCAGGAGACACCGCTCCCGGCCACTACGCGCGCGGGGACCACCGAGTTCGGGCCGTCGACCCCGGAGAACACGCACACGATGGACAACGCGCCCGTCGCGTCGTCGGCTGGAACGAAGTTGGTGCCCACCACGGTTACCGTGATGCCCGCAACGCCCGCGGGGACGACGCCGGGGATAACAGACGCGGTCAAAAGGTCCTCGCCCGTGCTGGTGCTCACAGGAAGAACCGCAGCGATAAACACGAGCAGGGAAACGAGCCACGCGGCGGCCCCGCGAGCCCCGCGGGGAGACCCACGCCGCGAGTGTCGCGCCCGCGGTGACATCGGTCCGTCCAGGGGGGATGTTGCCTTTTTTCCTCGGGACGGAAACGGAAACAGCCCGACTTGGGGACCCTGAGCCGTAGGTCTGCACCGCCGGGTTTACCTCGCGTCGCGACACGTGCGACGCATGGCGTTCGGGGAAGAGCGCGCGTGCTTTCCAAGGCTCCACGGCGGATCGCGACCTCGCGTGTGATACCTCTCTTCCCCCACGAATGTGCGTGAAACTAAGAGTGCCCGACGTTTTTAGAGGGGACGAAGCTCTGGAGTTCAAACGCAAAAGAGACAGCTTCTGTGAAAACTTTTTACGTCGACCCATTCGGGGGGTCGTGTTATTCACACTACTACTGGTAACCTAACCTACTTTGCCTAAATCTCACTCCAACGACCCAGCCGCACTTCCTTCCTCAAAACGGTCGCGGTGACGCTTTGGTACACCCGCTCATTCGCGGGTTATGGTTCTCCACGAGCAGCTCTTTCGGTTGGCGCTTCGCGAGGTTCGATTTCGCCGCTTCCCTGAAGTTGCTCGCGGTTTCGGGAAGGTACCCTCCGTACCCGGGCACGAACGGCAGTTTTTCCACAGCGCACCCACCCCTGATGTCCACGTTTCGGTGCAGAATGTCAGACCGGGGCGCCAAAGGCGCGGCGTGGTTCAATCCGAAGCCGTACCCTTGGTACCCATTTGAGATGGACGAATCGACGACGCCGGTACCCATGCGCTTCCCGGTGCGTCGTTTCGGGGCCTGGCCATCGCCCATGGCCTGCGCGGTGGTGCGCCATGTACCGAGATATAGTTGGTGGTTTGAAGTAGTAGTAGCGCCTGTTGTGTTCAACGCCTGTTGTGTTTGCCTCACCCCCGGCTCGTATGCCGCGGGGCCCGTCGGGTTGGGGGTGTAGTTGGGGACGCCCGCGGCGGGGACGTCGCGGTTGGTGCCTTGTCTTGTGATGTGGTGGCCCACGATTTCGTGCCCGCCGATTTGGTCATGGGGGGGACACAACACTCCACCGAGCTCGCTTCTGGACGCGGGGTGGTCGTGGAACGTGCGTCGGCGGGGCAGGTCGGGGAAGTCGTCGAACCTGTTGTCGAAATCTTCGTTCGCTTGTTGATTGTTCTGTGTGTCCCATTCCCACCCACCGGTCCGGGGAGAGACGGGCTCATCCAGGGCGAAAGGAGCGTGCGCGCGCGGTAACGCACGCGTAGACATCGCCGCACTACGCGCGCGCGAGGGCGAGACGTACCCGTGGTTCAAAATCTCGTCCATCCCGGCGTCACGTGCGGAGGAGCACGAGGCGCGCGACGGTGTGATGAAAACGTTCCACCCAACGGCTTCCGTTTCGAATTCGTTGAATCTTTTCCTCGGACGTCTCCAAAAGCACAAACGTGGCTCCCTCCCATTCGACAGTCTCACTTCTCGATGTTCGCGCAGACGTGCCGTCTGCCCACCGCCGTTTCCACACGCACACCGTCTACGTCGCTCAAAAGGTGCGCGGCGTGGCGTGCGCGGTGTCGACCCCTCGATCGTTCTTTGGCGACATCATCGTTTATCCGCTTCGCAAATTTGGTCTGGCAGATCGACTCGGCACCCGCTGACATCTGGTTCCTCGACCCACGCAGGCGATCCTCCACCACCGTCCGCCCCCAGGTTCGCTCCACGCGCTCCGTTGCCACCATGGCCGCCGAAACCTCGCCCACTCCAGCTAAGCTCGGCTTCATCGGCGCAGGCATCATGGGTACGTCACACTCGTCCTTGCCGAACCAACTATTCCAAACCCAAACTCTTTCACGTGTACGCTGTCCATCGCGAAAGACTCGACGACCTGACTTTTCCCTGCCACACCGCGCTCTTCACCTCAGGTGTCCCCATGGCCTTGAACCTGATGAAAGCCGGCCACGAGCTTGTTGTTTGGAACCGTACCGCTAATGCGTGCCAGCCTCTTGTGGATGCGGGCGCGACGCTCGCGCTTAGCGCCGCGGAGGCTTGTGAAAAATCAGAAGTCACGTTCGTGATGGTCAGCACCCCCGAAGCGGCGCTGGCGTGCGCCGAGGCGGCTGCGCCTGGGCTGTCATCCGGCAAGGGCTACGTCGACGTCAGCACCGTGGATGCGGGTACATCCTCCAAAATCTCGGAAATGATCAAAGCCACGGGGGCTAGTTTCCTGGAGGCGCCCGTGTCCGGCTCCAAAGCGCCGGCGGAACAAGGCGCGCTTATTTTCATGGCCGCCGGGGACAAAGCGCTGTACGATTCCGTAAAAGCGCCCCTGGACACCATGGGCAAGGCGCACTTTTTCCTGGGCGACGTGGGTGCGGGGGCGAAGATGAAGCTCATTGTGAACAGCGTGATGGGGAGCATGATGGCCAGTTTCGCGGAGGGTTTGTGTTTAACAAAAGCCGCGGAGTTGGACCAAGACACGCTTCTGGAAATCATGTCCCTCGGCGCGATCAACACCCCGATGTTCGCCATGAAAGGACCTAACATGATCAAAGGCGAGTACCCGCCCGCGTTTCCCCTGAAACACCAGCAAAAAGACATGCGCCTGGCGCTGGCGCTTGGCGATGAACTCGCACAGGAAATGCCAGTCGCCGCCGCGGCGAACGAGATGTACAAAACAGCGCGCAGACTGGGGAAAGGTGCGGGGCTTTCCCATTCACCACGTGAACGCCGACCCGACTGATTGCCACACACCCGACTGACACTTTCGGCTTTTATCGTGCCAGACGACGACGATTTCTCCGCCGTGATCGCCGCGATTGGGAGGAAATGAAAGAACGGTGTTTGGATCGTCGGCGACGGACCTGGTAATGGCACCGATTCATCAGTAAGTACACGTAATCATCAGTGTGACACGTAATCATCAGTAGTCTAGTACACTTATCTTCCGTATTACGCGTGTGCTAAACCAAACCCTGGTGTTCCCTCCCCTTTTACGAAAACAACCTCATCCCCACTATAAAAACTCAAACAAAGTAACGACAGCCTTCCATCAAAGCTCCCGTCCCCACCTCATTACTCACCGTTCTTCACCGCGAGTTCAAACCGCTCGGCCCCTCGAAGTGCTTGGGCAGGTCCTCGTCACGTTTGGATCGGTCCACCGCGCTGTCGTGCACCCGAGCGCCTTCCGGGAGCTCCCACACCGTCTCCATCGTGCAGTTGTTGTACCAGTAGTGGATTTCCCGTTCCACGTCAAACGCCTGGAGCCACTCGCCTGGATGGCCGTTTTCAACCGGACGCGGCGGCGGCGGCGGGGCGCCGTTGACGACGCCGTTGGCGACACTGTTTACCCCCACAGAGGAGTCCCCTTCCAAAGACCCCATCTCTTGTTCCTCGCCGTCCAAGCCCATGTTTGTCACGTCGTACGCCTCCAGCATCGCCATGGCTTTCTTTTTCGCCGCCGCTAGTGACCCGGCTCTTTCCAAGTCCAAGCGCGTCTGCGTCTCGTCCAGGCGTTCGGCGAGGCTTTTTTCGGAAGACACAACTTTCGCCAACTGCTTCGTGAGCTCGTTTATTTTCGCCCGTTTTTCTTTCAGCAAACCCTCCGTCTTGCCGTCGCTTGCGTTGACCTTTGTTTCTAGCGTACCGATCTTTTGGAGCGCGGCTTTGAGTTGCAGGCTGATCAGCGCTTGCTTAGCGTCGAAGTCGTGCGCGGCGCGTCGCGACGCGTCCAGCTCCCGCGTCAAACCATTTGCCGTGCGTTGCGTGGCTTGAAGCTGGTCCGCGAGCTGCGCGGCTCGCGAATCAGCTTCTGTTAGTTTATCACCGCCCGCAGTTTTTTCTTCCCGTAAACGTGCCGTTAAAGCTGCGACCTTTTCCTCCAAACTCTTAACAAGAACAGCCGCCCTCGCTGCGGCGTCTGCAGTTTCGGTGGTTTCCTCGGTGGACTTTTCCCGCAACGCTTGCGAAAGCGCCGCGTTTTCAAGCTCCAGAACGTTGGTCATACGCGCGTTCGCCTTGAGCAAGGCGTGCGATTCAGCCAGCGCCTGTTTCATGTCATCCAGCTCGGACTGGGAAACCGAGCTTACGTCGGCGGTTGACATCGCGGTTTGCTCGGCGACGGCGTTTGGCGTTTTCGTGGACCCGCCGCGGAAAACCGCGTAGCTCCCAGCCGCCGCGCTCACCGCCAAAGCACCGCGAAGCAACACATCCATAGGGCCACTGAACGCCGCGGTCTGAGCCACGACGTGGTCCACCGCCGCGGACGCGGGAGAGGCCGCCTGTGTGGTGGTGAGGGGAGGTGCCTCGCGTCGCGTCAGTTACGGAAATCACCGAAAAAAAAGTTATCCAAAAAAAATAAAAACGGCACGAGGGGGACGAGGAAGAAACGGCGATTTTCTCGAGGGGGCCGAGGGATGGTGCCATCGGTGAGGACGTACCAAGACAGCCGAAGTGGCCCACGCGGCCATCAGGCTCGTGGTGAATACTCCTTCATTCGCCTCACTGGTCCTGGACGTGTCTCGTGTATCGACCTGGGGCGTGTCATCGCGACCGGCCTTCGCCACGACGCTCGTCTTTTCGCGCGACACCCATCGGCGTTCGTTCCCCGCGGAAAAAAGACGTCTCGCAAGCGCATCTCGCTTCACGGTCGCGCGCTTGATGAACAAAGTCTGTCGCGCTAAACCCTTGTCTCCACTCGCGGCGTAAGGACGCATCGTCAGGGAAAGCATCTCGATCGCGGGGTCACCACCGTCGTAGCCTTGTGCGGAGAGCAATACCCACTTGCCACGACAGTTGCGCAGTTTACGAGACCGATTTCGGATGACCTGGCCGATTTATCGCGACCGCACAAACCAGCACGCCTCAGTTTCGGGTGGCGCCCCTACGATGGGTGACGCGGAAACGTGTGGGGTGTGCGCCGCCGCCGTGGTCGGCCCAGCGGTGGATACCTTGACCGCTGGGTGTTGCGCTCGCCGGTTCCACGACCTGTGCATCGCACGGCACTGCGCGTCGCGACGGGATGAGGTGCGTCGGGAGGGCGCTCGGTGCCGTTTTTCTCGGGACGTCGGTGTCCACGTCGTGGTCGACGAATTTGGCACATCTCGCTTCAACGTCAACTCATTCATCCCCCGTCTGTCATCCCTCACACCTCAGGTTCCTTGTCCCGCGTGCGACTCTCCCCTGCGTAAGCTCGTGGCGGATGCCGTGGACCACGCCTCGCCTGCTCGCGTGCCAAGGAGGGTTAGGCGGGGACGGCAGGACTGGCACTTGCTTGTGGATGCGACCCAACACCTCGCGACGGCGCTGCGGTGTTCGGTGTTGTTCTCCATCCCCAAAGAAAGAGTGAAGCTACTGGCGAACGGCCGGGTTTTGAACTCGGAACGCGAAGTCGAGGCCGCGGTGCGGAACGGCGCGGCGGTGATGGTGTTGGGGTCGAATAAACGATTCGTCGTGGCGACGACTTCGGTTGCCGAAACGGGGACGCTTTTTGTGAAGTGTTTGGCGCGACGCGCGGGCGTCGGCCGGACCTTCTGGTTAATAACTCGGACTTTCGGTTCACTAACTCGAACCGCGCAAACGGCAGGACACGCACTGACTAGTTCTCCACTGTGGTGGCTTTTCCTCACCTTACTGAAATCCATAAGCCCGGCTTGGGAAAACCCGTACCAAGCCGGGTTCGACGAACGGTTGCGTTCGCGGCGACTTCGCGGCGACAACGATGACCGCCGCCGCCGCGCGCCGCGTCCGCCGAACGACCAACGCCCGCGACACCCTCCTCCTCCTGACGGAAACGTCCGACCTCACCGATTAGGGTAGGGAAGAAGGGGTAGAGTAATAGTAGGCTATAGCATATCGTCTCAAGGCGTGCACTAAAAAAATCACTACCTCGAACCAACACTACCTCGACTCGCTAATACCCGGGTTTCGCGAGCGCCACGCAGTGCATCCCCCCCATCGCGACCTGCGTTACTTTCATGGTTTCCGGGTCCCAGTGCGTGTAAGCGTCCGTGCTGAGTACGGCGACCGGCGTTTCCGCGTCGTCCTCGTCGTTCCCTCGGCCGAGCATGTATCCGTCGCCGCTTCCCCACACAAACAGCTTTCCGTTCTCGTCGACGGCGGCTGATTGCGCCACGCCTGCCGCGACTGTGACGATTTTTGTGCCAGAGTTATTACCTATCATGACCTGCATCGGTGTGGGACACGCGGTGTCCCCCTGGTGCAACTCCACGCCCGCCACGCGTCCCAGTCGGCCGTACACGTACCTGCCGAATGACAAAACGTATCCCTCTTTCGTCAAAGCCAAGGTGTGGTGCTCGCCGCATGCCAACTGTACGATTCCGTTGCCGCTCAAAGCGGCGATCAGGGTGGGCTTGTACACGCACGGACCGTAACTCACCGGTAACCCGAGCTGGCCCCAGTTGTTCAAGCCGAACCCGTAAACCTGGTCGGTTTCAGTCAAAACGAACGTGTGCCATCCTCCCGCGAACACCGCGACTGGCGCGCCGGCGCCGCGCGGCATGCGCACCAAACCGGGCGTGAGTTGCGTTTTCGTGTCAGCGCCGCCTCGAGCGCCTACTCTTTCGCCTATTCGCCCGAGCTGACCCCTACCGCCCGTGCCTACGGTGTACACTTCGTGTCTTGTGGTTTGCTTGCCGCTCGCGGCGCCGACTTCCGCGAGCATCACGCAATGCGCGTTGCCGGCTGATATTTCCGTAACGCGCGTGTTGCTTTTTGGCAGGCTCAGTGGCGTCATCTGCCACACGCGCGCACCAGGGTTCGCAGGAACCAAACCGAGTTCCGAGTCGTCCTTGAACACACCTGCGGCGTACACGTTGCCGTTTTCGTCCACCGCGAAGGACGCGCCGTCGCTCGCGGCGACGCGCACTACGGGGCCCGCGCCTTTTGGCATCGTTACCGGCGCCGGTCTCCCGGGATGGTCTTCCTCGTGGTCCGGGGAAATCGGCCGCGCGAGCTGGCCTTCATCACCGACGCCCCAGGTATGCAGCACGCCGTCCGGTGTGACGGCGACGGAGTGCAGGCCTTTCGTGGCGATTTGCGAGCATTTGGGAAGCAACCTGTGGTACCCGCTGTCGATTGTGCTGTCCAACAGCGCCACGGGGAACGGGCGTTTGCGTTGACGCGCGTTTGTGATTAAACCGAGAACTCCGTTGTCGTTGCTTCCCCACACGAACACATCCCCGACCCCGTCGATGTTCATCTCCACAGATATCGTCGCGGGTACTATCACGGCGTCCCCGCTGCGTCTCGCGAGAAAAGTGGTGCCTCTGTGATGACTCTGTGTGCCTCTGTGTGTGCGCAGCCTGAAGAGATCTGAGGGTGCCTACTCGTTCCCCTGCGGGATTTTCGGGGATCGATTTTCGGAATAACAACGCTGATTCACTCCCGGCTGCGCTTTCTGGCAGGCGGCGCCATGTCCCTCGCGGTCGCGACGCCAGGCGGGGTCGTCCCCTCGCGGCGAGGTAAGCTTCCCTCGCGGTGTCGCGGTAGGGGGACAGGAGATGTGGCGACACACGTGTTGCTTCCCGATGCCAAATGTTGGGGACCTTTTCCGCGTCGCAGTGCTCGGCATCGTCGACGCCCAGTCGCCGCGGGTTCCTCCGCGCCTCTAGTTTCCGACGAGCCGCGCCTCGACCTGGTGGTGTTCACGGTGATCGTGGACGACCTTGTGTTTCCAGACGGCACGACGTCGATGGGGGTGTTGGGAGGCGGTGGCCCGCAGACCGCGTTCGGGTTCAGAACACATTTCGGTAATTTTTCGGTGGGCATCGCCGCCGGGGTCGGGCCCGATTTCCCGGAACAGTGCGCTGACTGGCTCGACACAAACGGTGTGGATACGGAAGGCCTGGCGCTGGTGCTGGATGCCGATACGACCGAAAGCGAAGAAAGCACGTCAACCGAAAAAGAAAAAGGAGGCGTGGCGCTGGTGTTGGATACCGATAAACAAGAAAAAGAAAAAAAAGGCGTTTCGTGGGAAGGCGGCGGCGCGTCGGCTTCGTCGTTTCGCCGTCGCGGCGAGACACTCGACGACGACGACTCTAAAAGATACCTCCCCACGCCTCGGGCGTGGCAGATCACGGAGCACGACGGTGCGCGGACACAGGTGTGGCGCACTCGTCCGTCTCCAGGCCTATACGCCATGCTCCGCCCACCATTCTCCACGCTTCCGGCGAAATATAAAAACGCAAAAGCCTTCCACGTGGGCGTGCACCCCGAACGACCCGATTTGGACCTCCTTCTCGCGCTGCGGAACTCGCGCGGCGGCGAAATTTTGATAAGCGTCGAACCGTTCACCTCAGCGTTGAATCCCGTATCAAATGAATTATTAACGCAGCTTTGTAGTGTGTGCGACGTGTTCTCTCCGAACGAACTGGAAGCCGTGTCCTTGGTGGGTTCGGGGAACCCGGTGGAGCTGTGCGAGCGCTTGGCGGCGTTTGGGGCGAAAATCGTTTGTCTCCGGCGAGGAGAACTCGGCGCCGTGGTGCTGGACACCCGAATTTCGCCGAACGAAACCTGGAGCGTCCCCGCGTACCTACGCGATTCGGAAACATCCGATGTCACCGGGTGCGGCAACGCGTTCTGCGGAGCCTTCCTCGCGTCCCTTTTGCACGGCGAAGGTGTGGCGGCTGCGGCGTGCTGGGGAAGCGCGGCGGCGAGCGTGATGGCGGAAAACGCGGGGGTGCCCACTGTGCCTGCCGGCGACGCGCAAACGAGAAACGAAGTACAAAAGAGATGCGAAGCGCTGCTGGTGAAAACGAAACGAATAAAATAGGAGTAGTTAAAGGTGCGACAAGTACGTAGTGTTTGTAGTGCCGGCGATCGTGATTAGTATTTACAGTGTGTCTCTCAGCGTTTCCCCTTGTACAGCCCGTCGATCTCGCCCTGGAACGCTTTGTAGATGTTTTGTCGTTTCAGCTTGAACGCGGCGGTGACCATGTCGTTCTCCGGGGTCCACGGCTCAAGCGCTAACGCGACTCGTTTCGGAACTTCGAACGGCGCCAGTTTGCCTTTCGCGAGCGTCGCGATTTCAGCCTGATTGTAAAAAAAAAGTGTCAGTCTTTCGTAATGTGTATGAGTAATTACTCTGGGGACAATCGGCAAACAGTGTGAAGGATTTGGGAAATGCATACGTACCTGCACCGCTTCCGCCATGGCTTTCGATTGCACCAGCGATTCCACGGCTTGGTCGCCCATGTTCAGCCTTTTCGCCATCGCCTCAAACGGCTTCGGGTTCACCACGACAAGCGCCACGCAGTGTGACTCCGTTGATTTGGCGTAGCAAAGCGCGGACGCCACGAGCGGCGATTGCTTCATCACGTTTTCCACTTTCGAAAGCGCGACGTACTCGCCTTGCTGGAGCTTCACGAGGTCTTTCTTGCGGTCCACGATTAGGAGTTGCCCGCGATCGGTGAAGGCGCCGATATCGCCGGTGTGGAAATACCGGATGCCGTCGATTACTGAGAATTCGCTTGCGTTTTTACCCTCCAAATCAGCATCGCGCATGTGTTTCGCGATGTAGTACCCCTGGCACACCACCGGGCCTCCGATTAGGACTTCGCCTCGCGGCATACCAATCGCCGGGTCCCGGACGTCACTGAAGCGGTACCCGCCTTCGTCCCAGTCCTTCAGAGTGACCCTGGTGGAACTGAGCACTTGTCCGACGCCTTCGTCCGTGTCGTCGAAGGACGAAATCGTCCCGGCGCTGCCCGTTTCGGTGAGCCCGTACCCCTGCCGCAACGGGCACCGGAAACAGGTTTGCATGAACACCTGATACCAATAAAAGAAAGCGTCAGTCTTGTATGGGCACAGTTAATAGTCCCTTCTGGTACGAGTATGGGCAAACAGGGAGGCGGGAAGTGGGAAATAAAATCCGTACCTGGGTTTCCCTGCTCAGCGGCGCGCTTCCCGAAATCATCAACCGCACCCGGCCGCCGATGAGCTTCTGGACCTTCTTGAACACCAGCGTGTTGTACAACCACGGCGCGCCGCACCTCCCGTTGTGGAACTCGCGTTCCCCCGCGGCGAGCCCGGCGTTTATCACGGCTCGCAACGTAGCACTCGCGCCCGCGAACTTTGCCTGCACGGCTTGCCGCACTCGGTCCAGCACCGCTGGGGCGAACACCATGAACGTGGGCCGCAGGGTCGGGGCGTCGCCCCTGGTACCCACGGCCAGCTTCAAACCCGTGTCCGTGAGCGTCTGCGGGCTTCCGTATCCGATCGCCGCGCCGGTCGCGAGCATCACCATCTCCGCGGCCATCTCCATGATGTGCGCCAGCGGGAGGTACGCCAGGTACACGTCCTTGTTCGTGAAGTCGCCCGCGTGCGCCAAGCCGGCCATGGTGGCGCACACGTTGCTGTGCGAAAGCACGACGCCCTTGGGCGCCCCGGTGGTGCCTGACGTGTACATCACCACGGCGACGTCTTCGCGCTTGGGGGGCGTGGGGTCCACGGGTTTCCGCGCGCCTCGTGCTGCGACGTCCCGCAGCGCTTCGTGCGTCACCGACCGGGGAAGCTTTTTCAGCAAGTCCACAGGGACGTCGCCCATCGTCACGCAGTACTTCAGCGAAGGGCAGTCGAGGGCGACCGTTAACAGGTTCTTAAGCAATTTCCCGTCGCAAATCACAACCTCCGCCTGCGTTTGGTTCACCCCGTGCCCTAAACCCTCCGGTCCTAACGTGGCGTAAATAGTCACCACGGCGGCGCCCCGGGAGAAAACAGCCTGCGCCGCGAGCTGATACCGGTAAAAGAAAGGGTCAGTCGGAGGTCTTGTACGGGCAGACGTAAGACTTCCCTTCGTCAGGACGAGTATATCGCGATGTATGGACAAACAGTCACCAGCTGAGAGATAAAACAGGGAGGCCGGGACTTGGCAAACGCCCTCCGGCCGTACCTGCCACTCCATCTTCGTGTCGGCGTAAATCACGACCCGGTCGCCGGGTTTCACGCCCGCTAAATCCACCAACCCGCTCGCCACGTTCTGCACTCGTTGCTTGACTTGCGTGAACGTGCTCCACTTGTACTCGCTCAGGGTGAGTTTCTCGAACCCGCCAACCGTGGCGGACGAAACAACGGACCGCTCGCCCATCGCGGGGCGGCCCCCGTTCGTGGAAACCGCGTACTCGAACACATCGAAAACGGTGTGGCACCCGTTGAACGGGGTGTCTTGTAAAACCGGGACGTCCGCGTTTCGCCACACGGTGTCACCGCTGGGCGAGGTTGTTGGGATGCTATACGGACCGTCGCGTTTAGGGTAAAACGGGCGGTCGCTCTGGGTAATAAGTGGTGGGCAGGGAAAAGGGAAGGTCAGCGGCCACACGCTGACGGGGCAGATTCGATCGACGCGGAACGAAACGAGGGAAACGTGTGGGTTTGAGGGTCCCGAACGCGTCGCCGCGAGGCCAGGGCTTGGCGCGGCGGCGTACCTGGAAGAACCCGAAGCAGTCGTCGAGGCCCATGGCTGGTCAAGGGTGGACGCAGAGGTGGTCTGAGCGGGACGATCTGACGAAGCATTTTGGGATGCTTCAGGTTTTTATGGGTCCGGCCGAAAAAAATCCTTCAGTTAACCGCTAGCAACTCGACGTCGAACACCAGCGTCGCGTCTCCCGGGATCTCCGGGGGTGAGCCTCGCTTGCCGTACCCGAGCTTGGGAGGAATAATTAGTGTTCGTTTCCCCCCCACGCGCATACCTAAAATTCCGGTGTCCCACCCCTTGATCACCTCACCCGCACCTAACGTGAATTCGAAACGCGACGCAGCGTCGAATTCCGATCCATCTGATGCTAGCGTGCCGCGGTACTTCATCGTGACCTCGGAACCGCGCTCCGCGCAATCCCCGTCCCCAGCGCGAATCTCGGTCATGTCAATCTGCTCGTCCTTGGGCACCTCGAAATGCACCCCGGGAAGGGTAAAGGACTGGCCTTTCTGCGCGAGCTTGCCTTTATCCACGCCCTGCTTCAGCGCTTTCTTCAGCGCGTTCGCGTTGTCGAACGCGAATTCCGCCTTGAGATGCTTAACAATCGCCTGGCGTGAGGACCCGGAGGGGTCCGCCAAAGTAGTCACCGCGACGACGATCTTGTCCAGGGTAGTCTTCGGAGGCGCCATGGGGCCGTTGGACGCGCGCGGAGACACGCGCAGGACAGTGCGGCGAGCAAGCGCGAGGGAGCAACGAAGGAAATAAAATGAGGCAAGGTCCAAATCAACTTTTCAGGTCAGAGAAACGGCTGACACCTTGACAACCTCGCGCTACCTAGTGTCACCGCATGCGCGCGAGGGGTGACCTCGCGACATCTCGCGGCCAGTCGTACCCGTACCCGGCCTGTAGAGGACTACGCCCAGTGGGAGATGCCCAGGTCGCCATGGCGCTGACTCCGATAACTCTTCTGCGACTCGGCGTGGCGCAGGAACCGCCGTCCAGCTCGATTCCGTTTTCGTTTTCCAGGCCGTGTTTTTTTCTTTTCTTCGTACCAGTACCAGTACCAGCGTCGCGCCCCGAACTCGCCTCACCACCATCGCCTTCCTGGACTTTCCACAACACCCTTGGTTTGACTTGCTCGCCCCCGAACCGCTCCGAACCGCTTCGAATCACGCTCAGCAAGTTCCCGAACGGCGTCAGCACCGGTCGCGGCGCGAACGAGTTACTTAACTCGTGTTGCGCGTTCGCCGACGACTTTGACGACTTTGTGTTTGCGTCGGGCGGCGTGGAGTCTTTGGTTTGTTTCGTCGCCGCGCTCGCCCCGGAATTCCCTCGGACAACACGACCGACCCCCACCACGGTTCCCAGAATCGTCCTCAAAGCCCGGGCCGGGACCCCCCCAGACCCGGTTCTCGGTTTCGACCCAGGCGCCAAATCACGGACCCGGCGCAGAAACGACGAAACGTCCAAAACGGTTTTCCCCGCGCCGCGAATCGCGTCAACCGCTGAGATAAATAAAGAAAGTGTCAGTCGTGTATGGGCTTACAGTGTGTCCGGATTTGGGAAATGCAATTCGTACCTTCTCCAGCTCCGGGCGCCACTGTGATTAATTTGGTTCGCCCGGGGCTGGTGAGCAGAGTCAACGCGCACCGCCGCAAAACGTCGCTGGGGCGGAAACGAAGACTGGGCATGGGCTTGTGAAGACGTGTGTTGCACAATGGGCTTCGGGACGCGTCTTTGGCGGAGGTGACTTCTTTTTTCGTGTCGGAGGCCACCGCTTCGTTCTTCTTTTCGCGAAAAGAAAAAGCAGAACCCGAAACCGGCGCGTCCACCAGCAGCGCGTCCCACACCCGCAGTGTGACCTCGGTGGGCGCGGTGCCGACCATCACACAAAGCAGCCACCGCGGACAAAAGCACTTCACGGAAAACCCGTGCAGTTCTAACGACGCGTGCGCATCCGGCGCGAGTTCCAGGAACTCGGAGTCCAGCAAGTCCAAGTCGTGCCGCAGGTTCGCCAGGCCGGGCGCGAAGTAGTTGGGCAACACGTCCGTCAGGATGGATCGCATTAACCAAAAGCACTGCTCCTCGAGTTGGTGCTGACAACTCGAGTTGTCGTTGTCCAAACCCAGGCCAGAAGACTCGAGCACCAGCAAGCAAAAACCGCACACGAAATTCATACCCTGCGTGTACCCGATCTCGGGCACCGCCAACGCCAGCGCGGAAAGCACTCGGCGTAAGGGTTGCAGCTTTTGGCCGTATTCGGTTTTTGTTTCAGAAGTAGTGGTATCTGTGCTGTTTTCGGTTTCGTCACGGCCGGTTTGCGGAGCAGTATCATCATCATCATCATCACCACCTGTTCGAAACTCCGGGTGATTGGGGAACGTGCGCTCCAGGTCCAGTTCTATCTGGTGCAGGTGTTGCCGAAGCGCGCGTTGAGTTTTTTTTTTTTCGTCCTCCGCCGCCGTCCCATCTTCCACAAGCAAAAGCGCGTCCCTCAAAAAATCCGCGTAAGTTACCGCCGAGCCCAGCATTTTCGCCCTCGCGCCGGACCAGGCCATCCACAGGCGCGCGCGGGAACGTCGGCCGACGCCACTGCGAGAGGCGGGAGGTAGGCCGAGAGGTCAGAGGTGAAATACGGTAAAAAAGCGAAAACCGAAAGGCGCGGGCCGAGCTGTCGCGATGGGCGTTCGTAAATTTGCGGGACGCGACGGCGACGGGAGGCTGAGGACGGGATGATGTTTACACGCACTTGACCCGGACGAACGCCCTGACGTCCTCCGACCTCGATTCCAGGTTCACACTGAGGTCCGATGCTTTCCCCTCGAACGCCGCCCACGCGGCGTAACATCGAAGACCCGAGTTGACCAACTTCACGGGAGCTTTTTCCTCGAGCTCGAACCCGAGGTCGTCGAGATGTGTGAGCTCGGGGACGCGGTTCGAGGTTTCAAACGCGGCGACGTTCCCGTCCAACACGCGCGCGCGCTTCCCAGTGCCGTCACTATCCAGGGACTGGCGTCCCCGCTTTGTGCCCGGCATCAAAGCGAGTCCTCGCGCTGTGCCAAAGTGCCGCGGCTCTCGTTGTCTCGTACCCCTTCTCGAAAAAAAGAAAAAACGCTGGAGAACGAAAAAAGAAGTTTAGGAAAGTCAACATCTGTTTGAATCAGAACGGGGCGCGAGTCGTCAGGGCCACGGCGTTGCGACGGTCCAGTCGCGATGGGTTTGCTGACCATCATCAAGAAGGTCAAGGCGAAGGAGAAGGAGGTCCGGGTGTTGATGGTTGGTTTGGATAATGCGGGGAAAACAACCATCGTAAAGCGCGTCAACGGTGAGGACATCAGCACCATCTCCCCCACGCTCGGGTTCAACATCAAAACCATGAGTTTCCGTGGGTACCGCATGAACATATGGGACGTGGGTGGGCAAAAAACGTTGCGGTCGTACTGGAGAAACTACTACGAAGCCACGGACGGGATGGTGTGGGTGGTGGACAGCGCGGATGTGCGTCGTTTGCGAGACTGTAAGGATGAGCTTCACAAGCTTCTCGGGGAGGAAAAACTCGCGGGGTCGAGTTTGTTGATCTTCGCGAACAAACAAGACATCCCCGGCGCGCTTACTAAAAAGGAAATCGCTCAGGTGCTGGAGCTGGACCAGTTCGGAAAAAGACACTGGCACATCGAGGGCTGCAGCGCGGTTACCGGCGACGGGTTGCTGGAGGGGTTCGACTGGTGCGTGAAGGATATCGGCGCGCGGATATACATGCACGATTAGACAAAGAATGCACGAATAGACAAAGACGATTAGAAAAAGACGTCAGACGATTTCGAAATTGCGCATAAATACATCTGTAACAAATCGTTCGTGTTCAACTGAATTAAACGTCCCTCAACGCCCGTCTCAGCGGTCCTTTCCCTTCGCCTTCGTCATCCGAATTGTCCGACGATTTTTCCGCTTCGGCGAACGCGGCGCCCAACTCGGTCGCGGCGGCGTCAAACGCGGCGGTTACTTTCACCGAGGCGTCGTCGAACGTCTTTTTGGTCTCCGCTGCCGCGTCCTCCCTGGTTATTAACGACACGGAGCCTTTCCCTTCCCCGCTGTCACTCCCTCCAGCCCTCTCTTGACTCATGGCTCTTAACGTTTTAATCGCCAGCGGTCCGTCGAACAGGTGGTGTTTCAGGCCGAAAAACAGCCGCGAGATGTTAAACACGAAAAAGCAACACCACACCCCCTCCACGGTGTTCCCCCACAGTTTAAGCGCGCCAATCATAAACGTGGTTGACACGAACATCCCCCCCGCTAGCCGCAGAAACGCCTGGTGGCCTTGCATCAGCCCCTCGCACACGAAAACTAAACCGTTCAAAGGCATCTGCACGGCGCCGATCAACACGGGCAAGCGCGCCATTTCCTGAACCCCCTGAAGCGGCGTGAAAAACGGCAGCAGCGGTAGCATGCACGACTGTAAACACCCCAGGAAGCACCCTAACAGGAAACCCCAGACTAGTAAGCGGTCTGCTACTTTCTTGGCTTCAAAAACCCCCCCGTCGGGTCCGCTCATGGACGAGTTTAGCCTTTGCGGAATCAGAATCGAGGCTAACGTTGACAGCGCTAGGACCGCGATCAATCCGAGTTGGAACATCTGCGCGCTCACGGTGTGCGCCGCCGCCGCCGTGCCGGTGGCGTCCATCGTGAGGATGGCCCTCATGACCGCGATGAACGTGATGTTCTGCGCGATTGACCGTAACTGCACCGCCGCGCCCCCCACCATCAGTTTTCCGATGTTGCTCCAGGACGGTACCCGGAACAGGCTCTTGACCGTGACTATTTTTCGTTTCAACATCGTTCTTATGTACATCGCGGCGGAGGTTACCTCGGACGCGCTCGTCGCGAGCGCCGCGCCCGCGACGCCCAAGGCTTTTATGGAACCCATCCCGAATATCAAAATCGGGTCTAACACAAGGTTGATCATCTGCGCTGCTACTGTGATTTTCATTGGCGTGGTGACGTCCAGCGTCCCGCGGAACGCGGCAAACCCCACGGTGGAGATGATAGCCGGGATGAACGTAAGCGCGCGGTATCCGATGTACGGCGCGGCTTGCACCGCGGTTGGAGTTCCTGGAACGATGCCAACGATTGACAAGCACCTGTCCTGCATGAATGTCAGGAGGAGCATGCCGAAAAGCCCGACTAACGAGGCGACGAAAATCGCCTCGCCCGTCGCGCGCTGCACCTCCTCCGTGTCCCCAGACGCCGCGGCTTTCGCCACGACCGGTGCGATTATCGACGGCACGAAGGAAATGATCCAAAACGCGCTTTGAAAAACCTGGTTCGCCGCGCCCTGCGCCGCCAACGCCACCGCGCTTCCCATGCGTCCCACCCAGAACACATCAACCGCGCCTACCAGGGGGATTATTAGGAAATTTAGCATAGCGGGGATGAACAGTTTCAGGATCTGTTTATCGATGGCGTCGTTCGCGGGAAGCGCGTCTTTCCAGAAGTTCACCCGGCCCGCTTGATCCGTCGGTTCTTCTGTGTCAACAGACTCCATCGGGTCCTCCGATGAGATCGCGATCGCAGCAGCCGCGGGTCGAGGCGTCGCGCGCACCGCCACGCGCCGTCGCGTCGTGCTCCACTTCGACGAAGTGGCAGAAACAGACGTGGGCACGCGAAATCGGTTGTTAATCGCGGCGGTGTCGCGCGCGCGAGGCGCGCGCACGCGAGGCGCGCGCACGCGAGCGCTCACCGCCGGCGGCGCCCTCACGCGCGCGATCGCCGCGGATATCATCGTGACGTGATTAGATACGCGCGTGCAACGAACGACCTGTGCGGTGTTCGCGCGTGCGCGAGTGAGCCTTTCCAGAGCGAGGCGGGTAACTGTTCGGGGCCGTGACGTAGCTGATCTTCCCGGCATTATTCGTGACGAGGTGAAACGTGGAAGAGTTCTCCGCTGTTGGAAATGAGCCTCTGGGAATCGACTGACGCGCGGACTATACAATGAGAAGCGCACGGTGTGTATTGATTGTGAATGCAATAACAACGAAACCCACCCCGGGGGTGCGGGTGCGTCTTTCCGTCCCCTTTTCGAAGGACACTCTTTGTGTGTTCCGTGTCTGATCCGTCACTCGGGCGCGCGGAGTGCGTCTTTTTCTTTTCTTTACGCTTTCTTTTGTGGAAGCAAAATTCATTTCGTCACTTCATTCTTCACTTCCGCTCATAGCTTGCTCCTCGTTTCACCCCGCGCCCCCCCACCCCCTCACCTGAGCAGCGCAATCGCCCCCTCCACGCAATGGCACTTCTTCAAGGCCTGCGTGTCAACCGGCACTTTGCGCGTCGCCGCGTTTTTACAAACGTCCCTCTCCTCCTCCGTGCCGCTTTCGCACATGGCGCCGACCACCTTCCCGCCGTCGATCCAAAACGCGCACAGCTTCGGCGCGAAGTCGCCCACCACCACGACGTCCGCGGTGTCCCTCGCAAACCCCCAGAACGCCCAGTTCAGCGCCCTCGCCTGGTCCTTCTGCTCGAACACGCGCGAGTAGAAGAACGGGAAGTATTTGTATTCCGTTGCGAAGGTGTCGTCAAGCACGGCGGCGGCGCAGTGCGCGGCGGAACTCCGGGCGTGCGCCACGTGCTCCATCCGCGTCTGCGAAACCGTCTCGCCGTCGGCGATTGAAAACGCCGCGATGTCCCCGACCGCGTAGACTGTTTTTGTAAAAGAAAAGTGTCAGTATATAAGCAAACAGTCTTGGGATTTGGTGAAATACAATACGTACCTGTTTTGTCCGCGACGCCAGCACCTGACGCACAGAACATCCCGTCCACGGCGATGCCCCCCGGGCTTCGTGGGTCAGGTGTGGAGTCAAGGCCGTCGAAGGGCGCGTAGTTCGCGCCGGCGCCGACGCCGACGACGACCAAGTCGGTTTCCAGGACCTCGCCGTCCGCGAGCGTCACGCTGGCCACCGCACCGTCGTCACCCGCGTTGATGGCCTTTACCTTCGCGTTGCGATAGAACGCCACGCCCTTGGTTTCGAAGAACTGCTCGTACTTCTGTGCTATTTCTGAATTCCATAGGCGGGCCATTACGTGCGGCTCCATTAAAACCACCCTCGGGTTCATTCCGCGCGCCGCGAGCGCCGCGGAGACTTCCAACCCGATGTACCCGCCTCCAATCACCACCGGCTGTTTTTTCGCGGTGCTCATCGCCTCCGCGAGCGCCAACGCATCAGCGTTGTTTCGGACGTAGTGCACCCCGGACAGCCCTCCGCCGATTGAGGCGGGAAGCTTAAGCGCGGTGCACCCGATGGCGACTACTAGCTTGTCGTATGAGGTCACATCACCCGCATCCGTGGTCACCGTTTGATTGGCCTTGTCCCACCCCACAACCGTCGTGCCCAGCTTAAGCGTTATGCCTTTCTCGGTGTACCACTCCTCGGTTTGCCGCTCGCCGCCGCCGCCAACACTGGTGTGGAAGCCGGGCAAACGCGCGGGGGACTCGGCGTGCAGCACTGCCTTGGTCAGTGCCGGTCGTTCATACGGCGCCACGTTTTCCGAGCTGATGATGGTCAGTGCCGCCCCGGGGGCGTTCGCCGCGACCATTGCTCGGGCGAAGTAACCAGCGGAAACGCCGCCGCCCACAACCACGATCTTCTTCGCAACAGAAGGGCTCATGCTGCTGCTCTGTTGTGTGGATGCAGATGAGGGGCGGAAGAAGTGCGCGTGAAGGTGACGTCGACCCTTTTTCACTGCAGGTCTGCAGAAAGAGAAAGCGGGCGACGCTTGGAGTGGCGAGCTGACGAAACCGCCGTGAGCGAAGAAAACCGCGGTGAGAGGGCGTGTTTGCAGCGCGAGCATGGTGGCGGTGCGCGGCGAGCGGTGTCCTCGCCAGGGCGGAGCCGCGCTTCAAGCTTCCAAGGGTTCAGCTCTGGCTTTTGGCTCAGGTCACCCGCCCAGGCGCGTGTCTCGGCCCGTCCCAGGCGAGCGTTTCCTCCAAGAGAACGGCGAGTCGATGAGGACCATTCAATTTTCTTGGATGAGATGAAGAAAATTGTCGAACAAAAGAAGAGCTGCGCGGGGTGTTGAACCCATTGGGTGCGGCCCCGATGGTGTCCCAGGTGCGGTGGGTCGCCGCGGTGGCCACCCTGGCGGTGGCGTTGCTGTTCGGGACTGTTTCTGCGACAGAGTCCAACTTTACCACCAGCAAGGGCGGTTTCCTGAGCTTCGACGACGTCAAAGGTAAGCCGTACGAAGTGGATTTCGACGGCCGATCCTTCGCGGTGGGTGGGCAACGCACGTTGTGGGTCTCCGGCTCGGTGCACCCCGCGCGCGTACCCCCCGGGGAGTGGTTGTCCACGTTACAGCTGATGAAAGCCAACGGGCTGAACATGGTGCAGATATACGTCTTCTGGAACATGTACGAACCGACGGCGTCGGGGATGGGCGATCCGACCAACACGGATTGGGGGGCGGTTGATTTGAAAAAGTTCGTCGCGCTCGCGGGCGACGTCGGGCTTTTTGTTAACTTGAGAGTGGGCCCGTACGTGTGCGCGGAGTGGAAGTTCGGGGGCTTGCCGCTTTGGCTGATGAACAATACGAAATATCCAACTTTGCGCTTGCGAACCAACGAACCGACTTGGATGGCGTTAACGGGGGATTGGTTCCAGCGCGTGACGTACGAGGTGGCCGAATTCTTGGCGCCCCTGGGCGGCCCGATCGTTTTGACGCAAGTCGAAAACGAACTCGCGTGGGACGCGCCTGTGGAGTACGTGGAGTGGGCCGGAACCATGGCACGGGCGGCGCTTGTTAACGCGGTTCACAAGGCGACGAGCGGGTTGTCGGCGGGCACAAGCGACGACACTGACGAAATCGTCGCGAAGAACAGCCTGGCGTTCACGAACGCCGAGGACGCGCGCATAATTCCCGTGCTGATGTGCGAAGGCTCGGTTTCCAAAAACACCGTCCCCGCGTGCAACGGCCCTACGTGTGCGGAGTACCTTACGGACCAGCACTCACGAGCGGACATGAACATCGAAAGCGACGACGACGGGAGTGGGTACGAAAAAAAAGTACTGGTGGATTACCCGGGCGTGTGGACCGAGAACGAGGGCGGGTACCAGACCTGGGGCGGGAGCGCGGAGAAACCCACGGCGTACTTCTGGGGCAGGGGCGCGGATGACCTGGCGTGGGCGTCCATGCGCTGGTTCGCCAGGGGCGGGTCGCACATGAACTACTACATGTTCGCGGGGGGGAACAACTTCGGCACCACAGAAGGCGACGCGATGCAAACGGCGTACGCCACGGATGTCAACGTGTGTCCCGACGGACTCCCGAACGAACCCAAGTTTTCGCACCTGGGAAACATGCACGCGGCGCTCAAGAAAGTCGCGCCCGCGCTTCTCGGCGTTCAGGCGCAGGTGGGCAAGGCGGTGTTCCTGCCGCACCGCGGAGTGCTCGTCGCGGATGACGACGGGGACGGCGTGTGGGACGGCGCGACGCATGTGCCGCTGACGTACGGCGCGCTGACTGGGAACGGCGAGTTGGGGGTGGGAGGTGGGAAAAAGGAAAGGAGTGATAAAAAAAGTTTGATCCGGCAAAGGGCGACGTCGGCGAGGAGTTCTACGCGTGTGAGGAGTTCTACGCTTTCCAAATCCCTTTCCAAAAAGGACGAAAAAGGACGAAGGAAGCACGGCGCGCTTTTGCACAACACGCTTTTGGTTGATTCGCTTGGAATGAACAGCGGAGTGGTGAGTGATGTGTTTGTTTCCGAGGCGAGTGACGCATTCACCGAGGTGTCGTCGCGTCCGGATTTCGTCCAGTCCACGAAACAGGAAGGCTTCGGCGAGGTTTCCGGGAACGTCGTGGCGTTTGAGTACGACTCTGAGTTTGACGATTCCTTTGTTGCGTTTTTAGAAAACAACTCGCCGAGAGCGGTGGTGGCTGATTTTCGGGGCGGCGCGTTCCAGCTGAACTCGTATTCATCGGTGTTGGTTGTGGGTGACATGGGCGACTTGCGAAGCGGGAACGGGGGTATGGAAGTTGTTTACAACACGTCGCAGGTGCCCGTGGTAAAGCATCTGCGCAAGGTTAAAAAAGACGTCGCGAAGTTGTTCGACCTTCGAGTTTGGAATGAACCGATCGCGCTGGACCCGGGTATGCTTTCGCGCACGAAGTCGGTCACGTCGCAATACCCGCTTCCCCAAATTGCGCTTACCGGGGACACGTCCGAGTACCTGTGGTACCACGCCTCGTTCCAAGCCCCGTCCAATTTCGACGAAAGCGACGGCGACGTTTTGCCACCCGTGTTGTGGCTGAAAATAATCGGCAGAGCCGCCAACGTCTACTCCGTGTTTATCGACGGCTTCCCGGTGGAATCCGTGGCGGACGAAACGCACTCGCCGTCCAGTCAGAACCAGGAAATCGAACATTGGGTGTCCCTAGGGCGACACGCGAAGTCGCACGTCCGGACCCTCGCGATTCTTTCGGAAAGCCTGGGGGTTTCGAACTACCCGATTTTCCCAAACACCGCGCCGTCGGATTTCGAAAAAGGTGTCGTGTACGCCGAAGTGAAGCGCGAAGGTACGTCCACACGTTTCCCAAATCCCTCCGACTGTTTTGACAGTTGTCCGCCCGTATCTACTGTTTACTACATACGTCACAAACGCGCGGTTTCACCTCCAACGCTGGTGACTGTTTGTCCATACATTGCGATACACATTCTACTTGCACATACAATACTGACACTTTTCTGGCAAAACTCCAAAGACAACGACGAGATTTTGCCGTTTCTTACCATAAAGAACGCGGATACCGTGGGGGATACGTGGCGCATGCGCGTGGGCTTGTACGGCGAGCAGATGCGCTTGTTTGATCCAAGTCAAACAAAAACGTCGTCCACGCGCTGGTCGTCTGTGGAACCGAAAGCGCGCGTCGACGGCGTGACTTGGGTCTCCGCGAAGTTTTCAATGCCGAGCGACTGGGACCGGCGCAAGGAAACCGTGTTGCTTGACGCGTCTTCCATGGGCAGAGGGCACGTCTGGGTGAACGGCCACGACCTCGGGAGGTACTGGAACCTACTTCGCAAGGACGAGTCCTTGACGCAAACGCAGCGGTTCTACGTCGTTCCAAACGAGTGGCTGCGTTTACACGCGGGCGACGCGAACGAAGTCGTGTTTGCGGAAATCGCGGGCGCTTTCGTGGACGCGACGATCGCGACGTCGTCCATGGAACGCGTCGCGCCGGAAGAAGCGGAGTCCGCGGCGTTCGCGGTGACGGGGGGAGGACAAAAAGCGTGCGAGTTCTAGTATCTCGGACCCCTAGTATCTAGTCTAATTAATATCCTACATAACGATCTATCATCATAGGTTAACCTTTGCGCTCGCTTCTCTTTTAGACTAGTTTAACTTGAGCCGTGATTTTTCCACCAGCGCGACGTACGCGTTTAGTTTCTCTCGGACATCCTGCACGGAGTATGTCAAGCCTTGTGATGTGATCCGGGTATCCCCCCTTAATCCCATCCCTATCCCGTCGCTTAGCAGTCGCAGGGACAGCAACGCGTCCGTGGACGGCGGCGCCCGCGGGTCGTTGAAGCACGAAAACACAAAGCACAGAAAATCGTTCGTCCGCTCCACGCCGCCGAGTCGTTTGCCCGTCTCGGCGTTCGTGTCACGCGACCCTCTCGTTTCCTCGCTCACCGAGCTCCACACCACCTGTTCCCAGTCCTGCAAATCAGGTGCGTCGATGAACCGGTCCAGCCGTGTTGCCGCCGCGGGAAGGTCACTCAGCGCGCCGCTCGCCAAACGTTTCCTCATCTCCCGAAGCGGAGGCGCCGTGCCGAGTTGCACGCTCAACCGCAGCGCCTGGTCCACCAACTCAAGCTCGTCCGCGGCGTCCCTGACTTGCGTTATGATCGCGTCCAGGGAAACGAAGCTCGCGACGTCCGCCGCGAACGAAATGTTCGGGGTAAGCAGCGCAACACCCGTGCACACGCTGGCCACACCGCCGAGAAACGCGGCGCGGCGGGACGTGCCGTCTTGCGGTGCCGTCACGGCATTTGCCGAGACACCTTCGCCGCGTCGGCCAACAGCGGGCGGCCCCTTGGTTCGGCCAGAAGTACTAGGTGTATGCACCACGCGTGCCGCGAAAATCGAGCGTGCGACTGCGACGGGCATCGCGCGCGGGAGTGCGGGTTGGGCGTCGGAGGAGGATAACAAAAGCGCGGTGGACACGTCTGGTCCAGTCAGCAAGGCAGAAGAAGTCGTTTTCCGAAACAGCCATCGTCGCGTGGGTCGCACTTGACAGGCGCGCGTGGTCATGTCTGCGCTGGTGGTTTCGTCGCCCCGCGCGGTCGCCTCACCCTATGGGGCGTTCCTTCCCCTGCAGCGTCGCGCTTCTCCCTCCCGGTCGACTTCCGTTCGCGTCCGAGCCGAGACCATCAGGGTGTGCGTTAACAAAGAATGCAAGAGGGCGGGGTCGTTGAAGACGTGCAAGATGCTGCAAGGGATTTCACAAGGGACTGGAGTCAAGATTGAGGAGGTTCTTTGTCTGGACGAGTGCGGCATGGGACCGAACGTGGAAATCGCGGGTAGGATAGTGAACGGCGTGAAGACCGAGGCGGACGTCAAGGCGGTTTTCGATTGGACGAGAACCGAATTTGCCACCGAGGAGGAAGAGGAGAAACAGGACGAAGAAGGCGACGTGTGATGCAAACCTAATGAGCTACTGTTTGACCACCTTCGTCTCTACTTGCGCGGCTTTTTCGTGTCTCCTTTTTTCTTCGGGGCGGAACATGGCGTGCTGCTGATGATGTTCAAAGCACGACCGCGTTCGAACTCCACGTTCTCTTCCTGGGCGAGTTTTAAAGCGCGTTTTTCCAGTTGGCTCAACTTCCCCGAAAGCGCATCCGCCCCGACCCCACCTCCCGGCATCACACCTCAGGGAAACCTGGAAGGCGTCCGCGGCGCCACGAAGTCGCTACCGCTCCCGACCGACCCCGGGTACGGGTGACACGACGGTGGCCTGCGCCTCGTGGAATGCTTGTTCTTGAGAAAGCGCGCCAGTCTTGACAGTAAAATCTGCCGGCAAACGAAAATCCCGAAAAGCTGAACAGGAGGCGGTGACAATCACAATTCAACCCTGCATTCGATCCGGCGAGCGCGCCCCCGCACACCGCGGTGCACACCGTTCGCGGTCTTCTCCGTCCCCCCAGGCTCGTCCAATCGCCCGCGCGATGTCCGAACTCGACGTCGCCGCGCAGCAGGCGAGGATCAACCAGCTCGCGCTTCTTGATGTGGACGCATTGGCGGAGGAACAAAGGCTTGGCCGAAATGAGATGCTGAGGCTTCCTGATCTCATCAAGAAAGCCGTGGAGGACGCGGAGTACGCGCGCGCGGCGACGCTGCAGCAGCGCATTCCGTATTGGAAACAGAGGTTCGAGGAACTAGCCGCGGCGAGGGCGATGTCCGTTCGCTTAAAACGCCGGAAAGACCCCGCGGCGCTTCTTGATGCGACCGAATTAACCGAGAACGCAGCTTCGGTGTGGTCCACGCGCGTCCAGGACGTGTGCGTTTCGCTCGCGGCGCCGGTGAACACCGCGCTCGCGGTGATCGCGGAAGGGCTGCGTTTAGCCGCTTCCGAGGGGGTGTACGAAATAAAAATCAGAAGAGCCCCTGACGTGACCGAGGTATTGAAATCGAAGCACGTCTGGGACCCGGATTTGAGTAACTCGCGCGCCGAGCACGAATTGCGAAGAGCGGCGTCGTACGGCGACACGGCGTACCAGGAAAAGCACGAAAAGCACGTCCACTCCGTGACACGGACGCTCGGCAAGGTGGATTATTTCGTGGATGTCGGTTTCTGCTGGATTCCCGTGGGGCGGGGGCTAGGGGTGCCTAGTGAAACGGAAACGCACGACGCGACGTACAGACACGACTTCGCCACCCTGCACAAACACCACAAGGCGTTCGCCGGGTTCGCGCCGGAGGTGACCCGGGATTTGTTCGTGGAGATGGCGGAGTCCTTCGACGGGAACAGCGCGCACGTTTTTGGAGACCTGGACATCTGCTTGTGTACCTCGGAGTTCGGAAAGGCGCTGCTTCGCTGGAACCTAAACGCCAAGGGGTACGCGAGTAAAGGTGCGTATTGTATTTCACCAAATCCCAAGACTGTTTACTGCCTCTGTGACTACACTAGTCATTAAAAGGAAGTTACATACATCACAAGTAGACTGTTTGCCCATATAGCACACCTAATCTCAAGAATCAACACTGACACTTTTCTTTTACAATCAAAGCCCTTCCCGGGTTCGACGCTCTGGTCAAGGAGTGGCACCGGAAAAACCACGCGGCGCGCGTACACTCGCCAACCGCGGACGTGCTTCCCTTTCGGTCCGAGGAGTTCCGCGGGTTCGTCAAGCCGCACTCGTACCCACCAAACTGTGGGGTCATGCTTCTCGTGGCGCACGGAGAGTCGGGCGAGCGGTTGCGGAAAACGAACGGCGACCACGAGAACTTCGCGGAGGACGCCGGGTTCACGAAGTACGGCCTTGGACCTTTCCCAAATCCAGGCACACGGTTTACCGCCCCTCTCTGACCACAGCCGTCATTAAAAGGAAGTATCCTACATACAGCACAAACGCACTGTTCGGCCCGAGTACGCCCTCCCTGTTTGCCCACTGTGCATAAATCGCCCAATACAGTACACTCGGGACTGACCTGTTTCTTTTCCAAACCCAGAGCCGACCACACAAACGCCTCGTTTGTGGAGTACGTTGAGGCCATCGTGTCGCGCGCGGCGGTGGATACGTACCCCGACGGTTTCGTCGCCCGGCGAACCGCGATCGGGCAAAACTCCAGCGCGCGAGTAATGCAGGTACAGCCTGACATCGTCCATGGCGCGGGGACGCCTAGCCTGCGGAACCTGTGCGCGCGGGAAAAGTTCTGGCAAAGGAAACGAATGGAAGGCGAAGCGGTTTACGAAACGCAAGCGCCGGCGTCGCCATCCTCCACGCCGGGTGGCGGGTCGGCGAGGACGAAAACGGCCGGAGCCTCGTCGGGAGCCAACTCGCCGTCAATCACGCCGATGGGCAGCACGAAATCGAGGTGAGGTAGGCACAGGTCGGCGGGTGTGTTGTGCTATATATATCTAATCCAAATTAACCTTAGTATGCCTTGGTAAGCCTTATTGGTAGCCTTTTCGGATTGCCAGGAAAACCGAGTTACCTCATCTTCGGTCAGCGCGCCGTCGTCCGCCCCGAAATGTCCGGGAAAAAGCGAAACCCGTCATCCCCGAACGCATCCTCGCCCTTCCATCCCTCAGAAACCTCCATCGGCTCGACGCCGCAAAGAGGCGCCCTGGGAAGTGCGGCAAGGGCGTGGAGACGAGGGGGAGACTCACATTCGGTAGCCTCGAGAGAGTGCCCATACTTAAGAGGCGGAAAGTGAAAATAATGGCGCCACTTTTTGCCATCGCGCGTTCGCGAGCGCCAATCGATGCCTCGGGGTCGTTCGCACAGCAGTTTATACACAGGCAAACAGTCTATCTGGAAGGACGGTTTCTAAATGGCTTTTTTTCTCCCGCGTCAAGATCTGGAGCATTCGAGTTGGGAGTGTCCGCCAACGGAGACTACGGATGGTAACGCGAGCGAGTATAAACCGGGTTCGGTGTTGACAGTACATACACGATGACCTATGTTTGCTTCTGGAGCACGGTGCGCATCGCAGGTACACATCTCTATACAGATATCACGGCGCTTTCCGAGTCCCCGCCGGGGGCCGAGATTTTCCCCGCCACGATTCAACAATACGTCCCCGTCTCAAAATTGATCTCGTCCCCGCCCCCCCGGATCGGCCTTCCTCTCGTCGCGACGACGTTCCTTACACAACTCACGCCCGAATTACTTGGCCATCATCATCTTGACGAACTCGTCGTAGTTAACCTGGCCGTCGCCATCCACGTCCGCTTCGCGGATCATCTCATCCACCTCCTCGTCGGTGAGTTTCTCGCCGAGGTTGGTCATCACGTGACGCAACTCCGCGGCGGAGATGAAGCCGTTGCCGTCCTTGTCGAACACCTTGAACGCTTCCTTCAGTTCCTCCTCGGAGTCCGTGTCCTTCATCTTCCGCGCCATCAAGTTCAGGAACTCGGGGAAGTCGATGGTGCCGTTACCGTCCGCGTCGACTTCGTTGATCATGTCCTGGAGCTCGGCTTCGGTGGGGTTTTGTCCGAGCGACCGCATGACGGTGCCGAGTTCCTTGGTGGTGATGGTGCCGTCGCCATCCTTGTCGAACAGCGCGAACGCCTCCTTGAACTCGGCGATTTGCTCGTCGGTGAGAGTGTCAGCCATGTTGAATGTCGAAAAGGGGGGGTCGACGCGTGACGCGAGGAGTGATTGACGCGGCAAATTGGATTGCCATTTCGTTTTCGATTCCCATTTTAGGCGCGAAGCGGTCTCGACGGTGCAGAGGCCATGTCAGCACCGCGCTACGACGTTGATCGCACCCGCCCGCACTCCGTGAAAGGCACGCCGTTTCAATTACATTTCAATTGAGCGTCGTACATCGTCCCCGCGGGTCAACCCCGAGGGTCAAGCAAAATTCAAAGTCCCATATCGGCACCAACCTGCAACATTCTGAATGTCAAAATCAGTAGAGGGTGCACGGCGACGCGGGGCGACGGCATGTCGTCGCCGCAAGGTCGGTCCGGGGTTGGGGGCGCGTGGGAGGAGGGGCACGCGCGCGCGCTGTTTCCCGAACCCCAGCCCTCGCCGTCTCGCGGGATAGCACGGGCGGCTGCTGAAGCCCGGAAGAGTTTCGAACAACCACCACCAACACAAAGCCCGTCGTCGATGGCTCGCGGGTCCGTTTCGGTCCGCGTAGACGACGCGACGCGTAGCCCCCGTAACACCGCGGTCGCGGCGGCGTCGGCCAGGTTTTCCACGACCCCGCCGCAATCGCCTCCGAGGACGGGCGGTTGGTCGCCGCAAACCCAACCGCGGACACAGCAGACATCGCCGATGACGGATATCCTCAACCTCGTCGCGTCCGATGTGGGCGGGACGTACGCGCCGTCCAGCACCGACGCAAACGCGTCGTCGTCAGCGGCGGCGAACGTCAGCGCGGTCATCAGGGCAGCGGCTGAAGCCGCGGTGCTGGCATCAGCGGGGCGGGATGGACGCCGACCTAAGGGGCGTTTCGCGAGCAGCCAAGCGTCATCAGCGGCGTCTTCGCCACACAGAGGTCGGAATTCAGCGGCTTCCTCGCCGGCGCGGCGCGAAGACGGAAACGGCGCTTCGTTTCCGGGGTACTCGCTGACGCACTCGCCCAAGGGCAAGGGGCACACTGTGATTAGCACGAAACGCACACCACCGCCGCTGTCACCCCCTGGACGTAGCGCAAAAAACAATACTTCCAGTTTCGACGAGGCGTTCGCGGCGTTGACTGAATCGTTGCCGACGCCCGAGGCGAACACAAACCAAAACGACCGCGAAACGCAGTCGCCGGAAGCCTCTTCTGCGACGACGACCGCTTCCGCGAGGGAAGAAACCGCGCGCGCCATGGACGCACTGAGAGCGCTTCGCGTCGCCTCGCAAAGAGAGCGAAGCGCGCACGGCACGGAGGTGGCGGCGCTGCGAGCCGCCGTCGCCGACACCGCGAAGAGCGCGCGGGACGAGGCGACGCGGGACGCGCGCGCGGCCGCGGCGGCGGACGCGCGGAGGGCGTGCGAAGAAGGCCGCGCGGAGGCTGCGGCTGCGGCTGACAAGACGCGGCTTGTGGAGATCGCGAGGGCTGTGGATTTCGCGCTCGCGAACGCTCGTGTCGAGGGTGCCCAACACGCAGAGGCGGCGGTGCGCGCGGCGGTGAGCGCCGCCGTCGCGGCGCGCGAGACGGAGCTGGGCGAGGCGGCGCGTCGCGCCGCGATGGACGTGGGCGGTGCAGCGGACCGCCGGGTGGCGGACGCGGAGTCTGGCGCGCTCGCGACTGTTGCCGCTGCTCGCGCAGACGCGGCCGCGCTCGTCGAAGCAGCTGCTGCTGAAGCATCCGCTAAAGTGCGGGAAGCGGAACACCGAGCGGCTGACGCGATTCGCGAGTCTGAGGAAAAAAGCGAGCGCGCCGCGCAGGCGCTGCGCCGCGACGAAGTGCGCGTGGCGGATGTGGCGGAGACGCTGCACTCCGCCGTCGCGGACGCGGACGCACGGGTTTTTGAAGCGGAGCACCGGTTCAAAGAACAGCAAAGACGCGCGGATGATCTAGAGCAGCAGCTACTACGGTGTGCCACCGAAGCCGTCCGCGCGGTTGACGAAGCGGACGCGAAGCGCGTCGAGGTGACGCGAAAACTCAACGCGTCTCTTTTGCTGAAAACCAATGCACTGGAACAGTACGAGATCAAAGAAGCTGAGCAACGAACACGAGCGAGGGAAGAGCTTGAGCAGTTACGGGAAGAGGCCCGGGTTTCGGAACAAGCCGTGACACACGCGGCTGAGCGACGCGTGAAGCACTTCCGGGCGCAGTGCGCGGCGCGCACGAAACGAGAAACGGAAAAAACAGAGCGCGACTTTGAAAAGGCGCTCGCCGCGGCCGAGGCGGCGTACGAGGAACACGTCGTCATTGAACGCGCAAAGACGCACGCCGCGAAGATGGAGCTGGCGGATCACGTCAAGCGCACGAAAGGACAAGGTAGTGCGCATGAGCGGCGGATAGCCGCTGTGGAGCAAACCGCGAAGCAAGCCGTGTTTGCTGCTAAGAAGAAAGCGGAAGATACGATCGCCGAGGCGGTGAGTGAAAAAAACCGCTGGATCAAACGCGCGCGCGGCGCTGAGGCAAAGGCGGATGCTTCGGACCGCGAAAAGCGGGATTTGGAAAAGAAACTGTGCTTGCAAATCAAGATCCTGAGTGACAACGCGGCTGAAAAGGAAAGTGCGTTTGTGCAACTTCAAAAAGAAACGCACGCGGCTTTAGAGGCGTCCGCCGCCGCGCGCAAAACGAGCGACAAACGAACGCGAAACGCGCTCGAAGCGACGTCGCGGGTGGCGAAAAGCGCGCGGGGGTTTCGGGTGAAACTAACGTGCATGCGCGCGTGGCAACACCTGGCAACACCGAAAGTGGAGGCACCTGTGGGACACGGAAACGAAACGCGAATGAAGAAAACGACACGAAAAAGTGAACACCAAAAGGGGCGCGATTACGATTCGGACCGCGGAAAGCGCGGAAACCACCTCGCTTTGCGTTCGGCCACCGGCGCGTCGACGTCGTCGTCGTCGGAGTCTTCCGACTCCGACTCCGACTCCGACTCGTCCCACGGTTCGACCCGCGGAAAAGAAAAGCCCAGCGGTCGCGGAGGTGGACGACTGCCGTCAGCGCCCGCTGGGCCTGTCACCCCGTCCACGGCGCAGGTCGCGCTGGAGTGGAAAGACCGGCTTCGTGAGGATTTCGGGCCAACCAAAAGGCATGCCACCCTGTGGAAAGACCCGAACCTGAAACCGAACCCGAACCCACAACCAAAGGAGCGCCGCGCGCGGAGACGGTTTCAAAATAACGGCGATCCCTACGTCGCGCATGAGGAGCCCGGAAAAGACAAGCCCGGCTCCGACACGCCGACCTCGACCTCGATGGAAATGGAAATCGCGGCGCGACGCAGGGAGGGAGTCCTCGCGGGTTCCGAACGACGCGTGCTCGAGCTCGAGCGTGCGCTCGATTTGGCGCGAAACGAGACGAGGCGCGACGAGACGAACCGCGCGGCGACGGCGGTGTCAACCCCCACGGCCGAAGTGGTGCCGCGCGCTGCTATCGTGAAAGACGTGGACGTGCCGATGGCGCAGTCTGGCGAGCCCGAGCCGAAGCCGGAGCCGAAGCCTGTGACGACGGCCGCGTATGGGCAAACAGTCACAACAGAGTCAGCGAGGAAACACCCGTGGGCCGTCGCGCGCGACGCGGTTCGCGAAAACGCCCGGAGCGCGGTTTGCGAACAACCGACCGCGGTTCCCGAGCCTTGGCCCGAGCCGAAGCCGGAGCCTGTGCCTGTGCCGGAACCAACACCTGCACCTGCACCTGCGCCTGCACCCGATCCTACACCTGCACCGCAAGTGGATTCAAAGCTACAGGCGCAGCTGCTTCTCGAGGCGCGGGCGCAGGCGCAAACGCGTTCCCTCCTCGAGGCGCAAGTGCAGGCGCTGCTGCGCGCGCAGGCGCAGGCGCTGGCACAGATACAGTCAGGCGCACAGCTGACGCAGTCAAACGCACAGCCGGTATATCAGTCGCCGGCGCAGCCTTGGCCAGCGTTTCAGCCTTCGCCGCTGTTCCCGCCGCGGTCCACGCCTTCGCCTGGTGGCGCGTTTCACCCGCCGGCGCCGTCCGCGTCTTCGCAACAAAGGCCTGTCTCCGCGAGCGGGTATTTCCCGCGCCCTCTCTCCGCGTCGTGTGGGTTTCCCCCCCGACCCCCGGGCGAGCTGGCGTTTGCGCGCGAGCCCGACGATCGCAGCGCGATGTCACGCGTTCAGTCGTCGCAGAGTGAGGACCAATTCGGCCAGTTCCGCGCTGGATACGCTGGGTACGCGGCGAGCGCGCCTTCGTCGCCAAACGAGCCAGCGCGCCACGCGAACGCCTGGGCGTCGCAAAGCGCAAGTCGCGCGGAGTTGTACGGAAACAACCCTGTACTATTGCGAAGTATGGGCGGTAACGCCAGTAACGCGTTCACCCCAATCACGTCGCGGCAATCCGCCGCGTTCGGCGCTGTGTGCGCGACGCTGGAGTCGGCGCGCAAGTTGTTGGGCGGCGCGACGGAACTGTCCGCGCCGAGAAGCGTGGCACCTTCGCGTCACTCCGCGCCGTCTCCGCAGAGTGGGTTCCGGAACCCAGGCGTGACGCATACCATGGGTTACGGCATGGAGGCCAATCGCGGCACACCGAGCGAGCTCGATCGTATCCCTCGCCGCGTCCTGGACCCGCGCGCGGCGGCGAGTTCGCTAGGCGCGAGCGCCTTGAAAAGCGGGGGTCGATTTGGGAAGGAAACCGAAAAAACGGGGGGCGCGATTCCCGGCGGTGTCTCGGGAAGCGCGCCTCGCAGGGCGTTGCGGTGGGCGGACGGCGACGACGCGTACGATGCGAATTTGGAAAGGTAGAATAGGTGAACGGTTGTTACACAAAACCACTAGGATATACTACTTGCTCACTGTCTTTTTTTCCGCGCCGGCGCGTCGACCCCGGGCTCGTCCGCCTCGGTTTGCCGGAAGAAACCGGCGCCGTCCTCGGTCAAAGCGACGCCGCACAGCGTCGCCGTTTTGTCCGCGCCTGTTTGTTCTTTTTCCTTTTTCCCGGTTCCACCGTTCCCTCCGACGGCGAAATACTTATCCCAGAACAGCGCCGTGAACAGCACGAGATACGCGCTGTACATGGCTAGGCCCAGCTTTATGTTGGTGGGGTCGGTGTGGCACGCCGGCCCGAGGCTGCTTTTCAAAAAGCCGCTCCGCGCGGTGACCGCGGCGCCCGCCGCCATTTGCGCAATCTGCAAAAAGGTTACAACCGGCGCCATTTTCTTCGCGATCGCACGCGTTTTTTTCCCAGTCCCCGACACTAGAAAGTAATAAAAATACATCACCGCGTGCACCGCGTAGTTCATCGTGGCGAACCACAGCCCAGTGCCTATTGTGTTGTGAAACGCGTGCCAGCAATACAGCAGCACGGTGGCGTGGTGGAACCAGGCGAGGAAGATTATTCTTTTTTTTTGCAAAACCAGGAAAAGCGTGTCGGCGAGCTCGGGGAACTTCGAAAAGATGAAAAGCGCCATCCACAAACCAACCGGGCCGTCGCTGTACCACGTTTGGGGATCTTGACACAGCGTGATGTCGATTCCTTCGCTCCGCACTTTTCTGGCTAAATGCGGGAAAGTGCGCGTGGCGCCGAACGCGCTGAACAGCGACAGGGCCAAATTCCAAGCCGCGAAAGTTTTTTTCAAAGCAATTGGTTTTCGTTTTTCCAGAAACTTGGGGAGGGAAAACACGCAAATGAGGTACGCGGACACCGCGAACACGGGAATCTCCGCATGCGCACGGCAAAACTCTATCCACGGCAGCCCAACGTACGCCTGTTCGAACTCATTGAACCGGGACCAAGGGGACATGGACGGGACGAAGGGGTCCCCTACCCGCGGTGCCTTCCCAGAGTTTTAAATGATGATGATGACTCGCCTCTGCTGCAGATTCGTTTTCGAACAGCCCGCAATCAATCGCAACCGCGGCGCATCACCTCGTCTCGGACTCCACTTGGATCAACACCGACTCCGGCGATGCGGTGTGTATTGATGCGATGCGTGTACGCGCGGGTAAAACGTGCGGGCGCGCAGCTCTTGCACTCGAAAGTGACGCTTTCCCGAGGACGTCGCACCTCAAAAAAATCGGCACAACGTTAGTCCCCGTTCCGCAGAAACTGAAATATTTTTCGGTTGTCATCAGAAAGCCGGGCGCGATGGCGCGGTTCGGCGGGGATGAACCGCCCTCGGAACCCGGCGTTTCTTCCGCGTCTCCCGGCGTGTTTGACCTTTCGGACTCGGGACTTACTGAGTTTCCCGCCAAAGGTGTCGTGAAAGGTCTGCGAGACGCGGTGGAGCTGGATTTGTCCCACAATGCTTTGACTCGATTACCTGAATCCCGATTGTCAAAACTCGATTTGCTGGAATGTCTGTCCCTGACCGGCAATCGCCTGGCGAGTCTTCCCGACGACCTGGCGCGATGCGACAACCTGCGCACGATCTACGCCGGGGCGAACGCAATCGTCGACCTCGCTCCCGCGCTTGAAGCCCCGGTGTTGCTTCACCTCGGGCTCGCGCACAACCGCGTCGTCGCGTTGCCCGCGCCCGAACTTTGCGCTGTGGCGGTGACGCTTCTGTCCCTGGACCTGACTGGCAACTCGCTGACTGATTTACCACAAACGTTACAGTCACTCGCCGCGATGCCTCGCCTTCGCGTGCTGAGCCTGTCCGGAAACCCACTGGCGATGCAACGAGGGTACCGCCGCGCGATTCTTCGCGCGCTTCCCAACCTCCGGACACTGGATGACACGGATGTTTCGCGGGAAGAAACCGAAAGAGCGACCGAAACCGAAACCGAAAAAACGACCGACCACGCCACCGAAACGTTACTCGAGGTGCGCGTAGAGGACCTTTCCCTGGAATCCGACCAGGTTCCGGTGGCGGAACCACCTGTAAAGGGCGATTGTGACGAAACGCGGGAAGAAGAAGGTGGGGACGAAAACGGGGACGGGGACGAAAAAAAGGACGGGGATGAAAACGCCGATGCCGTCGCCGTCGCCCCCGATGACGCCGAGTTTTGGGTCCAAGTTCGTCTTCCCGAGCGGACGCTGAACACACCGCGGGTACGGCGCACACCTCTTCTAGTTAAAAAAATAGAAACGCAAGAAAAAGTGGACCCTCCAACCGCTGAAGGCGACGCGGACGCGACGGCCGCGACGGAACCGGGGCCGTACTTCAGTGAAGTCGTGGCGGTTCCGCTACGCTTTGAAACGCGAAACGCGTTCGTCGACGGGCTGGTGTTCGAGCTGTGGCGACGGGAGCGGTTTGTTGCCGAAGTGGGCGAGACGGACGGCGAGACTGACGAGAAGGAGGTTGACGAGACGAACGAGACGAACTTGGAGAACCAGACTTATGGAAATAATTTGAAAAGCGAGGCGGGTACGGACGAAAAAGAAACCGAAACCTCCGAAAACGAAAAACCGACGGTGACGACTGCGAACTGGCAAGAAGCGATTGCGGCGAAAGACGCGGCGGACGCTGGGGATGACAAGGTTGGGGATACACACGTTGGGGATGTTGGGGATGAAGCGATCCCTGAAGTGGGAGGAGAAGTTGTCCCAACAGAAGTGCAGTACAGGGAGTACATCGTGGGGACGGCGACGGTTTGCGCGCGCTCGTTTCTGGACGGCGACGACGACGCGTCCACGTTTACGATTTCCGAAAAAGTAACCTTCTATCCGCCGCCGGCGTTGTTTTCCACCCGAAACGATTTGACACCGAAACTCGTTTGCCTGCTGGAGGACGCGCCTTGGTCGGAACCGGTGGGAAGCGCGATTGTTACGTGCGCGCTGCACGTTTCGGAAGTCGTTGCTGTGGAGCAGACGGGGGAGGGCGAAGCGGGAAAGGGCGGCGCGGAGGAGGGCGAAGCGGGGGAATAGAATAGCGAGAAACGCGAAGAGAAGAACAAGGCTTGGAACATGTCATCAAATGTGCCATCAAAATGTAACAATAAATACAAATAAATCACCTTCACGAAGTTTGCGTATGTACAGACAAGCAAAGTCTTGTTACGACGCGCGTGATTTATGTCACGGGTTTCGAGGAACCGGCACGCGATTCGTTGAACCGCCCGCGCGCTTGGTTTCGAAAAACGGAGCTCGCGGGTCCGCCAAAAGCGTTTTTGTTTTGTTTTGTTTTGTTTTGTTTTGTTTTGTTTTATTTCCTCTCCGCGATGCGAACCTCCACGGTTGAGCTGTTGAGCTCATCCCCGTATCCGCTACGAGGTGTTGTTTCTTCGTCCAGCAGTTGGTCTGCCTTCTTGCCGCGCTTGGTTTCCCCGCGCTCGGCGTCGTCGTTCGCGCTTGCGTTTGACTTCCGGGAAGTCAAACGATAGAAGCTCTGGCACGATTAACAAGAAAGTGTCAGTCTCTCGTAATGTGTATGAGTAAACAGTCAGAGGGAATATTCCCTTCTGGTAAGACTATGGGCAATCAGGGAGGCGGAATGTGGTGATTGGGAAAGACGTACCTTTCGCGCGACGTCAGCGGCGTACGCGGTTGAGGCGCTGGCGTCCAACTCGCCCGCGAAGAAGGAGGAGATGATCATTCCTAAAATTGCGGCCATCGTCGCAGCGACCGCGGCGAAGCACACGCGGAACTTCTCTTCCTCGTCGAACGCCACGACTTGCGCGTCGTCGGACGCGGAGTCCACGTTCAACACGTTGCCCAGGACCATCACCCACCCGAGCACAACCGCCGCGGCGGTGGCTTGCTGAGCAGAGTGCAGTTTGTTTTTGTGCGGCCTGAGCCACATAATCGCGACCATCAGGCCCAGCAACGCGGCTTGCGCCAAGGTGCTTTGGCACGCCAGCGCGAAGCCTCCGCCGGCGCCGACGTCGAAGCGGTTTATGGCGTCCGTTGGGTCGCCGCCTCGCAGGTTAGCCTCGGTGGCGAAAACAGGCACGGCGGCGAGGAAGCACTTGATTACTAAACCCGCGAGTTCCCAAATCATGAACCCCGGTTTGTACGCCTGGTACAGGAACCCGTACTTCTGCTTGAAGGTTTCGTCCTTAAGCTTGCCTTCTTTGGAGCCCTTGCGAAGCACAAGCGCAATTACCAGTGGGACGCCGACCGGGTACGCCAATAACGCCAGAACCCCCGCCGCGACGTACGCGTCGTACGTGTTCGCGCCGGCGCCGTCCACCAGGATCCCGAAGTCCCGTCGTAGGAAGCTCCCGGTATCGAGCCTCCGCGCGTTGTACAGCTGGAACACGGTTTTCGCGGTTCCGGAGTACGCCAGGGTTAGAAGCCACGCCGCGTTGCGCAAACACCGCCGTTTCAGGGGTTCGTACGCGTCGTGTTCCGTGCTCTGGCGGTCGGGGAAGTCTCTGTAGTGCCGCACGCGCGCGCGCTCCGCGAGGTAGTAAATAAGCGCGCAGGTACAGAGCACCATGGGCGGCGCGAGAACACCCACGGTGAAGCTCCGGTAGAAGTTCACGGAGTCGTCTTGTTGTGGAAATTTAGGTGTCAGTCTTTCGGGCCATGTGTATGCGTAATCAGTCACCCGTAATCGGGCCTCCACGGTCGGGCGGATTTGGAGTTGGGAAAGGGAAGGCCCTTACCGGAACACCCAGGCGCGAGCGCGCTGAGGTTGAAGTTCGCCAGGTCCAGGGCGTCCAATATCTTATCCACGCCCCGGGGGAACGCGACGTCGTACTCCTTGAGCAAGCCCAAGCACTGCACGATGAACACCAGGGAGGAAAACAGGGCGACGGATTGATCGCCGGAGGTGTTGTTTTTTGCAGCGCCAGCGCCGGCGCCGGTCTTGTTCCCGTCTTCATCCACAGTCTTCTCAGCCGGTTCAGCCGCCGCCGTAGTCGTCTTCTTCGGGGGTTCCCTGAATATGTAGTACAGGAACAGCGCGACGCCGAGAATAGCCAGAATTGGAAGCGCGTACGTCTGGCCGTCCGCGCACGGCACGCAGGCTTTGCCCCACTGCCTGTATCCGAGCTCGCACACCGCGCACACCGGCCCCGCGTACCCCAGCGCGCACGCGCCGTCGCCCGCGTTTGTTCCGGCCACGCACGCTTCTTTGGAAGGACAGGCGAACAGAATCTCCGCCTCAGGTGACGAACGCCACCACCCCTCCCTGGACTGCAACTGGTCGCCGCCGCGGCAGTTGCCGCCCGGGGGACACGCCACGCATTGCATGCCGTCAAAGTTGAAGCTTCGGTCTTTGCACGCGACGCAGTTTTTCGCGATCGGTTCGTTGGTGATTGCGTCGTTGGCCGAAACAACGGGCTCGTGGCCCCGGGTGCATTTGGCGATGGAGAGCGAAAACGTCATCGGCGCGACGGACATGGCGAGCGCCGCTGGGGTTGCGGTGGCGGCGGGACTCGATGCTGTTGAATCAGTGGAATCAGTCCCCGCGGCGACGGCGTCGCACGCGATTCTCGCCGCGTACGTGCTTCCCAGGCGTCCTCGCGGCACCACCCCGGTGAACACCACGATTCCGCTCACCGAAGTCGCAACCAACGTCCCGGCGAGCTCCAACGTGTCGCTCGCGTTTACGTTTTGCGTCGCCGTCGCCGCCACGGCCACGGGTTCCAGCGAACACGCCACTTCGTTTTCAGTCGCGGCGACGCGGCCGTAGTAATCAACCAGCGTCGCGGCGAACGCGGGGGCGCTCGCGGCGCTGGCGACCGTTGCGGGAACGGGGGTGCCTCCCGTGAAACTCACGGACAGCGCTTCCGTGGCGATGCTTGTTGACGTTTCGGCTTCGTTGCCGTTCGCTTGCAGTTTCCGTTGGTTCGCCGCGGTAGACACGGTCACGGCGGCATCGCCCAAGTCGCAGGTGTCGCAGGTAAACGCGGCGTCCGGAGACTTGGCGCGCGTCCAGTACGCGCTGGCGCCCGCGCTTGCAAGTGCGTTCCTCACAATCAGTGATCGGAACACGCCGTTTGACAACGGCGCGCCCAAAAACATCCCCCCGCCCCGGCGTCCGGCGACGTTCGCGTCCATGAACACGCTGGAGACGAAAAACGCGTTCCCCGTGAAATCGGCCGCCGCGACGTTCGCGCTGGCGGGCGCCGTGGAGACGTTGGCGCGTTCGAAGAAGAAAGAAGCTCGTGACGCAACTAGCCCCGCAGTGGCGGGCTCGATGACAAGCGAAAGCGCACCTCCATCAAGAGCCTTGTTGCCCGTGAATTTCAGGTCGGGGCCGATGAGCGCGAAAGCCAAGCCTTCGTGCGCGACGCCGCCGCCCGACCCGGCGCGCGCGACGTTGTTTCCAAACTCTGCGGGTTGGAAAGAAAAGTGTCAGTGTTGAGTCTTGAGTATGGGTGTACTGTATGGGCAAACAGGGCACTTGTGATGTATGTAGTACTTCCTTTTAATGACTAGTGTAGTCACGTAGGGGCAGTAAACAGTGTTTGGATTTGGGAAATACAAACGTACCTGTCGCTGGGCCGAACACGAACAGCGACGAGGCTGTTTTCGTGCGAACACCGCCTCCTGAATCCGAGGCTTCGTTGCTGGTCACGACACACCCGGCACGCACGGCGACGGTTCCAGAAGCTGCGAACACGCCTCCGCCCTCACCGCCCACCACCCCGGTATCGGGATTGGTGACGTTCGAGTACAAAGCGGCGCTCGAGGCGGAGAACACGCGCGGCGAGCTCGCGCACGCCGCCGACGCCGCGGAGCGAACGCACCCTTTGGCTTTGTTGGATGTGATGTCCACGTTCGTGACGTCAACGGCTGCAGCCCGGGCCACCACTCTAGGGTCACCAGCCGCGTTCAGCTCGTCGCTCGGGGCGACGAAAAAAGCACCGCCGTCGGGCGCGCTGTTGTTGTGGAACTTGGCGTACCGGGCGTTGAGCGTGGTTGGGGTGATGTCGGTTGACGTGCCGGTTGAGTCGATGTTGGGCTCCAGGGCCACGGCGCCTCCTCCGAAAACCCCGGAACGGCACCGCTCGGTTTCCACGTTGACTTGGTTGCCCGCGAAAACAACGGAACGCGAGGGACTCGACTCGGCTCCGGCTCCGTCGATTGTCACGACGCACCCGCGCGACGCGAGCACGCCGCCGCCTCTGGTGTACGCGACGTTGTTCGCCACGGAGACGTTTTCCAGAATTGTCAGCGATGAGCCGGCGCCGGTGCAAACCGCGCCGCCGCCGCCCCCGCGCGCCGCGGTGTTCTCCGAAACCTCGAACGAATCACGGAACACAGCGGACGCGCCGGCGTTGATCGCGACGCCACCGCCGCCGTCGATGTCGGCTGCGGTGTTTTCCCGGACCGACGTGCCTGCGCCTTGGAAGATCCCGGACGCGCCGGTGTTCAAGTACACGCCCCCGCCGGACACGGACGCGGTGTTTTTTTCAATCACGGACCCCAGTTCGACTTTCAAGACGCCGTTGACGTACACGTGCGCGCCGCCGCCGAGCTCGCCTTCGTTTTCGGAAACGGTCGTGTTGCGCAGGGTCAGAGTGGACTGCGTATAGGCAAGCACGCCCCCGCCCCACTCGGAGGCTTTGTTTTTTTGAATCTTGGAATCCAGCAGCACCGCGTTTGACCCCGCGAACGCGCCGACCCCGGCGCCGTACGTTGCCGTGTTGCCTTCCACGAGCGCGCTTTGGATTGTCGGCGAACACCCGGTGCCGATGAACAGGCCGCCGGCGAAGAACGAAACCGAGTTTTTGATCACCATGCCGTTCGCGGAGAAAGATGCGCCGCCGTCCACGTTCACACCAGCGCCCTTGCCGTTCTCCACGGGAAGCGTACAGGAATCCGCGGTGAATTTGGAAACAGTGGTCACGGTGCTGGCGCCGTAGACGTACAAACCGCCGCCGCGCACTTCGTTGCCCGTGCCGTCGGCGCCGCCGGCGCACGCGACGGTCGCGGTGTTAGTCAGCGTCGCCGCAGCGCCCGCGACCACGGCGATGCCGCCTCCCGCGCCCCCCGCTTTGGAGTGGGAAACGAGCACGTTGGTGACAACGGCGACAGCGCCGGTGCCGGTGATGAATAAACCGCCACCCGTCGCGCGCGTGGCGTTTTTGATTTCCAAGTTGGAGAGCGTCACCGGGTTGGGCGCCTTGACGGTGAACCCGCCGAGGTTCGTGGACGACGCGCAGTTGAAGGAAGCGAAAGGCGCCGGGGTGGTGATTCCGTCATCAGCAGGGACCGAGCTCGGAGGCGGTGCGACACCGTAAACGGCAACAGCAGAAACAACCCCGAGCTCCACCCCGCAGTTACCACTCCCGGCGTGCGCGCCGGGAAGAACCACGATTTCCATCGGCGAGGACGCCGTGAACGTCGCGCCGGACGCCGTGGCGCGCGCCATCGCGGCGGTGACAGTACCGCACGGTGCCCACCACGTGCCGCACGCGTTATCCGCGGCGGCTGCTGAAGCATCAGGGGTGACGAACTTCCGAATGCTTTCAGTTCCGCTGCCGTAGTTCAGCATCACGCCGAAGGGCCCGAGGGACCCAGGGCTGACCGCGGCGTGGGCGCCCACGGCGTGCAGTGACACGAACGCGGTAACGGGGTCGGTGGGGGTTTGCGCCACGGCCAGGGTGTATTGACTCGCGCCTGCGGTAACCGCGACCGTGGTCTGCGCGATGCTCGCGCCGCACGCCGCCTCGGAAGGAGGGGAGCCGGGAGAGCAGTGCGTCACCACGAACGCGGCGGCGGCGGGTGCGTTTGCAGATGACCTAGGGTCAGGCGCCGCCGACCACGTGAGCTTAAACGCGGGGGTGAATGGGTTGGCGTTGTCGTGCACGACGTAGGCCCACTTGGGCAACGCCGGCGCGGCCGGGGCGGCCACGGCCGTTGCGCCGCCGCCGCCGCCGCCGCCGCACAGCGCGTGCGCCGCGGCGGTTATTTTTGTTAGCCCGCACGCCGCCGCCAGGGCGGTGACCTGCGCGGAGTACGTCGCGGACTGAGAGGGAGGAGAGAGGAGGAGAGAAGAAGAGAGAAGAAAAGGAAGGGAGGAAAAGGTGTCGGAAAAGAAAAGTGTCAGTGTTGTATGGGAAAACAGTGTTGGGATTTGGGAAATGCAATCACGTACCTGCGACACCGCGGTTGTCACGCCGTCGCAGAAACACCCGGCGTCGTTCCAGCTGGTAAGCGCGGCGCAGCAACCCGCGTTCGCGCCGGTTTGACACGCGCCGAGCGTGCCGAGCGCGGCGGTGGTGGACGCGCAGTCGATGGCGGCTTGCGCGTGCGCACCGGGGACCGCGGAAAGCAGCGCGAGGATCGTGAGCGTGATACTTGTCAAGGCATATCCCAATCCCGTGGGACTGGCGTCGCGTCGGGCGGCAACGCGCGCGCGCATTTCGGCGCGCGTCTCGACGAAATCGTCGCAGGAAGGGTGGTACGTGTGTCCCGGACGCATCAAAGCGCGTCACTCGGGAAGTCGCGACGCGGACGTGCGCGTGCGCGGTGAGGAACTGAGGGTGTCGTAGTTCCAATCCGTGCTTGTCGTTGTTGCGCGAAACGCTCGGGTTTGAACACGGCGTTTCGTATTCGAACCGGCCGGTTCGGGTAAGCATTACCGCGGATCTCACCTCGGGCACGGGTCTTGACTCCAAACCCGGAACGCGAGGAGGGGGGAGGCGGAGCGGCGACGCGGGGATCGCAATCAGCCGATTCGGGGCGACCTTTTAACTTCGGTGGCTTCCGAGAAAACGGCTCCACAACTTCTTTTCTTTTCGGGACGAAATTTTGGATCGATTGGATTGCGAGCCGCGGCGTCCGAACGAATGCCAGATTTTGCCGCGCGGGGGGCGCGGCTTCCTCAGCCCAGGCCTTCTGGAGAGGGTCTCGCGGGTGGAGGGAACGACGATGAGTCGAAACGCGAAGAACGCGCCTGGCGCGTGGGGACGACGCGCGTTCGAGGATGAGGTACGTGCCAACACCCGGGGCGTGACCAGTTCGAGTTTGCATTTTCAGCCCCCTGTCCGAAACACCCACCGTGTGCGCATTCGCGTGGAGCCTGTTCTGCGCGAGTGATGTCCCCGAGTGTCCCCATTCAGAGGTCATACTTCTGCCCCATTAACCACCCCCCTCCCACCCCAATCAACCCTAACACAGAGAATCCCTCTTGTGACCGATTCCGACGCACAAACCCTGCTCGGCGAGCGCGACGGCACGGTGGTTCCAGGCAAGGCGCAACGCGAGAGGCTTCGTTTGTGCAATCGAATCGGCGTGGCGTGTCTTGTGCTCGGCACGCTCGGCGCGTTAGGGTTCGCCGTGTTCGGGCGGGGGTACGGCACGAGCCTATCGGGACACGACTCGCACGACCCCGCACTCGCGAAACAGAAAAGCACGCCTTTCCCGTTACTGGCGCACGAGATTTGGCTCGGCGACGAGATGCCGGCGGTTAAGCGCGCGCTTTTCGAGCGCAACCGGGTAAGTATTTCCCGCCCACCACATTCCGCCGACTGATTGCCAATACGAGACTGACATTTATTTTTACAATCTCAGGACGTGCTTTCTCCGGCGGGCTGGGAGTTGCGTCTTTGGGGCGTGGGGGACGTTACGGTTGGTAACTTCCCACACACGTACAACGCGCTGCGCCGGGGTTTGGCGCATCACGACAAGACCGGGGAGAACACGTTCTCCATGGTCGGCGACTTGATGAAGTTTGAGATTCTTTTCACGCACGGCGGTTTGTACCTGGACACGAACGTCGAGTTGCTGAAGGTGAGTATTTCCCAACTCCAAATCCAGGTGAGTGTTTGCCTGCACAAGACTGACACTTTTCCTTTTACAATCAGGACCCGTCGCCGCTTTTCTGGGATACGTTCAAATCGCAAAAACAAGCCTTCTTCGTTTCGGACCCGGGGGATAACAGGTTCGTGTCCGCAGGGATGATCGGCGCGATCGCGCCTGGTTCGAAACTCTTGCGCGAAGGTAAGGGCCTTTCCCACTCACCACATTCCGCCTCCCTGATTGCCCATACAAGACTGACATTTCTTTTTTTACACTCAGTCGTGACGAACAAAAAGTACGTCGCGAACGTCGATTTCGGGAAACACTGCGTGGCAAACGCGGTGACCGGTCCGGTGATGTTAACCGCGCATTTGGAGAACAACCACGGCTTGTTAGACACCGTGCAAATCTTCGAACGCGAGGTGGCGTACCCGCTGGCATGCGGGGAGAACTACCTGGATCCGTGCGTTGTGAAGATTACGGAGGGGGGTGTTGGTGAGGACGTTGATAAAGAAGTAACGGACACCGAAGAACGGGAAACGGTTGCGGCGCGCGCGGCGGCGGTTGCACGAAGTATGTCCGGTATTCGGACATCCGCACTGGGGTCGGATAGTGAGAAAATGAAGGAGGGTGTTGATGTTGCAAAAATGAAGTCGAATGCGCCGCCACCGCCAAACGCCGTGGGTGTGCTCCAGCGAGCCGCGCGCACCGTATCGGACGTCGCGGCGTCGGCGCGGCGGTGGCGCGCGGCGGACGCGACGCGCGCCGCGAAAACCGCGCGACTACCTAGTGACAGTCACCCAGAACCTGTTTCGCGGATCGTCACCGAACAAGACGGCAGTGTTTGGAACACCACGGTGCCGTGCGTTGCGGTGGCGAGTCATTACCCCGGCTCCTTCGCCATAGACCACTTCAGCGCGGGGGGCGCTTCGTGGCAGCAAAACTGCGACCGCGTGGAAAAGGCGCGGGCGATGACGGACTGGGTGGAGACGGAAACGTCGCCCGGGACCCGGGGGAAACTAGTGCACGACTGGGCGATGAGCGCGGTTCGGTACCTTGGTGGGCCAACGCACGGCCAAAGTCTAGTGAAAAGAATCCGCATGCACGCCACGCAAGGCGTGCCGGGACGGGCGCGGTTAGTGGTGGTGGCTTCGTCGCTTCGCGCGGGCGGCGCTCTTTTGAACGAGATGCTTGAAACCACCGCGGACCACCCCGTGAGTTCAAAGATCTGGTACCGCGAAAACGAAGCGAGGGCGGATGCCTTTTTCGTCACGTACGTCACCCTAGGCGACTTGTGGTCGCACGGCGCGTTTGTTGACGTCACCCCGGGGAGCTGGCAAGACCGGCTGCGTTTGTATTTGCGCAACTGCGGGGTTTCGGGAAAAAGCATCGACGAAGCGCACGTCGACCCCGTGGCGTTCATGAACGAAACCCTTGCGAAGCTGTGGGAAAACGGAATCGACACCGTGCACGTGATGCTGACGCAGTCGGGGCTTGGGCTCAAGGCAAAGCACGAAGAGGCGAGTGGCGAGTCGAGTGGTGAGGCGAGTGGGGAAAAGGACACAGAAAACGCGGGACAAACCTCCTCAAAACCCGGAAGCGAAAGCGAAAACGTTTTGCAAGCGCTGCTTGCCGCGTTTCCCGATGCGCCCACGGTTTGCCTGCGCCGGCGAAACGTCCTCGACGCGTACGTTTCATTGTACCGAGCCGAGCACGGGGACAAGCCGTGGCAGATCGTCGCGGAACCGCCGCCGGCGCCCGAGGTGGGGGCGGCGCAAAACTTAATCGGGAACGCGGGGGCTTGGGGATTTGGAATCGACGGGAAAAACGACGGAAACGCGTCGCTCTTCGCCCCCGGTCACGCGTTCACGGACGGTAAGGACGGCAAAGCCTCGTTCGAAGCCTTCGGGGCGTTCGGGGGGGAAACACACATCAACACAAATCACAAAGTTTTCTTCGACGCGCGCGTGTTCGCTTGGCTGGGCGAGTTTGAAAACGACTGGCTCGTTTCGGTCGCGGCGATTACGAAAAACTTTCCGTCTGGAAACGGCGCGAAACCGAGTGGGTGTTACAAGTTGGTGTACGAAGACGACCTGGTTGACGATAAAAAACAACTCGAAACGCTACGCGTGTTAAACACGAAGTACGGCCTGAACCTGAACCTAGAGGCGCTGCCGTTGCAAAAGCTACGCAGGGTCAACGCTGCGCCCGCGAAGCTTTCGGATTTTGAAAACCCAGACGCGCTGGACACGCGCGCGTTGGCGTTTTTGGCGGAGAACGGGTAGAGGTGTTAGTTAGGAATAGTAGAGAAATAGCAGAGTTTGAAAGCGGTTCATCACATTTTTCCTTCGAGCGCTGATTGCAGACACCAGGCGCGCTTTCAACTGACTCGGGGTTTTGATACTGGCAACACGCACCGCCCGACCGGTCCGGCCTAATTCTCCTCCTCGCCGTCGCGGTTCACCGCCTGCATGGCCACACCCGCCGCCCTCAACTTCTCCGCCACGTACTCTGTTTTCATCGTCCGACCTTTCAGTTTGGCGAACTCGAAGTACGGCACGGGGAGGACCACGCGGTGGCGCCTCGCGAGAAACATGTCGCGCAACTCCGTGCTCATCGTGTTCCTCGTCGAGGCGCGAGACGCGTCACCTACGCCGCCTGGTGCAGCCCCCTCGTCGCCGTCACATATCTTGATGAAATGAGACGGCCCGTCAAACTCCAGCGCGACGTCGTCGTCGGGCAAATACACGTCTACCGATAAGTAGCCGTCGTCCGTGAGGCGCTCCACCTCGTTACGAATGCCGAGGTCGCCGAGGATTGACGCGATCTCTTTGACCGACCTGGAAACCGTCACGTCATCCCGAGCCGAATACATCCATGCCTCGCGCGCCTGGTGCATGATCCACGGCGGGAAAGTCACCTCACCCCGCGCAACTCCGCCGACCAGCTCGGTGTGTATCAGGTGCGCGTGAAACAGCATCGAAATGTCGACACGATTGAACGAACGCTCTTCGAACCCACAGGCTGCCTGCCACAGAGAGGGATAGTACGCGGGGAGCGGAACAGCTCGCGTGGCGGCCAGCGAAAGGACACTCCAAAGCGTGGTCGACACGGCCTGGGGATTCATGTCCGGACCCACCCGCTCCACCGCAGCCACCAGCGCCGCCCGTGCATCAGCCCCCGGCTCCCACCCGAGTGTCGCAAAACCCCACGCAGCGTTCGCCGTTTCCTGGGGCTTCATGTCCGGACCCACACGCACCACCGCAGCCTCCAGCGCCGCCCGTGCATCAGCCCCCGGCATCAGCCCGAGTGTCGCAAAACCCCACGTAACGTTCGACACGGCCTGGGGAGTCATGTCCGGAGCCACCCGCTCCATCGCAGCCTCCAGAACCGCCTGCGCCTCAGCCCCCGGCATCAGCCCGAGCGTCGCGAACGCCCACGCAACGTTCGCCGCGTCTTGGGAATTCATGTCCGGAGCCACCCGCTCCACCGCAGCCTCCAGCGCCGCCCGCGTCTCAGCCCCCGGCTCCCACCCGAGCGTCGCAAAACCCCACGCAGCGTTCGCCGCGTCTTGGGAATTCATGTCCGGAGCCACCCGCACCACCGCAGTCTCCAACGCCGCCCACGTCTCAGCCCTCGGCTCCCACAAGAGTGTCGCGAACGCCCAGATTGCGTTTGCCACCTCCTGAGGCTTCATGTCCGGACCCACCCGCACCACCTGCCCTTCCAGCGCCGCCAGCGTGTCCTGGACATCCGCGTCGTCGGCGGCGAGCTTCCCCGCCGCGCTCATCTTCCCCAAGGCGTGCGTGATGTTCGCCACGGCTTGCGCCTGGAGCCGGCCGTCGGCGCACATGTCGCGCGCTAACACCGTCAACCCGCGAAACCTGTCGTCCGCCGCGACGTTGCGTGGAAACGACCTGAAGCTGCAGAGCTTGCCGAGCTTGCTGAACGCGGTGGCCACGTTCACGTCATTGAGGCTACCGAGCTCTTCCGCCACCAGGCAAAGCAGCCCCTCCGGGATTTCATCCTGAGTGATGAGGCGGTCCAGCGCAACGGCAGCAGCTCGCCCCCCGCCACCCCCCTGCGTCGGCTTCATTGCGCGAGCGGCGCGGGCTGCCGCGAGTTTGTCGTCGTACGACGCAGAGCCATCGCGGGCATCGCCGGAGCCCAGGGCGCGGGTCGCGGCGGCGGCGCGGCGCGCGTCAACGCCGCCGCCGCCGCCGCCGAGCCGGGCGACCCCGCGGACGGAGCAGGCCAGCCCACCCGCCGACGCGCCGCGCCCCCCGACCGCGGCGCCCCCCGCGCATCCGCCCCGCGCGGCAACCCTAGCGGACCGCGCGGAGAGCCTCGCGGTGCCACCGGGGGATGGGCGCGGCCTCGGCTCCGCGGCCCGCCCTCGCAGCGCCCCGCCGGGGCCGCGGAGCGCGCAGCCGCGAACAACATCTCCCGACGCGAGCGAGGGGGGCGCGCCGTGCAACCTGCGCACCCGCCGGTGGCTGGGGGTGGCACGAGGCACGAGCACTGGTCACCCGACCGAAAATCTTTTTAATTGTAACGCTTTTCTCGGAAGCCTCGACGCACAACGACGCGCACACGACACCCTTCACATGTCATCCGACGCCACGCTTACCGCCATGACTGCCCCTAGCGACGATACCACGACCGCCACTACTCCCGCGAGCTCTACCGACGCGGGCGAGGCCTTCCCCCGCCTTCCCAACCACCTCGTCGTCGCGCACATTCTGAGATCTGAGTATTTCGACGATCCCGCCGATCTCGCACGGCTCGGCGTGGTGAGCCGTGCGATGCGCGACGTGGTGACGGCGACGGGGCTGCGGGTTAAGGAGCTTGAAACATATAAAGCTGCGAAGCTCGGATGCTTAAGCGCTGTTCAGCGCAAGCAACGGGGAGGGCTCCTGGGGCATCATATATTTTTTTGTCGGGCAGCGGCGGAGGGTGGACATCTCGAGGTGCTGCAGTTGTTGCGCACGGACGGCTGTCCATGGAGCAAGCACACATGCGAGTACGCGGCGAAGGGCGGACACCTCGAGGTGCTGCAGTGGGCGCGCGCGAACGGCTGCCCGTGGAATAGGTGTACGTGCTCGGCGGCGGCGGAGGGCGGGCACCTCGAGTTGCTGCAGTGGGCGCGCGCGAACGGCTGCCCGTGGAACGAGGATTCGTGCGAGTATGCGGCAGAGGGCGGGCACCTCAAGGTGCTGCAGTGGTTGCGCGCGAACGGCTGCCCGTGGAACGCAGGCACGTGCTGGATGGCAGCGGGGGACGGGCACCTCGAGATGCTGCAGTGGGCGCGCGCGAACGGCTGCCCGTGGAACGAGAGCACGTGCATGGGAGCGGCTCTGGGCGGGCACCTCGAGGTGCTGCAGTGGGCGTGCGCGAACGGTTGCCCGTGGAACGAGAGCACGTGCTACTATGCGGCAAGGGGCGGGCACCTAGAGGTGCTGCAGTGGGCGCGCGCGAACGGCTGCACGTGGAACGCAACCACGTGCTGGATGGCAGCGGAGGGCGGGCAACTCGAGGTGCTGCAGTGGGCGCGCGCGAACGGCTACCCGTGGGACCAGCGTACGCTCAGAAATGCGAGAATTGGAGGCCATCTCGAGTTGTTAAACTGGGCGATAGCGAACGGTGGGGACGAACTGTTCTAGGTAGACAACAAATCAGGGCGTGAACCACGTTTGCGGCGAATCGACCCTGATGCTCGAGTCGAAGGCAAACTCGTCTCCCGCCCTATGGCGCGGCGAGTCCGGTCGCGTTTTTTTTCGGATCGAGTCAGAGTCACGTCCCGGACTCGCCACGCTTTCGGCTTCGTCAAGCGCGTCCCTAAGCACCGCTGATGCTTCGGCGCCCGCGTGTTCGGCGGCGCGGCGCCGTTGTTGTTCCACCCTCGTCGCGCTTTCCCGCGCGTCTTCGATTTCCCCCGCCAAGCGCGACGTCTCGAGGCCGATATCGGCGAGCGCCAAGTGCGCGGCTTCGCCGGCGACGCGCTCCGCCGCGAGTTCCCGGCGAGCCCTGGCTTCCGCGATCGTCGCGGCCTTCATCTGTGTCTCCGCAATGCGCACGGTGTCAGAAAGCGCGTCTCGCTCTTTTGACGCCCGGTACGACGCCGCCTCCGCTTCCAAGCGAGCTCTTGTCGCCTCCTGGGCGACGCTGCGCTGCCTATGCGCTTCCCGCTCCGCCGTCGCCGTCGCCGCCGCGACCACCGCGGTTCGCTCCGCGTGCGCCTCAACCACCACCCTCTCCAGCCGGAGTTTCTCCCGTTCCATGGATTGAAACGAGTCTTGTGTTTGCGCGAGCTCCATTTCAAGGCGGGACACGACGTGCGATGCACCGGCGTGAGCCTTGAGCTCGTCCCGGACGCCGGCGAGTTCGCCAACCAGTCGCCGGTTATCGCTCTCCAATTCGTCGCGACGGCGGTTCGCGCAAGTCAGCGCGTCGTGCGCTTTCCTCGCCCTCGACTCCGCGTCCGCGCGCGCGACATCCGCTGCGGCGACAGCCAGCGCGGCCTCGCGGTCAGCGAACTCACGGGCAAGCGCTGCGTCCGCGTCGCGCGTAGCGCCGGCCGCCGCTAACGCCGACTTGACCGTTTCAAGCTCGCGCTTTGTCGCCGCCTCGGCGTCGCGCGCGGCGTCGCGTTCGTGTGCGCTTCGGTTGGTCTTCTCGTCCACCCTCCGCAATGCGTTTTCCGCTTTCTCTGCTCTTCTGGTTGCGTTGTCTGCCCTGTCCTCCGCATCAGCCACGTCACTGTCCGCGCGTCGCGAAAGCTCGTCAAAGTCCCGCCGCACGCTTTCCAGCCTTTCCAATTTTTCTCGCAGCCGGTCGTTCTCCGCTCGCTCGTTTTTTTGTGAACCCAGCGCCTCGTCAAGCGCCGTGCGTAACCGGTTCTCCGCGGATTTAGAGTTGGCAACTGAAACATCAGCATCCCTGGAAGTGGCGTCTTCGTGCCGTTTGATGCGGAGCGTGAGTTCCAACACATCGGTGGTCAGATTTGAAATCAGCGCAGCCGCGTCGCTTTTCGCGCTCGCCGCCTCGGCGGCGCGAAGCCGAATCTCATCCCGTAACTCGATTTCTTTCAATCGAAGTTGTTCGATTTCATTTCGTTTCTCGTCGCTGCCCGAGTGCAGGTGCTTGTCCAAACTCGCGCACGCCGCGGCTAGGCGGTTCACTTCTTTCGAGGCTAAGTCAACCTCCACCCGCAACTCGGCGTTGCGCTCCATCGCCTCCACCGCCCTTTGGTCTGCCGCGTGCGCCGCTTGCTCCGCGCGAACGGCTCGCTTCTTGTTTTCCGCACTCTCATCAGCAGCCTGGCGCACCGAATCAAGCTGCTTCTCAAGAACAATCGCCCTGCGCTCCGCCGCAACAGCGGCGGCGCTCGCGCCTGTCGCGCGCAGCGACGCCGCGCCGGCCGTTTCCCGCGGCGCCCCGCGTACCGCCATCGCTAACCGCGCCGACGCGGCGTCCCGCGTGTCGTGGCTGACGATTTCTATCTCGTCGTCCGTACTGAGGGCTTTGAAAACGCACACGCACGCTTGCAGGGCTAGTTTACTGGACGTGGCGATGTAAAGCGAGAGCGCACCGTTACGAGCGGCCGTCGCGTCGCCCCGCACGGCGCATTGCACGAGCCGCACCCCCGCCCTAAAACACCGTTTCCGAACCTGCGTCGCGCACACTTCGCTTATCGGCCCGGTCACGATCGCCACCGACCCCGCGAGTAACGCCCGGTCCACGTAACTTGATGCGCTCGCTTTTTCGCCCGCTAACAGCCGTTCCAGCGACGAGCACATCTCCGCGTCCCCCGACACCGCGAACACCACGAGCAAAGGGTTGGTTTCGCGCGCGCCAAACGCGCCGGTGTTCGAGTGTTCGTCCCGATACGCGTCAGCAAACGGGTCGTCGTACGTTTCCTCAACCGCGGCTTCACTGGACGTCCGTCCAGTGAACGGATTCGTGCTGCCACGGGTGCTACAGCTCGTGCGGCTCGCGTTTGATGTCCGGGTTGAACTGTTCGGCGCGTCAAGCGCCGACTGGAGCGAGCGCCGCGACGCGCGCCCGGAGACGCGACGCGGCGATCCTCCCTCGTCATCCCCGCCAGCCTTGGAAGGCCGTCTCGGGAGAAACGCCGCGATCTCCGCGGCGTGTCTCGGCGTCCTCGCCTTCGTGCCTCTAAGGCGCTCGCCTCGCTCCAGCGCGTTTTGGTCGTCCCTGGTGAACCACGCCACCGGGAACCCAGCGGTGACCAACCTTCTCGCGATCGCGCGGTTGACGGGGGCGTCGTCGAACACCACCGCGATCGGAGGCAGCGCTTTCGGGAACCGGCCGGTCAGGGGGAAGGAACCGATGGCGGGTGAGTCGGCGTCGCCGGCGTCGTCGGTGTCCGCCCAGGACACGACGGTGTCCTGGGAGACAAAGAGAAGAGATACGCGTCAAGGGGCAGGGCAGGGTCAGGGTCGTGGGACGATGGGTCGTTGTCTTGTCGAATCGGTGGCCGAAGTTAGTGTCGGAGCAAAAAAGCGACGCGCGCTGTGCGTGCGCGTGGGTTCCGGACGTTTGGAAAACTGACGTGAACGACTAAACACGCACCCGTCCAGGTGACCCGGGAGAGAACGCGCGCGACATGACAGCCGGAAACTGCGGAGCCCGCTGAAGCGGCGGGCGCTGCCAAGGCGCTGCCGATTCTGAAACATTTTTTGGAAAAGTGTCTGTGCTTGCGACAATGGCGAAAATCTCGTCTCACTGCGTCTGCACCTTTTCTTGCGCGCAAAAACCCGTACGGCGCGTACAACTGCCGCTTTTGCATGACGAACCAAGAAATGAGGCATTACGCGAGAGTTCACGGTACTACGCGTTTAGTTACACCGCGTTCCCTACGCTACGACACGATACGCGCGCCGCGGCGCCGACTCGTGGCGCGCCTCCGCGACGAATTCAAATCTCAAATCTGCTCTCAAACTTCTCTCATCACGTCCTCTCACTACTAAGAGTCCCTTTCCGGGACGAACAGAGTCCCTCCCCCTCTCCGGACACACCCGTGTGAAATAAACCCAGTGTGCTTAGAAGGTTCCTTGCAGCTCCTGGAACGACGCGGTGGCGAGCGCTACGTACCCGACGGCGTGTCCGATGGATCCCCAGGCGAAGAGGTCCACGATGGTGAAGCCGGCGGGGTCGTTCGTGGCGAACACCGAGGCGGCTTCCTCCGACCTCGCGTCACCCGCGGCGAAGTGGGACTCGCCGTTCTGCACGCCAGGGCCCTGCATCGCGGTCTTCTCCCTGATCACGGGCAGGAACACGAACCTGCCGAGCGCCAGGGCCAGGCCGTTGCACCCGGAGATCACGAGCTGCACGTCCGAGAACGCCTTGGTGGTGGAGCGGCACGAGGCCACGGCGCCGGGCGCGGACTTCACGGCGAGGGACTTGTGCACCTTGCTGTTGGTTTTATACGCAATCGGGTGAGGGTGGGAAGGGCGCGGTTGGTCAGTGGCTGTGAGTGCGCTCGCAACGAGGAACGGACGGTCCCGAGGGAACGTTAGGGATGCGACCCCACCCAAACCTGTGCCGCGCTCGCGACGGGGGGATAACGCGTCCACCCTCCGCGGTCGCCATGCGGTACGTCCGCCGATCGCGGTACCGGTGGTGTTACCAACCGCGTCACGAACACGCAACGCCGACCAACAGATTGAAACCATCGGAATCCAAGTAGGCCTTCCCGAAACGTCCGCGCCAGTGGGTCACAAGGAACGCCCCTTGCCGAGCGGTGCGGTTGTTGGGCTTTCGAATCAAAATCCCGCGACGCGAGTCCGCCGGAAACGAAGTCGTACCTGCGGAAAGTCTGCTGGGTGCGCATGGGCAGGACGGGGGCGCCGAGGCAAGCCATCTTAGGTGTTGTTTTGGTAAAGCTGGGTGTCGGACCGAAGTCGAGTGTGCGGTTATGGAGGCGCGGAGGGAGGGGAGGTGGGGTAAAGATGGCTTCGGGGACGAAAAAAATAGGCTCGTGCGGTGATTGGCTGACGTGATCCTGCGTTTCAGCTCAAGTTTGACACCATTTTCTTCTTCTGATGTCAACATCAACACCCTAACACCCGACGTCCTAGAATCGGTCGGTGGCGCCACTGCCCACCGCACCGTGTGCGACTAAGCGCCCGTCGCTTGGTCTTCGCGCGCTTTGTCGGCGCGATGGCCAGGAAATCGATGGGAACCACGGCTGACGAAAAGGCTGCGTTGTTACTCAGGGGCGGAACCTCTCGCTTGAGCTCTGGGGACGTTGAGGAGCGCGGGGTGAGTTCCGGTGGTGCGTCTGCGTCTGGGTCTCGCCGACCGCGATACGCACCCCACGACCCCGGGTGTTCGTGGGTGTTCGTGACGACGTATTTGCTCATGGGCGTGTTGCTCGTCGTCGGGTCGAGCTACACCACGTACCTGTGGTTTTCAGGCACCGCGTTTGTGCGCCACCCGAGTTTGCTGATGTTCGCCAACCGGCCCCCGCCTCCGCCTCCGAACCAAAGTCCGCCTCCGCCGCACGCGCCCCACCCCCCGGTACCGCCCCCCCCCACCCCAGCCCCCAGCCCCCCACCCTCCCCGAAAGTGGACTGCGAGAGCTCGCACGGTGACCGACGGAACGGGTTGTATCAGCAGTACAACGAGGAGTGCGCGCAGAGCGAGGGGGTGCCTGGTGGATGCACGAACGATCTTGGGTGTCAGTTTTGTTCCATAGAGGGCAGCGGCACGGACAACGGCGACTTCGACCGGTGCACGGGGTGGGTGTGCGAGAAGTATTCAATCACGGGGTGTTACGGAGTGAAGCTGAATGCGAAGAGTGAAATAGAGAAAGCGGAAGTTGGCGACTGCAAAGCGGACGTGGGGAACCGAAACGCGGGACGGCACACGTTTGTGGACTGGGCGTGTAGCGACGACGAGGGCATTCCTTCGGCGTGCCAAACCCCCGGGAAAGGGCCGTGTCGGTTCTGCGTGTTGAAAAACGGCCAGCCCATGACTGGCTGGCCGGTGTGTCCGCACGCGGTGTGCAAGAAGTGGGACTTACCTGCGAAGCAGTGCCTGAAACACTGAGGAACTATGCTTAGAAACTAGAGTAGATTGCTTTTACTGGAGAATTTAATAGCTAAAAAAATAAGGTGTGATCACATCGATCGTCACGCGCGCGCTTCTATTCCGCTCTTACCCGTCGCGTCCTGGGTTCCCACGGCCCGCACCTCTTCGGTTCCAGAAGCACGCCGCACGTTTCCCGTCTCGCTAACCCCAGCCGGTTCCGGTTGCGTCTCGGCGCGTGTCGTCGTCGTGGCCGCGGCGGGTTCTGCTTTCAAGTTAAGGTTTTCCTCTTTCGCCTTTTCCTCGTTCGCCGTCTCCTTCGGTTTCGCCTCGCCAAACGTCCGTTCCTCCAGCCACTTGAGCTCTTCGTCGAAGAATTCGCTTGACATTTCGTGCGCCCCGAACGCGACGTTGAGTACTTCCGCGATGGGCGACACGTTTGGTGTCAGGGAGTCGCCCAGTTTTTTCGCGCGCCTTTTCAAAACCGCGAGCGAGCGCCAGTCGCTTATTCGCGGGTCGTTTTTCAAAAAACCCTCCGAATCAAGAAACCCGCCCGCGCGCAGTTCGTTGACCATCTCTGTGCTCTCCGCAACTAGAATCACAGGTGTTGTGGCACCTGCAGTGTCAGCTCCCCCACCCAAATCCCCCTCCGTATCCGCCGCCCGGACAATCCGCCTGTGAAAAAAACTATCGTCCACGACAAGCGGCGCTAACTCCGTGACCTTCGTGTCTATCCCGGCGCTACGCAAAAACGCCACAGACTCGTCCACCAGCGCGCCAACCAACGCATCTTTCGACATGTGCGAGAACACAAACGGGGGGTAGGGGGCCTTTGAATCAGTATCCTTTGCCACGTGAGCACCCTTTGCCGCGTCCGTATCACCCGACTCGCCCATCGCCGCTCCGAGCGCCGCTGGGTTCGCGAAGTACCTCCCACCATCCCGCGGGTCCCTTGGGAAACCAACCCCTGTGACTTGCGCTAGGACGCCATCAATTTTCGCGAAAAACGGAAGCGCGGCGACGAACACGCCGCCGCTCGAGACCCCGAACGCGAACGTCGGAGGGGTTTGTTGGTTGCGTTGCGATAAATCGGGATTCAGTTTTGTTACCCGCGCGAGCGCCTTCGCGACTCGCGGTGCGTCACTTTCGCTGCTCCAGCAATTGCCTACCGATGAAACGGCTGCGACGACGTACCCGCGCTTCAGCGCCTTCTGCACGAGCTTTGTTTCTTCGGGCAAACCGAGACAGGTTAAACACCGTTTCGACTTGGGGAAGAAATCGCGCGCGTGGTGGTGGCACCCGTGCGCGAAAAACACGATGCCCCGGGGCGCGACCCCGTCCGCGCGTCGCGGGCGCTGCCACACCAGTTCTATCGGGGGGTCCCCCAATCCATGGTCGTCCACGAATTTGTCGTAAGTCACCGCGCCGAGCAACGACCGCGCGTCCGCGTGGAGGGGCACAGATGCAACCGAAGGCGACTGCTTGTGCAACGCGCGTCGCGCGCCGGACAACGACGCGGTGGCGGAGAACGCGGGCGCCCCGGGGTTGATGGGCGGCAGCCGCGTCACCACGGCGAACATCGCGGCCATCGCGGAGACCGCCGCGAGGAGCGCCAAACACGACGTGTTCGCGCCCCCGCGGTGCGTCGGGCGGCCCACGCCTTTCCGGCCGAGCCGCCTGGGAACAACAGGCGGGGTCCGCTCGGCGCCCATGATGGGCGTCTTTTCGCTCGCCGCCACTGCGGAACCGCCGGACACCGGCGACATCGCAACGCGCGTGCCTCCGAAACTGGGGGAAACACACACGCGCACGGAGGCTCCGTAATGCGCGCCGCGCTCCGTAATGGGGGGCGGGCGCGCGCGACGATCGACGCGGAGAGTTGCACAAATGCACACTCAAAGGGGTGTTTAAAAAGATTGCAGACAATTTCGGATAAGTAGTGGTGAAGAAGTGGTTCTGTGCATGGAATAGTGTGTTTGATAACACTCTGGTGCTATCTTTTGTATCATTCTATTGTGAGTTTGGATGAACGAGGTATTACTAGTGTTGGAAACATGCCAGATACCAACAGCCTCCCTTCGTTCGTACTTCCTGTGAATGCATGGGAGTTCGAACTACAACCTTTTGGTATTGGTGAGTTTCGTGTTAGTGAAAAGTGAAAAAGAGTACGTTGTAGTCGCAAATCGTTGCAAAAGCATTTCAGTTCATTTACTGTATGAATGTTGCTCTCTCCCTTGCTTTTGTAGCTTGTGTTTCTCTTGTATGTTCGTTGAACTAGAAGTCTCTGTGCCTGCGAGCATGAGATGGTGTGTCGCCGTGATGGACGATTTTCTTGTCGGTAAATATTGGCGTTGGGCGTTAGTTTTTCGTTTGCGGGTTCGTTTGCGGGACTTTCTCGGTAAAGAGTGTCGCTTGCTTTATCAACCCCGCTCGAGCCCAACAGCGGGTTTCTTGTTGCTGGTGATGTTGGGCACTCTAGCAGTTTATTGTTGCTAGTGCTGTTGGGCACTTTCGCAGTTTATTGTTTCCCTGGTGCTTTCGCACTTCAGCGGGTTTCTTTTGTTGCTGTTGGGTTATTGTTCCCTGTGCAGTTGGGTTATTTCTTCCCTGTTGCTGTTGGGTTATTGTTCCCTGTTGCTGTTGGGTTATTGTTCCCTGGTGCTTTCGCACTTCAGCGGAATTTTCACGATGCGTTTCGCCGGATGTTTCTCCGAGGAGGTGATTATTGTGTTTCCGAGGTTCGGATTTCGACTGTTGACGCTGATACCGTGTCGTGAACGGCTCGTTCAAGATACTGTCCTGATGTCAGTGTAGACGATGCAGTGACTGCGCCTGAAAAGGCGGCCACGTCGAAGTACACAGGACATATTAGAAGCTTGAGTACTGCGTCGTCGGTGTCTCGGTTTCGAAGAAACGAAAAACGTTCACACGCTTTTTCTCGAGGCTAAGTTTGTGTCACTGGTGCTGGTAGCACTTCAGCGAGTCGTTGCGAGCGTGATGATACACTCGACGTTGATGTTGGCGGGTGGTATTGCACCCTGAGATGCTCAGAGTGAAGAGTTGTGAGCCATAACCTTTCGGATAAGTAGTGGTGAAGAAGTAAGTGGTTCTGTGCATGGAATAGTGTGTTTGATAACACTCTGGTGCTATCTTTTGTATCATTCTATTGTGAGTTTGGATGAACGAGGTATTACTAGTGTTGGAAACATGCCAGATGCCAACAGACAATTTCAATGGGTTTTTGACATGACGACGACAATCTTATGTAAGTTCGGGGAGCGCAGTACCCCGCGCAAACGCGAGACTAGGACGGTAACGCCGTGTTTTCGATATCAAGTTGGATTTCACTAAAAACTCGTTCATCGCGAGTACACCAGGTAAAACACGTACGCCACCCCAAACGCAACCAGGGCGTTCGCGGCGACCACCAGGTACACCGATTTCGTGTTGTTGTTTTCATGTGTCTGTTCCCGGCTGAATTTCCACTCCTGCGCCCAGCTCGTCTGCGCCACGTCATCCAGCAGCATGGGCGCCGCGACGTCGCCGCGGTAGCGCGCGGCGTTGTTTAGGTACTCGTTTTCTAGCCGCAGAAACGTCCACTGCGCTCGGCGCAGGAGCTCCGCCGCGGCGACGATCGTGCCGACCGTCTCCGTGCTGAGCTTGTTCAGCAACGCGGGGCTGGCGTCCCCAAAAAACCAACTCATTTTCGCCAAACGACTCACCCCCACGCCCCGTGGCGTCACCGTCACCGCCCATGCCAGCCGCCCCACGAAGTTTGAAAAAACCGCCCACGCGTAAAACGTCCTGGTGTGGAACACGCGGTCCCGGGTCGTCGCCCATTTTAAACGTGGGATTTTCATTTCCCCCCAAAAACTTTCACTAACTGAAACCTCCAGCAAACCCCAATCCATCACGATGTCCCACAAGTACGCGTACAACGTCCCGAGGCACAGGAAAAACAGCCACGCGTGTCTTCCTCGTCGCGACACGTCGCTTTCATTTTCGTTCTCCGGGGTGGACACCGTGGTGTACTGCCCGGCGCTCGCCAGGCAAATCGCAACCAACGATACGACGTACTTCCCCGCATTCACCACGTGCTCCACGCGTTCCCGCGACCCGCGCTTGGCGTCGTAAAAACGACGCACGCACTGCTGTAACCGGAACCAGTAAGGCAAACACGTGATGATCGGGGAGATTGGGAACTTCGAATTATGGCCGTTTCCGTCGTCGAACCCACCGTTTTTCTCGTACGCCCCCGTCACGAACAACCGCGTGGTGTATTCGAAATCCACCAAGCACCGCACCAAGGAACACGCCACATCTGCTACTAAATTATCACGGAAACGCACGTGCCCTCCGAACGGCGCGCAGATCGAGTTCCCGATGGACCGCACAAGCGACGCCCTCGCGTACGGATTTACGATTTTTGAAAAGAAGTGGAGCGTTTTCTTTTTGATACCGCTGTTTGCGTCGGCGCCGTTCCGGCCGTTTCCGCCCGTAATACCCGCGGCGGCGAATATTGACGACGGAGGCACCACCAGCGACATTATCACAAAGACGCCGAGGCCTAGTGGGTAGTACGCGGGCGCCGTGTTTGGAAAAAAAACATCCACTCCGAACTTTATTTTCGCCACGAACAGCGCGAAACACACGGACCACGCCGCCGTTAACACCGACGCGAGCGCTGTGATTGTTAACGAAAAGTGTCAGTCTTGTAAGGCCGCGTGTATTACGTAACTACGGGCAGAAAATCGGCAAACAGTGTGTCAGGATTTGGGAAATACAGAAATACAACACGTACCTGCGTTCCAGTGCCACCCCGCTTCTTCGGTTGCCGAGATTTCCATGATGTACCGGTAGTTGATGTAGTTTGTGGTGCACTTGTGCGTCACCGTGGCCCAGCACCAGAGCCAAATAATGGGAATCGCGGTGAGCCGAAACGCGGGTATGTAGTTGGTGAAGGTTACAACCTGTGTGTTTGTTGACTTCCCTTTTCCCCAAAGCAGCGCCACGGCGACGAGCGCGCAAAAAATGATCCCGCCGCTGAAGCTCGACACCCGGTCCACCACGGCGGGCGCCGGCCGCTCCATTAACCTAAGACGTCGCCGCGCGACTCTTATGACCCGTTCCCGTCGTGTGTAGGTTTCGTCGGGGGATAAATCGGCGGCGCGACTTTCTTTACCCCCACACGAGTCGCCATCCAAATCAAGCACCGCCGCGTAACTCGCTTCCAACGTCGCGCTCATCTTCTCCAGCTCGGCGCCCGCGCAGAACCGCAGGGTTTTGAACTTGGCGCAGATCGCGAGTTCCACGCGCGCGGCGTGTTCCTTGAACGAGCGTTCTTTCTGTTGGCGCACGCGTGTTGGGGACTGCAGTATGTCGTGCGATGACGAGGGGGGGACGCCCGGCGGGGGAACGCCGCCTGGTCGCGCCGGTCGTACCGGCGAGCTGAAAGAAGTTTGCTCAGCCGAAACTCCGGAGTCGACCCTTAACTCTCCCTCCCGCAACCCGTGACACGCGTCACTCACCACGTCCATCAGCTCCCGTAAGTCATCCAGCAACCGGACCTCGCCTTCCGAGGTTAGGTACCCATCAAGGTGCACCTGACACGTTTTTTTCAAATACTTCTTGACGATCTTGCGGAAGCCGGAGTAGTTCAAACTCGAGCCGTGCCGTCGGGTAAGCACGTCCCTGTACACGTGCTTGAACGCGCGGTCGATTTGCTGTTTCTGCGGCTCCGAGCGTTTGCGATTTACGTTTTGGGACGGCCCCCCGATTGAATGCGCGGGCCACGACCCGGAGAGGGAGGTGGCGAGCCAAGCGTGTGCTGCATCGGCGGTGTCATCGCCGGACTCGCCGTCCGTGCCGTCGTCGTTCATCTGCAGCGCGTCCAACACGTCGTTTCGTCGTGCCTCGCGTAGTAAACTCCGGACCTTGCTCGCGGTGGTGGCGGTGCACGCGTCGTACTCCCGCCCCACGCGCGCGATTTCAAACGCGAGTAGGTCGTAAAACGCACTGGCTCGAGTTTGTGAGGTATCCTCGGTTTCGCTCACGAGCAGACCTTCTTCAAGAAGTGACACCGAAGGCATCGGCGGATCTGGGGAGGACGCGTCGAAAAAGGTGCCCACACCCGCGTCGCCTCCCCAACGCGCCGTGAGCTGCGTTTTGATTGCAACCTTCAAGTCGTCGTAGCGCACACACGCATCCTCGTTACCGGGAACCAACACCTCCTTCAGGTGGCGGCCGAAACGCATGGCCGCGGGAGCCCACCGCCACCGGGGCGGGGAGCGAGTGCGTGAGGAGAAATATTCTATCTTGAGGTGGCTTTTCAAGGAAACCCACTCTGATTTTTGAAAGGATTTTTTTTGAAAAACAGCCAAGTCGCCTCTGTTTTCGGATGTCATTTACGTGATCTACAAGTACAACAAGGGGCTATACAAAGTCTGTCTTGGATCGCTAGCTCGCCTGGCTCAGCCTCCTCTTCTTTCTGTTTCGGCGGGTCTCTTCACAGCGGTTGTTCCGGACGTGTGGTGTCGTCCTACCTCGCCGCTTTCCCGCTTTCCGCGCGACCGAGATTTACATTTTCTTCCCCACCGGTTTCTTTTCGATACCCGCCGCCTTGGCGTAGTGCTCGGTCACGCGGTCGACGTCGCACCCGAACTCGGCGTAGCACGCCTCCAGGCGCGCGCCGTCCAGGCCGTCACACTCCTTTATCGCGGACTTGATTTCCTCGTAGTCGCAGAAACCTTTGTACCCGCCGCCTGTGTGAGGAAAGAAGAGAAGACACGGTCAGCGGCGACGTCGTCCCACAAATCAATTTCGTCTGCAAATCAAATACGTAGGTGTTGGGAAATCAAGGGACGCGTCCCTTGTCCCCCCCTTACCTCCCGTGGTGAACTTCTCCTTGAGTTCGGCGTGGATGTCGCTGCTTGCTTTCTTGCCGCACGCGATGACGACGGTCCGCGGCGCGGTCTTGGGGATCTTCGGGAAGCGCTCGGCGCGGCGGGTTTCGGCGTGGTGGAACCCGGTCGCCATTGGCCGGACCGCGAACGCAGAGATGGTGAACGCAGACATCTTTTCGGGGAGATGCGAGAGGTGCGCGTGAAGCGGTGCGAACGCGCGCGGTCGGGCGACGACGAGCGGTTCGGGAAGTTGAGTGTCCGCGACGGGCGCGAAGGACACGAATGCAGCGTGCGGGTCGTGAAGACGCGCGCGGAGGAGTGGAGGGGGCCGCGCCTCGGAGCGCGGAAAAGAGATATTTTCTGCAAATTTCGCGCGGATTCTGAGTTGGCAAATCGAGCTCATTTTACTCGTCGTGCAACTCAAGGATTCGCTTTTGCCAAAAAAGAAATCAATTTTCCCCGCTCCGACGGACCATCGGTCGGTTGACCCTATTTCGCTCTTGTTGACCTTCGTGACGAGCTGAGAAGTGTGTTGTGCCCAAATCGTCTACCTCGTTTTCCGCCGCTTCGCGCTCGTCTTCGCGTCCTCCTTTTCCCGACTTTTTCTCTTTTTTTCCCGTTCTTTTTTCTGTTCCCGCCGCACCGGCGATGCCACGACCGCTGGCGAGTCCACACGGCTCGGCGGTAACGGTTCTAAACCCAGTGTCGCGCGAGGGTCCAGGACTCGCGTTTTCCCGTCGCCCGCAAAACCGAAAACGCAGTTTTCCAAAACCGCCGCTTCGCTTCGCTCCAGGTCGTGGCCACAATCAAACCCCAAACAGCTCGCCACGAACTGAACCTCGACACCACCGCGGTTCCCGCAGTAAGCACGAATCATCGCGCGCAACCCGTCACGACGAACCCCCGGGGTGAGCAGATCCATCAGGGCGACGAACCCGGTTTGGTGTTGTTTTAAAAAGCGATTTCGTTGGCGAAAAAAACCCACGAAATCGCCACCCGCTTTCGCGCGAACCGCGCGCAACGCGTCGGCCACGTAACTTTGCTGAATCGTTTCGCCTGGACCTGGCGGCGCTAGGTACCCCACGGACGCGAGATGCCGCAGCTCTCTCTGCAACTCGCCGGTGCTGTTTTGAGAAGACGCGTATAGCAAACGGTACGCCGCGAACTCGGCGACGACGTCGTCGGAGGTTTTTTTGTTTTCCTCGTCTGATGCCGTTTTTGTTTTTGATTTTCTGCTCCCCCCGTCTTTCGTCTTCGCGTGCAGCTCCCGAAGCACGGTTTGGCACTGGTTGTACTCCGCCCAGTCCCCACACTCAAGCGCGACCCTCGCGTGCGTTTCATAAACCTCGCTCGCCAACACCCCGCCCCGTTTCTGCTGCACCGTCAGGTCCTGCCGAATAGCTTTCAGCTGGTCGTTGACGTAGGCGTAGTCGCGATTTTTCTGCCACTTCTGTTTGACCAGCTCGAGCGCTTCTTTCAAAACCCGCGGCGGCCGGACAACCGACGCGGACGGCGCGGATGTCAGGCGGAGGTAGCTTTTTTCCAACTCCAACGACGTGCCCACTGCCTTGCGGTTGCCGCTTTTCAGCTCCTGCATCGTCGGGCCAGAGGGCGAGCCGGTCCAAAGCACGCGCTCTGTTTCGAAACGCGCTTGGCGCTCTTGAACTTTCAAACGCTCTTCCGCGGATGTCAGTCCCGACGAATACGCGTCATGTGGAGAGGCTGTTTTGTGTATTCTCGGGCTCCCAGGCGGGCTCCACACATCAGGATCACCACTCAAACGCTGCTGCAACAACGCCGCCGCGGTCCGCGACGGTTCCCACGGGCGGCGCGCGACCGGCGCGGAGATTGCATTCGTGTGCGTTGATGTTTTCGTTATTTTTTGAGATTGCCTCACGCCCTCATCTGCGTCCGTTCCCGTATCCAGGCTTTCACTGGTCATGCCATCCGCATCGGACAGTTCCTCCACACACACTGCTTTGATCTTCCCAGCCAGCTTTTCACGTGTCTTTTCCGTAATCGTGTCACCCAGCTTCGCTCCGAGTCGCAACAACCGGCGGCGGGCGCTTTTGTTGGATTTCAACTTTTTCCACGAAGCGCTTCCCACCACGAGGAGCACCGCGGTTTTAGCATCCACAGCGTCGTCGCCCCGGTCCTTATGCTTACGTTTTCCCGACGGCGTAGACATCGCCCAACACCGGGGAAAAGCGGCGCGCCACGCCACGCACCGCGCGCGTGGTCGCACTGAAGCGAGGAGCAGGGTTCCTCCGCCAATGCAGTTTCGCAGTCGTTGTAAAAACGATGAAGGACAAAAAACCAGATGACGAGGATGCACACTTCGCTCGGCACCCCGAGGGGGTGAGACAACGAGGCCGATGTCGCGGGTCATGAATGACGCTGCGTCGCGCGTGGTCACTGCATCGACGCGCACGAGTCCGAGTCGCGTCTGCTCGCGGTGCGAGGCATCGCAGCGCGCACGTCGCCGCGGCCAAACCGAGCGCTCGACGCGTTTTCGGCATCGTGGTTGTTTCGGGGCGTCTGCCCGGGGTCACGCGCTCGTGTCTCCCCTGCGCCACCGCGGGCACCGCGGCGCCGGTTCCTCTTCCCTGCGTGTATTCCGCGGCACGGATGACTCGTACCCAAGCACGGTCCGCCTTCCCCTGCCTTTCCCAGATGCGATAGGCGTGGGTCTGCAATGCGCGGTTTCAGGCGCGCGAACCGCGCTCGCGTCGCCTTCGCAGGCTTGGAAACCATTCACGGGCGCCGTGTTGGGCGGCGCGCTCGCGCTTGACGTGGGCGGTTTCTTTCTCATCGCGCGCGTGTTGTCACCTGCGGACGACGCGAACGGCATCGCGAAGCTTGTCAGCGAGCTTGCGATGCTCACCACGGACGGCGCGTGTTTGCTCCTGGCGCCGTTAGTGTCCTTCGCGGTGGTGCAGCAGGCGCTTCCGTTGCTTGGGGAGAAAATCTTCTTCGACGGCGCGCGCGCGGCGGTTGATCCGAGTTTCGGTGGTGGTGTTACCGGCGGGAACGTTGGTGATACAAGCGACGAGGACGACGTAGACAGCGTAGACGACGCCAAAAACGTGCAACTCACAGCCACAGAAACAATCAAGGAAAAGCTTCGCGCGGTGTCCGCGTTGGAATCGGCAAACGGTTTGGGGTTGCGAGGAATTGGCGCCGCGGCGTCGCGGACGCAAGCGTTAGCCACGCTCACCGCGGCGACGATTCCGATTGGCGCGGTGGTGACCTTCGTCCCCGTTGCGGGCCCATTAATCGCAGCGTTTATGGCCACCCTAGTCGCGTCATACGCCCTGGCGTGGGAACTGCTGGATCCGTACTTCGATAAAAAAAACCTGGTACGTCTTTCCCACCCAACACATTCCACTGACTGATTGCCCATACCCCGACTGACATTTCTTTTATCACAATCAGGATTTCAAGGCGCAAGATACAATCATGTGGGCCAACCGGTTCGCGCTGTGCGCGTTCGCCGCGCCCTTCACCGTGGCGCTGGCCGTGCCTCTAATAGGACCGGCCGCGACCGCGGTGGCGCAAGGCGCCACAGGGACCCTAGTGTGGAGAGTCTTGGAACCGGACCGTCCGGGAAGCGACGGTGAGGGGAAGTGAGCGCGCGGAGTGTAATACCTTAGGTGAAGCGCAAAAACAACTCGGAAAAGCGTTTCTTACGTGACGAGGCCGCGGCCGCCCTTTTTTCCGATCGCCAATCGTTCCTCGAGCCACTCAAGAGCGCCCTTAACCTGGCGAGACCCTTGAGGCACACAAGGGCGCCCCTAACCTGGCGAGACCCTTGTGGTATGGTGGATCCCCACCACGCGACGTGGCGGTCGGAGGCGCAGCGGAGTTTGAGCGGCGCGTTGGATGTAGGGCTTGCCTTTTCTTCGTGCTTTTTGGTCGCGCTGACGGTGGTGCATCACCGAAGCTCTGTTCGGCGCAGGCGCCGAGACGTTACGCATGCCACTCACACAAACCGCAGCGACGACAGCGCGTACGACGATACCGGGCATGACGGCTGCGTCGCGGATTTCGTCGAACGAGTCGCGCTGGTGTCGTCCGAGTCGTCCATGGAGCTCACCGATCTAGGAAGAGGCGACGACACATCTAATAAGTCGGTATTTTTTTCGTCACACTTCCCTGCCTCCAAGGCGCTGCACCTACTGGACGTCACCCTTTTCGCTGCGATGTCATGGGGGCTGATGTTTGCGGGGCACGATTTCCTGTGTGGCGTCGTGATGCGGTGCCAGTGCACGTTTCCGTGGGCGGGCGGGTGGGCGCGGTGTAACGCGCACAACGCGTTTGGCGGACCGCGGTGTCCGTGGTGCACCGCGCCGTACTGGACGAGCGTGCTGACTCAGAAGAGCTGCGCCGTGGCGATGCTCGCAGCGTACGCGGTGGGGGTTCGTGGTGGGGTCGGTGCCGTGCGAAACGAACACGATGCTTCTGATGCGTTTTCGTGTTGTTCGAAATTCGAAGACGAAGCGGGCGGGGAGGGGAAAATGAGAGGTACTCGAGCTACAGGTACTCCTTCTGCTCCCTCGGCGCCAATTACGGGTACTCCCTCCCGTCCAAGTACGCCAATCGTGTGCTTCGTCACCGCGGCCTTGGTATCGGCGCGAACGGCTGTGTGGACGCCACTTCAAAACAAGAATGGTTTGAAAGCGAAATCTGACACCGAGACGGACGCGGATGCTTTGCGGCGCGACGCAGGGGGGGCAAAAAACGCGGACGTCGGTGTTCTTTTGAAACAGGTCGTAACGCCGATCGCGGCTTGGTTCGCCGCCGAGATGTCCTGGCAGCTCTTCTTCTGGCTTTGGCTGGGTGTGAAACAAAACCCATTCTATCCGTGCTTCGTCGTGTGCTGGGACGACCAATTGAACGCGGTCGGGACGAACCCGCCGTCGCCGCTGTCCGCCAGTGACGCGCCGCCGATGACGCGCCTGGGCCGGGACCTGGGTTTGGGTAGGTAGGGAGACTTTGAAGATTTGGTCACAGGTTCGAAGCCGGCCGTGGTGAATACATGGATACGCAACATCGGGCGCATCTCCACTCGGAAGTGTCTTCACATCTCCGCTCGTGCTTCACTCGTTTGGTACGCCGTGTACTTCGCCGCGCTTCCCCGACACCGCCCGGGCGGGTATTTTGCCGCGTTTTTCTCAAGCTTCCGTTTCGCCGCGCTCGGCAGATCCACCCCGCATTTGTCCGCGAGTCGCACCAAGTAAAGCAGCACGTCCGCCATTTCCTCGCCCAGGTGTGTTTTGTCGTGTGGGGTCCAATCAGGCAACCCCACCGCGCACCCCGCGTCGCCGCGCCACTGGAACAACTCAGACAGCTCGCCGACCTCGCCGACCATCGCGAGCAAAACGTTGCGCGGAGAGTGGAACTGGTCCCAATCCCGGGCTTTGGCGAACCCCGACTGGTCCAGGCGCAAGGACTCGAGTGTCACGGAAGGGTCGAACGTGAACGACGGGAGCGGGGGATCGCAGGGTGCCGGTTTAGCAGACCCGTTAGTTTCCGGTCTCGGCCGCTTGCGTTTCTCGGGCGTCATTGAGGAGTGGTGTGCCCGCCCGCTCCCATAAAGTGAAAAAAGCGACAACGAAAAGACCGAAGCGAGTTTTGTTGGATGTCCAACAAGGACTCCTATTCGTCACACCCTCCAACCCCCACCCAGTGTAACAGTGCGCGGGCGTGCGTGTCTGAGTCGTCGGATCGCTTTTAAAGCGACGTCGGGTGACAGGTTTGCGTCGCAGGTGGCGTGATCGCTTGTGGCAGTGGCGGCAAAGGGACCGGGATCGCGTCGGCGCGCGTGCTAAACCCATTGCTTATCGCGTTTTCGCGGTGCGTCATCCGTCGTAGCGTCGTCCTCGCCGAGGCGCGATGACGGGCACGATGCTCGCGCGTCAGCTCTCCTGGACGCTCGCGACGTGTCGAAGCGTGCCGTCGACGTCGCGACGGCAAAACGCGGCGACGTCAACGCCCCACCGCGCGTCTTCGTCTTCCTCGGATGACGTCGGCGGGGGCGGCGGGGCGAAGAAGAAGCCCCGCAAGACGGTCCGGCGCGTCGCCGGCGCTGATGTCACCGCCGGTGCCGCGGACGCACCCCCCGCGCCCGTGCGGCGTCGCGCGAGCTCGGAAGCCACCGCGTCCGTCTCTTCCGAGGCCTCGACCGCCGGGGCGGGCGTCGCGTCACACGCGGTGCCCAAGCCCACCGCCGCTACAAAAAAAACAAAAACGCGCACGGTGCGGCGATTGAAAAACAACGTCGCCGTGGCGGAGGCGGTGCAGGAGCGCGCGCGTCTTGATGAGAACCCCGCTCCGGTGGAGGTCTCGGCGCGGCGCATCGCGGAGGAAACTTTGGCGGCGGCGAAGTTCACGAAACTCGCGGCGAAAATCGCAAAGGCGAGCGCGGCGGACGAGCTCGCAATCGGGGTGGGCGCCGAAAACGAAACGGCAACGAAGACTTCGCCGTTTGGCGGTGGTTCGAAAACCGTTCCCGACGCGGCGCTCGTGCCGCGTACGCTTAGTATTTTGGAACAAGTCCGGGGACCCAAGCTTACGGACGGGGATGACGTGGGGACAGAAGACTCAACAAGTCACGGTGGGGATTTGCTGGTCACGGACTCCTCAACCGCTGGGGACGGGCCGAACGGAATTCACGTGCGGGGCAAAAAAGCCGAGTTGAAACTCAAAAACGTGCCCCCTGACGAAACCCCGGGCGAGCGCCTGAAACGTTTGTTCCGCGAAAAACGATCAAGAGGCTTGGCGCGGGTCAGGGACAAGTTCGCGAACCAGGAGCTGTTCGACGAAATTTCCGGGTCCTTCGTGCCGCCCGATGCGGAAGTGCCGCTTGATGCGGAAGAAAAGGAACAAAGGGACGCCAGTTTGAAATTCGGTACGCCTTGGACCTTTCCCAAATCCAGGCACTGTTTCAAGCCCCGTTCGTTAAAAGAAAGTGCACTGCATACATCACAAGTGCACTGTTTTCCTATACAGTGAGACTCAAGACTGACCCTTTTCTTTCCCAATCCCAAGGCGAAGAGATGTTGGGCGCCGCGGCGAGCGCGAGCGCGGAGAACAAATCCGCAGTCGAGGGTGGGTTTTTCGAAAAAGGCGGCAACGGTTTGAGCGCGAACAACAGTATAGACCCGTTCAAGCTGATTCCCGGGGAGTACGTTGTCCACCGCAGGATCGGGATTGGGAAGTTTCAAGGAATACGGTCAATCGCGATTGACCCAGACCCGATTAACCCTTTGACGGGCGAAGTGATCGGCCGGGCGCCTAAAATCGGGTTCCTCTTCATCGACTTCGCGGACCAGCAGGTACGGCCTTGCGCGTTTTCCAAATCATAGACGACTGTTTGCCCATACCCCCGACTGACACTTTCTTTTACCTATCGTAAGGCTAAGATCCTTCCCGAAAAAGCCGCGAAGCAGCTTTACCGGTACGCGAGCCCGGGGGCGCTGAAACAGGGCGTGAAGCCCCCGAAGCTTTCCAAGATTGCGGACAAGAAGGGATGGGCGGCGAAGGAGAGCAGCACGAAGAAACACATCCGCCAGCTCGTGGTGAATCAGATGTGCGTGTATTTGCAGCGCCTGCAGTGCGTGCGGCCGCCGTACCAGCCGCCTTCGGACGAGGTGTACAAGCGGTTTGGGGAGTTGTTCCCGTTCACGATGACCCCTGATCAAGTAATGGCGGTGAACGACTGCTACGACGATTTGACCACAAGGGATACCCCGATGGACCGGATCGTGGTTGGCGACGTTGGTTTCGGGAAAACCGAAGTCGCCATGCGGGCGATTTTCAGGGTCTTCGCGGGCGGCGGGCAGGTGTTCGTGTTGGCGCCCACGACGGTGCTTGCGAAGCAGCACGCGGCGACGATTGGGGCGCGGTTCGCGCCCTTCGGCGCGGGTGTCGAGTTGATGACACGGAACGTCAAGGAAAGCGAAAAGAAAGAAGTGATGAACCGGTGGCGCGCCGGCAACACACAGGTCATCGTGGGGACGCACTCGCTTTTGAACCTCGACCCTTCCATGTACGTCAACTTGAAAATGCTCGTCATCGACGAGGAACAGCGGTTCGGGGTGAAGCACAAGGACCAGATCAGCGCGTTGAAAGCCTCGGTTGACGTGCTCACGTTGTCCGCCACGCCTATTCCGCGGACCCTGCACATGGCCATCGCGGGGTTCCGGGACGCGTCCTTGGTCACCACCCCTCCGCCCGAACGACGACCGATAAACACGGTGCTGCAGACCTACGACAAGCACACCGTGCGCGCTGCTTTGGAGTACGAGCTCGCCAGGGACGGGCAGGTGTTTTACGTGGTGCCTAAAATAGGCATGATGGAAGAGGCGAACCGACGCTTGCTCGCCCTGTTCCCCGACTTGCGAGTCATGATGGCGCACGGCCAGATGAAAGGCGAACAGCTGGACCTGGCGATGGACGAGTTCTCGCAAGGCAAAGCCGACGTGTTGTTGTGCACCACTATCGTGGAATCGGGGCTTGACATTCCAAACGTTAACACCATCATAATAGAAGAAGTGCAGCAGTTCGGCTTGGCCTCGCTTTACCAGCTGCGAGGCCGAGTCGGGCGGGCGGGCCGCCAGGCGTACGCGTACATGTTCCACGCCGAGGAGGGCGAATTGCGCGAAGAAGCGCGCGCGCGCCTCGACGCCCTGGAGGAGTGTTGCGGGTTAGGCGAGGGGTTCAAGCTCGCGGAGCGGGACATGGCCATCCGAGGGGTGGGGACTATTTTCGGAGACAGCCAAAGCGGCCAGGTGGATGGAATCGGGGCTGATTTGTACTTAGAGATGCTGTACAACCAGCTGGAGAAGATTGAAAAACTGCGCCTGAACCCCATCGCGCCGCAGCTGGTGAAAACCCCGGGATGGGCGACGATTCCCACGCTGGGCGGGGACTACGTCGCCACCGCGCAGGCGAGGAAGGTGGCGAACAGCTCCCTTGCGGGCGCGCGGACGTCACAGGAAATCGAAAAGGTTGTGGACTCCCTAACCGCGTGTTTCGGGGACCCATCAAGGCACCAGGAAACCGCCACGACGCTTAACTTCCACCGCATGCGCGTCCTGGCGGGTGAACTGGGCGTGACCGAAATCACCATGGACCGGGAACTAGGCACGGTGCTGTTCGCGGTGAACGCGGACGTTGAGGTAAAGGAAATGCTCGTGGACAACCTGGATGAGTTGTACAAGAAAGACCTGACCGTGGTGAAAGAAGGGCTACAAATGGTATCCCTGGCGAACGCGGGGCCGGAGGTGACCCTGGCGCAAGCCGTCAACGCGCTGCGGCGAGTAAACGAAGCGCTGCCGTCGTTTATCAAGTTTCTGTGATTTTTGTGAAAGTAAAACAAAAGCGCAAGTCGAGGTGCTCGTTTCGTCAAGGTTTCACGAAGAGAAGGTATCACACTTACTACTCGTACTCATCACACCCACTCGTGTTTTCGTCGGAAGTTCGTTTTGTCGTCTCGTGTCGTCGTCTCGTGTCGTTCTCGAGTTCCTTCCAAACCGTAGTCAGGTCAGCGGTGGTTCGTTCGCCCGCCGGAAAGAAAGTTTCTCACCCCCTAAGCGTTTTCTTCCACGCCGCTTCGGGCGCGCTCGCGTTTCGCTTGGCGTCGAAGTCGAATCGTGGTCTTTCTTTCGAGTTTTGCGTCCCGTTGCCGTTGCCGTTGCCACTCTCGTGTACGCAGCGAATGGGTGACCAAAACCCTCCTCCGAACATGAGTTGCTTTCCGAACAAAACGCCGCCCAGGGACTCGCGCGAAAACTGCGACCCCGTGGGGGCGTCGCCGAAGGAGAAAGAACCGGCTTGCGTTTGCTTTGCTTTTTTCCCCGACCCGAGCGTCCCGAACGGGGACGACGGCGAGCGTTTGGGCTTGGAGAGGCTCTTTCGGTTGTGATCCCTTGACATGGAAAGCCCAACAGAGCCGGTGTTTTGCGTTTTCGGGGCGGCTCGGGAAATGCCGGGCGGCGGCGCGCGCGTCGGGGGGGGAAATCCAACGCCCTGCGACTCCGAATCGAACGGCCGGGATTCGGAGTTGTGTTGGTAGTGGTAATCGCGAGCCTCGGTGGTGGCGAGGTCGGTCGGTTTCAAACCGTCTCTGGGTTGCACCACCGACGGAACCCGGAAAACGGGGTCTTGTTCCGGGTCGGCTTGCGATTCAAACGGCAGGTCGTTCGGGTACGACCGCGCGCTGGGAAGGTCCGGGGTGCGTTCGTTCGCGAGGCGCGCGGCGGCGGCGGCCGAAGCAAGCGGCGCCGCCGGCGGTAAAACGTTCTCCTTCTCCGTGATGTCGCCATACGCGTGTGTGGCATCGTCACCGCCGCCACAAGCTTGAGCTTGCCGCTTGTCCCTCCACCGCAACGTCATGGTGTGGAACCGCGTGTCGACTTGCCCGCAGTCCACCGCGTTGACGTTGTCGTCGGCGTCGGCGTCGGCGGCGGCGCGCGTTTCGACGAGGCTCTCCGGTTTCGGCGCCGCGGCTTCGAAAAACGGAGGCTCGTACTCCGGAGGCGTATCCCTGACGTACGTCATCCTGATTCCGATTTTGCTTCCCGGAGGCAAGGGGTCCAGGTTCGCAATAAGCGCCTCGAGCTGCCGTAGCATCTGGTCACCCGCGTCTTTGATTTTCTCCTCGTCGTCCACCCGCGTTTTCGGTCCGCGCTGTTTGTCCCCGAGTCGCCGGCCCCCGACCGCGACGCCCGCCACCCGCGCAAAACCGTCGTCCAAACCCGTTTCGTCGCCGTACCCTATCGTGAACTGGTACTCCTCAAGCACCAGAGTTGGGTCGTTCGCGTTGTGGCGGTACGCGGCGGAGGTCGGCGGTGCGGCGAAGACGTAGTACGTTATCGTCCGCGCGTACCCGGCTTTGATCGCGGCGAACACGCCTTTGCCGAGCTGGCGCGAGTAACCCCGAAAGCGTCAGTCGCGAGTCGGCGGTATGCGTGTACTGTATATCGCGATGTATGGACAAACAGTCACCAGCTTCAGTAAAACAGTGCACTTGTGATGGTTGTAGTTGCCACAGTGCCAGTAATGTTACGGCCGTAGTGCACTCTAAGAGGGGCGGCAAACAGGGAGGCGGGATTTGGGAAATACAACACGTACCTGGTCCAACAACCGCCGCGCGTTCGGGTCGCCGTTCGAATTTAGCTCCTCCGCGCCGTTGAACCGGTCGCTGGGTTGGAAAAAAACGCCAGGGAAGATGCCCCGCTTGAACGCTATTTTGTGCAGCGTGCCACTGGGTAGGGGGGTACGGGGTATGGATGTGGATATGGATATGGAGTCAGAGTTTGCGGAAACGGGTGGGTTTCGGGACGCGCGGCGGGCGAAAACGCGGAGGAACAAAACGCACAGCTGTGCGTTTGGGGGTACGAGTTTTGGGAAAGGTCGTCGCGCCCGCGCGGGCGAAGTCGCGGACGGAAACACGCGCGCGAGAGAAGTCGCGAGACAAGGGCTGGAAGGACGTACGCGAGCATAAAGCGCACGAAGTTGGAGCTGCGCGTCGCGTTTAGGGTATCCTGTCGAACGCCTGACATGCGTGTTGGTCGGGGGGGTCGGGTCAGGAACGGGCGCGGAGCTGCTGTGAGGGGCCCGTTCCGAGAACGGGAGCGCGCGTGGAAACTCGGAGAGGCGTGGGGGCGAGCGCGGAGTGATGCGTACCCTGCATTGTGGTCATGACTCGCGATAAGATACGCGCGTGGCCTGTCGGGGGGAGGAGATGAACAGAGAGGAGTCGGTTCGTGTGTGCGGGTGGTCGGCGCACGTGAAGTGAGAGAAGTTTTCTTGGGCGTATCGCGAACCGCTCTCAAAGACGCGCTTAAAAAATACGCGTCGCTCAAAAAGTGCGGCCGGATTCCTGTGGTACACATCACGCTCGCGTCTACCTTGAACCGTAGATGATCGCCTCCGCTGCTGCCACCGCCGCTCGTGCCGTCAGCAACCGTACGGCGCCCGCCATGGTCGGCGCATTCCGTAACTTCTGGGCGGACGTCCCGATGGCTCCCAAGGTACTGCGCGATGATCGTTTTTCCTGTCGGCGCCGATGTGACAACGCGTTTTCTCGATTCTCGTCGTCAAGGCACGGGCCGCACGCACGCGTTTCCTGACACGCGACCCCCCTTCCCCCCACATGCGTAGGACCCAATTCTCGGCATCTCAGAGCTGTTCCTCGCGGACACGCACCCGTCCAAGATGAACCTCGGCGTCGGGGCGTACCGCGACGATAACGCCAAGCCCGTTGTTCTGGATTGCGTTCGCGAAGCGGAGTCGCGCATCGCGGGGAAGTCCGTGATGGAGTACCTCCCCACGAACGGCAACGCGGGTTTCATAAAGCACAGCATACTGCTGGCGTATGGCGATGACTCTGTCGCGGTGGCGGACGGCTCGATTGCGGCGATTCAAACGCTGTCCGGAACCGGGGCGTGCCGTTTGATGGCGGATTTCATGCACCGGTTCGCGCCGACCGCCAAGGTGTACATCCCCGTTCCCACGTGGAGCAACCACCACCAGATCTGGCAAGACGCGGGGTGCGAGGAACGTTTGTTTCGGTACTACAAGGCTGAAACCCGGGGGCTGGATTTCGACGGGATGTTGGAGGACATGGAAAACGCGGAGGAAGGGAGTTTCTTTCTGTTGCACGCGTGCGCGCACAACCCGACTGGCGTGGACCCTAGCGTAGAGCAGTGGCGGCAGATGAGCCAAGTCATGAAAAGGAAACAGCTGTTTCCCTTCTTCGACATGGCGTACCAGGGGTTCGCCAGTGGTGACTGCGAACGAGACGCCGCGGCGATTCGTATTTTCGTGGAGGACGGACACAAAGTGGGGTGTTCGCAATCCTTCGCCAAGAACATGGGTCTGTACGGCCAGCGAATCGGGTGCTTTTCCATCATGTGCGCCTCCCCGGAAGAAGCGCAGCGCGTGGAGTCGCAGATGAAACTCATCGCGCGGCCGATGTACAGTAACCCGCCCCTGCACGGCGCCGCGATCGTGAGCGCGATTCTTGGTGACCCGGTTTTGAAAAAGCAGTGGTTCGGCGAAGTCAAGACGATGGCGGACCGGATCATCGACATGCGCGCGCAACTGCGTTTGGCGCTTGAGAAATCGGGCAGCGTGTTGAAATGGAACCACGTGACGGAGCAAATCGGGATGTTCTGCTTCAGCGGCATGACTGGCGAGCAGGTGGACGCGCTGCGGGTGGACCACCACATCTACATGACCCGGAACGGCCGAATTTCCATGGCCGGCGTCACGTCCTCCACGGTGGGACGGCTAGCGAGTGCGATGCACGAAGTCACGAAGTGATTGTTGAGGTGAACTTTCATCGCGACGAACAATGAAACAACGAGAGCTTGGTATATTAATCACAGTCTGTTTATTCCGTTGTAGTGCGCGCGCGCTGATCCGGACACGCGATAAAATCACATCACTCAACTCACTGCCCCTTCCCGTCCTTCCACGCCGTGCCTTTGAGCCACTCGTCCCTGTCCTCGGCTTTGTTTAATTTCTTGACTTGCTTGGGTTGTTTCTTGCCTTTCCCCAATGCTTTCTTGATTTGTTTTTCCAGCGCGGGCGCGGCGCCCGCGTAAACGAGCCCGGCGTACACCACGGCCAACACAAGCGCCAGCAACACCAGCTTCACCACGAACGTCTGCGTGTCGAACACCCCCACCGGGTCATTCACGGCGATGGTGCGGTTGTAAAACGTCGAGGCGTAGGATTCGGTTTCGTCGGCGTAAAACGCGGTCACCGCGAGCCGGAAAGAATGCCCCGCCAGTTCCTTGTCCAAAACAAACGGGTACTCGAACGAAGCCTCCTTGCCTGGCTCAACCGTGGTGAACACACCGACCGTGGTGAAGTTCGTGACGTAGAACGCGAACGAGTTCGCCGCGTTTAGCGAGCCCGCGATGTGCGTCACGTTGACAGGGGACTCGCCGTTGTTGCGAAAGCCGAGTAAGATTTTCATGGGCCGCGAACTGGGGAACCCGGAGGACACATCCACATCCCCGGGGAAGATCGCCACCGCGTCGATGTCGTCGTTGGCCAACGGGATGTCGGTCAGGATGTGACGGCGCTCGTCTTGCGCGACTGCAGTTGCGGTGAATGGGAAATTGTCGGAAAACGAGAACGAGGTCAGGGTCCGGGTCCGCGGGTGCGGTGATGGAAAGAACGATCAAGTAGGGCGTGTGCTTCGGGAAGCTTCCGCGAAAAGGCACGGACGGATTGGCAGATAATCCGCCAGAGATCGGTCTCAGGTCCGCACGCACCGGCGATGCCCAGAAAAAGGGCGAGGCACGCGACGCCGAGGCGGACGGCGGTGGAAACGCGAACCATCGTTCGCGACGCGTAACCCGGTCACAAGCGGAGATCGCGAGCGAGTGTGGTGCCCGCGTCCCGGATCGTGAAGCAAAAACCTCAGAGCTCCGAAAAGTGGAGACACGTTTTTTGGTTTGCGCGTGTAAATTTATACCTCGGCGTCGGCTTCGTCGAGACACTCCGCTTCAGCGCGTGGTCCTTTCGCGAACCCACGGGCGGACCAAACGTGCGATGCTCGCCGGACTAAAAGGGAACGCGCCTGTTAACGTCCGCCCTGGCTTGAGTAAGTAAAACCAGCCGGTGCGATGATTGATCCGAGAAAGCGGCAAGCCTTGTCGAAGTCCAAGGTCGACGGGCAAACCGTGGGGACTCACTCGAAATCGCCCGGGCGAAGCTTGTCGCGCCCGCCTGGAATCGCGCCCCTGGACACGGTGCTCCCGGAGGACATGCGCCTGGCGCGCACGAAGACGTCCCTCGGGCTGATGCAGGCGCTCGTTTTCAAGGAGGAGACGAAAAAAGATGAGGAGTCACGTAAAAAAGAAACCGCGCGACCCGAACGCGATATCCGGCGTTTGCGGGACCGGGCCGGCGAGGCGCGGGACGCACTTTTCATTCGCGGCGATGAAGCCGTTGGGGTGCACCGAAAGGACGCGGTGGATGTAGCATCGGGAAGCGAGACGTTTGTGACTAGTACTACCTTGCACTCAAACGGTTCCGAAACGCAAACCAACGCAAGTTCGTTTGACCGACTTGAAACCCGCGTTTGCGACGCGCGCGACTGCGGAACTGTTTCGGCTTCGGCGTCGCGCAAAAAAGAGAAACGCGTTTCGCCGGCGCGGCGAGTTTTCGGTTTGACTTGCGGACGGCAGCGCGCGGCAAAGGAAGTGGCCCGGGTAGCAAGTGAGCTGGTTGAGAGACGAGACGAAACTTTGAGGGCCTGTTTACTCGTGTCGGACGAAATAAACGAGTCCTCGCCGGAACGCGCCGACCGAATTCTCGAAAGGTTCAACGAGCGAACCTGCGTTCCGGGTGAGGTTCTTTTACGCGCCGGTAACGCGGAGGACGGCGTGCACAACCACAAAAACGCACAGCTGTGCGTCATCGAGCGCGGGTGCATGGAAATCCGCGTGGTCGATGAGGACAGCAGCCGCGCGGCGAAGGACGACTGTTTCGAGTCTGTGGAAAACACGCGTCTCGTCGCCACGCTCACGCGAGGCCACTCATTTTCGTGCGATCGCGCCGTGCTGGCGTCGCTGTGGGGCGCTGGGCGAAATACGCTCGTCGCGGTGGCCAGGGACGTTCAAAACGAAGACCAAGAATCGGACCCGGACGACTCGGGTGGTGTAGTTCTGTGGGAACTACGGGACGCCGCCGCGTACGCGTCGTTGGCGAGCTCGCTGCGACGGCGGCGCGCAGAGTTTTCAAAGCTGTGGTCCGGGGTTCCTTTCTTCGCGAAACTCGACGCCGCTGAGCTCAACTTCCTCACAGACGCGGCGCGGAGAGAGACGCGACACCCGGGCGAGCGGTTCTGCGATGAGTTTGAACAATGCGACGCGCTGCGAGTTGTGGAAAAGGGAAGAGTGTTCGCGCACAAACGACGTGCGCAAATCGCGGCGGAGGAGGGAACGGAGGGTGCTATATTGATATCGTCGGATGCCGAGGGAAATACCAACGCGGATACCGCCGAAAAACACTCCCACACAAAAAAGAAACCCGCCCAAACAATCGTGTGCGAAATCGAGGTTGGGGATTACTTCGGCGAATCGGCGTTGACGTCACCGAAAACAAGAAAAGCGCTTTCACGACCACGGCGAGGCACGTTACGTCAGCGCTAGTGTTAACGACACGCGCGTTTCGTGACGTGCTTCCCGTGGACACGATTGAGTCGATTGATGTATCGCCGGCGCAGATGGAACACGTTTGGGTCGCCGGCGACGCCGCGGCCAGAGAGCGCGCGTGTCACGCGAAACGCGTCGGCACGGCTTGGGTTTACGCGAAGCGCGCTTCCCGGAGTTCAAGGAGGGAATACGTGGTACTAGTATAGCAGTATAGGGGGTTTAGGGTTTAGGGTAACAAAGGTATATGTCCATTGACATAAAGACTAGTCTATTTGTGCCGCATCCGCGCTCACAATCTCGTCGGCAAATTACTCGAAAGGATCGGCGTTGTGTTTTTTCCCCACGGGCACGCGTTTTTCGTTCGTCCAGTCGGTGAACACGCACGTGCGCCGCACGCTTTGAATCGCGAGCTCGGCGGGTGACCGCACGTACACTTTCTTTGACCGCGCGTACGCCGTGGCCTGCTTATCCAGATTCACAACAACTGCGTTTCCCAATGGCTCGAGTAACAGCCCGGTCACTGGGCACTTGACCTGTAAGTGTCGTCGCAGCCCAATCCGACGCGCGCGGCTTCTCAAGTCCGCGGCGACCATGGTGACATTCGGGGCGAACGGATTCGTCACCCGCCAGACGCCGCACGCGTCCACGGGAGGGAGCTCGATGGTAACCGTGGCCACCATCGCGGTGGCGCGACACGAACTGACGAAGCTCGATTTGGGTCGAACCTTCCCGTTTTTGGAGCCCAAAATATCAATCCTGAATGGTTTTGTCATCACTCCACACCGGATCGCACGCTCCCCTGCGTCGACGTGACATTCGGAACGGCCTTCGCCGCGCCGCCCGGGATACCTCCCGCGACGACTGGCTTGTCGAAATCGGCGGAAACACCGTCCCCGCCCCTCCCCCCGCCCCCGCTCTCGCGCGTGCCTTCACGGCATCGCACGCCCCATCTTTCGTACTTTGCATGTCAGGTTCACTTCCGGGAAGATGCCTAACCAGGCCAAGTTCAGGCTAAGTTCCGATAATAATCTCAAGGCGTACAAGGCTCTGAAGTACTTAGCTAAGAAGGCGCTTACGCCGGTCGCGGAGAAGGCGACCGTGCCAGCGCGGAGGGTTGCAGGCAACGAAACGAAATCCTCGCCGAAAAAAAAAGACACTCCCCCGCCCCCGAAGCGTATCAAGGTCACCCCTACGAAGCGTTTCGACGTCACCGTCGTTGCGCTCCAAGACGCTCTGCTAAAGGAGAAGGAAGAGAAGGAGGCGCTCGCGAAGGCTTTGGCGGCCTCGGAGGCGGAGTTGGCGAAGACAAAGAAAGAGCTGGAAGAGAAGGAGGAGCTCGCGAAGGCTTTGGCGGCCTCGGAGGCGGAGTTGGCGAAGACAAAGAAAGCGCTGGAAACGCTTCGTGGCGTGAAGCAGGAGAAGCCCGTGAAGCAGGAGAAATTCCACATGGCGACTGCAGGCTTCGTGAAGGTATATTTCCCGAGGACATGTGCATCGACCAGGTGAATAGTGTTTTCAACGGACCCCAAGGCACGGGCAAACACGGCATCAACGTGCAAGCCGTGGTCGCCGCGCTGGACCGCCGTTTCACCGAACGCAAGGTACTCGAAGCCGTAGAGACGCTACTCAAGTTAGGACAACTGTACCGCACCGTCGACAACGCGCACTTCAGAAGCAGCGCATTCAACCGATGAAACAAATCCAGCGTCGATGTGATGACGTAGTCGCGAAAGACTTCCGTAGCGGTTGAATTACAAACTCCCCGCGACTAAACACTCACATTTTTTCAACTTGTCTGTTTTTCTCCGCCTTCCGCGCGACCTCGCTTCTCGTGGTCGCCGCGCCGATCACTTCTTCCCGCCTCCGCCCTTCCCCCCCTTTTTCTTTTTCGTTTTCTTTGCCGAGCCCGGTGTGTTCCCTGACGAGTGCGGTGCGCCTGCGGAAGTTGGGTCTTTCGTGTCAGGCGAAACCGATTCGTCGGCGGTTTCCAGGTTCGTGTGCGCTCGAACCTCCGCGACCCGATTCCGGACCGTGCACGCTTGCCACGTCATTGCCGCGTTCAGCATTTTTTTGTTTTCCAGCACAGTTTTCGAGCGGTCAACGAAATTAAATCCGTCCATCCCGAACAACACTTGCTGGCTCCCGTTGAGGTGACTGACGTCGAGATGCACCCAGATTTGAAAAGTATCCAAGTTCTTGGGCCCCTTCGCGAGGTACTCGCGGGACGGCGCCTTTTGCGACATCCTCCAGCCCCAGTTGAAGTTCATCAACTCGTGCTTTGGTATCACCGTCACCACAAGACGTGATTCGTCGTCTCCCGGCATCGTCGAGATGTCGATCACGGGAATCGCGTTGCGATTGATGTATGCCGTGAGCCACACCGCGTTTAGTAATCCGGGGCAGCTTCTGAACCACTTCTCGTCAATCTTCGCGTCGGGGTGCATCAGGGAACAATCCGCTTTGTGCCTAGGCCAGTCCGCCTTCTGACACTCTTTGCTGCAGTACCAGCAGACTTTGCAGCCCTGGCATTTTTTCATCCCGGCGCCTTGTGGAGCAGTCTTCATGCACCCAGAACATATTCGTTGCGAGCCCATCGGCGTGTCCTCCTGGAGCGGATCGTGCACGAAAGAGTAACCCTTCGCGTCCGCGTCGCCTCCTCTGCGAAGCCTCTCGTGTATGATCTCTTGTTTTGTAGTGGCAATCATACCAGTGCGTTGTTCAGGAGATGTCATTTCCATCCAGACGGTTTCGGGCATGTCGATTTCGTCGCACAGCGCTTCCGCGCGCGCCAAATTCTTGTCGACGCCGCCTTTGCCGTTTGCGTAAAACACAGCGAGCATAGTCATCGCGTCGCCGCTGTTTGAATCCGCCGCCTTTTGAAAGTACGCCAGCCCATCTTTCTCGGTCATCTAGAGAGTATCTCTGACAAAGGCGGCGTCCTTCGCAGTTACAAGTAAATGCGCCAGAGTGTTCATCGCGAGGACATGACCGCCGTCTGCGGCGAAACTCAGAAAGAGATACTCAAATTTTCCGATTGAACTGCGAAGCACGCCCTGCTCTTCAGCGCTTTCTTTCTCGGCTTGACTGGCACGCCTGTACATCTCCCAGCACGCCTCCGGGTGCTTGTCGCACGCGGCGGTCATCAAATTATCCATGGACCGGATCCAATCGCGCGCTTCGGACGACTTCTGACCCTCTTCCAGTGGCGCTCCGTCGGGTCTTGCGCTGAAGTGCAGCCAAAGTTTCCAACGCGCGTCTGCACGCTCGTCCCTGAACTCGTCCGCCTCCCCGACCTTCCCGAGCGCGGCGGCGCGCTGCAGCCCCGCGATCTTGGCCGCGTAGTAGACCGTCATCGTGTCACTTATCATCGCGGGCAGATCATCCGCGGTCGGAGGGGCGGGTTCCATCGCGCGTCGAGGGGGGGGCGCGCCCCAGGCTTTGTGTGGGGACTTTTCGTTGTTTTCGTTACTCGTTTAGTCACGTCTTCCGAGAAAAATGAATCCATTTCATCGGGACGACGAAAGCCCCGCGGCCTCATCGACTTCACTTCCTGTCACGCGCGTGCCCGTCCGATCAGGAGTACTCGAAATATCGATGACATGACTACATGTTGTCTCTTCCAAGCTAGGCCTATTGCTATTCCAACCGCCTACGTTGTAGTACCTACTCCGACTCTTCGCGACCCACCGCCTGGAACGCGTCGCCGGTTTCCTCCACCGTGACGTCCTCGTCGTCTTCCCACGCCGAGTGCGTCGGCGCATCGACAGAAGACGGGTCTTTCCCCTTCCCGAACGCCCCGGGCACGCGCGGCGCTTTCCCTCCGAAAAGCGTCGCCGCCGTTTGTTTGGCTTGGCGCCTCGCCGCGTTCAGGGAGGATTCGCCACGGACCGACGCTTCGTCTTCCACACCTCCGTTCAAATCGCCCCGCTCCACAAAACCCTTCGCCCGGAACCGTCCCCGTTGGCCGCCTCCTATTTTCCCAACCACCTGGTCGTACGTTTCTTTGCGGAAGAAGTGCGCGCTGACGTCGTCGCCGTCTTCGAGACGTTTCAACCCCCCCCCCCCCGCGCTCGAGCCGTGTTTCCTTAAAACCTCCCACGCGAACTCCCCCGAGAACTCACTCAGCGACCGCTTCACGAGCTCCACTTGCTCAAAATCACTAAACCGAATCTCCAAACGCACCCACCGCCCGCGGCTGTACCAGCTCGTGAAATCGGGGAACCACGGGTCGCCTGGGCTGGGCCCGGCCCGCGCGCCTCGCGCGCCGTCGGGGGCGAAGCTCAGGTTCATCTGAACCGTCTGCGCTCCGCATGAAGAAGCAGATGAACCCATCTCCTGGGGTTGGTCCGAAAACGTCAGCGTAATCGCGTTGACCATGGAGTCTTCGTCGTAAACCTGTTCGCCGTCCACCACGGACAACCGAACCGCGACGCGCACTTCTTTTTCCTCCTTTTCCCTAGTCTTGATGCTTTGCTTTTCCAAACCCTCAGCTTTGTGTTGCGCCGCGTCAAACTTCACCGCGTCCGACAACCGGATGGAGGGCCAGCTCGTCCTGTCCGTGCGGAACACGTCGATGTGCCGGTTCGGCTCGTTGCCGTACGCGCACGTGGCGCACCCGAACGTCTGCGCCAGGGCGTGGCCCACCGCGCGAAGCTTCCGGGGCGCGACTTCGAACGAGATTCGCTTTTTAGTTCCTTCGTCCACGAATTTCTCCAATTGGTGTTCCATTTTTGATATCTCTCGCGGGAACGCTCGCGCGGTTTTAACAACCTCCTTGGTGAACTGCTCAAGCGCGGACGAGGCGAACACGGAAGGGCGGGCATCCGGGTTACGCACCCCGAACGCGTCCGCGAGCTGGCGCCGCCTCGCCACGGACGGGTCAGCGTCAGCCGGTTGATTGGACGGCAAACCATCGTCTGCGTCGAGTCGGTAAGGCGCGTACCCGAGGAACAGAGGGTCGAGCGCGACGTGTCGGTCCTCGGGTTTCGGCACCGACTGCACACGGATGGGACGACGAGTAGTGGCCGGCGCGACCGGCACAGAGCTGCTCACCGTTTGCGCCATCGCGCTCCACAAGAAACCGCCACCTGAACTGCCAGCAGGTCCTGGAGCAACAACGGCGGCGGAGGACAGCGCGGGAAACGCGTTCGGTCCCGAGCGCGGCGTTTGCGTTTGCGTTTGCGGCGCTACCGCCGCCGCCGACGCGCGCCGACCTCCCCCCAGTGCCGGGAACGCCTCTACTGGTCCTTCCAGTAAATGCGACGCATCCTCCCATTGCCACTGGTCGTTGCCACTGGACCGCACCAACGTACGACCGCGCATTCCTTGGTCGTCGTCGATCATCGCGAGGCCGCCTTCGCGAACGAAACTCTCGTCGCGTGGGCCGCCCATGCCTCCCCTCGCCGCGTTGCCTCTCCCGGGACCCCCCCCTCTGCCGCCTTCCCTTTGAACCGCAGTCTGCGCCGCAGTCCGCGCCCCCCGCGCCCGCATGCTCATAAACAGACTCTCCGCGAGCTCACTTTGCAGTTGTTCCACCCTGCGTTGCGCGGTTTCCGCGGTTTCGTTTTCCCGCGCCAAGCGTTCCGCCGCGGCGGCGGTTCGCTCGGCGATTGCGTCTTTAAACGCTTTCACCACGAAAAACGTTTTCAAACGAAACGTCGCGAGGTGGTTGTCCAGCCGCATGCAATCCTTTTCCGTCATTTGTAACCGGTTCAACGGGTTCTCGAACTGCTTCGACTTCACCACGTACTCCGCCAAAACGGGCGGGTCGAACAGGTGCTTCGCGTCGGGGTCGTCGGGCGGGTTTTGGCCTTGTTTTTTTTTCTGGCCGTTCTTTTTGATATCTCGCGCGTGCGCGATTGTTTCCCCGACCGCCCTCGCGAGCTCGAACGGCGGGTACGCCAGGTCACAAAGCGGCTCCAGTGTGATCGGGTCGCAGTTACTGATTGTTTTCCACCACCGGTCGTCCGTGGTCGTGGCAGGCGATGGGTTCGTGGAAGGCGTTTGTTGTTGTTTCGTTTCATCTTTTCTTTTCCCTGGTGGTTGTTTCTTCGGTTCAGATTTCGCACCGAGCGGGTTTGGGGTCCGACTCGCCGTATCCTTTCCGCCACCGCGTTTGCCTTTTGGTGCAGTGGTCGTCGGCGCCGGCACAGCTACGCTCGGACTCGGTCTCGCGGCGGGGGGGAGGGACCGGGGGATGAACGGCGTGCTGGTCGCCCGCAACGCGTTTTCCGAGGAAGTCGGCGCCGCGAGATCTGACGACGACGAAGCAGGCACCGTCTCGGTCTCCCCCAGGACTTGGCCGCCCCGGCCGCGTCCTTTGGGAAGCCCGCGGGGACCCGGGACTCGGGGACCACCGGGCGGTGCCGCGTCGCCGGTCATAATCGCCCCGCGAGACGCGCGTGCGCGCACTGAAGGGGACATGACGTCCGAAGGGCGACAGTCGGGCCAAAAAAATAATTGGCGCTTTTGGCACGCCGGCGGTTGTGGTGAAAAGGCCGCGGGAAAATCCATCACTTCGACACTTTTAGAAGACTAATTGCTCACGTCGTCCCCCCCAAGAATTTTGAAGTTGTCGACATTGTCCCTAACGTCGTTCGACCCGCGCGCGATGCCACAGCGCTGGTCGCGACGTGCATCCTGTTAGGATGGGCGTGCTTAACCGGCGAAAGTCCGGTGGCGCGGGCGCCGCTGCTGGGCCCGGCGCGGAGTTCTTCAACGCCTCCGAGGCGTCACAACTCAACACGCTGCTGCGAGGCGAGGCCGATCCTGGGGTGAAGCCTGAAAGCGGGGCGGAGGGTGGTAATTCGCAGGACCCCGGAGGTGGAGACGATCCCACGGTACGCGCCCGTTCGGGTTGTTGGTCCTCCAAACCCACCGTGCACGCCGCCCACCGCGGTTTCCCCCGAATTCGCCGCGTCGACGGACGACACACGCCGCGGTCACCCGTGGAATCCTCGTCCGCAATTTAGTCGCCAAATCTTTTTCTTCGCGCGGGCGTAACAATCCGTCCCCCAAACTCGCCTCGCCGTCTGGTGTTGACTGACCATCCCTTTCCCTCGCGCGTGTTCCCACACAACACACAGACCTCCGAGGGCGGTCGCCGGTCGTCCCGCGCCAACGCGGGAGGAAGGGCGAAAGCCGCGGAAGCCGCGGCGAAGGCGGACGAAGCGAGCGCGAAAGCGGCGAAGGATGCTGCGGCGAAGAAAACCACGCATTCTGGGGACCCAGCAAAACCGAAACCGTCCACGCGGGCGAGCCGGCCGGGCGTGGTTTCCGAGGCCGGCGGCGTCCCCCCTCCACCTGGGCTCTCGCCGCTGAACAACACGCAGGACACGAATCTCGCGAAAACCTCAACGCAGGCGCTTCCCGCGCTGTCGCAAGGCTTGGCGATTTCCGATCCCTACATGAACGACATCAACAGCCAAGGCCAGGTAAAAGTTTTTTATTCACCAAATCCGCCGACGCCTCCCTGTTTGCCCATGCACGACGTTGACCCCTTTTTTTTACCAATCGCAGCCCAACTTTTTCAAACCCGACGCCGGGACGGTCTCCATGGACGCGCCTTCGTCCATGGGCCCGCCCCCGTCCCGGGCATGGGGAGGCTCGCTTGGTAATATGATGATGACCAAGAGCACCGGCACCGGGCGCTCAGGTGATGTGAGCAACGACGGCCACTCCCCGGGTGGGTATTTCAACAACAACGAACTGAGCGAGTTGTTTTCAATCGTGCGCGGGAAGAGCTCGGTTTTCGGAGGGAAGAAGGGGGCTTCACAAACCGCCCGGCCTCTATCCGAACACAAACCGCCCGGGCCGGGAGGACCTGCCGTCGGGCCGCATCCCGCCATGTCCTTCGACATGTCCATGAACGGCATGCCCGGTATGCGCGCGTTGCCGCCGATCCGGACGAAGTCCTACGACGCCAACGGCGGGGGCGGGTCCATGATGTCGGGCGGCGGGCATTCGGGCGGCGGGCATTCGGGCGGCGGGCGCGGCCATGGCGAGTCCCCCATGAGCGACTTGCCTGGCAGCGGTGGACGGCTGGTTACCGGCCTCACGCCTCACGCCGGTATGCTGATGAACACCGGCCTCACCCCCACCGGCCTAACCCCGGGCTCACTCGCCGGGTTCCCGGTAAGGGCCTTTCCCACCCACCACATTCCACTGACCGATTGCCCATACAAGACTGACATTTATTTTGTCACAATCAGGGCATAGACCACTTCTCCATGAACCTCCCGCTTGGCGACGGCGGGTTGGTGAGTATTTCCCATTTAACACATTCCGCACACTGATTGCCCATACAAGACTGAATTTTCTTTTTACAATCTCAGATGCCCGGGATGCCGGGGTGGCGGGACCCGACTGGCGGTTTGGGGGACGACCCTTCGGGAGGTGCGGGCGCGGTGGTCCTCGGCGAATTGGAAGGCGGCAAGAAACGAAAAGCCACGAGCGTCGGCGGTTCGAAACCCAAAGCGGCGAAGAAAGCCACTGCCACGAGCAAGGGCGGCAAGCCGGCCGTGAGCAAGTACGCGTCTGGAAACCCTCAGGACAACTCGGACGACGACGACATGCCTTTGTCCGGCTTGGTGAAGCAACACACGGGGGGGCACGGTGGGCAAAGCGCGGCCGCGCTGGCGGAAGCCGCGGCCCTAAGGCTTGGGATTCCGTTGCCGTCGCAAACCGTGAGCACCGCGGTTACGGGCGACGGCGACGACGACGACGACGACGGGGCGGAGGGCGGTGGTAAGGGCGGGGCCGCCAAATCCCGGTCGCGGTCGTGGTTGCCCTCGGAAGACGAGCTGGTGCGGAGCCTGGTGACGCAGCACGGCCCGCGGAAGTGGACCCTCATCGCGACGCGGTTGAAAACCAAAACCCAGAAACAGGTGTACGCGCGGTGGCGCGATTACTTGCAACCCGGTCTCACCACGAAGCCGTGGACGCCCGAAGAGCAGCAGCGGCTTGTGGAGTTGCAGGCGCACGTGGGGAACCAGTGGGCGGTGTTGGCCAGGTTGATGCCCGGCCGATCGCCGAACGCAATAAAAAACCGCTACCACGCCACGAAACGGAAAATGGAGCGGCACAACAAGCGGGACGGGGGGCCGGGGGAGGGAAGCGACGCGACGGGGGCGGGCACGGCGAGCGCGGGCGGCGGCGCCGGCGCTGGTTTAGGCGGGGTGAGTTCCAAGAAAACGAAAGAGACCACCGTCGGTGGCCCTCCAACCTGGCGGACCATGGGCGCGCCGTCGCTAGCGATGAGCGACGAGGAGTACTCAAAGGAGGAGCAGATGGCGGTGGAGGGTTTGTTGCTAGCGGACACCCCCACGTCGCTGATGGGCCTACGCGAAGCCAAGGAAGCGGACGCGCACTTCGACGCCGCGCTTAGCATCCAGGACCGTTTGGGGGAGGAAGCCGCGAAGGCGGCGAAGGCGGCGAAGGCGAAGAAACGGTGATGACGAGCGATGAGCGTGCGACAACGCTTGTGTAAAACGACTACGAATCTGAATTAACCCTCGACCGCACTCGACCCCACACACGAGAACGGAAGAGGGGAATGGCACGACGGCGCCGAAACACCGGTAACACCCTCGCACCGGCCGACCCCTTTTTTCGCCCCCTCGGGGTTCACCCTTCTTGCGCCCTTCGCCAAAATGGGACGCGCTCCCGGTAAACCCTCGCCGGCGATGCACGGCGAGCGCCTCGGTTTGCTGGAGCCTGGTTTACAGGTTCGCGACAAGGCTCGCGGCAGCACGCTTCGCGCCACCGCGGGCGCCGCGATCGTCGCGACTCTGGCGCTGGGTGCCATCGCGGGCGGGCTGTTACGAGGCCCTTTGAGGTTCGGTACCGTGACCCCCCTCGGGGTGTCACGTGATGAGTACGCGACGCTGCGACGCGTTGTCACGGCACCGGATCCGGTGAACATCACAGACCACGCGTTGTCCGCGGCCGAGCTCGGGGAGATGGCCGCGATGCTCGGGAGAAGCGGTGAAGACGCGTCCGGTGAAATCGGGGCTGAAGATGATGTTTCCGAGGAGACCACCTCCGAGGATGCGTCGGGTCCGGAGCAGGCCACCGAGGAAACTACCGAGGAAACCTCCGAGCCGGCACCCGCTCCCGAGCAGACCACCGAGCCGGCGCCCGCTCCTGAAGAAACCACCGAGCAGGCGTCGGGTCCTAAGGAAGCCACCGAGGATTGGGGCTATCCCGCGGAAAAGGAAATCATGTACTCTGACGGCGACGCCGCTTCTTTGGGAAAACCCAAAAAACAACACAAAACATCTGTCGAGAACGCGCTTCGCCCCAACCCAACCCTCGCCGCATCGTTCATGCGCGCGGTGAAAGCCTCCGTTGCGGCGAGCGGGGACGTTTCGGGTTTGGGAAAACAAACGCCCGCCGAAGCCGATGAGTCGTGGACCGCGCCTACTTATTTCATCACCCTCGGGCGAAGCGGCGAGTCGGGCACCATCGCGCCCGCGCTCGCATCGCTCACCGAGGCGTACGGCACGAACGCCGTTCTTAGAAACGTGCGCGCGACGCCCGGTGTGGACATCGAACTGTGGCCGGAGAAAGTGGACGTCGCGAGATACGCCGTTTCCGGCGTGGTGGCGCGCGCGCGGATTGCGTTGGAAACAGCTGATACTGATTCTGATTCTGAGCCGAGCACACGCACAAAAACGCACACCGACGCTGCTATTCTCGGCGGCTTGCCTTGGCTGGACATCCTTACTTCGGTGGACGACAACGGCAAGGTCACGGACCCCGAGCTTTTGAGCCGGGGGCACCATTTTGGGTGTTTGCTCGCGCACATGGCGCAGTGGCAGATGGCAAGCGACGTGGGCAATAAAGACACGATGGTTTTCGAGTCCGACGGTTTCCTACCCGGGCTGCTGGGGGTTCCAGTCAGCGGTTTAGGCGCGGTGCAGCAGCACGCACCGGATGACTACGACATCGTTTTCCTGCACCACCCCGGGGAGGGCTCTTTGGTTGGGGACTTGGTCAGCGAGTTTGAGTCGGAAGCCGGCGACGCGCTGGAGATTTATAAGTACGAACACCCAAACGGCCCGTCCGGGTTATCGGGGTACATGTTCAGCGCAAAGTTTGTGCAGAAGATGCTGCCCCTCATAGCGTCAAGAGGAGCGGACATGGTCGACGCGTGGCTCGCCGGGCATTTGTGCCGGCCACTTCCCGAAAACGACTGGGCGTACGACTTGCCGCACTACGCGGGCGCGAACGGCGGGAACGGCGTGCAGTGGGGCGAGAAGTTTCTGAACTGCTACAAAGCAATGAGCAAGGGGGCCGAGCTGCCGAGCGAGTAGAGGGACTTGACCAAGTCTATAGGGATAATTAGTCTAGCTAGCATCGGATCGGGGGTATAAAATGTTACACAAAGTGTGTCTTGCGACCAAGTCTTTTACCCTTTCTTAACCTCCGTCTCCTCTGTTTGTTTCTCCCCGTCGTTTTCGCGCTTCGTTCCTCGCCACCCTCGCTTTGTTTAAACTGGGCCCCAACCCCCCGGCGCAAATCACGATTGACCCGCCCGCGCTGAACACATCCATCTGTTCCTTCATCACCAGCACACCAAGAAGCGCGCTCCACACCACCATCAGGTAGTACATCGCGCTCGCGGTGAGGGTGGGCAGGTGCGAGTACCCGTAGTTCAGCGAGAGCTGATAAAGCCGAAAGTGTCAGTCGGTCGTAATGTTCGTAACTTATATGAGGAAACAGTGGTAGGATTCGGGCAGAACAGTCTTGGTAATCGAGCCGATGCGTCGGCGGAGTGTGGTAATTGGGAAAGGCCCTTACCTGTCCGAAAAAGGACGTCGCGGCGAGCAGGATCAGGAGCGACCACTCGTATTGATTCGGGGACACCGGGGCCAAGGGCCATCGTGCGACACAGCTCAGCAGCCCGATCACCGTGCTTGACGCGTGAAACCACCCTGCTAAACTCAACGTGCCGACTCGCTTGCCGATGGTGCGTATCGTCACCATGGCTATGGAACAACACGCGGCGGAGAAAACCGTGATCACGACTCCGGTCGGGTTCGGCGGCGCCGCGTCGCCACTGCTAAGCCCCCACCCCATTTCCTTCGCCACCGGGTCAAACACAGCAGGCGGCTTCACAATAAGCAGCGTCCCTAGCAAACCGCACACGACCGCCACGGCTTCCACCGTACCGACGCGCTCGCCAAGCACGGGCCACGCCAGGAACGCGCTGAAAATCGGGTTTAGGAAAAATATCGCCACGGAATCGCCCACGGTGAGGTACGTCAGGGATACGTACGCCAGCGAAAACGCGATTGAGCCGACGACGCCTCGAATGGCACAAAGCGGCCACATCTCTTTCGGGCCCATAAACGTCTCCAACGTCATTGGGTTCGATTTGTCATAAGTAGCCGACCGGACGTGGCGGTGGTACACCGTGCAAAACGTCACCGCGCCTGAAAGTGCGCTTCGGATGAAAACTACCTGCATCGGCGGCACGCCCCGCTCAACCGTCTTCGCGACTATGTTTTGGAACGCGAGGATTGCTGTGCCGCAAAACATCACCGCCTCGCCTTTGGGAAGGCGGGAAAGGAAAGCGCCGGGGGATAGAAACCCCGAAGCCCCCGATGTCGGCGTTGACGTCGACGCGGTGGCCCCGTCATCTCGAGGCGCACGCGCTTTGGGCGTGCCCAACAAACCAGCCTCTTCGTCGTCGTCCTCGTCCTCGACATCCGCGGTGCACGAGCGCCTTGCGTCACCCTTGATAACACCGCCCTTCTCGCCAGGCAGGCTCAGGGGGATTTCCCGGAGCTCAACATCCCCACCGCCGCACGTGGCGCCGACGCAGGCCATCTCTGACGTCATTGTCCGAGAAAGGAGAAAAGCGCGAAACACGCGAAGCAAAACCAAAAGAGCAATCTGCAATCTGCGCCAAATCGCCACTTGTCATTTTCACCGAACGCCGAGTTTTTATTGGCTGAGACAAGCGAGATTTGTGAAGATCTCTTCCGTGCCAAAAGCTTTCCGATCGATTACCTCTCGCCCGCACACACACACGCGCTCGCCTCGTCGCGACGTTCCGTTCACATCACAATGGCCGCCATGATGTCTGCCGCCGCGGTTTCCGCGCGCGTCGCCCCCGCCGCGTCCGGCAAGAAGATGACCGCGCGTACCTCCGCGTTCTCCGCGGCGATGCCCAAAGCTGCCAAGCGTGCGAACGCCTGCGTCGTGTCTCGCGGTGCCATGCGCGTCGTGGCCGAGGTGGAGGAGGCCATTGTTAAGATTGGCACCCGCGGCAGGTGCGTGTTACCCTAGTTCGCACCGCATCACGCGGTGGCGTGACGCTCCATTCGACGGCGCGTGGCACAGACCCCACGACACGGACCGCGGACCGCCACCGCCGATGGCATTTCTTCCGGCACGACCCGTCTCGGAGAAATATCTGTTTATCCATCCATCACCGCTGACCCGCCCCCCTCCTGCCTCGCCCTCCAACAGCCCCCTCGCCCTCGCGCAGGCGTACATGACCCGCGATCTCCTCAAGAAGAACTTCCCCGAGCTCGCGGAAGACGGCGCGCTGGAGATTTGCATCATCAAGGTACGCGCGGTGCGATGGATCGCGAGGCGGACCGATCGCGGTTCCGCCGACCCGAGATTCGGTGCTTAGATTTTCCTGCTGCAGCACAATTTTTTCGCCGCCGCGTCCTTCGGCGTCGGCGATCTTCCCCATTGCGCACTGCACTTCCCGTTGCTGACAAACTCTCCTCCAATCATTCCATCGTCTCGACTCCTTGCAGACCACCGGCGACAAGGTTTTGGACCAGCCCCTGGCTGATATCGGCGGCAAGGGTTTGTTCACGCGCGAACTGGACGTGGCGCTTCTAGACGGCCGGATCGACATCGCGGTGCACTCGATGAAGGACGTCCCCACGTACCTCCCCGAAGGCACGATTCTGGCGTGCATGCTCCCCCGGGAAGACGTGAGAGATGCGTTCATCTCAGTGAAGTACGACTCCCTGGAGGACCTGCCCGCGGGCGCGCTGGTCGGCACCGCCTCGCTAAGGCGCCAATCCCAGCTCCTGAACAAGTTCCCCACGCTGCAGTGCGTCAATTTCCGCGGCAACGTGCAGAGTAGGATCCGCAAGCTCCAGGAGGGGGTGGTGGACTGCACCCTCCTCGCGATCGCGGGGCTGAACCGCATGGACATGACCCAGCACGCCACCAAGATTTTGGACATGGACGTGATGCTCCCGGCGGTGGCGCAAGGCGCTATCGGCATCGCGTGCCGCACGAGCGACGAGGAACAACTGAAATACCTCGCCGCGCTGAACCACGAAGAAACGCGCATCGGCGTGGAGTGCGAACGCGCGTTCCTCGCCGCGCTTGATGGGTCGTGCAGAACCCCAATCGCCGCGTACGCCAAGAAGGTGGGGGACACCCTGGAGTTCAGAGGCCTAATCGCGAGCCTGGACGGGAAGGACGTGTTGGAAACGAGCGCCGTCGGCGAGTGGTCGTTCGAGGGGGGGCAGAAAACGGGCACCGCGGCGGGCGCGGAGCTCAAAACCAAAGCCCCCGCCGAGTTCTTCGCGATGCTCATCGAAAACGGAGGCAACTGGTGAGTCAACAATATCGACAAGCAGTATTTTTTGGAGTATCGAAGCGAGCCGGTGTGTGCTCCCGTAGTCGCGGCGCGGCGTCGTCGCGGAAAAAACAGGGTCGATTTGGACAGGCTGGCGAGACGTCTTGCCGACGAGAAATCCACGAAAGAAGAGAAGCGCGGCGTGGAACCGTCCCCGACGCGTGGAAAAGGACGGAGAAGGACCGGAGATGCGATATTGTATATATCAAACAGACGCGCGTTACCAGGGCTATGCCTGGGAGCGCGTGTCCACCATTCAACAAAAGCGGCGACGCGTGGTCGACGACGCAACCACCTTTTTAGATTATTTGCTTTTTGTACCGTTTGAATCCGGCCCACCAAAAATTACGAGTTTGACCTCCCTAGGTTCTTCCCGCCACTTTCGACCGCACGCTGCTTTGCCCTGCGTTCCCCTGCCGCGCCTGTGAACAGGTGAGTGGGGACCGCGAGTACTCGGACTCTGCGTCTCGAGTAGTCCGCGGTCCTGGAGGTATCTCCGCTTTGCTGCCGCGGCGTCCCGCGACCTCGGTGCTCCGTTTTTCACGCGTGTGGGGTCCAGGTTACCTGAAAGTATACCCCCCCCTCGGAGTCCAGGCTACCCGTGCACGTGTAGCCCCTCCTCGGCGCTAGCACAGATCGTCCACAGGCGCCTGCCCTCGATACGACGCAGACGTCAGTTGCTTACCGACGGTGTCTCAGCCCCCTAGGGCACACCGGCGTGCTTTGAAACCCCCCCTACCATCTCCGGCGCAGCCGTTAAAAAGATAAAAACAAAAAAGAAACATGTCCACGACGTGGCAGTCGCCGTTGCTGGAGTGCGGGTGCACCACCGAGCCAGATTCGTGCGATGTGTGTCTCTGTGGGTTGTGCTGCAGCCCGTGTTTGTACGGGAAAACCGTCCGAGGCACGGAAGACGGCCGGGCCCCAAGTCTTTGCTCGCCGTGCGACCTGGACTGCGATCAGTGCGTATCCCTGTTCTTCATCAACATCTGCACGTGTGGAGTGCTGAACGGCTTGGTGACCTGCGGGTCACGCGCCAAACTGCGTGCGCGCTACGCCCTCGGTCCAGCACCGGAGTGCTGTGGTAGTTCTTTCGGGCCGCACTGTTTCTGCAACTCGTGCGCTGTGGTGCAGGATTTTTTGCAGCTCCGCGCGGCGACGCGCGCCAAGAGAAGAGCCGAGGCCGCGGTCGCGTCAGGCGGTCCGTCCGGCGATGCGCCGGCGCAGTTTCCGGAAAACAACCACGCAAGCGCGCCTCCCTGGCCACAGGAAAGCATGCGACGCGAGTGAGGTGTTGCGGAGGTGGTTTTCACGGGGCGACGGCTGGGGCGACAAACGCGGTGCGGCTTTTCTTTCTCTATTTCTCATCATTCAAACGCTACGTCTACGGCTCTTACTACGACTCAACGAACTACTCGTACCTAGACCTAGCGAGCCGTGACTTGCCCGTGTCGTCACCGCCACCGCTGCTTGATTTGCTCATCCGAGGTCACCGCCCCGATTGGGGTTTTCGGGGACGAAATCGGCGACCCGATTCCCGCGTACGCCCTCGCCCGCGCCGCTTCGTCTTTTTTCTTCACAAAAATCGCCGCGGCGTTTTTTTCTCGCCGCCGGTCGCGAATGCGTACCCGCTCCTGCTCTTCTTCTTGTTGCGCTTGTGATACAACTGGACTACTTGCTATCGAGTCTACTGCAGCGACCCCTCCCCTCGCCAGCAACCGCTTGACCTGATCAACCTGCGCCCGCGTGGACGGGCTGCCCACGTCTTGCGGGTCGCCGCGCACGTCGTGCAGCTGTTGCGTGCGCGCCAGGGCCTGCCCTGCGGTGACGTCGTACATCCTGCCAAGCATCACGGCGGCGATGACACCGGTGCGCCCATGGCCTCCCCAGCAGTGGATGTACAGCCGCTTGCCGTCAAGAACCTTCCCCACCAACTCATCAACGAACTTGTCCACGAGCGTGTCCGCGGTGACGCCGCCGTCCACGATTGGGAGGTGCGCGAAATCCACGCTCTTGGGTAAAAAACCGGCGTAACCCGGCGTCTGCAGTAAGCGCTTGATGTCGTGCGTGTACGGCCTTGGTGCGCGTCCTGCTTTCCACACGTACTCCGGAACGTCAGGACGCATCTCGGTTTGAAGGCACACGAACGTGTCCACGCGTAGGTCGCGCATCAGGGCGAGGAGCAGCGCGTCGTTTTCCGCATCATCCACACACGCGGGATACCCACCAGCCATCACCCGGTCCTTAATCACCCAGTTGCAATACGGCGTGGGGCCGATGTACGCCCGGAGGTCCTCGCGCTCGGCGGGCATCGTTGCTTTTCACGGGACGGCGTTCCCGTGCGTCGACGCGAAGGGGCCGCGGATTGGTGGGTCCCGTAACAAATGTCACCCCGTTTGCGACGTTTGCGGTCCGACGAAGACGCCGTGGACAACCTCGCCGCTCGTATCTTGGCGGTTCCGACGGTGTATCACCCCCTAGAACGATATGACACGCCGGCGGGACCGCGGATCGAGCCGTGACCGTGCTCCGGGGGGTTGTGACGGGTCTTGGCGTGTTCTACAATGTTCGACATGCGGTCGACATGTTCTAGAAGTTCTTCCATACCTTCCCATCGTGACGGTCGATTCAAAAGACCTCCTGAAGACATTACGGTCAGACGCACCGGTCAACTCGGGATTTCAAAGGGAACGCAAACGGCCCCAGCAACCACCCGAAAACACCGCAAGCCTTGTGAGCTCTGCGATTTATTATGAATTTGCTTGCACAACACAACGTCTCTTTCGTCGCGTCCGATGTTTCCGCGCACACCACTCCGCGCGCGTGCGCCTGCATCTCAGGCAGGGAGGCGCCATGGACCGCAAGGCGAGGGACCTGGCGAGCGGGAAGAAAAAACTGGAGGAGTACAAGCGCAAGAAGATGGCCAAAGGCGCGGCGCTTCGCGCGCAGATGGAGCACGGCGCGATCTCGGAATCTGCGCACGAACACGGGTTGGAGTACGTCGCGCCTGCGTCGCCCACTAAGTCCGACGCCACGTCAACCGACGCGGCGAGGAACAAGTACACGGACAGGCTGGAAGCGCGACTCGCGTCGGTGCTTGGAAACAAAACCAACGCGGACGCGCGGCTGGACTCTGTGGACCAAGACGGCTCGGCCGGCCGGCTTGACGAACGACGCGAGAAAGCCATCGTTGCGGGGCGACAATTGTCGGATGAGCTCGCCGCGGCGCGGGCGGATATCGCGGCTGCGCGCGATTTGACCGCCAACGCCGCTGCCGCGGGCGCGGGCGACCAGACCTCGGGCGGGTACAGCACGGGGGGTGAGTCGTACAACGGGAGGTCACCGATGAGGTCACCGATGTCAACCCCGGGGCGGGAACGAGACGTACCGCGAGGCGCGCCGGCGCCGGCGGACGACAACGCGGTGCGCGAGCTTAGAGAACGCCTTCACGCCGAGCACACCGAGCTCTCCAAAGTCCGAGGCGAGCTCAGTGCGTTACGCGCGGAGGAGAATTCACGATACGCGGAAACAAAAGCCGAAACCAATAGGCTCCTCGCCGCGGAGCGGGAAGCGCGAGACTTGGCCGAGACGAAAGCGGCGGAAGCGTCTTCGGCGGCGACGGCGCGGGACGAAGCGTTTGATGAAGCGTTGGCGCTGAAAACGCAGGTCGCAGCGTTGGAAACCGCGAAGGGCGATGCCCTAGCCGCTACGGCGCACGTCATGGAGACGCTGGCGGCGACCCAACGCGAGCTAAACGTGCAACGCGAGTTGGTCGCGGCGGCGGAGGCGGAAGCGGGTGAGTTTGAGACGAAACGAAGAGCGGCGGTTGAGTTGGCGGAAACCGAAACCAGGGAGACGCGTGAGAAACTCAAAAAAGCGGTGAAGAAGGGAAAGAAACTGGAGGAGGAGTTTGTGGAGAGCGAGAAACAACGGGCGGCGCTGGCGGAATCGATGGACGCGGCGGCGGTGGAATCCGTGCGTTTCGCGGAGGAGAGCGCCGCGGGTTTACAGGCGACGCGCGCGCAACTCGCCACGACCGAGGAGACTCTCCGCACCGCGGTTGCGGAGAAGGAGAAAGCAGTTCACGAGAAGATGGAGCTCGCGGAGACATCCGCGGCGGAACGGGCGCGGCTCGAAACCGAGCTAACCTCGCGTCTAGAGGAGACGGAATCCGCGTCTCGCGTGGCTGAGGAAGCCATGACCGCGCGTGAAGCCACCGCCGCGCGCCTGGCAGCGACCCAGGAGTCACTCGACAACGCGCGGGAGGAGAAGCGCGTTTTCTCGAAAGCGGCGGAGGAAGCCGCGGCCGTGCTGGAGGAAACTCGCGCGACGCTTGAACAAACGGAACGTGACCTCGGCGCGTCGCAAGACGCAGCGCGACGCGCGTCGGAGGAATCAGACGCCCTTCGAATGGGCGTCGACACGCAATCCGCCAATCTCCTCGCCGAAATCGCCGCCAAACGCGCGGAAGTCGACTCGCTAAACGCGACGCTTACCTCGCAGGCTGAGGCGCACGAAGAGGAGAAGAAAGCGGCGAAGGAAGCCTTCGCCGCCGCGCTCGCCGCGGCGGAGTCGACGCTCACGGCGACCAGCGAAAGCGCCAGCTCGAAACTCGCGATGAAAGACGCGGCGCTGGACGACGACGTTGCGCGGCGTGTGGAGCTCGAGGGCACGATCAAGGATTTGGAGTCGAAGCTCAGGGGATCCGCGAGCGAAATCGAGCACGCGGCGCTCCAGGCGGAGGCGGAGTCGCTGCGAGTTGACCTCGCAAGGGCTGGAGCGAACTTGGTGGCAGAGACGGAGAAACGCGCTTCTGCTGAATCGGAGGCGCGCGAAGCGAAGGCGGCGCTCCCCGCCCTGGAAGCGGACGTTTCCAAAACGAACCAGGCGAATGCAAATCTGGAGAAACGCGTCGCCGAGATGAAAGCCGAGCTCGCGGCGGCGCAGGAGCGCGCCGCGGCGGAGACGACGAGGCTCGAGGCGCGTGCCAACGACCTCGCCGCGGAAGCCAAGGCTGCGCGTGCCGAGGCAAAGGCGAGGGGTGACGCAGCGGAAGACGCGGCGCGCGCCGAAACCGCGGAGGCTTTGGAACGCTCCAGCGCCGAGGTCGCGTCTGCTAAAGACGCGCTTCTCGCGGCGCGCGAATCCGCGCGCGCCGAGTTGATCGCGGCGCGCGAAGCCGCGCAGACAGAGCTCCTGGCTGTGAGAGAAGCCGCGCGTCAAGACGCCGAAACGAGGGTGAAACAAGCCGTCGCCGCCGCGGAGACGGACCGCGACGCCGCGGTCACCTCCGCCAAGGCTTACGCCGCGACCGAGAAGCAAGCCGTGGAGACAGAGGCGAATCAACGGGTGGCTCGTTTGGCGGAGGAAATTGGTACCCTGGAGCGCGCGTTGGAATCGGAAGCCGCCGCGCGCGCCGCCGCGCTCGCCGAGCTGACGGAAGAGAAGGAGCGACTCGAAAACGAGCTCGTCGCGGCGAAGGAGTCTGCGAAAGAAAAATTGCAAAAGGCAATGGCCAAGGGTGTCGCGATCGAGAAGGAAAGGAACGCCTTGGAAACCGCGCTCGGCGAGAAAGAACACGCAGCCGCCGGTCTCGAGGCGGATGTGGAGCGCGCGGAGGCTGCGAAGAAACGGCTGGAGGTTGAACTCGCGCAGGCGCGCGCCGAACGGGAGACGGAGACGGAGGCGACGGCGACGGCGCGAGACGAGCTGAAACGAACTGAAGCGACGACCAAGCTTCTGGAGAATACGAGAGCATCTGCGGAAGCCAAGGCGGAGACGCTAAGAGCGGAGCTCGCTGCTTTCGAGGAGAAAGCCGTTGCGGCGACCGCCGCCGCGGCCAAAATCGCCGCGACGACGCTCGAAGCGGCGAAGGCATCCGCCGAAGCCGCCGCCGCCGCCGCGGCGGGCGAAAAGGCGGAGCTCGAGACGCGTCTGGCGGACAGGGACGAGGCGCTCACCGCCAAGCTCGCGGCGGCGACGCAAGCTGCGAAAGAAAACGCCGCCTCGGCGAGGGAAAAACTAAAGAAAGCAGTCACCAAAGGTGTCGCCGCGGAGCAGGCCAAAAACGCGTTCGAGTCGACGCTTGGCGAGAAGGAAGAACGCGTCGCCGCGCTCGTTGCGGAAGTGGAGCGAAGCCAGGCTGCTGCGAAACAAGCGAAGGCGAAGAGCGACGAACAGGAAAAGAAAGTCGCGGAGACTCTGGCACGCGCTGAATCCGCGGCTGAGCGGGAAGCCGTGTCCGCCGCGGCGCTCGCCGCGGCGTCTGACGAGTCTGCGAAACTCGCTTCGAAACTCGCCGCCGCGGAGACCACGCTTGCCGCCGCGAATGAGGAGAGGGAAAAACTACGTGACGTCCTCGCAGCAGTGAAGCGCGCCGCGTCGGCGAGCGAAGCGGAATCCACAGCCGCTGCGGAGCGCGCGGTTGAATCCGTCCGAGCTGACCTCGAAAAAGCCTCTGCAGAAGCCAGGCGTGTGCAAGAAAAGTTGAACGCCGCGGAGGCCAAGCTTGTGGATCAAAAAGCCACGATTGAATCTGAGCTCACAGCGGCTCGCGAGTCCGCTGATGCGGACGTGACCGCTGTGAAGGACAAGCTAAAGAAGGCGATCGAGAAGGGCAAGGGATTGCAGAAAGAAAAGCAAGCCCTCGAGGCCAAGCTCGTCGAGAAGGAGACTGAGGCGGAAACGCTTGTTGTCGCCGCGCAGGCGGAGAAGGCTGAACTGGAGAAACAGCGAACCGATCTCGAGACGAAACTCTCGGCCGCAGAGACCGCTCGGGTCGCCGCGGAGACCACGCTTGCCGCTGCGCATGAGGAGAGGGAGCGCCTCCGTGATGAGCTCGCCGCGGCGTTGCGCGTCGCATCGGCAAGCGAAGCGGAATCCACCGCCGCTGCGGAGCGCGCGGTTGAATCCGTAACAGCTAACTTCGAGAAAGCCACCTCAGAAGCCAAGCGCTTGCAAGAAGAGCTGAACGCCGCGGAGACGAAGCTTGTGGAGCAAAAAGCCACGATTGAATCTGAGCTCGCAGCGGCTCGCGAGTCCGCTGATGCGGACGTGACCGCTGAGAAGGACAAGCTAAAGAAGGCGATCGAGAAGGGCAAGGGATTGCAGAAAGAAAAGCAAGCCCTCGAGGCCAAGCTCGTCGAGAAGGAGACTGAGGCGGAAACGCTTGTTGTCGCCGCGCAGGCGGAGAAGGCTGAGTTGGCAGCGCAAACCACCGATCTCGAGACCGAGCTCGTCGCCGCGGAGAAGGCAAAAGCCGAGCTCGCAGCCTCCGCCGCCGCCGCGACGAAGGAGCTCGCGGAGAAGGCGGAGGCTGCCCTCGCGTTTGTTCGCGAAGAGCTCCGCGACGCCGTGGAGAAGGCGGAGGCTATTCAGGTTGCGAAGACACACGCCGATGCGCTTTTGGACGCCAAGGAGACAGAAGTCGCGCGGTTGAGTGAAACCCTGGAACTCACGACTCGGAGATGCGAAGCCGCGGAGGCGGCGTCCGCCGCCGCGGCGGAGAGGCTTGAAGCGTCTCCGGATGTTTCTCAAGCCGAGATTGCGGCTGTCGCGCGGGCGGAGACGCTTCGCGCCGCGGTGTCGGACCTGACACAGGAACTTGCGGACACGAAAAACGCGTTGCGCGTGTTGGAAAAAGAAGCCGGCGAGGCCGTGGAAAAAGCCAAAAGAGTGGATACCCTGGAAGCCCTGAATTTGCAGGCTGAGAAGTTCGTCAACGGGTTCAAGCGAAACCTGGAAACCGCGAACGCGACGCTTTTGGAAAAGCAAAGGGAAATCCAAACGCGAACCTCGGCGTTCGCGGAGGAGCGCGTGGCGCTTGAACTTCAAATCAGCGAACGCGAGCGCGCAGTTGAGTTCACGGAGCGCGAGCTGTCCACGGCGTGCGCCGCGGCGGAGGCGCAGAAAGGCGAGATCGTTTCGGTGGTCCAAGCCGCGGTCACGCAGGCGGTTGCCGTGAAAGACACCGAGATCACTGCGCTGCGCAATGCGTTGAAGGCGAAAGATAACGAGCAAAAGTTGGAGGCGACGGATGAAAGCGCGCGACAAGCGGAAGCGTCACGCGCCCAGATATCGAAACTCGAAGCTACACTCGCCGCCGCCGTCGCCGCGCGCGACTCTGCCCTGTCCGCCGCGCAAACGTTCTCCACGGAGTCTACGCTTTCGCTTTCGCAGGCGACGACTGCGCGCGAAACGTTGGGCGCCGAGCTCGCGCGGGTCCGGGAGGACGCCGATACCGTTTCCGCGGAGTTGAAGGCGGAGAGGGACGGACACTCCGCGGCGCTCGCGCGGAAGGACGAATTCATCGCCGCGACCTTGTTGGAGAAGGATGAAACGCGCGAGAAATTCAGGAAAGCGGTGGAGAAGGGCAAGGGCATTCAGGCTGACAAAGTGCGGGTCGAATTGTTACTTGGGGAGAAAACAAACGAGCTCGCGGCGTTCGCGGCGGAGATGGATGCTCTGCGCGCCGTGAAGCGAACGACCGCCGCGAGCGTTTCCGCCGAAGCTGATGCACACGCGGCGACGGTCGCGGCGAAGGAGCAACTCCTGGTCGCGGCGAAAGATAAACTCACAAAAGCAGTGGAGAAGGGCCAGCAGTTCCAAAAAGACGCGCGTTCGTTCCGCGAATCCCTCAAGGCGAAGGAACAGGAAACCGCGTCGCTCGCGGCTGCGCTGGAAGTGACGCGCGCCGAGCGCGACGAGGCTGTCGCTTCCGCTGCGGCGGCGAAGGAACACATTTTAGCGATGGACGAAGCGGCTGAGGCGGCTGCGTCCGCCAAGGTACAGTTGGCGGCGCCCGTGGAGGCGAATACGTCTGCCGATCTCGTCGCCGCGCGCGAAGACGCGGCTGCCGCGACCGCGGCGCTTGAGGCGTACAAGCTGGAAACAAAAAAGCGGTTCGAACTAGAGACCAGGGCGGCGCTGGAGCAAGCGACCGCGGCGGTTGCCGCCGCCGAAGGTAAAGCCAAGCGCCTGGAAGCCGACATCGCGGCGCTTGAGCAAGCCGCGGAGGAGGACATCGACGCGGCGCGACGCGGGGAGAAGGAAGCCTCGGACGACTTGTTATTCGCGGCGGAAGAGGTTCAGAATTTGGAACGAGAACGACACGCCGTGGAGCGTGAGCGAGACGCGCTGCTGGCGCGACTCGCCGCAACCGCGCAGGTTGCGGCGCAGGCGGCTTTGAGTGAAATGGCCGTTCAGTCTGGAGAAACCGCGTCGGCGATTGAAACGGAGTTTAGGGCACAGCTTCTTTTGGTTGAGCGTGAGCGCGATGCGCTCCGTACACAACTCTCCGCGGCGAATGCGGCGGCTCGCGAGGCGGAGCACCGCGTTGCCGCCGCGGACACGGCGGCGCGTAACGACTCTGCGCGGTCGGTCGCCGCGGCGGCAGCGGACGGCGCGGTCGAAACAAAACGACTCGGCGCGGCGCTCGCCGAGGCGAAAAAATACGCGGATGCGGCGCGCCGAGAAGCGGACGCGGCGCGCGCTGACTTGACAACAGTTGCCGCCGCCGCGGAGGCGCGTGGCTTGTCGCACGCCGAGGAGATTCATACGTTGCGTCTCGAGTCCACCACTCCGCGCTCCCCAAAAATGCCGCGCGAAGTCGTTTCCCTGACGCTGGTGGCGAAGGAAACTTCTGAGGACGTTTTGACGCTGCAGCGGCGATTGACGGAGACCGAAAACGCCCTCGCGGAGGCTTCTTCCCGGTTGGTCGAGGCGTTTTCGTCAGCAGGACGACACGCACACGACCCTGGCTCCCCGGGCCCCGCGGTTCTGCTCGCCACGGAGTCCCCGATTCCCTTCGCGTCGCCGCCCGCGGCGACGCGAGTTTCGCAATCCACGAAGCGCGCGAATTCGAGACCCGCTTCCAAAGGCGTCGAGTTTCCAAACCCTCTCAACCCCGACGGTACGGCTCGTGACTTGGAGGCGGCGCTTGATGACTCGGTGGACAAAGGCCACACCCTACACGGGTCGCCCCCCCTGCCGTTCAAATCCTGGAGAGACAGCAAAGTGCTTTCGCGAGGCAAAGAGAACGGAATCGTGAAAACCATAGGACACCCGTGTTTCGACGCGAGCGACGCGGCGGTTGTTTCTTTAACGAAATTTCTGCGCGCGTCGCCAACCGCGCGGGTCGCCGCGACGACGTACTGGATCGTCCTGCACGTCTGGATTTTGTTCGCGCTGTTCGCGCACCACCGCTCGGCGAGCGGCGTGGCGGAAATCGCGTCAGGCGCGGCACCGTAAGGTGCTATAGAATTAATGATACCCTTGGGTTGATAAACTTACGATAGGATAATACAAGAACGTGAACCTCGCGCTCTTTCTCGGCAATACTCATCAGTCCTTTTTCTTCAGCGCGTTGTCAATCGACAGCGCGCCTCCTCCGTTTACTAAAAAGAAGAAGTAAATAAGGCAGTACAGCGCCGCGGGTTCGTACGCGTACTGGTGTTTCTCCACCACCCCGAGAGGGAACCCCTCCAAGCCGCTTTGCGCGACGTGGAAGTACACGGCGAGCCCCATTGTGGAGAAAAGCGAAAGCGAGCTGATTCGCGTCAAGAAACCGAGCGTCAACCCAGCGGCGCCCGCGAGCTCGGCACCCGCGGCGAGGTACGTCCACTTCACGAAGGATAGCGGGTCGTCGTGGGGAAGGAACCCCAGGTACGGCTCCACCACGAACTTGGCGAAACCCTGTGGCAGAGGGACGAGGAGAGAAGTTGGTGAGTGCGTGTTAGTTTACCAGGAGTCGGATAAAAAAAGACGAGACGTGGCTTGAGACGACGAGAAAAATGCTAACAACCGCGCATCCCGTTGCCCCTTCCGCGCGTACCTCGGGATCCACGAGCTTGTCCAGTCCGTTGTGTATCATGAGCACTCCCGCGCCGATTCGTACCACCGCGACTGAGACCTCGCGGCCCCAGTTTGTGTCCTCCGCGACCACGCGAAGGACACGACCGGCGGATCGTTTCATCGAGGAGTAACTTGTTTTGCGTTGGAAAGATTTTCGTGTGGGAAGACCGGCACCGAGGCCGAGCGCGGATGCGCGGACGAGAGAGGCGGACATGTTCAAGATGTTGAGTGGGTGTAACGGACGAAAAATGCACGTCTCGAAGGACGGGGGTGTGCGTGTGAGGCGCACGTGAGAGTGAAAGGCACGAACGCGATTCTTTCTCGTTACTGCCAGCTGGCCTATCAGGCGCGTTTCGCGCGAGATTCGAGAATCTCTTTTGCTCGTTTTTTTCACTTCTTCCTCCTTCACGTCCACTCCCCTCTCCCATTGACTCCCGTGTGTCTCCTTTCGGGCCAATTCTCCGACAGGAGATGCTCGCGTATGGCCGCCGCGATCGGCCTCCCCGGGCGCTTGTGACTCACACCCACCAAACGCGCCACTTCCTTCCCGTCCCGAACCACCAAAACGGAAGGAACTGTTGCAACTGCTAAAAAGTTAAGCATCGATTCAGAAAGGGCATCGATATCCACCGTCACGAAAGCGACGTCCGGAAACCCGGCGCTCAGGTCCGCAAACTTGGGTTTGAGTCGCTCGCACGGGCCGCACCAAGTCGCGGTGATGTTCACCACGAGTCGTGGGCACTGCGCCAAAGCCGCCTCCAGTGCGGCGGTATCCGTACAGATGCTCGGAGCACATGCGGTTGCCCCAATCTGCGCGGATGGTTTGCCGGAAATCTTTCGCCTTCCATCTGCGTCGAGGACCTGACACCCGAACGCTCCACTGAACGACGAGTTCCCTCCCGCGTCAACACCGACCAACACGGACGGACCTCGCGGCGCCGCGGGGACCATCGCAGCGGGCGCGTCCCACCACGGGACAGGGGGCGGCGCCATCCATCTGTGAGAAGAACGACTTCGTTGCTGGCACTTTTCCAGTCTGACTGCCACGTGGGCAACTCAGTGCGATGGATAATAGGTCACCACTCCCGTGCTCCCGTCACTCCTCCCCGCACGCACGACGTGGTGCCTTGCCACCCGCCTTCCCGCGTCGTTTTCGGATCTCACGATGTTCATCATTCCCGTCGCGACGACGCCCGGGAACGCGCTCGTGCGTCGCGACGTGCGCCACTCTGGGCGAACCGCGCGGCGTTCGTCTCGTAGTCCCGTCATCGCTCGCGCCAACGCCGACGCCGACGCCAAACGCGCGTCGCCCGCGGACGTGACCCGCCGCGCGGTGCTGTCGACCGCGGCTGGTTTCGCCGCGGGTGTGCTATCGAACGACCGGGCAGGGGTAACCAACACTCCGAGTGGCGGGTTGGTGCTCCCCGGGTCCTACCTCTGGCCGGACGCGGCGTACGCGGGGGACTTGCCATCCGTACCGAAAGCTGCCGCTGCGCTGAAGCACACCGCCGACGTGATTCCGTCCAGAGTAATCAAAGGGTGCTGGCAGCTGGGTGGGGGCCACCGCGGCGACCCAGGAAGCGACAGGACATCGGGAAACGAGGCTCAACAAGATTTCGCGCCTTTCGTCGCCGCGGGAGTCACCACGTTCGACACCGGACCGGAGGCGTGCGGGTACGGCCCGAGCGAATTAGTAATCGGCGAGGCGCTTAAAAAAGGCGTCATCAAACGAAGCGATGTTCAGATCTTCACCAAGCTGTGCTGCGTGGGCAGAGAGCAGCAGAACATGACGAACGAGTTCATCACGCAAAAGCTCGACCTACCCAAGCGAAGATTAGGGGTCGATAAGTTGGATTTAGTGCAGATGTACTGGAACGACTACGGCGCGAAACACTACGTCGACGCCGCGTTGTTTCTCACGGACGCGAAGCACGCCGGTTCCATCGGCGCGGTGGGTTTGACCAACTTCGACACGAAGCGCATGGCGGAGATGGTGGACGCTGGAGCGGAGATTTCGTCGAACCAAATCCAGTTCTCGCTTCTGGACCGGCGGCCGGAGAAAGTCATGGTGGAGTATTGCGTCCAAAACGGCATCGGGCTGTTGCCGTACGGCGTCGTCGCCGGCGGTCTGCTGAGCGACAAGTTCCTGGAACTCCCCGGCGAGGACGTGGTGCTTGATACGTCGTCCAAGCGTAAATACGCCTCCGTTCTTGAGTACGCGGGTGGGTATGCTTGGTTCCAGACTCTTTTGCAGGTGTTGAAACAGGTAGGTGACAAGCACGGCGTGCCGATCGCGAACGTCGCCGCGAAGTGGGTTTTGGCGAATGAAGCGGTCCCGGCGGTTATTCTGGGCGCCCGGAACGCAACGCACGTGGAGGACCACCGGTTGTTGTTCTCATGGGACCTTGATTTGGAGGATATGGGTAATTTACGCGCCGTCGTCGACTCGGGGAAACTGCCGAAGGAAGACTGCTACCAGTATGAAAGGGGGGGTGGCTGGTAGGTGGATTCGGGTAAAGCTCTGTAGACTAGAATAGTAAAATGTTCTAACATTTCTCGTCTCTTACTCGTAATCTTACTACCCGCTCGCGCCTTTTTGCAAAACGGCTTGTGGTCCCGCCAGTCTTCCGTCTGGCACTCCGTCGAGCAGTAATACACCTGCTTACACTTGCACTTAAAACACGGTTTGCCGCCCCCTCCCTCTCGCTCGTGTACGCCGCACACCTCACATTCCTTGTATTGTCCGCACGCGCGATCCTCGTTGCGGCGCTCGTTCTCGTTCTCGTCGCTATCGGATGCGACATCAACCCACGTGCCCCGTTCCACGGAGTCGACACCGTCGCCAATCACGTCCTCCGCGATACGGCGCAAAATTTCGACCTCGCCTGATAACGCACCGAACTTGTCGTTAATATCTGCCTTTTCAATTTGTCTCGCGACGCCGGACATTTCAATCGTCGTCGCGTAAACGCGGTTGGTGACGGACGGAAACGCGCCCAAAGCCAGCACCCCGCGGTCATCCACCGTGCAGGTCGTGTCCCCCAGATCCGCGTTGTTCCAACCTCCGGGCAAAACGTTTTTCGCCGTGGCCATCTCGAGATACGCTTTGAGTTCGTGCATCACGCGCGACTTACACGCGGTGTCGAATCGGGTTTCAATGGTACTGGGACTGCCAGACTTTTCATCGCTAGGGACGAACGACGTCTCTCCGTTCGCCGCGGCGGCGTATGCGCCAATCGCTGTACCCGTGGTGTGGTACTCGTCTCCGCAGCGCAGACCGAAGGATACAAATAAACGCTGGTGCACGCGACGGCGTGATACCCCTTCCGACCAATACACCTGTTCACCGCGTATCGGGCTGTTCCAGATGCCATCAACTTTGGCGAGATCTGTGTCCGGATACTCCCACTCTTCATGACGGGCATCATTCTTCCCCACCGTCGCCTTCCCGGCGCAGCATTTTTTGTACTTCTTGGCACTGCCGCACGGGCACGGGTCGTTGCGCGCGGGCGCCATGGCGCCGCGGAGCTGGGACGCACGCGCGAGATGTTCTGGAAACAACTCCGAAAATTTCTTCTTCCCATAAAAACGTCCAGTCTCATGAACTGACGTCACTCCGCACGCCTCGACTTGGTTGGGGCACGCCGGGTCGTGTGTGTGGTTCCCCGCGCAGCATCATGCGCGGCGTCCCGTCGGTGATGCGCGCGGCGGTGGTTCGCGCGTTCGGCGGGCCTGAGGTGGTGCGCGTCGCGGGGAACGTCCCGGTCCCAAAACTGGCACCGGATGAGGTGTTGATACGCGTCGCCGCGGCGTCGGTGAGCCCGCTTGATACCCGGGTTCGGTCCGGGTACGCCGCCGCGTTGTTTGCCCCCATGCTGCCGTTGATCCTGGGGCGGGACGTGAGCGGGACGGTGGTTGCGTTGGGAACCAACGCGAGGGCGTTCCGGATAGGCGCGGAGGTTTTCGGGGCGTTGTCCCCGGTTTCGGGAAGAGGCTCGCATTGCGAATTCGTCGCCGCGCGCGAAGTACACCTCGCGCCCAAGCCAACCGCGTGGACGCACGCGTCCGCGGCGGCCACGCCCTTCGCCGCGCTCACGGCGTGGCGCGCGTTGGTTGGGGATTGCCAGCTCAGGGAAAATGACAAAGTGCTCGTGAACGGCCTGGGCTCCACCGTGGGAAACTTCGTGGCGCAGCTCGCGAAACACGCAGGCGCGGCGGTCGTCGCGGGGAGCGTGGGGAAACGATCCGTGGAAAGGGTCGCGAACGAGTTGAAAATTGGTAAAGAAAACTTGTGGATATACGATTCGAGTACCGGACAGAGTCGCGGGGATACCAGCAGCAACATAAAAAAACAAACCATGCTCGTCCACGCCGAGGAAAACAACTGGGGCGCGTTCGACGTGGCGGTGGATCTGGTGGGCGGCGAGTCGAGCGAGCGCTTGTTAGCAAAACTCTTGAAAAAGGGCACCGGGCGCTTGGCCACTTTGCACGGCAACTTGGCCCGGTCCATCGGTGAAAACGGCATTTTGACCGGAACCGCGTTGGGTTCACTGGAGCTTGCGCGCAAAAAAACCCTGTACCGAATGCAGCACGACATTGGGTACCACTGGACCGTGATGCGGCTCGACGCGGATGCGTTTCGGGCGATTGCAAAAATGGCAAACGAAGGAACCCTCGCGCCGCCGCGCACGAAATCGTACAAGCTGGAACACGTGCGACACGCGTTCCAGGCCACGGAAAGTAACGAGTTCGCGGGGAAAATCGTGCTGGAGCCGTAGACCTCCTGATAAGGCGAGCGCGCCGTTTAGGGCATCGTCGTGGAGTCCTTTAGCTCTGTGTACCCGCAGTTAATCCAATAGTTACGTTTATGGTTTACAATCTCTTCCTCGGCTTTCGCCCTAAAAGCGGCGTCCCCGCGATCCCGGGTCAATCAACCCCCAGCTAACTCGTGAAGAACCCGCCACTGGTGTTCCTCGAGTACCCCGGGGCTTTCTTTTCTTCCTTGCCCTCGCCCTGAGGCGCGCGGTCGCCCTCGTGCACCACGATTCGCAGGGACGCGGGGTACGGCACGGGCTCGCCGTTCGCGAGCGCCTGAAGCGCCGCGAAATGCGAAGCCACGCTCATGTTCGACGTACCGTCCGAAGCCGGTTTGTTCCCGCGCGCGCGCTCTTTCGTGTGAAGCGCCTGCGCCAACGCCGCGCGGCTGTTTTTGATCTGCTGCGTGGAATCCGTCTCCATGGCGCCACGAAGCGGCCGAGTGCGTGGCGCTCTGGCGGGGGGTCCAACCTCCAACGAGCCAAAACAAGGGACGACCGGAAAAGTCGTTCACTTATGGAGAAAAAACTGGATTTCGTCGACGAGACTCCTCACGAGGTGGCCACGTGCCCCTTCCCCATGCTTCATCTCCTCGGGCGCGAAACTCCCGACACCGAGACTCTTGAAACAAAGTCATGTCGTGTGTGATCACCGCTCCGACATGCGGAGTCGTCCGCGCGAAGTGCGCGAGCAAAACGCGGGCCACGAAGCTTGGTCGTGTCCCTCGCGTCACCCCCCGTTCGCGTTTCGTTACATCGCATGTCGCACCACGATCCTTCGCACGTCCCTCTCCGCTCTCCGTGAGGTGTGCGGCGACGGAAGGGGACGACCTTGACGACTCCACGGCGGACGGCGACGACGGGTTGAGCTCCAGTTTCGCGGAAGAGCTGAAGCGACGACAGGAAGGTGGTGGGTCGGCTGGCGGCCCACGGGACGACCGGACGGACTGGGTGAAGGACACGACGAAGGGTTCGGACCGGTGGCAAAGTTCTAGTTCTGATGATGCGCCGAAGTTCGCGAGCGACGACGGCGCGCGCGGGGTGGAAACGCCGCAGCTCAAGAAAAGCAGGGAGCTCCAGAACGAGGGCCTGGAGGGGTTCCCCACACGCGCAGGTGAGCTTTTGAAACTGGGGTTCAATAGCTTCATCGGGTTCGGACCGTTAATAGCGGTGTTCTCCGTGTTGTTCGTCGGTACCTACGTGCTGATGGGCAGCGATTTTATTCACGGCGGCGATACGTACGAAAACGGCGGCGGAGTTCCGGCGTATGTACCGCCCGAGGTGCTGTTAGCCGAACCAACCGTGGACCGGATGGTGCCTTTGTACAACCCGGTACCGTACGGACAATAGGCGGGGTTTGTGGAAGCGGAGGCGGGTAATTTGACGCATACTTTACGTGTACAACGCATCCATACTTTACGTGTACGACGTACCCATCCGCTCGCTTGCAGAATAAAAGCACAAAAGTTTCGTTTTTCGTTTTCTTTTCGGCGGGAACTCGCATCTGAATTGGCATTGTCAATCCTGCAGTCTCATTAGTCGTAGCGCGCGCGTGGTGACTCGTATCACGACGTATCGCCCTCCGCGTTGCCCTCGACGTAGCCCAACACAAACGCGCGTGGACGTTCGTTCGTCCTGTGTGTCCCCCAGAGCACTTTGGAAGCTCGTTCCGAAGAACCCCGATCCGATCGCACTCGGATTGATTGGATCGCGCCATGATTGCGTTCCGTTGCCGAAAGCGAAAAGCCGCCCCCGCGGGTGAAGTGCCTTCAAAGAAGGTGGATGTCACCCCCACCCCCACCCCCCGCGCCGAAACCAAACAACACCCGGTAGCCGCGTTCGCGAACACGGTTTACGTGGATCCCGTGATCAAGGTACGTGCCATGGCACCTGAAACGACGACAGCCGATTGAGTGCGTCGGCACAATCGACGCAACGCGCCGCGCGTCGGGAAGAAGTTCTGCATCTGTCCAATCTCGTCTCCGCGAATCAACCCCCATAACTGTCTCAACACCTGACCAAAACCCCACACCAAAACCCCAACCAACAAACAGAGCATATACCGCTACGTGGACAAGAAGACGTTTTTGAACTGGGGTTTAACTTCGGATTGGCAGGTGGAAGGTCCGCGGAGACGAACCAGTCCGAGTCTTAGTCTTCCAATTTACGCGTCGCCGCGAAAAGCGAAAGCGGCGCCCGCGTCCGCCGACGCCGATTTCGCGCTGGCGCCGCCGACCCCCGAAAAAGAACCAACAGAAACCCCAACATACGAGGACCCCAACGCCTCTAGTGAAGGGTACGGCGAGATGACCGAGGGGTCGGTGGAGCGCATGCTTTTGTTTTTGAAAAACCTCGACGACCACCCGGAGGTGGCGCGGTTGAAGGAGGTGGAACGGTTGACGAAAGAGCGCAAAAATCCACCGACAAAAAACACAAAAAACACGGGACCCCCCGACCCCGACCCCGACCCCGAACCCGCCACCCGTAACCTCACCCCCTCCTCGTCCTTCATCGACGTGGGCAGCGGGTACGGCAAGGTCGTTTTGCACGCCAAGCTCAGCGCGCGGGTGAACCGGGCGGTGGGCATCGAGTACGTCCCGCAGGTACGTCTTGGGGCTTTCCCGAATCAGGCGGCACGCTGTTTTACCTCTAACGCTGGTCACGGTTCAGACCGAAGCTGGTGACTGGTTGTACATACATCGTCCAATACACGCCCAACAAATGGACTGACACTTTCTTTTATTTCCACCAGCGCGCGCGCATGGCGAGCGACGCGCTTGAGGAGTTGCGGTCTGGGCGGCGCGGGTTCGTGACCCCTTTGGCGCTCGCGGCGCTCCGGGACGACTCAACCTCCTTACGGCAAGGCGACGCCACGAAGTACGGCCAATTCGACTTCACGCACGTCTACATGTACGACAAGGTGTTCAGCGACCCGACCACGGAGTTGTTAGCGGCGCAGCTCAACGCAAGCGAAACGACCCGGGTGTTGGTGTCGTACCAGCGCTTCGAGCAGTGGCACAGGCTCGGGTTGAAAAAGTTCATAGAAGTCGCGTCGCTCACCATGCGCACCACGGGAGGGCAGAACTTCAAGGCGTACGTGCTGGTGAACACGCGGTGAGGTGAGGTGAGTAGTACCCGTGGATGGGGAAGATTTGGCAGTGGAGAGGGGGTGACGAAGACGGTTGAAATAGGAAAACGTTGAAAATCAACTCACGATTTTCAAAAACGTGCGAAAAGAAGCCATTATATACTTTTCTGTTCCTTCCCCTCCCCTCCACAACGGAGAGCACCACCCGACGCATATCGCCGCGATGCCCCCCAAAACCCAAACCCGTCTGCGAGTACGAAGGGTGTGAAGTACCCGCCGTCTGCGTGTGCATCGCGAGGTGCAACCGCAAGCTCTGCGACGCGCACGGGTCTTTGATCGACCCGGAATACGAAGAAGACTCGGGCGGGAAGTGGTACCAGCACTGCAACGCGTGCGACGCGGGAGTGTGCCAGCACTGCGGCGGTGGGGAAGGCTTGGGGATCCCGTGCTCGTACCAGCTGATCAACGGCAGCAACAAGTGCGAATACTGCGCGAAGCACAAGAAGGTCCGTCCTTTCTTCTCTCCCTGCTTCCCTGCTTCCCTCTCTGACCCTCTCTCTTCGTCTCAAAACACAGAAAGCGAAGAAGAAGCCGAAGAAGGCTCCGAAGAAGAAGGCTCCGAAGAAGAAGGCGCCCAAGGCTGCGACCGCGCCCAAAGCCAAGGTGACGCCAGCGCCGAAGGGGGTCGGGAAGAAGCTAGTCGCCGCGTAGAAGGGCGATGTGATACGGCACGACACGATACGAACGAACACGCGAGACGGATTGATACACGACCTGACATAAAATACCACTACAAAAAACAAAAACAAACCTGCCGAAACGCGGCTCGCGCGCGATCGCCTGAAAAGCGCTCGTCGCGCACGGGCGTCACTAACGACACTCACCCGCTGTGACTGTCCACGCAAAGAAAAACACCTTATTGATCCTTTTCTTAACACTCACAAACACTCACAAAACCTCTACATCACCCCCCTTCGGTTCAGCGTCGAGCAGTACTCGTTGCTGTACATCAGATACGATCCTTTCCCCGGGTCGGTGTCGCTTCCTGGGACTTGTACGTACTTTTTTCGTCGCACGCCGAAGTCGTCTTTGAGGTTTGGGTCCTGGTTCAGCACGGGGTAGAAGTCTTTCCGGCCGCTGGGGTGCGGGGGTGGCGCGGTCTTTTTCGGTCCGCGGTTCAAATCGGGATCTGAAAAGTCCTCGTTTGGGTACAAATCTGGCCGTATCAACGGATCGAGTTGGCCCGGCCCTTCCAGCTGTTTCACTCTCAGCGGCGTCCCCCACTCCTTCGTGCTTGTTTTGGTTTTCGTTAAACCAACACCGAGCTCGTCTTCCACGCGGTCGGGGCGAAACTTCGTCCGCGCTGGGTCGTGCAGTTCGTTCCCCAGCCACCCGTCGCCTGAGTGGTCGTCCCACTCCGGCGGCCGCCCCGAAACGACGGCGAAAAGGTCTCTGCGGCCTTTGTGCATGTTCTCCACGTACATCCCCTCCGAGGCCTTGCCCTTACCTTCTCTGGGTTTAATGGAAAGGTGCCCGACCCAGTTGTCTTCCATCTTGTCATCAGGGTCCCGTTGCCGGCCGTCGGGGGCGATTATGGAAAACAGATCCTTTCTGCCGGCGTCCGAACGACCCGCCTCATCGAACCGCCCGCGCGTTTTGTTCGGGTTGTAGTTCTTGTTCCCGAACCACTCGTCGGGGTGGTTCCTTGCGGCGGGGTCCAGACTGACGGTGTTGCCGTTGCCGCCAGTAGCAGGGTTCAGCCCGAGGGTCCGGTTACCCGCACTCGTGACGTGCTGCACGTGGTCGAACAAGTGCTCGCGGCCCAGCCGGTTGTTCGCGCCAACCGGCGGCGCCCTCAGGCCGCCCGTGTAGTGGCCCACCCCGGATGGAACCATCCCAAGCTGCGTCCGCGCGTTCGCCACCCGCTCCTTCTCCACGTCCCTTTTGTGCAAATCAGGGTCGTTCCACTCGTTGCGTAACGTGTGTCGGCCCGGAACTTGAGCTCCAGCAGCTTGTGCTTGCGTTACATCCTTGTTTGGCGCCCCGAACCGCCCGCGGTGCGGGTCCAAATCCACCATAACCCCGGTTCTGGGATTGGGGTCGGCCACTGGGCCGGGGTCGGTGCGCCGCTGGCGCTCGTACCGCTGTAAATCGGCGTTCCACGAAACCCCGGAAGGGTCCATTTTGGGGGGGGCGGTGGGGGGGTAACAGTAGGTGTCGTGTGGTCGTCAGGCGGAGAATCGGCCAGTTGGAACTTTGGAAAGACCGAGAAAGTCCGCGATTCGTTCGGGGACCCTCCGTGCGGTTCAGCCCGTCGCGTGCGCCGCAAATGCAAGTCGAGCCGCGACCGTCACTTGACGCCCTCGCTCGTGGTTCCGAAAAACACGTGCGTGGAGACGCGCGCCTTGGAATGCCCTCCCGCGCGCCGCGCGGGCATTCACACGCGATGCAGGAATCCAAAAAAAAAAAAAAATCGGCCGCTTTTGGGACACACCCATGACGACAAGGAGCGTAGCGAATTATTGTTGTGAGAGCAGCGCCGGTGACGAGTACGTCGTCGATTCCACAATTTCACGACCCTCGCCCGTCTACTTTTCCGGTGTGATCACCGCGTTTTCCAGCTCCTCCATGGAGGGCAACCCCCCCATGTTGTTTTCCTCAGACGACTCCTCGTCCGCCCCGACGGCTTCGCGCATCGCCCGCGCCTCATCCGCCGCGCGCGTTTCCTCCCCCTGCGCAGTCAGTTTTTTTCGGTACGCATCGCCGCCCGCTTCTTCAAGCTTTTGCAGCGCCTCCTCCACTTCCCTCGCTTCATCAACCGCCCCACTCTGTTCCAGCTCCGTGATCACCGCTCGCAACTCCCCCACGCTGGCCATCGCCCGGTCCGCCGGGTTCCGCGCCCGAGACGACCGGTTTGCGAGAAGCACGCGCCACTTTTCAGTCAAAGCGCTTCGCTCTTCATCGGTGGTGTAAAAGGCGCCGCCCCCCGACGCGGCCGTTTCTAAAACGGCGGCCGTTTCTTCCCCACCGCCACCACCACCGCCAAGCATGTCTGTGGCATTGTCACTGTCTTGTGTGGCATCGGTTTCGTCTCCGTAAATCACGTACGGCCCGTCGTACGCCGTACCCCTGGGTTGCGTTTGCGCCGTGGCCAAATCCACAACCGCGCACCCGAGCGGGACTTTTATTGTGAAATCCGCGGTTTTTTCAATCTCCCGATTAATAAAATAAAGTATCAGTCTTGAGTGTTCAAGTGCCATGTATGGGCAAACAGTGCACTTGTGATGTATGTAGTAAACAGTAATTACGGGCGGATAATCGGCAAAACAGGGAGGCGGATTTGGGAAATGCAGCATACGTACCTTCGCCACCGCGCCCCCCCCTTGCCGCAAGTAAACCTGCGTCGCGGTGGTGAACACGTTGTTGAACAGCCAGTACAGGGTTAACCCGGCTGGTACTGTTAAAGAAACATAACCGATGAAAAGCGGAAGCGCCTGTAACAAAACCGACTGATTCGGCTCCGGCGCGTCCGGATCCGCGTTCGGGTCCTTCGGCGGCGTCAGGAGGTTCATGCTGACGTACTGCGGTTGGGAAAGGAAAAAAAGAGACGTCGTTAGTTTTGAGTACGGGTTCGTTAGTTTTGAGTACGGGTTCGTAACAGTTACCAGTACTGTGTCAACTAACCACAGTACCGGTAAACGTTACGGTAGTAGTGAGTACGTTACTAGTGTTCCCATACTTCCTTTGAATGAAACGCCGGGGACGTCAAGCAGGGTCCGTAAACGGCGTTTGGATTTGGGAAAGCCCCGTCCGGCCGTACCTGCGACGCCACGGTGAGCAGCGGCACGATCAAGTACAGACTGGCGTCGTGCCACCCTATCGGCGGGTCGTAGTTCGCGTCCAGGGGTAACAGCCAATCTAAAGTTCGGTCCGGTGAGGGTCCGGCTAATGAGGGGATGAACAGCCAGGGTTCGTCGAAGGATCCGTCGATTGACGCGTTGTTGAACGCGCGGTACAGCCCCCACACCACGGGCAGGGTTAACAAAATGGGCACGCACCCCGCTAACGGCGAAACTTGGTTCTCTTCGTACAAACGGTTGATCTCCACGTTCATGCGTTCCGGGTCGTCCTTGTACTTGGCGCGAATCGCGTCTGTTTGCGGTGCCAGGTTCTGCACGTTCATCGTTGATTCGACTTGCGACTTGGTGAACGGAAACGTCAGCGCCTTCACCACGAAGGTTGTGAAAATAATGGAACTCCCCAGCGGGTACGGCACCCCCACGTTCGTAAACAGCGCCTGCGTGCCCAACACGAACGACTCCAGGCGGTCGGAAATAGGACTCAGAATGCCCTCCATGCGCTTGATGCCCGCGGGTTCCTCTGATGCAGCAACTGCGTCTTGTGCCGCGTCCATTGCGTTGGACGTAGCGCTTGTGAACGCATCCACAGAGTCGGACACGGAGACGGGCGCGCCGCTCGCGAACGCATCCGCCGCGTCCGCGAAGCTCTGCGCATCCATCGCCACGACCGCGGCGTCCGCCAGCGTCGCGATGTGCGCCGTGGCCAGCGTGCCAAGCGCGTCGAGCTGGGGAACCAGGTTCGTGAGCGCGTCGACACTGGCAGGGCCCACAGAGGCGAGTGGGGACACGGAGCCTCGTCCGCGTCCGCGATGCGCGCGGCGAACAACGAACACAGTCGCGCCGATTGCGCGTTTCGCGGAAGTGTGTCGCGCGACAACACCGGCCACACGGCGCGCACCCACAGGCCGCACAACCATCGCGGGGCCCGCGAGCTCCGACCGGACACGACCCAAGCCACGCGACATCGCCACGGGGAGCGCCATCGTTCCGCGACGCGTCGCGAGGAGTGGCGCGGTTGAAGGGGTCGGCCTGTGCCTTCGAGGATATCTCCGAAATCGATTTTTGGATCTCCAAAAAGTCGATTTTTGATTGGCTAAGCCAGTCGGCCTGAGAGCTCTTTCGTTTTGCCTCGGAGACGGCGACACGAAGTCTCTGCTTACGTTCGGATCGCGCGCGGCCCGGGCCATTTCAGCGGACGCGAGGAGGCGGTTGCGCTTGTTTGAACCCCGACGGAATGATGCACTCTGTGACGCGCCGCGTGGCGCGTACCTTGGGCGCGTGCGCCCGCGCGCCTCCCCCTTCCACGGCGAGGTGGACGCGCGTCTTCACCTTGGGGTCTTTGGGAAGCGTGGTGGGCGGCGACGGGATCGGCCGGCCGACGGCGCGCCTTCCCACGGCGTCGGCGCGTTGTGTGCCGGAGTTTTGTGTTCCCGAACACGTGTGGGGCGACACGACGGCCGATGGAACCCCGGGACACCCGTTCGCGCTGATGGCCGTGCCGAAACGCAAGGTGACCCCCTCGCGGCGAAAGCGACGAAACCAGTTCAAGCGCATCGATTTCGTCACGGACGTGCAGCGGTGTCGCGACTGCGGCAAGGCGAAACGGCCGCACGTGTATTGCGACCAGTGCAGCACGAACATTTACGACGACATGAGGGTGGGGGGAGGAAGGCCGAGTTCGGGAAGCGTGGTGCCGTGAGACGGGTGATACCGGCGAAAGGACTCGAGAGGTTGTCGACGGATGGTGCCTTACCATAATCCAGTCTAAGATAAAAGTAATCCGTCGATACGCCTAATCGCCTTGTCGCCCGTCCTCCGTATCCTTTCGCCGTACCGGGCGCGCCTCATCATTTTTCCCGTCACTATCGTTTACGTTCCCATCACTATCCGGCAACGGCAACGGCAACGGCAACGGCAAGGACACCGGCCCGTCCTTTCCGAAATACCGAAACGAGAGCGTCGCGAAACGCGCGAGTTGCAAAACACTCATGGACCGCCAAACCCCGGCGAGCGCGCTCGCGCCGACCGCCGAAACCGAAGCGCCCGCCGCTAAATCAAGCTCCGCTGTGATTGCGAAAGAAAAGTGTCAGTATTGAGTGGCATCAAGTAGAATGTATATCGCGATGTATTGGACGATGTATGGACAACAGTCAGAGTAATCGGTCTGAACAGTCACCAGCTTCGGTAAAACAGGGCACTTGTGATGTACGTAGGAAACAGTAATTACGGGCGGACAATGGGCAAACGTAGGTGTGTCGGATTTGGGAAAGCCCCGAGGCCGCACCTGTCGCGCTGACTTGCGTTAGCAAAAGCAGCGCCGGCGCGGCGCTCGCGGCCATGGCGACCGCGAGGTAGTCGAAATCGCAAGCACCTTGTAACACCCCGTCCCACACGAAAACCACGGCGTTGAGGGGCTGAAGCGCCGCAATCCAGGTGAGCGGTCCGGCCGCCGCGCTCGCGATTTCAAAGTCGTCCGTGAACAGCGCCGGTAACAGCGGGCCGGCGGCGTATATTCCAACCCCCACCGCGGTGCCTGCTGCTGCTGCCCATTTCAGGGATCGATCCGCTGCCCTGCGCGCGCCAATCACGTCACCAGCCCCCAGACTAGCCGCCACTAAACTCTGCGCCGCCACCGCCAGCGCGTCGAGCGCGAACAAAGTGACCCACCAGACTTGTATGCAAATCTGGTGAGCGCCGGCGGCGCCCGCGCCCGCTGCCTCCGCCGTGGCGCGCACCAAAACAGCCTGCAACAGGAGCGTCCTGGCGAGCTGAGACGCGCTGCCGGCGGCGAGAGGCTTCAAGGCCTGGGCCCATTCTCTGAGGCCGGCTGGAGGGTTGGTGGTTTGTGTTTGTGTTTGTGTCGTCGTCTCCAGTCCTCGTTCCGTCGCGCCCAGAAGCGTCTCGCGCGTCTGCCTCGTCGTCGTGTCACCCTCTCCCCCAGGTCCCCCGGGCAGTCCCGGCAACAGCCCTTCGTTGGTTAGCATCACCACAAACACTGCCGCGGCGAGCCACTCCGCGGTGGTTGTCGCCGCGGCTGCGCCTGCGACGCCGAACGCAGGAACGGGCCCCCAACCGAAAATCAGCACCGGGTCCAGCGCAAGGTTCACGAAGTTCGCCACGCCCGACACGACCAGCGGCGTTTTCGTATCCAGCAAACCCCGAAACGCCCCAACCGCGACGGTACCGATGAGCGCCGCGGGTGCGGAAAGGGCGCGTATGCGAAGGTAATTCTCGGCTTCGGAGTACATCCTATTCGACGTCGGAGCTAATAACTCCCCATCCAATGAGCTAAGTTCTGTTGCCGCGTCCACCACCCCGTCGCCCCCCGCCCAGCGCAAAACGGTATCGGCGCCCGCCTCGAGGGCGACGCACGCGACGATCCCCAACACCACCGCCAAGGTCATCGCGCCGGTCACGGTTTCCGCAGCCGCACCGCGGTTGCGGTTTTTTGTTTGGTTGGAGGCTGATGAATTGGAGGCAGACGAATCGTCACCGTTACGATCCGTCCCGGCCGCGGAAAGTGTTTCCGCCGCCGCGATTTGCGACGCCACGAGCGGCCCGGTGACCACGGCGAGGAAGTTAAAAAGCTTGAACGAAAAGTTAAACACGGTGGTGGCGACGGCGAGGCCGCCCAGCGCGCTCGCGGCGCCTTCGCCGGGCATGCGCCCCACGAACGCGGTATCGACCGCGCCCAGTACCGGGTCCAGAAGCAGGCTCGCCACCGCGGGAAGCGCGAGGGCCCAGATTTTACCATCCAGGATTTTAAACGTGGTGTTTTCGTCATCATCACACGACGACGTGGCCGACGGTGTTGGGTCGTCGTCCCCCCACGACGACGCGCGTCGCACCCAACGCGTGGTGCGCTGTGATCGGTAGCGGCACGATGAGTTGTGCGACAACGTTTCTGGGCATTGAAGCGAGGAAGCGTATGTCAAACACGCTCGGCTCTGCAACACTCGGCGTCTCGGACGAGCCGAGTCTCGGACGACCCATTTGTTTTGCGGGTCCGGCGCGGCGACCGCGCAGACGCGCCCTACGCCACGCCAGGGACGCTCGTGCGACCGCGCAACACGCCACGCGGTCGCGGGAGCGAGCGACACCCCCGCGCACCGCATGCGACGCACACCGGGGCGCCACTCGGTGTGAGGGTCGATACAGTCTTTCACATCATCTTAACTTTAGGTGCCGAGCTGGGAAAGGACTGCTGCTATCTGCGCGCGGTCCAAAAGCGATAGTTCATGACCGTCCTGACGCGAGTTGCCCGTTCTTTCGCTTCGCTTCATCACAGGGCAAACAGTCACGAAACAAATAAATTCGTCTGATGGGGCGCGGGTTGGTCAACAGACGGTCAACTTTTTTGCTCGTCTGCAAGCACAAGCTACGCCAAAGGGGAACGTATTGAAACGGTCAATAAATTTTATCGGCCGCTCCCAAGGCCCCTGCACCGCACCACACGTCACCACTCTTGTCCGCGCGTGCTGTCGCCGCTGGTTGAGTAGCCGCCGGGGGCGCGTCTTCGCCGGAGCGCACGGCGTTACACGCGTTTCGCGTCGTCAACGCAGGACAGGCGCGCGTGGGACGCGCCGTCGAGTGACGCATTTGCGGGAGGTGCCCTGCTGACATTTCTTGGAAATCGCAAAAAGAAAAGGTTCCCCCGCGCCAAATGAGCAGCGACGGGCGCCCCGCGTCCGCGTCGCCTTCCATGAGCATACGTTCGCCCGGGTCCGTGGGGAGCGGCGGGTCGCCGTCGTTCCGTAGGCAGCGGAGTTTCGTGAGTGAAACCGGCGGGGGTATCGACTGGATGCCCAAGAAGTACCGCCCGCCAAAGAAGATTAAACCCCGCGTGCCGTTCAGCGCGGATGTGAAGAAACAAAACTTGTGGGTGCGGAACGTGACGGCGCCTGCGGTGCAGCGGGTGCAGTGGTTTTCCAACGAACCGGCGGTCACGCTGGACAACGTGGAGACATTAAAGCTGCACCAGCCGGTTCCGAAAATCAACTCACCGAGAAGCATCAAGGCCTGTCTGGAGCTAGGCGTGGATCCCACGGCGTACGACCTTTGCGTGGTTGATATCCTGGATCACGTTGACGATTCCATCGACGAACAGATATGGCGACTCCGGTACGAGCACGCGGTGCGCAAGCGAGTCACGTTGCTGCAAACACTCCAAGAGTTGCGTTATTCGTTCACGGAACGCGACGCGTTGAACGAGTTCCGGCCCGCGAAGGGGAAGATGGCGCACGTGGAATCCACGGTCGTGGCCGCGAACAACAGCATGAGCGTTCAAATCAGCTCGCACCGCAACGAGCGGTTCCACGAAAAAACGCGGCACTGGGAAAGGACGCACCAAACCAACCTCGCGAAGGAACACGAACTGCAAAAGAGAAACGAATACAAGACCGGTGAGAGTGAAGCCTACATTGAAAGCAAGGCTCAGGAGAAGCGCGAAGCGGTGAAAAAACAGGACCGGGATAACTACGAGAAAACCAAAGCCGAGTTGCGGCGGTTGGAGTTTGAAAAAGCGGAAAGCGCGCGTATCGCGAAACAGGAACGCTTACGCATCGACGCGTTCGCGGCGGAGAAACGGCGCCTTGATCGAATCGCGGAGCGCGAGATGCGGGAACAAATGGAGGAGAAGATTCGACAGAAAGAGGCGTACCAAGCGCAGACGCGGGGGATTTTGGACTGGCAACGCGAAAAGGTTGACGCCATGAGACGCGCGATGGAAGCGGATGACGCGCGCCGTACGGAGTTGAGACGAATCCGAGACGAACACGACCGGGTGTTGACAAAGGCTGCTAAAGATGATTTCCAGGCGAAAATCGACCTCGCCAGGTCAAGGGCGGACGACCGGCTGTATGGCCGCATTCGCAACATCCTGGACAAAGAAGATTCCCGAAACGAGCGCCAGCGCGAGTTGGACGAAGGCGAAAGGGCGGTTGACGCGGAGGCGGAGCGACGGCGGCTTGACGAGAGGGAAGCGTTCCGGCAGTTCACGTACAACGAGGCGCGGCGGAAACAGCGTGAGAAAGAAGACAGAATCAAGCAGCACATGGAAACCGAAACGGAGAAGGTGCTGGAGCACATGGCTGGGTTGAATTTCCAAAAGGCGATGACGGCGACGGAGCGGCAGCTCGTGGCGGAGGACCGGCGTTTCAAGGCGGAGGCGCAAGCCAAAAAAGACGCGCATTACCGGTTCAAGCTGCAGCAGAAAATCGACCGGGAAACCGCGAAAGCGGACCACATCGCGTACTTGCGAACGCAAATGCGCGACGACGCGGTGCGCACGAACGTACTGGAAGCGGAGCGACGGCGGCTGGAACGCGAAGCGGCGCGGAAGGAACTGCACGGCACGTACGCGGACGCGGCGACGCCGAAGAGCTACACCAGGGGCACGCGGGTGTACGGGAAAATCGGTCTGGGAACCCCGGTTGGTGGTGGAGGCGAGGAGAGCGTGTATTTTTCATCCGGAGGGGGTCGGACCCCGGACAATGGACGGAGGGGAAGAACCAGCGCGCGGCAGGCGAGCGTTGAGCGCTCGCCCTCCGTGGGTTCTTCGGAAAGAAGTGGAGGAATCAGAACCGACGTCGGCGCGTCGCCCCGGGCGGGGGGCGGTCGCGCTGTTTCGCCGTTCCGTGGGACACACGACGACTCTCCAAAACGGTCGTTCAAGTACGGCTCGCGCAACGGGATGGGGGACGAGCCGGAGACGCTCGAGGCGGTCGCCACGAGGCGCGAGCGAGGGTTCCCGGAGGGTCGGGGCGACGAAACGGTTGTGACCGACGAACCCGCGTTGGGTTTCGTTTCGATCAACACGGTACAAACCCCAACGGATGGGTACGACGACGAAAACCACGATCCCGCACAGGAACCATAGCGTCGTTTGTACATAAGGAATCTAGTGATATTGATACTGTTACGTTGTTACTTTCTTTCCGGTCTATTTGTTTCCTTTCTTCCCGAGCGAGTCGCTTTCGGAGTCGTCTTTGTCGAAACGCGCGGTCGCCCTATTTCTTCCCTGATTTAAACAACCCGCCGATTTTGGCGCCGAGCTTGGCGAACAGACCGGTCTTTTTCGTCGCGACGACTGCGTTGTTTCGTACTGCTTCCGACCAGTCGTCGATCCACCGCTGCGCATCCGCCGCCCTCGCCGCCGCGGCTTCGTCCGCGTACCTCCGGCTCGCGTCGACGTCTTCCGGGTCCGTGGCCGTGGCGACGACCCAGGTATCGATCCACTTTTGCGCGATTTTGCCGTTGGCTTGCGCAGCTTCCGCGGCGTATAAACCCGCCTCTTTCTCGCCTTCTTCCGCAAGGCTCGCGTTTCTCCAGGTGTTGATCCACGCCTGCGCCTCCGTGGCGTTCGCGGGAGCGGCGACCGAATCGGGGGCAACCGCCGCGTTTGCTTTTGCGCTGGCGTCGCTCTTCGCGGACGTCCCGGTTTTAGCCACGCCAGTCGATGTCGGAACGAACTCGTCATTCTTGGTGCTCACGAAGAACAACGCAGTGACCAGTGACCCGAACACCGCGGTTTCGCCAATACCGCCGAACTTACTCGTCACGACTTCTTTTTTGCTGCTGACGTATTTCGGTTTCGGTTCCATAACCGGCGCGGCCGCCGCGGCGCGCGCGCCGGGCCGCGGCTGCGGCGACGGCGGCTTCACCGAAGGCGCCTTCTTTTGGGCCGTTTTGAGAACGGGCGTTTTCGCTTGTTTCTCCGTTTTGGGGACAGCTTTGACCGCCTTTGCAGGCGCCGGTTTCTTCGCCACACCCATCGCGGGGGCTTTGGGCAGCCTCGCGATAGCCTCCTGCGCCGCCGCGTACGCCTCGTACTTGCCCGGGTTAACACGCAGATCTTTGATGTACCCCGGTTCGGACGGGGACAACACGCGGTCGGACGCGAGCGCGTATGGGACGTCACCGGTCAGGGCGATGACCACAGCGGTGGTCACCGCCAGGGTCACGGGGAGGTTCACGGGGGACGTGTCTTTGGAAGCCTGTGGAGGTTGGGACGTGGCGGGCGTGGCGGGCGCGAAGGATGTGTTGTTAGTTTGCGACTTCGTTGTTACTTTATCGGCAACACCCAAACGTAACTACTCCTACCACGCGAACGCTTGGGGGTGGGAAAAAATCGTACCTGAACCTTGACCGCGACGCGTTTCGCGACCATGCGGCGACCCTGTGTGGTGTCAGGAACGGGAAGGGAGTCGGGTCAGACGAGGTTGCGCGAAATAGGGATGAGGCAAAGGTTCAAACGACGTTTGGTCCGCGCTTCCACCGTGTTGAGGTGCCGAGGGCAATCGAGCGGAATCGCGCTCTCGCGACGCGTGACGTACCTTCGCGGGCGTCGAGACGGTTCGGCCGAACACGGCGGAGCATGACACGGCAGACATGTTGCGTTGGTGAGGGAGGGAGTGGCGCGGGGCGTGCCCCTCTGATCAGCTTATGGTTTCCGTTTACAAAGGTCAGAGATTTTGCGAATTTACGATTCTGCGAATAGAATACGATTCTCGAGGTGCCGAGCATTCAGCCGAGGTGACGCGTCAATTTCGCGGTGAGAATTAATATTTGACCCACGCAACGGTGGTTCGACCCGCAAGGTGCCTTTGAAGAGGTCTCAAGTCACGCGAGCTTCACGAGAACTCCAGCTCTCATTTTTTTGGTTATTTTGCTGCAGAGGCAGGTGCAGAGCAGTCGGGAAAAAGTGACAGCGAGAATTCAAATCGCCTCGCAAACTTAATGTCGGAGTTTTTGCCATTAAACTCCGAAACCAAAATAAGTTCTAACTGTTTGCTCATACAAACAAAACGACCTTAATCGAACCGTCAACTAAAACATCAAAGAGATTAAAAACATTCTGAGAAAGAGCGACCGCTTCCCAAGAACCCTTTGTGCGCGCCGGGATCTCGCGCGCGGCACTTCTTCGCACGCGCGCACGCGCGCAAAGTGTGTGGAACCGTACCTTCCCTCCGCGAACTCGCTTAAACGCGCGGCGGTTCGCGAAACCGGCGTTCGCGTCGCACGTTTCGGCGACGCGCGTCACACGCTGCAACACGGGAATCCGCATCGCGACGGCTCCACCACGGTTTAGAAAACCAGGCACGTCCCGTGCGATGAGCGAGCACGTCGGCGACCACGAAGGCTCCGCTCCGTTTAAGGAAGGGACGATCAAGTACGCGTGCTACGAAGTTCTGAAACACGCGGGGCCGGGAGGTCTGACGGTACGTCCGCGCGCGTTCGCACCGCCGCGCTCACGCACCCCGTGCACCCCCTCTTCGCAAAATTCAAGAAGCCGTCCTCTCTGCTCTCTCGCCGGTGTTGAGTTTTCTTCCCTCCCCCCTTCCCTCCCCGCGCACCAGGTGGCGGAGATCGTGCACCACATCCGCGACGGCGGTCTCGCGAAGCTCGGTGGCAACACACCCGCGAACACAATCGTGGGGCAGCTTTCCAAAGGTACGCGCGCGCGCCTTCTTCCTTCCCCCACGACCCCTTGAAAAGAATGCACCCCAAACGCACCGCGCGCGCACGGAGTCACCCGCTGACCTATTACACCCACCCAACACCCCGTCTTCGTCGCAGATTCCAACTTCTCGCTCGTGTGCAAGGCGACGTACGCGTTGCGCACGGGTACGTCCCTTCCCGATACGTTCCCAAGCGCCGCGTTTCTGTCGTTTCGCGAAACGCGCGTCAAGACGCGCGCGGCTTCCTTCGCCTCGCGTGCCCCAAATTAAAGAACCACGCGTGCTTGGCCGATTTGAGACAACGCGGGTGCGCCCCCGCTCGCGCGCGCGCGGTTCCCCCTTCCCGCGCTGACGCGTGTCCCGAACCTTCCCCTGCCTGGCACAGATACCGGCGCCCTGGAGAGCTTCGTTTCCGAGCGCACGGGTTTCCAGGTCCGTCCCGTGTTCCCTCCCCACCCCCGCGTCTTCTTGAAATCTCGCGTCGCGTCTTTCCAAAAACACACCAGCGCGTTTCGCCGATGGTCGTTTCCCGTGAATGTCAATGCTCGGACACCGCCGGCTTCCGCGCGTTCGCCTTCGTCGCGAGCTCCCGTTCCCCGCGTCCAGTTTCGTTGCTAACGCGTCCCACGATAACCCTCCTTTCGCAAACAGAGCGCCAACCGCAAACGCAAGTACCCGTCCGACTCCGAGGTGTCCGGATGCAGCGCGGCGAAAGCGCTTTTTTACACCCCCGGCCTCGCCGTGGAGATGCTCGGGAAATGCGTCTACGACCCGACCATCGGCCGGGGCGGGGAGTGGCGGGCCGCGACCGTGGTTGCGGTAGCGGAGGGCGAATCCGTGACCATCAAACTCGACACGGTACGTCAAGGCACCACCCCACGCATCACGACACCGTCGAATCTCCCCTGGGACGACACGCCGACGACCACCAAGGACTCCCCTCCCGAACTCGATCCGACCCATACGCGGTGTTTTCCAGTACAAACAAAACTAACCTTTTTTTCAATCGCGCGTCGCCCGCAGGAACACGACGACCCCGCCCCCGTCCCCGAAACCTTCACCCTCGGGGCGCTGGCCAAGCGCGTGCGCCCGTGCCCTCCTTCTGTTTCACTTCCAGTGGAGGGCCGTACTCTCGGCGAGGAGGTTGACGTGTTTTTGAACAAAGTCTGGACCGAGGGGGTTGTGGTGAAATGTGCGTCCACGGGCGACGACGCGGATCGGCAAAAAATAACCGTCGCGCTCCCCGCGGGGCATGGAACCGGCGCTGGCACGAACCGGGACGTGGTCGTGTTTAGCGACTCGCAAGGCCAGGTATGGGCGAGGGATATGTTCCAGAAACGGGGCGCGAAGGTGTCGGGTATTAGGCGGGGATGGGCGTTCACGGGAACCGCGGGCGCGTGGCTCGTTCGCGGCGCCGCGCTGTCCTCGGCGGTGACTTCCGAGCCGCGCGGTGTACCTCGCGGCGCCGACGGAGGCGGCACCAGTTTGTCCGACCTCACCGCGAGCGTTTTTAAGAACGGCCAGTTTGTACGAACCCAGCCGTTGTCGCACGGCCCGCGAGTCGGGCACGCGACAATAGCGCGCCTTGAGGCGGGCTCCGCGTGCGCGTCGCCGCGCCGGTCGGTGCGCGGCGACGAGCGGTTGGGCCCGGGGGATTTTTCAGCCGGCGTCGAGTTCGGCGGTTCCAACCGTGTGGGCGCCGGCGCAAACACCGGGTCCCCCATCTACGGCCACGGCGAGTCCGTCCACGCCCCAGGGTTCGGCACGTACGACCCGACCGGGTCGCCTCCGTTCAAGTCCCTATCGGACGCGTGCCGGCACCTTCTTCTCGACGCGGGCAGAGACGGCCTGCAAGTTTCGGAGATGGTGCGTGTGATTCAGCGTAAAAACCTGGTGAAGCTCGGCGGGCGCACGCCGAGTAACACCGTGTACAGCCGGCTTTCGCAGGACGTGCGGTTCGTGAACGTGTCCAGAGGGGCGTACGCGCTAGCGGAGGTGTGCGCTTCCGGAGCGACCACGAACTCGCCGCCGCGGTTCGACGGAGGCCGAAGCGGGGCCCTGGGGGGCGCGCAGTCGCGGGGAGACCACGACGGGGACACCGGGTCCGTGCACGGCGACTTTTCCGATCTGTACTGCGCCGAGGGAGGGGATGAGATTTTCAAGCGAACACGGGGTGTGTGTGATGCTGTTGCAGCGAAGGACAGGGACAACGGGCTGAAGGACAGCGGCAACAACGACACGCAGCACCGTCGTGTGTCCGGGCGGCTTCGGCAGGTACCTGCTGTGACTTTAATCGGGACGGCAAAGAAGACCGAAGCGCCGGCTTCGCACGCCATGGCGGATTCCAGCGCGTTTTCGGTGGACGTCCGCTTCGCCCCTCCCAGCACGCGCGGCGGGGACGACGAGGGCGACGTGGAACTCAGCGCCGAGCTCAGCGCGGGGGTGTTGATGGGTTTGCGGTCGGGGAGGTGAAAGTAGTTGGACTGTTTTGTACAAAGGGCGGGGTGTGGGCGTACCCGATGGTGGGAATCTTGACATGGAAATGACTGGATGCCGCTTCTTTGAAGCCGGCGCGGGTGAAACAACCGGGGAGGGAAAGTGGGTGCGCGGGTGTTCCGGGAACACCGGCGGCGACGGTGCCGGTCCGTTCGTAGCGGCGCGTTCAACGCGCCAGTTGTGCATACTGGGAATGAACTTACTTACCCTACCGCGCTCTCGTGCTGAACACAAACTCTTCGATCGACTTATTTCTTCTTTTCCCACGGCTGCCGGAAGAAAAAGAAACTCTTCGAATTCTCGAATAACTCACTCTGCAAACGGATACTAACCGTCATTTTTCAAAGTCACAAATGAGACTGTTTGCCTGTGTGAGGTCTTTTCACGAATCGGCGGATTTATTTTTGACTTTCTCCATTTTGGCAGCCGGCAGCAAATCCTTTGTCGACGTGGCGCGGGTGTTTTCCACTGTGATTGTGCCGTCCCCCTTCGCGCGCCTCAATCACTTCTCCCGTCGCGGACGACAGGAGTCAGTTTACGCGATGGCCGCTCTCGCGTGCCACTCCGTCTCTGTCCGCGCGACGGCGCCCGCGTCCGTGCGAGGAGCTCGCGGCGTCGTGAAGGCCACGCGCCTTCCCGTTTCCCGCGCCCCCCGCGTTGTGGCGTCGCGCACGCGCCGCGGCGACGCCGCGGTCACCTGCGCCGCCGCCGAGCTCGCGCAGGTTGCTCTGAGCGAGGAAACAATGACCATCATCGTCGCCGCGGTCGTCGGCCTCGGCGCCGGTCTCGGCATCCCCATCTTCTTCGTGATGCAGGTGCGTGCGTCCGCCTGGCTTATCCGCCTTTCCGCTGCTTTGTGGATCGGCCCCGGGGGCGATCGCTTGAGTGACACTCACACTCACGCCACTCCGTGCCAACTGCCGTTCACCACTGACCACAAACCCACTCACGTGTCACACACCCGCAGGAGGAACGCGACAAGGAGCGTCTTGAGGAGATTCGCGAACTGAACCGCGCCACTCTGAAAGCGACGGGGGAGCAGATGAGCGAGTCAGAAATCGACGAACTGCGCCCGAACCGGTACTTGGACCGACGCGAGTTCAAGGATGACGACTGATCGTGGACGTTTTGTCGGAGTGAGCCAATCGAACAACCATACAATCTGCCCCGCATGCGTGTGCCTAAACCCCTTGGTCGTCGAAAGACGGATACACGAAGCACACAGGGACACGCGCGCGGCGGGGCGAAAGATTAAAAAACACGAAAAGTTGTGAAATAATGAGAGATATCTCTCGTAATACCTCGTAGTCTTCATCACAACACACTCCAAAAAGTAACACATCACGCTAGCAAAAACTTGGGATACACCCTTTTGTACATGGTGGCGCAGATCGTGTCTCTTTGTTGAATAACGCCGTTGAACAAACACTTCATCATGCCGTGCGTACCTATGGCGTCGCGGATTTTTCCCCGCATCCCGTACTTCGTCCACAGCTCAAGCGGCTTGAACCACCGGATGTCGTCCGGGTTGTGGAACATGAACCTCACCACGGCTTTGCTTTTGTGCGTTTTGAAGGGCACTCCTGTTAGGATTATCCTTTTCAAAATAACGCGATCGGGGTCGGCTTTTCTGACGGAACCGCTTAGCGCCAGTTGGGCGGCGATGCTCGCGGTCCCGTTTGTAAACACAACCTCCTCCCTGAAACCCAGCACGGGGGCCGGGCCGTACACCACCGGGGCGTACACCGTGGCCATGGAGGGCCGTCTGGCGTGAAGAAACCGCTCGAACTTGTGCTTGTCGCCCAGGGAATCTGTGCTGAAAATGGCCGCGCACCGCTCGCGCCGGAAACCCACGTGGAACCAAAGCGGTGTTTTGCTTCGCAACGGGGCGTCGTACGAAGTCGCCTTGGTCACGCCGTAGTGCATCACCGTGAGTTTCGACTCGTGCTGCATTAGCGAGGACAACACCACGGCGCCTGCGCCCCCGCACCAGCCGCTCCACGCTGGGCCTACGCCGCAACCGCCCACGGCACCGCCGATCCCCGAGCACCCCGCCGCCGTTGAGGTTGACGTGTACGCCCCGACGCCGCCGAGCAGCGCGTGCGCGGCGACTTTAGGGACGCCCGTTACGACGAGGCGCACGTACACACCCACCTCCACAGCGTCCAACGCGTTTCTCTGCACATCAGCCGCCTCCGCGGCGCGTCGCGCGGCCCTTTTGTAGTTTTCAAACGCGAAAACCCGGCCGTACTCCACCGGGAGCTGTTCCTTGGCGTCCCACGGGCTGCTGCGGAAACTCTTCAACCCGCGGTACCGCGCGAACCGCTCTTTCGCCGGGACGTGAAGCGGCGTGTCTGTTTCATCCGGGAAGTCAAGCTCCTCGGTCTCCGCGGACGCTAGCGTCGATCGCTTGACACTGTCCCGCTGCGCTTCGTTTAGGTTTTTTATCGTCTCCTCATCCACGTCGCTGCCGTACTCCCCAGCGCCGTCGCCTCGGTCGACCCACTCCTCGTCGGACTCCGACGCGTCGGCGTCGGCGTCGTCAAACTCTCCCGTCCCGCCGTCCAAACCGTTGTCTCCGTCTCCCATCGCGGCGTCATCCCCGACGCCGTCCTCGTCATCGGAAGATTCGCCCCCGGAAGAAAGCCCAGAGTCCGGGATCCACGCGGCTTGGTAATCGGACCAGCCTTTCGGTTTTTTCGGCGCGTTTGAACTCGCCTCCGCCATCTCCTCCTCCGTGGGCCAGGTTTGCTCGCCCGCTAGGGTGTCCGGGACGTTCTCGCGGACGGGCCGCTCCGTGCCGGCCGCGGACGGTACGGCGATGGTGCGGTTTTCGTTGCCAAACCCTTCCATGCCGTCGTTTTTCACGCCCGCGTCACCTCCAACCGAAACCAACCGCGGCGTCGCCGCCTCCACCCTCGCCAATGGGAAGTCCCCTATGCCAGGAAGGTGCACCAGCTGCTCCGCGCTCAGCGCGACGCCCCGGACGTACCCTTCCAAACACACGGTGACTAGCTCGGAGGCGACGTTTTCCACCGCGGGGGCTGGGCCGGTGACGAGCACGGCGGCCTCAGGAACGCACTCCGCGAATTCCGCCAACACGTACGCGCGTTGATTGCGCCAAAGCGGATTCGTCGCGCGCTGCTCAGTGACTGTCCTTACCACGTCCAGGCGCTCGGCCCTGGTGTCGAAGGGAACGCTCTTTTGGCGGTCCTGTGGGATCTGCAGCGCTTTCGTGACCGTGTTTGTTACTGCGATTTTCGTGGCGGCTTTTTTCTTCTGAGCGACGTTGGACAAACCCACCAGCGCGCACGTGATCGTGCCGGGGAACCCAAACGCGCGCAACACGGTGAGGGTTTTTTTTACCGCATCGCTGGGTTCGGCGCTCGCGCCCAAGTCGCGCGACGCGTCGTATGTTTTTTTCGTGAGTTGAGTGGATTGATTGTCGTCATCCATCAAATCGTCGTCCCCGTCTTCTTTGTCTTTTTCGTCCCCGCAACACACCGGCGCGATGACAAGCAGGGTATCCGCGACTTTCACCGCCTCCAGCGCCGCTAGCGAATCGTCGCCGCGCGTCAACAGAAGCGACAGCCGGTGTCGGTGCCTTGGGACGTCGAACGTGCACGGCCGGTCGGGGTTCTGCAACACGGCCCTGGCCACTGCGGCTGGATCGGTCACCCCAGCCGCTTCCGCGAATTGCGTAATGAAAGAGCGCAAATCGACCTTGTCGTTAAGCGCCAACAGCGCCACCACCTTTGGCGCGGCGCGGCTCGCCCGTTTTTCGTCTAAAATCTCAACCCTTCTCGCATCCCGGATCTGCTTCGCACGAAGCGCGCGCTCGGCTTTGTTCCCGATGCCCACGCCGGTCTGGAGAAACGCAGAGAGAAACAGAAAAGGGGCGGGTATGAACGGACGGAGAAGCTGAGGGTCAGTCACACGCGCACGACGCGGCGAGCGGAGGCGGAGAGACGACGCGAGACATTCGGGGAGCACTCGGCGGCGGCGGCGGCCAGGCCTCGTGTGTTGGACCACGAACCTTGATGGTCCTCCGGTGCGGCGCATCTTCCCCGGCGACTTTGTGCTTGGCACGGGTATTCTTGGAAGCGTGCTTCCCATGGTTGTGCTTCTTGTTGCGCTGCCCGTGGCCGCTGGGGGCGGGCATCGCGGCGGCCGAGACAACACTGAAAACTGCCGAACGAGAGTCGGCGCTTTTGCGAGCTGGACGAAATTGGGATTTCATAGGCTTTTTGCAGGTTTGATCGCAAGACCATTTTTCATCGCACCGTTTTGATCGCAACTTTTCAAGGTTTGATGCATCGAAAGAGGCACTTTTTCGACCAGTCCTGTTCCGAGATCTCCTTCGGAGATTTTGCGATACGGTTTTTGTTAAAATGGGTCGCTGCACTCTCCTCCGCGGACGCTCACGTCCGCCATGTCTGCCTCTCTGACAATTGCCGCGAGACTCGGCCCCGCCGCGGTGGCGTCCAAACGGGTCTCCGCGACCCGCCGCGCTAGAGGTCGCGCGCCGCTTCGGTACGTACCCGCGCGTGGTGTCCATCGCCGATTGTTTCCCACCACGACCGAATCCGATTCCGATGTGAAGCTCGCGATGTCGCCACCCACCCGTGACTCGTTCGTCCCTGACCCGCCTTCCCGCCATGGTGTCACCACCACCACTGCAAAACACCTCAACCCTGCAGTGTGCAAGCCGCTCAGACCGCTCCGTCTGTGACGAAAAAGCCTTTGGCGAACGCGACGCCCTCGAACGACACCATGATCAGGGCGGCGAAGGGCGAGCCGGTGGACCGCACCCCGGTCTGGCTGTTCCGCCAAGCCGGCCGGCACCTCCCCGAGTATATTGCGTACAAGGAAACGACTGGGAAGAACTTTTTGCAGCTGTTAAAGGACCCGAAGGACGTGGCGGAGTGCACGCTTCAGCCCGCGCGAAGGTACGACATCGACGCGTGCATTCTTTTCAGCGACATTTTGGTCATAGCCGAGGCGATGAACATCGACGTGGAGATGCCGGGGGGCAAGGGCATCTTGGTCCCGAACCCTCTCTCTGGCCCGGAAGACATCGTGCGGTTACCGGAAACCGTGGACGTTCAGGACAAACTGGGCCATGTCATCGAAGCGGTGAAGGAAATCAACCGGTGCATCGAGGCGGAAAAGCTGGGCGTCCCGCTCATCGGGTACGTATTTCCCACCCACCACACACCGCCTCCCTGATTGCCCATACTCGTCCTGCGAAGGGACTATTACGACCAGAAGCGACTATTCCCTCGGACTGTTACCCTGCCTGTTTACGCATACCAATCCCTCATACACATGGCCCGAGAGACTGACATTTCTTTTTTACAATCGTAAGGTTCAGCGCCGCGCCGTGGACGCTGTTTTACTACATGGTCGGCGGGTCGTCGAAAAAGAACACGGAGGTTGGCATGCGGTGGCTGAAAGACCACCCGGTTGAGTCGAAACAGGTTCTGGATCGACTCACAACCGTGGTGATTGATTACCTGGACGCGCAAATAAACGCGGGCGTGCACATGGTACAGGTGTTTGAAGGTGCGGGGCTTTCCCAATCACCACACACCGCCTGCCTGATTGCCCATACTCGTCCTGACGAAGGGACTATTACGACCAGAAGTGACTATTCTCTCGGACTGTTACCCTGACTGTTCACTCATACTATGGAGTACAGTATACCCTTTCCAATCCCTCATACCAATCCCTCATACCCATCACGACCGACTGACACTTTCTTTTCAATCGTGCCAGCCATGTGCGAGCACATCGACGAACCTGAGTTTCACGAGTTCGCCTACCCGTGCATCGAGAGGATCGCGGTTGAAATCAAACAAAAGCACCCGGACGTGCCGTTGTTGGGGTTCGCGCGCGACGCCGGTGCGTACGGCCTGGAAGCAATGCAGAAAGCGGGGTACGACGTGATGACTGTGGACCGGGTGATGGCCGGCGACGACGCGAGGGCTTGTTTGGCGGCGGAGGCGGCGGCGCGCGGGACGACGCCGAAACAAGTGCAAGGGAACTTCGACCCCGACCTGTTGCACAAGGACCCGACAAAGGGAGGCACCGACGCAGAAATAGAAGCCGCGGTGCGGGTCATGCTCACCAAGTTCGGGCCGCAGAAGTACATCGCCAACCTCGGGTCGGGTTTGATGGGGTGGGAGTCGCCCGAGAAGGTCGCGTTTCTGGTGGATTCGATACACAAAGTTTCGAAAGAGATGATTGCGGCGGAAAAGTAACGAGAGCGTGACGTGACACCCCTTTACTACTTACTACTTACTTTACAAGTACTTACTCACTTTACAAGCACTGCTACCAGGTACTTTTGTTTTCCCGAAACGTTTTTTCGGCCGATGACAAAAGAAAACGCATACTACTCCTACTTCACCTCGTACTCCACGACTGCGGCGCAAAACGTCTTGACGTCGACGTACCCGGTTGTTGCGCCGAACGCCGCAAAAAGCGCGGTGCGCTCCGCCGGCTGGTTCAGCCCCATCGCGTGAAGTGCTTTCGTGAACTCGTTTTCGTCGAGCGACGCGAACCGGTCCCCCACGGCAAACGTGAGCCACCGCTTCATGAAAAACAACCCGTCGCCATCCTTGGCCTGCAACCGCTGTGTTAGCCGTAGCCGTAGCGTACGCATGCCTCGCGCTTCCCCTGAATCGGCGTCGAACTTGTTATTTGGTTGTTTCGCGGCGAGCAACGCGCGGTTCGTCGCCGAGCCGAACACCCTTCCGTACGTGTCTTTCAAAGGCGAGAACGTGTCGTGGTTGTACACGTTAAGCGGCTCACCCCTGGTGCGTTCCGGGAGCATCGAACGCAGGGGGGTGCCGTTCAAGTGCCCAAGCTGGGTGATGTCCGTGGGGCGCTTGCCGCGGCCCGCCGGCGACGGCGTCGACGTCTCCGAGTCGGAGAGGTTTTGTAAAAAATACGTTTCGTTTTCGTTTCCGAATTCGGCAACCAAAGGCGCGCCGCCTTCGTAGTCGCAACCCGCACCCCCGTCCCCGTTCACGACGTGATCGCAAAAGGAATCCACGCAGAGCAACTGCGAGTTCACGTCGCAGTGGGCATCGAACAAAGACCTTTGGTGCGTTTTCCGGAAATTCACGTTCACCGCGGCCATGGCTCGGCGGAACTCGCGAAAGTCGAAGTGCGTTTTCTTTGGCACGGCCGGGAACGGCGCGAGCAGCGTTTTGCGCAACGCATGGACGCCGCTCCCTTCGGTTCGCGCGAACACCCCGAACCGCTCGCGAAGCTTGTCTCGAACGGACGCCATCGCAGCTTCGTGTTTCGGGGCGTTGGTGTCAGCCAGCCCGGGCGGTTTCCGAGCCGGCGCGCGCGCGCCGTGAAACAACGAAAGAGGCGGTTCGCGTTGGTTTTCTTCCGGAATTCTACGAGTCGCTTGCGATACATAAAAGAAAGTGTCAGTCTTTCGTAATGTGATAGAGTAAACAGTCACCCGTAATCGGGCCGAACAGGGAGGCGGGATTTGGGAAATACCTAATACGATACGTACCTTCGCCCTGAAGCGTCCGCTTGGTGACGTCCGAGGTTCGTTTCCGAAACGCGTTGCCGCCCAAATGGCCCGGCCCGCGCCTTGTGGGGTACGCCACCTCGTGCGACACGTTCAGGTTCCGCACCCCCGCGATTGTGCCGTGGTGCGCCGCGGCGGCGTACGCGTCCCTTGCGCTCCCGTCGGAGCCGCTTGGCGACGGTTCCTCCGCCAAATCGGTTTCACTCGCCTGATCGAAAAAAGTGCCATCCCGCGTGGTTGTTTCGTACCCACCCTCCTCTTGCAGCGCCACGGAGGACACCGCGCTCGTGTTCGCGGACAAGAAACCCGAGGAGGGTTGATTGTTGGTTCCATTCAGCGGTCTGTGCACGGCAGTAGCCACCGCCATTCGGTCCTCACTGGACATCACCCCCAGCTCAAGTGATTCGCTCGGGAAGCACCGTTTGAGAAACGCGCAGTAATCGACGCGTTGGAAACCGGTGATGACCGACGGATGTTTCGGCGACTCCGCCCCGCAGTCTTTGGCGACGCAGGCGGACTGCGCCTGACTCAAGTTGACGTCCATTGCGTTCTTAAGCGCGCGCGCGAAATGCACCACCGCAATCACCCCCAACCGGTGCGGGTCGTACGCCGCGAACGCGGCGAGGCACCGCTCCAGACCGTCCACGCCAGGCCCCGCGCGGTTGCGGAGCGTGAATCGAAGCCTTACAATGAACAAAAGAAAGGGTCAGTCTGGAGTCGGCGAGTGTGGTTTGTAACAGTTACCATGGTAACAGTATCACTAGTACTGTGTCAATTTACCACAGTACGCCAGTAAACGTTGCCCGTAGTAGGTACGTTACTAGTGTGAAGTACTTCCTTTGAATGAAACTAGTGTAGTCAAAGAGGGGCTTGAAAAACTGTCAGCGGGATTTGGGAAACGCGCAACACGTACCTTCGATATTCATCGCGCACGCCTCGTGATTTGTCCGTGCCTCCCACGGGAGGAGGCCGGGCGCGCCGGGTCCGGGGCACGGCGCTGAACGGCCGCGGGTGGTCGGGCAGGTCAGGCGTGCCCCAGGGTGACGCACCCGGGGCAGCGGACGCGCCCGGTGGTTCCCGGCGGATGCCTCCGAAGGTTCGGAGCCCGTGCGCGATTATGGGTGCCGGCTTTGGCGCGGGCGGAGGCAACTTGAGCACCAAACGCGGGTCCACCACACTCCGCGTCGGCACAGCGCTCTTCGGGCGCTCGTACTCCAGGGTGGGTCTCCGCCCGCGAGAGAAACTCATCCGTGCGTCGCCGGAGCCGGCCGCGCGCGGATGTGATGATGCACACGCATGCGAAAGCAACAACGTCGTGCAACGGCAAACTCACGAAGAAAGCGAGCCGCGGGGGGCTGCGAACCGCTGGCCGGATTATGGAAGCTACTTATTTGGTCCTAGCAGCCTGTTTGCTGTACATCTGCTGTCGCGGACATTGTGAATGCCAGCTCCAGTTGGATCGACTCCCTTCGACTGGCAGCTGGCGCCAAATTCCAGATCGCCTTCCCGGGGTTTTATGACCGAACGAACCTTTGGATGCGCGCAGGCGACACACAGCGCGCGCGCGACCTCTCCTCGGGCTTTTCCGAGGCATCGCACGTTGACAGCTCACGATCTTTCCGCGGCACGACCCACGGAATCGCAATCCGAGCCTCGCGTTTCGCGGAACCACGCACTCGCCGGCTCTGCCATGGACGGCACCTTCCATGCGAAGCGTCTTAGTGGGTCGTCTCCGTTGGCCACCGCCCCAGTGAACCACACGACCGTCGCGCCCGCGACGCCACCGCAGTTCACTTCGATGACAACGCGTGACGTGTCGTCGTCGTCGTTCGCGGACCTCAAAACGCACGTCGCCGCGCGCGGCGCCGCGTTTACCGGCCGCGTCGCCATCACGCGAAACGTTTCGTCCAAGATGCGCGACGCGGGCGGGTCGCCGATGAAGCGCGTCGCGTCGACGCCCACGCTCAACACAAAAACCACCACCCCCGCACCGGGATCGCAAGGCATGCGGGATATGTTCTTCGTGAGACAGGACAACGTCAACTTCAACGCCTCGTACGGCACACCAGTCAAGGAGGTAAGGCCAAAGCACTAGACCACCACATGTGACCCGAACGTGGCCGAACCCCCGCGCCCTTCCTCGAGGACGTGGCTGCCAGCGAGGTCTCTTTGGCGCGTTTTTCACCCGAGGCCTGTTTTCGACGAATTCATTTTCTGACGGACTCGTTCGCTTTCTCCCGCGCCGCCTCCCCCCGCTGACCACAGGTTCTCCAGAAGCAGTGGGCGTACCACGTGCAGTGCGAAACGTCTCCTCACGAGTGGATGCTCGGCGTGGCGGCGATGAAGCTCCGGGCGACACGGGGTGACTTAGCCGCGTACGTGATGGCGGATGTGAAAGACTTGGTGCTCGTTGAGAACTGCACGGCCGCCGCGACGGCGGTGATTCGCGCCTCGGAGCTACGCGCGGGGGACGTTGTGATTCATCTTTCGACTGCGTATGGGATGGTGAAGAACGCGCTACAGCACGCCGCGGATTTAGTTGGCGCTGATGTGGTTTCCCTTCCGGTGGAGTTCCGCGGCCGGGCCACCGCGCCGGTCGGCCGAGACGGCGCGCCCCTCCACGAAACCCTCGCGAACGCAATAGACGCCGCGGCGGCGAGCGGCCGCCGCGTCGCCCTCGTGACCTTCGACTACATCGCGAGCTGCCCTGGTGCGGTCATGCCGGTCATCGTGATGGCAAGGGTGTGCAAATTGAGAAACGTGCCGTGCGTGTGGGCGGACGCCGCGCACGCGCTCGGGCAAGTGCGTTTGGATATGAAATCGCTTGAGCAGGCGGGGGTGACGCACCTCATGGCGGACGCGCACAAGTGGCTGTACTCGCCGAAGGGAAGCGCGATGCTGTGGGTAACGAGGGGGTGTCAGGCGCACATCCAGCCCTCGGTGGTGGGCGCGGTGTGCTCCAACAGCGTCACGACGAACTTCGACCCCAACGCCCTAGCCGGGTTATCCGAGTACGAGCGGCGGTTCCAGTACACCGGCACAAGGGATTACACCCCGCTCGTCGCGGTGGGGGACGCGTTGCGGTGGCGGTCTAAAGTTGGCGAAGCGAACATTTTAGGGTACAATCACGGCCTCGCGGTGTGGGCGCAGGAGTTCCTGTCGAACGCCTGGGGGACGGAAACCCTGGTGCCTGCGGAGTGCACGGCGTTTATGGCGCACGTGCGCGTGCCTGTGCGCACCGCCGCGGGCGCCGCGCTTTTGAACGCTCGCTTGCGGGAAGAGCACGCCACGCACGTCATGGCGTTCTCGCTCCCCGCGAGGCAGTGCTACGGCGAAACCCACGCGACGCACTGGGTAAGGCCGTGCGCGCAGCTGTTTGTGAGCCGGGATGACTTCAGGAAACTCGCCACGGCGACGCTCGCGATGGCCAAGACCTGCGACGCCGCGGCGGACGTCGCGTTCGCGTGGCTGGGAAAGACGCGCGCCCGCCTGGCGCGAGGCGAAGAGCGTGCTCGCGTGGAAGCCCTGGCGCTCAAGGCGGAGGAGGCGTCTATGCGCGGCGACTGGGTGGCGCACGCGGTGACTGTTGGGTTCGACGCCCCGGCTCTCCCGACGTTGGGTACCGTCGAGCGTACGCTGGGCGGCGGCTTCGGACGCGGCGCGCGTTCGGATTCCGCGCGAGACCTATCCATTCACTCCGACCTCGCCGCAGTGGAAGCGGTTGCGAAATACGCACAGGGGGGATTAGCCACTACCCTAAACAAAGCGACGGGTGCTGACAACGAAAACGTCGGGCACGAAACTGTTTCCCAAACGTTTGCATCACCCAAATCCGCGGGGTACCTCCCTTCCCTGTCAGAAAACGACGCGAGCGTGGGCGGCGCGGGGAAAAAACTCGGGGAGATGCGTTTCGGCGCAAACTCCAAAATGGCCGCCTCACCGGTATCCGTCATGGACGTCTCAGGCACCAGCGCGGCTTCGTCGTGCGGGACGTCCGTGGATGGGTCAGGGTTTGCGCACCCCGAGTGGGTCAATCGCGCTCCCGTCGCGAGGACGTAAGGGATGTACGGGAAAATAGATTTGCGTTGTAGCGGCGAACGAGACGTTGTGTGGTACTAAGTATTCACGTCTCACTTGCTACGCAGTCTATTCATCACCAATCATCTGGTTCGTCGGTTTCATCAGAACCGTCAGGCGCACCGTTCGCTGTTGCCCAGATAACCACGTCATCTTGCTCATACTCACGCGCCACCGCGTTCGCGTTCCACGGGCAGCCGTTCGCGCGCGCCCACCGCAACATGTCGAGGTACCTGCCACCTGCCGCCATCGAGCACGTCTCCTCGTCCCACGGGCAGCCGTTCGCCTGCGCCCACTGCAGTACCTCGAGGTGCCCGCCCAACGCCGCAGACCAGCACGTGTCAACGTCCCAGGGACATCCGTTCGCGCGCGCCCACTGCAGTACCTCGAGGTGCCCGCCACCTGCCGCGAACGAGCACGTCCTCTCGTCCCACGGGCAGCCGTTCTCGCGCGCACACTGCAGCACCTCGAGATGCCCGCCCATCGCTGCGAACGAGCACGTCCTCCCGTCCCACGGGCAGCCGTTCGCGCGCGCCCACTGCAGCACCTCGAGGTGCCCGCCCCTCGCTGCGAACGCGCAGGTTACCTCGTCCCATTGGCAACCGTTCGCGCGGGCCCACTGCAGCGTCTCGAGATGCCCGCCCTTCGCCGCGTACGAGCACGTGTCCACGTTCCACGGGCAGCCGTTCGCGCGTGCCCACTGCAGCACCTCGAGATGCCCGCCCAACGCCGCAGACGAGCACGTGTCTGCGTCCCACAGGCAAGCCGTTCGCACGCAACCACTGCAGCACCTCGAGGCGCCCGCCTCTTGCCGCTGCCTGACAAAGGCGTTCTTGATACGACAGGCGACCTCCCCGTTGCAGGCGCTGCACGGCGCTTAAACATCCGAGCTGGGTCGTCGAAATTTTCAGATCTCAGAACGTGAGTGACGACGATGTCGTTGAGAAGGCCGGGGATGGCCTCGCCCGCGTTAGCCGCGCTAGCATCGTGTTTTCTCTTCCGCATGCGAGTTTCCACACCGAGCGTCGCGGTGGAAGACATCGTGTACCGGGTGTCGTGTGCGCGTCGTTGTGCGACGAGGCTTCCGAGAACAAATCTGGCGACAAAAAAAAACCATGTTTTTTGAATTGAAAATCACGTAACTCTTCCCGTCTCACCTAGACTAGTGTCGTCTCACGCGATTGTTTCGAACGAGTCTTCGTACCGGTTGACAACGTCTGCCAGGCTATCTTCGTCCAAGCTTAACAGTACGTCGTCTGCGATCGCGGCGAAGTCCACGTCGTCCAAAACGGAGGGCGCCGGCGCGTCGGTTTCTTTCTCGGCGGCGGCGAAATCTTGTTCGTCGACCCGCACTTCCACGTAATCGTCGTCGTAGTCCCGCGGTTCGCCCCGGGTGGTGTCCACGCACCGGCCGCACGTCTTCGCGCACAAGCCCGCGGTGACCATGAACTCCGCGTCGCACTTCCCCCACTTTGATTGTTGGACGCAGCCGTGCTCAGGAGGCTGGCGGTCGACGCAATCGTTGCGGTTCAAGTCGCCGTCGAATTTTCGGCGGTGGCGCTTTGGGTTTGGGCGTTTCTTTTCGGAAACGCGCGGCGCGGCGGATAACTTCCGGCCGTTGGCGGTGTAGTCGTCATCAGTGGAATAGTCTTCCGAAGGGTCCTCTTTCAAAAAAGACTCTTCCGAAGGGTCGTCGTACTTGATGGAACCCAGCGCGGTTTCGTCGCTTGCGGCGACGTTAACCTCGGTCCCGGGTTTCCCGTTGACCAGAAAGAACCTGTCCACCGGGTTGCGGTACGCGGCTCGCTTTTCCCGCCGGGTCGCGTCTTTCTTCACCGTCGTCACTACCCAGCACTCCGCGGTGTCACTGTCACCGAAGTCGCACATCAAGGTCCCGTATTTATTACTCTCGCTCGCTTGTTCGCAAACCGGGTCACCGCGCAGACAGGAGGAGGAGAAAATCTTCGCCCAGTGCGGCGCCGTCGTGAGCTGCGGCTCGTTTTTGTACCCGCCGAACCCGAGCGCCGCGACGCCGGTGCTCCCGTCTTCGCCCGACGAAAGGTGGATCACGTTCGTGGGCTGCGTTCCGTCACGCACCGCGGGTGCTATTTGCAGGTCCTTGTTCGTGAACCCGTACGGCGCGGTGCCGAACCTTGACATTTCTTTCGTCCTGAGATTGTAAAAAGAAATGTCAGTCGCGTGTATCGCGCCGTGAGGACCAGCCGTCAGGGCAGAGGGAAGACGTCCTTTCGCAGGAGAAGTACATCGCGCCGTGTGGACCAGCCGTCAGAGGGAAGACGTCCTTTCGCAGGAGAAGTATTTGCAATCAGTCAGTGGAATGTGGTGATTGGGAAAGGCCCTTACCGCGAGTACGTATGCGCGTGCCCGTTCACGATGAACGCGCCGTGTTTCCGGCAAATCTCGTAAACCCCCCACCCCACGGCGTCGCCTTTGTACGAAACCTGCATCGCCTCCTGGTTCATGTGCCAGACGCATATTTTCCACTTGTTTGTTGATTCCCGCAAGGCTTTGTCGATTTGGGCGTACTGCTGTTTGTTCGCGCTCTCCCCGGCTCGGTCCACGCCGACGTCGCTCAGCACGATCGTCACGCCCGCGAAGTCGCAGGTCATGTCGACGCCGTACTTACCGAAACACTCTCCTGGTTTCAATCCTTGTAACTGCGCCGCGTACCCGTTGACAGGGTCGCTCCACAGCTTCGACACCCCATCGAAGCCGTCCATGTCATGGTTGCCTTTCGCTGCCACGAAATCCATCCCGGCGCCCCTGATCGTTTCCTCCACGAACAAACGCCACATTTTCGGCGCGCTTTCGTAGTCCAAGTCCCCCGCGTGAACAATAAGCTCCGCGCCGTTGTCCTTCGCCGCGGCGATCACGTCCCTGGCTCGCGAGTACCCGCGACACGGCTCGCCTTTGAAGTTCCTGCAAAGCTCGCCGTTGACCTTGTACTCGCCCCGGCGCACGCCTTGCCAGTCCGTCCACCCCCACGCGGGGTCCGAGTTGCCCACGCCGGTGTCCCCCACGAACGCCACGCGCACCGCCGACGCGGGGCGCGCGAGCGCGAGTGCCGCGAGTGCCGCGAGGAACCACGCGCGCAAGCGCGCACAGAACACCATGGAAAGGGTTGTGACGCGGAGAGAGGGGTGAAGGTACGGGGAGACGCGCGTGTGCGGGAAACACTGACGAAAACAACGGGACACGTCACGTTTGTGGCGAGGCGGTGTCACGTCTTCCCGCGATTCAAAAACGACGATTGTTCGAGGCTACACGGCGCGGCCACGAGGTTTGGAAGAGACGTTTCTTGGAGACACCGAAAGGAGGCGATGCGGTACTTTTAATCACGAGAGGACGAGACGAAACGACGTGACGAACGAAGTCCAACGATTTTAGAAATAAGAAATCTGTTTTCAATAATAGTACCGGTACCAGCTATCCCCTCGCCGCTTCCGGGTAGATGGGCACTTCCCACGACACGAATTTGTCGTCGTCCATGTGTTTGAGCACCCAGGGCGGGCAGTTGAACAATTCGCGTTTGCACTCGCCCCCCAGGAACGACGGCACGCGCTCCACCCCCCCGAACAAATCCACCATCTCGTCCTTCACCCTCCCCGCGACTTTCCCGTAGATGAATATTTTCTTTTGGATCTGCTTATCAAGTAACGGCTTGACCGCGGCCCACACCACGCGGAACATCGCCGGGCAGTTCACGACGTAGCACCGGTACATGATTTCGGGAAAAAACGACTGGTCTATATGCAGGCACCGCTTGAAGATTTCGATTGAAGCGCGTCCCAAGATCCGTGTCGACAAACCGCTCATGTCCAAAACGTTGATCACCTTGTCGGACGCCGGGTACGGCGAGGCTTCGTCGTTGTCGTCGTCTTCAGACTGTTCTCCACCCGGTGATCCACCTGGTGACCCTTCCATGGAGTTCTTCATACTCTCCGCCTTCGTCGCCGCTTTCCGGTCACTCCATTCCGCCTCCCGCTTCCGCATTTCAGGCATCAAAACCCGCATCATCCACTCCATCATGCGGATATGGTGGTCCACGACGTCATCCGCCGAGAGAAGCTTCAGCACTTTCGCCAGGTGCAACTTCCCGGTTCGCTCGATGTACACCGGACACCCCAGGCTCGTGTGCGACGAGTACCACCCGCTTTGGTACCCTTCGTACGTTTTCTGCCGGACATCAAAGGGAATATCACGCCAGACCCGCATTTTCCCGACCAAATCGGTTTTCGCGCGCCACTCGATCGTGTTTCGCAACATCTTCGAGGGAAAAAAAAAGGGTCAGTCGCGACTCGGCGAGTGTGGGTGTACTTCGTAATGTGTACCAGGGATTGGGTATAGTAGTGGTGTGACTGTCAACCTGTACTCCATAAAGAGCAGGTAACAGTGCACTTGTGCTGTATGTAGTACCCTTCCGTTTAATGACAGTGGACGTCAAAGAGGGGCATCAAACGGCCGGTGCCTGGATTTGGGAAACGCGCTACGGCCGTACCTTTTCAGCCTTCACCGCCTTGCCTCCCTGCGCGCTCAAGAACCGCCGGTACGTGTCGTCCAGGTCACCGCACAGACGCAAGGTCGCGTCGGTGACCTCCGATTCCGGGACGAGCAGTTTCAGCTTCGCGAGCTCGCTTTCGTACTCCGGGTACTCCTCCCGCGATTTGCGCCAGTTGTGAAGTTCCGCGCGCGCTTTCCGGAACGACGACGCGAGACGCCACTTTTCGCGGAAAAGGAAAACCGCCTCGCGCGTCGTGGCGTCGCACAGCGACCCGGTCAGGCCGGCGGGCGTTACGGTTTGTTTCGTCACCGACGGCACAAAGATACCCCGATCGGGTGAGCCTTGCCGGCTGCCTTCGAACGCGGAGTCGTCGTCTTGGAACACGTCGTGTTGGTGGTGGGTTTCCCCTCCCACCACGCTTTTCAAGGAACTTTTCGAAACCAACGAAACGCTTTGGGTTGTTGACCTCGTCGTTGTCGGTCTCGCGTTGTGTGACCCCGACTTGTTCAAACCCCGCAAAGCATTCTTTTTTAGCTTGTTCAGCCTCACACGTTCGAGATACGTTTTCATGTGGAACCAGCAAATGGCGCACGTGATTCCGAGGTACACCCCTAGTCGGTTGCGGAACGTTTTGTTGACGCACGCGGCGATGATGACCAAAAACGCCGCCGAGCAGATCAAAAATAAAAGTATGGAAACGCCGGTTTCTGTGAACCGGTCGTTGCGCGCCGAGCTCGCTTTCATCCGGTCCGCCAATCGCACCACGCGTCGTCGGTGCACCGGCGACGTGACCTGCAGCGCGTTTTCTAGTTCAGTCTCCGTGATTCCCCAGAAGTCCTCACGTCGCTCGTACCCCGCCCGTTTAAACGTTTCCACCGAAACGGAGGTTTCGCCAAGCACGTCCGCGCGGGCCAGGAATTTTCGCACGGGATCGGCTGGGGCGCCGAATGCGAGGGAAAGGAACTTCCGTACCCACGCGCCGAGGATCGGTATGGAACCCTGTTCAACGACAAACCCGGTGCCGTCACCCACCAGCGCGAACACGGCGTGCGCGGCGGTAGCGAGCGCGGCGCCGGTGAGCATCAGGCCGAGGCGTGCGCCCGCGTTTTTAAGGAAAGGTCTTGAAGCATAACGCGTCTGCGACGAATAACGCGACTCCCCGGGGGCCTCGGCCAAATCGTGTGCGTCAAAGTTCAAACGGGTGCCGCCTTGCGCCAGGACATCAGCATCCACGCGCGCGCTGACTTCGGGGGTCATCGCGGTGGAGCTCGGTAGCACCGCCCGAGCTGCAGAGCTGCAGGGCACGCTGATACGTCCTGAACCCCGACCCGCGGCGCGCGGCACGGCGAAAACGCGGTGAATTTGAACGCGACCCGGGAACGCCGAAGGACTTTCTTGGCAACACCCTCGAGATCGACTCTAGGTCTGACTCGCTCCACGCACGCGGACCGTCTCGATGAAGCCAAGTCGGTTGCCCCCGACGCTCACACCCGCGCGACCACCACTGCGGCGTTGGGGAAACCTTGTCCACTGTCACCTCCGAATTGCCTTTTGACTTTTTGGCGGGGCGCTTGAAAAAATCACGAAACATGGCACAAACTTGGCACTTCGGGCATGCACGCGGCGTGTGTTTCGGGTCTGCGCGCCGGGGTTCTTTACCGCCACCCGTTAGCGCGCGCGCGCGCGCTCGGTGCTAGCTACCTCGTCCAATCCGTCGCCCCGAATTATTCCGCGAGCGAGCGAAAGTCAGTGGTCGCCCTCGCCCGGACGGAGAGGTTTGTGAAAGCTTCGTCGGGAACGGGGATGAGTAAAAAAATCCTCGACGCGCATCTGCACGTTTGGCCTTCCCCCGAAACCTACACCTACCCTGAAGGCAAGCAGCCCCCTTTATCGTTGGCGACTACCGGCACGGCTGAGTCCTTGCTTTCGCAGTTCGAACTCGCGGGCGTGGACGGCGCGCTGATCGTGCAGCCGATTAACCTGGGGTACGACCATTCCTACGTCACCGGGGTGATAACTCGTTTTCCAACGAAATTCGTGGGATGTTGTTTAGCGGACCCGTCCGTGAACGGCGGCGGCGCGAGCGCTTTGCAAGAGTTGCTCACCCCGACTGGCGTCTACAGAGCCGTGCGGTTCAACCCCGGGCTGTGGCCTGAAGGCGAGCGGATGACCAATAGTGTGGGGCGCGAGATGTTCAAGGTTGCGGGCGAACGAGACGCGTTTGTGGGTTTCATGTGTTTCCACGGCTTGCACCCGCACTTGGAGGATATAAAGGATTTGCTCGCCGAGTTTCCTGACACGAGGGTGATGATGGACCACTTTGGGTTTGTGAAAGGCACGGAAGACCCGAACTGGCAAGCCCTGCTGTCACTCCACGAGTACCCCCAGGTCACGATAAAAGCAAGCGCGCAGTTCCGAGTCGCGACGGACGACGCGAAGCAATGGCCGTACACGAGCACCGGGGAACAGGTAAGGAACTTTCCCACCCACGACGTTCCGCCTCCCTGATTGCCCATACTCGTACCAGAAGGGACGATTACCTCTGACTGTTTACGTAATACACATTTCGAGAGACTGACACTTTCTTGTTAATCGTATCAGTTGCGAGTTTTGGTGGAAACGTTCGGCGCGGCGCGAATAGTTTGGGGCAGCGACTTCCCGTACGTCACGCTGGAGTGCGGGTACGACAAGAGCGCGGCTATCGTCAAGGAGTGCGGCGCGAACTTAACTGACGAACAATTAGAATTAGTCATGGGGGGGAACCTGGGGAGGATGTTCCCGGGAGGCTGGGGAGACGACGCGTCATAAATCTAATCTAAAAAGGCGTCAACAACAAAATACATAACCGTTTCGTTTGTCCCGAGGAACGCTAGTCCGCGACGCGCACGAGCGCGGTGCGAGATGTCTTCTGGTGAGGTTCCTGTAGACCTGGGTGGTGTGGGTTCGGAAACAGCCAAACATGGTGATCCGTACCTGTACTCCAGCAAACCGGGAGGGAGCTCTATGTACGCCGAGGTGGAGCGCGTGTTGGCATCCCGGGCGGATTGGCAGGCCACTTCGTCCAAATCTTCATTCGACCTGCTCATCGCCGAGCGGTGGGACTTGCCGTACGCGCGTTTAGGCCGCGACGGGTTCGGCGGGAGTTGTTCTGGGCCACCGATGGTGAACCACGCCCGCGGCAGCAAGGCAATCACGGTGAAAGGGCTGATGGTCAAGTCCTTACGCGCGTATTGCGAGGGCCACGAAAGCGCGAATATCCACGAGTTTCTGCCGGAGACGTTTTTACTCACGCCCGGCGAAAAATCAAACGCGTTTGAACGCGCGGCGCTTCTGGCATCCGCCACAGACGAAAACAAGGTTTGGATATGCAAGCCCACGGGGGGGGCGCACGGGGAGGGTATCGAAATTTGCGTAGGCGCGGTGGAGGCGGTAAAACGGGTCGACGCGTGGCTCGAAACAACCGCCGCGAAGAAAACGGCGCCTCCAAAAACCGACGATACCAAATTCGAAAGAATTCCCACGCGTCCAAAACCCCCTCCCGCGTGGTTAGTGCAGTCGTACATAGTAAACCCCATGCTGATTGACGGCCGGAAGTTCGACATACGGGCCTTCGCGCTGGTGACGCACGACAATCGCGTGTTTTGGTACCGCGACTTCATCGTCCGCACGTGTTCCGAGAAGTTCGACATGTCCGCGTTGAGTAACCGTACCGCGCACATCTCGAACCACTGCGTGCAGACCACCAGCGACAATTTCGGGGCGTTCGAGGAAGGGAACGAGATGTTCGCGAAGGACTTGTTACGGGTTCTGGAGAAAAAGGGTGGTGCAGAGCTGTTCGTGTCAATCGAAACACAAATGCGCAAAGCCGTTTCTCGCACCGTCGCGTGCGCGATTGACCAAATGGGAGGCACAACCGACTACCACGCCTTCCAGGTGCTGGGGTTTGACTTCATGCCCGACGAATTCGGAACGGTGTGGCTGCTGGAGGTCAACGGCTCAGCCGCGGCGGCGAAACGAATGACCCCCGCGATTTCCAGGGACGTGGTGGAACTGGCGGTGGACCGGCGGTATCCGCCGAAAAAAGACGGTGCCGTGAAAAACGGCGCGATTGAAAGCGGAAGGTGGACGGAACTGGACCTTGACACTATCATAGCGTAGTACCTTCTGTAGTTAAAAATAGCTAGCAAGTCTTTCAAACCTTAATCGCCTCCTCGTCCACGTCCACGTCCCCCGCGTCCGCGTCCGCGTCCCCCGCCGCGTCCCCCGCCTCGGCCGCCTCGGCCAGAGGAAGGCCCGGGCGCTTGCCCGACGCTCGCCGCGTTTGGAAAACGCACGCCCGCGTTGGGCGCCGGAACTGACTTTTCTTTGGGCGGCGCTCCGGTAACGACTTCCGGCGCCTTGTGGTGACCGTTCGACGAGTCGCCCCTTCCTCCACTGCCATCTCGATCGTCTCTTCCTCCACCACCGCGATCGCCTCTTCCTCTGCCGTGTCCTCTACCACCACTTCTTCCCCCGCCTCGCTGCTCCGGCGAGCGCGCGTCCCGTGACGGCGCGGGTCGCGGTCCACCTCCGCCGGTTCCACCGCCGCCGAACAGAAACGCGGGCACTTCCTTTTTCTGTTCCTTTAAAAGCGTCGCGATGAGGGGCGCGATTTTCCCGTTGCCGCTTTTCGGGTCGAAGCCTGGGACGAAGAACGACGTCGCGATGCCCTCCCGTCCCGCCCGCCCGGTCCGCCCGATGCGGTGCACGTACGAATCGAAGTCATCCGCGGAGGTGGGCAGGTCGAAGTTCACGACGTGCGCCACGCCGGGGACGTCTTTTTTTGTGAACGAAAAGGGTCAGTCTTTCGTAACGCGAGTGAGTAATAGATCGATTGCACTATAAAACTTCTGGCTCCCCAGTCAGCAGAGGTAATGCTCCCTTCGCAGGACGAGTGTGGGCAAACGTGGAGGCGGGATTTGGGTTCCAAGGCCCAAGGCCGTACCTATTCCCCTCGCGGCGACATCAGTGGCAACGAGGATCGGCGCCCTTCCAGTTTTAAACGCCGCGAGCGCCCCTTCCCGCTGCGACTGCGAGCGGTCGCCGTGAATGCTCTCGGCGTTGATTCCGTGTTTCCTTGTGAGCTGGTTCGCGACCCAGCTCGCGGTGCTTTTTTTCTGCGTGAAAACAAGCGTGAGCTGCGGCGGCGGCGTTTTTTCCAGCGCGAGCATCAGCAACCCAAGTTTGTGGTTTTTGTCGTTCGTGGCGAGCTCGAAGTTCTGCGTGATCGCGTTCACGGTGCTCCCCACCCTGCCCACCCCGACCCAGGTGTACCCGCCCCGTAAGAACTCCTTCGCCAAGTTCTGGATGCTCTGCGGAAACGTCGCGCTGAACATCAGGGTTTGCCGGTTGTGCTTTGCGGGCATGTCACGCTGCAACACAAGCTTCCGAATCTGCGGCTCGAACCCCATGTCCAGCATCCGGTCGGCTTCGTCCAGAATAAGGTGTTTGGTTTGCGAAAACGAAACAACCCCGCGGTCCACGAAATCCTGGAGCCGGCCGGGCGTGGCGACTAAAATGTCAACCCCCCTCGCGAGTTCCCGTAGCTGGCCTTTAGCGTCAGCGCCGCCGTACACCACCACGGCTCTTGGTGGCGTCTTGGTGACGTCGTCGTCGAACACCAAACGTCGTGCTTCGTGGTGGATCTGAATCGCGAGCTCGCGAGTCGGCGCCATCACGACAACCGCCGGTTTCGCGGCGTACGCGAAGTTTGGAGAGGCGGCGGCGGTGGCGGGTACGGGTGCAGCACCGGGTACGACACCTCCACGACTCGCGTATAAATCCAGCCTCGCAATCACGGGCAGCAGAAACGCACACGTCTTGCCACTTCCCGTCTGCGCGCAGCTCATGAGGTCGTTGTTTTTGTTGTCGAGCGCCAGGGGCACGCAGTGCGCTTGAATCGGCGTCGGGCGGTTGTACCCGCAGCGTTTGATGTTTTCCAGCAAAAACTGTGGGACGTTCAGGGCCGTTGAGTTCAGGTCCGTGAAGGATGTCAGCGCGGGGGGGCCGCCGTTGTCCAGCGACCCGCCGCCGCTTCGCTGCACCGGAACCTCTTCGTACTCGTCGAAGCGTATGCCGGACGATCCGTGCGATTTGTCGAACAGTTCGTCGCGGTCTCGGGTGATCGTGTCCCTCGATTGCGGCTTCGCACTAACCCGCATCTCACTCGCCCGAAGCTTGAAGTAGAACTCAGCCTCCGCCGCGCCTTTCGCGTTGACCTTGGCCATCTGCGCGCTTCGCCGGCCGGCTTTGCGGTCGGTGGGGTTGCCGCGGCCGCCGGAAGGTGCAGATCCGCCGCGGCCTCCCTCGAACGATGGTGAAGGTCCACCAGATCTATCACCCACGGGGAAACCGCCGCCGCGTCCACCGCCGCCGCTTCGGCCACCGCGGCCGCGGCCTCGCCCACCGTCTCGGCCGCCTCTGCCGCTCATCGTGTGTGTGTGTGTGTGCCGCGTGCGTGCGAAGCGCGCGCGTGAGTGGCACGCGTGGGGCGTTTCGGGGCGTAGCATTGAAAAAAGTGCCCACCGAAGCGCGGTGAAAAGGCCACGTGTGCCAAACAACACATCACTCGTGATGTCTCCGCCCGCATCTGATGACCTCGCCCCCGCGGGTCAGGAGACACACCGCTTTTTCCTCGCCCCGCTGCGCCACACCAAGACGTTGTACTTGATCCGACACGGCGAGGGGTACCACAATTTGTTTGGGGAGAAGGACCACGAGGCGTACAAGAGCGAGCAGTTTTTCGACGCGCATCTGGATCCCAAGGGATGGCTCCAGTGTGCGGCACTCCGGGCACACCTGGAACGGGCGACGACGCACGACGGCGCTGAGTCGTTGCTAGATCGCATCGAGTGCGTGGTGGTGAGTCCGCTGATGCGGGCGCTGGAAACCGCGGTGGGAAGCTTGGGTGGGGAACACGTTTCGGCGGATGGATCTGCCGCGGAGAGTACTGATGTGACAATCGACAGCGTTTCGAAACAGCGCTTGATGTACGTGGGAAGCGACTCTTTAGAAGGCATCCGGCCCGGCCACCCACCAATCGCCCCCCGGAGCACGAACCACCGAGCACCCCTGCCGTTTTTAGCCTGCGAGCTGTGTCGCGAGCACATCGGCTTGAACCCGTGCGACCGCCGGCGAGGGACGTCCTACTATCGCGAAACGTTCCCGGGCGTGGACTTTTCGGAAATCGAAACGGAAACCGACGAGCTGTGGGGAACCATGAACGAAACCAACGGTGATATGTGCCAGCGAGCGCACAGGTTCATGGAGTGGATCATGAAACGCAAGGAGCAGCACATCGCGGTCGTGACGCACTCGGCGTTTATGGTACGTATTGGGCCTTTCCCAAATCCAGGCACGCTGTTTACTGCCCTGCTTTGACTACACGGCCGTCATTAAAAGGAAGTAACTACATCACAATTGCACTGTCCGGCCCGATTACTACGACTGTTTACTCATACACATTACGAAGTACATCCACACTCGCCGACTCAAGACTGACACTTTTCGGTTACAATCACAGGCGGCGATGTTGCGCGAGTTCGGCGCTACGGATCAGCTCGGGTGCGCTGAACAAGTGCAGTTGGAAACCAGGCGGTGGCCGAACAACTGCGAGATGCGGCCTATGGTTGTTGTTGACCCGTCGGGGGGGGGGGGTCGGTGGACCCCATGTTCTTTCCAGGAGGGGAGCTGGGGCTTGCAGACTAGGAAGAGCTGGGGGGGTAATCAAGGGGAGTAATTAATGCTATTTTATGGAACTCTCGGTCTCTTTGTTTGCTCTTCTCTGTCTCTTTGTTTGCTCTCTGTCTCTTTCTTCCCTATCCATAAAACTATTCCTGTTCCTCGGGGTCCTTTTGCGTAAACTCGCCGCGGCGCGCGTCCCAGAAAGGACGCCCTCCAGGCGCCCTGCCTCGCGGGCGCACCAAGTTGCCGTCGGTCAAAACGCGGCGACTCATGTCACACGGCCGTCGCGCGCCGTCGACGGTTACGAATTCTTCACAAGCCGGGTCGTGCGCCGCGGTGGAGACGGCGAGCGCGGAAACGGGAACGGGGGCTTTCTTCTTCTTTTCTTTCTTCGAAACAGCAGGCGAAACAGTTTTTGTCGACGTCGCGCCCGAACCGACATCCGTCTTCTCCTTCACCTCTGCAACATCCGTCTGTCCAGTCACTTGTTCCGAATCAACTTCCGTCTTCTCCTTCACTTGTTCCGAAGCGACACCCTTCTGTCCAATCAAACCCACCACCTTCGCAACACCATCAATCCCCGGCACGTCGAAGGTTTCGTTTTTGGCTTCGTCCGCAAACGCGCGCGGGGTGGGTACGAACCCGCCGTCCGCCGCGGGCGTCGCGGCTTCGTGAATCGCCGCTCCCGCGCGTTCGCAGTTTGCCAAAAAAACCTCGTCACTCACGGTGACTTCGGTCCGCACGCGCCGGTCCACTAAACTCAAAACGATCCCGGTCAGGGTTCGCAAGTCAGCCGATAACTCGACGGCCTCGCCGGTTCGCGAGTTCAGCAAAACCGCGCGTTTCATTATTTTCGCATCGTCGCCGCCCGCGCCGAGAAACTGCTCCAACACGCTGACCGGGTCCTCGCTGATACGAAAAAGAAAAAAGGTCAGTCTTGTATATCGCGATGTATGGACAAACAGTCAGGGCAGAGGTAAGACGTCCCTTCTGGTACGAGTATGGGCAATCAGTCTTCGAAATGTGGTGATTGGGAAAGGCCCTTACCTCTCTTCCTCGGTGTATTCCCGTTTTCCTTTCCCGCCGCCCTTCCATCCCCGGTGCGTTCGGGTTTTAGGATCGTCTTCTTTTCCATCACCCCCCTCCCTCTGTCGCCTCCGCTGTCGCGCTTTGTTGATTTTACCCTGTATAGAACCGAACGCGTCCAGCCACTGGTAAAGCGCGAGCTGCAGTAAGTGTTCGGGTAGCAGGCGGTTGACGCACTTGACTTCGAAGATTTCGCCGTTTGTGCTACCCGCGGTGACCACGTCCGCGGCGCCTCGAATCGTAACGATAGACGCGCCGAACCGGAACGAAACGTCGTATCGTTTTTCGTACCTCGCGGCGGGAACCGGGCACTCGCGCTCGCCGGGACCGTTTTCGGTGGGGAGGTGTTTCTCAAGCACCGTCGCGACGCACAAAGAGGCTTCCCGGGAAACCCAGTCGAAGTGCGACAGCTGGAACGGCCGGAACAGGTACCCGCCCTCCATGGCTTCGTACCAGCTGGCGAGTTTTAAAAAGTCGCGCACGTGCGTCGGCGGGGTACCGAGCACTTCCCGTATCTGCCGAATCGCCTCGACGTCCTCGACGATCAGGTCAACCTTCGCGCTCGCGCCCTTTTCGGAATTCGCGCGCGCCGCCGCGTTCGCCTCGAGTTGTTTCTCCATCTTCTGTAGCGAAGATTGTAACCGTCTTGCTAAGGAAGTGGTGTGTTTACTGTCGGCGGACTCATGGTTTTGTTCACTGGCGTTTGTGTGTTTGTGTTCGTGCGCGGCGACCACGGCGAGGCCGGTAATGTCGCTCACTGACTCGATCAGTCCTTTCCCAGCCAGCGAAGGCACGGACGCGTCCACCGAAGCGTCCACGCTCGGGGGCTCCACCGTCACCGCGCCAACCGCACTCACCGCGTCCCGCATGGTTTGCTCTGGAAGGAACTTCACCAACTCGGTGACTGCGAAATTCGAAGAAAGCGTTGGCACTGAGTCCGACGGCGGTTTTAACTTACCACTCCTACGAACCTCGAGCCAGTCCGGCAACGGCACCCCGAACGTATCGAACCGCTCAGGGTCCAGCCTTAAAAACGGGAGCTTTCCCCCTTCCTCGGCCTCGCCCACCACGTACAGCTTTTCACTCGCGCGAGTCGCGGCGACGTAAAGCGTGTTCGGACATACCGCTCTTGGCGCGTCCCGGGCAAAGTACGTGAAGTAGTTCCCGGAGAACCCAAACACGAAAACAACCGGTCGCTCTAAACCTTTACTGGAGTGGAACGTGGTGAAACAAATTTTTCCACGCGTCAGGGAATCGCTAAGCTCCTCTTCATCCGCAAGGGACACGTACACTGGGATGCCGCACCGCATGACTAGCGTGTTTTCCAGCTGCGCCAGCGGGGTTTTGCTGTTTAACTTTGCGCCTTTCAAGGATGGCGTCAAGACGAAGATGTCATCCGGCGCGTACCCGCCGCCTTTCGCGTCGGAAAGCAGAAACTCAATCTCATCCGCGATTTCGGTCTGCGCTAACTGGAACTCGTTGCCCACCATGTAGGTCACGGGGGCGCCTCGGTTTCCGAAGGGTAGCGCCAGGTTTGGTGGCCTCGGGGTGGTTTTTATGCACTCGAACCCTAACATGGCGTCGTTGACGAAGGACGCGATTCGCGGGGTCGCACGGAAGGAAGTTCTTAAAGTGTGGTGGCGCCATACCGGAATTTCGGGAACGGTTTCTTTTTCGTCCGCGCGAGACGACGAATCGTCGCGGCTGCTGACTTTGCCCGCGAGATACAACCCTCGGTCCGCCATGGTCAGGAACCGCGGGTCCGCGTCCCTGAACTGGTAAATGCTTTGCCGCGAATCCCCTAGTACGAGTAGGGTTTTTGTTGGGCTGGGGCAACCTGCAACCTGCGACTGTTTAGGCATAGACGAGTCATTTCCCTCCTCGCCGTCCCCGACCGCCGCGTCGCGTAAAATCTTCAAAACGAACTTGTGCAGCAGCGGCGTCAAGTCCTGGGCTTCGTCGATTACCAACACGTCTACTGTTATTTTCAGTCGCGGAGGCCAATCCCCATCCACCACTGTTCTTAAGGTTTCGTCGTTGCGGCACTCGGGGGCGTAGTACTTCGCAGCGGCGGCGTGGAACGAGTGCGTCTCCACGTTTTGAAGGCGCAGCTCGCGCGCGCGCTGGCGCGTGGTGAGTTTCAGGCGGGCGTTGTACGTCAGCACCAAAAACTTCAAATGAGGCACATCTCGGGCGCAGTGCAGCACGGTGGTGGTTTTACCGCTTCCAGCCACGGCTTCGACTACTACGTTCACTCTTGACCTTACTGATGCCACCACTTCCTTCTGTTCCAAACTTGGGGCCGGAAGTGGCGTAGACACCCGGTCCACGTCCCCGAACGTTTCGTAAAGCGCCGAGTTGGATGACGACGACCCATCGGTCGTGGTGGTCCACTCATCCGAGAAACGCCGTCTCGCGTTGGAGTTGCCACCAAGCGCTGACACCAAACAACCGCCTTTTCGCGAAGCAACGCGGTAAACGGAAACCCGCGGGGAAGGTGAGACGCGCATCAGCCCGGCCGCGGCGAAGCCGCCGAGGCTGAGGCGACCCGCCATGGCGGGTGCGGGGCAAACTAAACTGATAGTGACGTGCCGAGTTTTCTTTGGCGCAGTTCCTTTCGCTTCCATGAAATTTTCAGCCGGTCACCATCGCGGCTGCCCCTCAGCGCCTGTCACTCCGCGTGCGCGCACGGGCGTCAGCGCATCGCGCGATGCTCGCGGTCCAGTCGCGTGTCGTCGTCGCGCGCGCTCGCGGCGCCGGTGTGCATTCTCGCGCGCGGTCGCGGCGAGGATTCGTCGCGCACCGTCGGCGGGCGCTTTTTCCCACCGCCGCCGTCGCCGCGTCCGATAAAGTCGATGAAGTCGATGAAGTCGCTTCCCCCGGCGTGATCCTCCTGTTCGGGTTCCACCCCGACGAGGTCGCGCCGATTGCTGACTTGGTCGGCGCGCTAGCGCAGGAGATGGAGGTTGCCGGGGCGGGCGAGCTCGCCGTGGCGAGAGTCGCGGGCGACGCGCTCGGCGTGTCCGCGGAGTTTCTGCTCGACGGAGAAGAGATGGACGATGCGATTGCCGAGATTGATTTCACGTTACCCCCCGCCTCGCGCGTAGTGCTTCTGAGGGGCGACGCGGCTAAACAGCTAATGCCTGACTTGAAGCTCGAGATGGTTGACCTTGGTTTGGACCCCGCGGTTTTCGGGGTGTTCGTGGCGAAGCACGCGGGGTTACCCCTAGGCGCCGTGGCGAACGCCGTGATCAAGGCGCACGAAAACTACTGGGATTTGGGAAGCGTCTCAGTTGAGAACGTTGAGGAGTCAATCAAAAAACAAACAACGTCCACGCAATGGCCTGGCGAGGAGGCGTGGCGCCCTTCCGACACGATTTGCGCCATGAGCCTGGTGATGGACCACGCGGTGGTACCTGACCCGCAAGCGTGGACGCACGTCGGGGGTACCGAAAATGAGAAATCCAAAACCAGGGAAGACAGAAGCGCGGTGGTCGTGCTGGACGGGATCGTGGGCGAGTCTTTGCGCGCCGCGCTGTTGGCGGAAATAACGGAACCCGGCTGGAATCATTTAAATGCGACTGCGCCGCCGACCAGCAAATGGGCGAGGGACACGAACGACGGAGTGAACGGGGACGAAGAGGATGAGGAGGACGCTTCTTCGTCAGCGACTACCTTCCAGGAGGATGACGAAGATGGCGACGAAAACACGCACAAAAAGAAGTCCTGGGGTCTCACCGCCGAGTCCATTGAAACCGTTAAAAACTCGCGATGTTCGAAAACGTTTCTGAGCCGATTGGCGTCCCTGTACCCCGAGTATGCAGTAAGGCTGATGCCGTGCGACGCTTTGGAGCCGGAGGGCGTTCCGGGAGGCATGTCGTTGATGTTCGGCAACGGGAACGACGACGACGATGACGGCGAGGAGGGTAACAGCCGCATAGCCACCGTGGTGGGCAACGCCGCGGTCTCCGGTGATCAGTTTCAGTGGCACTTGGACATGGACCCGGGATCCCTGGATGCGTCGGCGCCGTTCACCGAGCGGTTCGGGCGGTACGTCAACCGAAGTTTTGGACGACCTTTGTTCGTGTCGGCGCTTGTTTATCTGAACGGCCCTGCCCTGTGGACCCCTGATATGAACGCCGAGACGTTGGTACTAGACCCAGGAACCGGCACCGGGGTGTTCATCCGACCCGGCCCAGGGCGAGTGTTACTCATGGACCAAGACGCGCTGCACCGCGTGTCGCCGCCGTCGCGCGCCGCGAAAATCCCGCGCTACTCCCTCGTGTTCAAGCTTTGCTTTTACCCGAAGGACCCGGAAACAAGGCCGAGCCTGGTCAGGACCGAGTGGGGGGCGCCCACCATGTTCGGCACCGCGGGGGGGAGGCGCGCGGGGAAGGGGATGGTGGGAGGGGGCGAAGAAGAGTGTTGAAAGCGTTTTAGTTGTCCTTTCGCAACGAAACCATTTGCCACGTGTAAAAATAGTAATCCCTTCAGATCCTCGTGCGCTCCTGCCGGTCATGCCGGCTGCGGAAGACTTCGACGAGGCCCGGCACGTCGCCGCCGCGACGGCGAAGAGTGCCGGCTCGAAGGCGTACGCCGAGGGAGACTTCGTTGTCGCCGCGCGATGCTTCGGTGAGGCCATCGCGGTTGCGACTGCGGATGACCCGGATCGCGCCATTTACCGAAGCAACCGGTGCGCGGCGAGGTTGCAGCTCGGGGACATCGCTGGCGCCACGAAAGACGCCACGGAGTGCACTAAGTTGTCCCCCAAATGGCCGAAAGGGTGGAGCAGGCTGGGGAACTGCTTGTCACGACAACCGGGGCGTGTCGCGGAAGCGGAAAGGGCGTTGAAAACCGCGATTCGGTTGGGAAGCGCGGACGCGGCGATTGCGCTTAGCGAGCTGAGGGCGAAACAAACCGCGAGCACGACGAGCACGACGAGCAATCCGAAACGTGCGTCGATATCATGGAGTCACAGGCTCACGTCTTTCCGCAAAAAGATCGGCTCGTTCGTACCAACCGCGCCCAGCGATTGGACCGACGCGGTTGCCAAATACGGCGCCCTGGATGCGAAAACAAAATGGGCGCTCAAAGCGCTTTGCTGTTTGTTCGCGTTTTTCATCGGCCGGTCAGTTTTCGGAGGCCCCGAGCTGCCCTTCGGGCTGGGTAAAGCCACAGGGTCGAGGTTCGCCGGGCGGCAGGGAAACACACAGGCAAACAGTCACGCCGGGTACGGGGACGACCGGCGGGCGACGGACGACGAATCGTATCCAACCAACGGTACGCTCGGCGGTTTGGGAACCGTCGCCGCGCTCGGGGTGATGTACTTCGCGTACAAACAAGGCGCGTCGCCGTACACGCTGATGATGCTGGCGAACATGCTGGGCTTGACCGGGGGGGGGCGACGGCGCGGGTACGGGGGATACGGGATGGGGGGGATGGGGAGGGGAAGAGGCGGGTTTTTTTAAGTTTTTTTGTGGACTCAATTACTTTACACGTTCATACGCAGTGTCCTCCTCCTTTCATCACTGAAACATACCCGTGAAACACGAATTGTGAAGTGTGTCTTCGTGTAACACTGCATGTTCGTTGTCCGGATTTGCGTCGACCGCGTCTTCCGCGTTTCCGTCGTCCACCGGTTGTTTCCTTCTTCGCTTCGCGCGCTTCATCGTCTCGCCGTCGCCGTCCGCCGTGCTCGCGTCCCGCACTTCTTTCTTTTCTTTCTTTTCTTTCCCCGGCGACTCAAGGCCCCGGCCCTCCAACAGTTTCATGGCGCACGCTGGACACACCCTAAGTTTCACCAGCGCTTCTTTCTGTTCGCCCGCTTCCACGTACCCGAAGTGCACTTCGTAGGACGTCAAGTCGTTTTTCGCGCCGCACTTTTTCTCGCCACAAAAAAACTGCCCCTTGCCTTGTTTCACCTCCCCCTCGGTTCGCCACCGCATGCCTATCTTCCGTGTCCGCCATCGACTCAAATCAGCCACGCAGTATTCCTTGAACAGCTTGTCGTAGTACTGTCTCGCGAGTTTCGCGTCCCAGTGGGAAAGAACGTCGTCGTCCTCGTCGCTTCGCAGGAAACGGAACGTGGACTTTAAGGTTGACAAATCATCGGACACGGGCGCCCGGACCACACGCGCACGAGCCTCTGCTGCGGCGCACCCGCCGCCGTAGAACGTGTCGTAGTCGTGCAGAAACACGCGGTGGCGTTCCTCGGGAGGCAGCCGAAGCAACGCCTTGATGCGTTCGCGACGCGACTCGGCGTCCGCCGAGGCGAACGTCCGTGACATCGATGGGCGCAACGAAGTGCCGAGTCCAAATTTTGCCACTTGGCCAAATCCGTTGCCAAACTGAGAAAACATGATGACGTCACACGGCACTGCCAATCCGACGCGCGCGTGTGTGTGGACCAGCTCTGTCCCGCCGGTCGGCCGTCACCCCGACCGTCGTGTCCGCGTTTCTTCGCGTGTGGTGTTGTTACCGACCCAAACTGCGCGTCGCGCAACCTGCGAATCGTAGTCGCGCCGACAACCACCGGATTGTTGTACCTGGATGGAGGTCCCCACGGTCATCGGGCTCGGGCTCGGTTTCGACGGCACGTCGAACTGGATCAACAAGGTTTTGGTGGACAAGCTTGTTCTTGGGGTGGATGAGTTCAAACCGGAAACGTACTCCATCACGCGGAAGTTTCTCGTGCTGTGGAGCTTCCTCACGCTCTTCACCTACGTCCTGTACTTCACCTTGTGCCCGGCGTTGTTTTACGTGCTGTACACGAAGCGCGACGCACGCGGCAAAAACGTCGCGCACTGGAACTGGAGAGAGGGCCGAACGCAGGTTTTGAACGAAATCAAGCTCAGTAGCTGGAGCATTTGCGTCATGGCCGCCATGACCGCGCCGTTCGAGTTGCTGGTGGAGGCGGGGTACACGAAGATTTACTGGGACTTGCCCGCCAGGGATAACTACGCGGGGTGGTTTTACCTGTTAATAGGCTCGCCGCTGCTGTTCCTCGCTTTCAGCGACACGTGCGTGTACTGGATCCACCGATTACTGCACCACCGCCTGTTATACGCCCCCATCCACAAGCTGCACCATAGGTACAAGGAAACAACACCGTTCAGCGCGTTCGCGTTCCACCCCCTGGACGGGTGGGCGCAAGGGTGTCCGTACCACGTGTTTGTGTTTCTGTTTCCCATGCATCACGTGACGTACTTCATCGCGCTGGCGGGCGTCGGGCTGTGGACGATCAACATTCACGACCGGACCACCTTACGAATACCCTTCGTCAACGGCGCCGCGCACCACACTGTGCACCACACCGGGTTTAATTACAACTACGGACAGTACCTCGTGTTCTGGGACAAAATCGGGGGTTCGTTCAGGGACCCGTTTGTCGTGGCGCCCTACAACGGCGAGCCGATCGCGGAGAAGAAGAAATTGTAGAGACGGGCGTCGGTATACGAACATTCAGAATACCAGTTCGTACAGACGTCGTGCAGTTACCAGAGTATCCATAGCCGATCGCCCGTAACCGATCAATCAACCAATTCATTTATCGTTACTTTCAATCGAAAGCGAGCTTTGCTTCGAGCATACGTACAAAGGCGGGCTATCTACCGTGAACTGGACCGGAATTCTTTCTCTCAAGACGTCCGCATCGAAACCCTCGTCACGCTCACTCCCTCCCAACCCCTTAAAAGCATTCTCTTTCAACACACACACCGCCACATCCTGGTGTTTCCCATCGCCTAAGACCACACACCGCGGGTCCAAAAGTCCGCCTGGCATCAATCATCAATAATAGCACTGAGTAACGGTCACCGCCGCTCACAGGTACTTTTCGATCGTGCCGGTCAGCGTGCTCTTCGGCACCGCCCCGATCACGGTATCCAGCTTTTGCCCACCCTTGAAGATCATCACCGTGGGGATTGAGCGGATGCCGTACTCCGTGGCGACGGAGGGGCTTTCATCGGTGTTCAGCTTGACCTGTGGGGGATGGAGGGAATGGTGGGGGGGTGGACGGTCAGGTCAGCGAACTGGTGAGCGAAAAGAAAAGGTGAAAAAGCTTTCGCGACCCTCGGGATCAGGTTTTCGGGCGAACGATTTGTCCAAATCGTGAAGGGGCGCGTGTCCCTCGGTCTGCGTCGCGCCTGAACCACGGTGTGCGGAGGTACTCAACGCGTGTGTCGCGAAAACGTAACCCGAGCCGATCGCGCGTGCGCTGAAACCGGGTGCCGTGCGGGGTTTATGCAACCCTGGTAAGCGGTTGCTGGTACGTACCGCCTTGAGCTTTCCTGCGTACTCCTCCGCGAGCTGGTCGATGAGAGGTGCGATCATGCGGCAGGGGCCGCACCAGGGCGCCCAGAAGTCCACGAGGACGGGGATGTCGCTTTTAAGCACCTCTTGTTCGAAGGTCGCGTCCGTGACCACGGTGGCGGCGCCTGGGGATTAAGAATTACGCGTCGCGACGGCGGGGGTCAGCACAGGCCGGGGATCATCGGTGGGGCGGAATGCTGCCGTATGCTGACGCGACGGGATCGTTCTGAATTCAGGACGGATGGTGCACACGCGAGTGACACACGGAAACGCGTCCCCGGTACCCGACGCGAGCCGTGCGGACGCGAAACGAACCCCCACACACATCAACACGTACCGTTGCCGTTGGTAACCTCGGCCTTGCACACGAAACCAACGCGGCCGGTCGCGCGAACCGGACCGCGGGCGCTGACGCGCTGCACCCGGGATTTGCCTTTGCCGCTAAGAGAAACCTTCGCGCTCAGGGCGGTCACGTTGGCGGTGACGGCAGACATGGTGTTGTGTTGGGGCGAACGACGTGGGGTTTGGACCGAGACGTGAAGGGGGGTGGTGCGGTAACGAACTTGCGTACACGGCAAGGTCGACGTCTGTTGTGAGCTGCACCGGCCGGAGACGGGCGTCATCAAACCGGGTCGTCTCCGAGGGGACGGTTTTTTCGGGTTCGGGGACGATATCCGCGTTTGGCCAGCTGGGACGGACCAGTAAGATTCGGCGTTTTCGCGGTGAAGCGCTTTCGCGGTGCAGGCGTGTGACGCGGATTGAGTTGCTTTTAGGCCCGCGATCTTGACCGGTACCGCGATCGTTTGACCCTGCGTTCTTTCCTTTCAACTGATCGGGAGGTCACCGGTGGCTTCGCGCGTTGCTTTCCTAGAGTGCTCGACAGCACCAAGAAAAACAATGGTACTTCGTCCATCACTTTCCTCCCCACGCCGTCCAGCACGACGACGGCGATGGAGAACCTCGCGACCGGTGTGGGCCCCGTGAAGCGCGAGCGCACGGAAATCGTCCCGGTGAACAACCAAGGCACGTCCTTGCCTCGTAAGAAGTTCTTCCGAGCAAGAGCGCACTGTAACCCGCTGAGCGACAGCACGTTCCCTGTGTAAGTTTGATGTCGATGAGGACCGCCGCCGCCGGGCTCTCGCGTGCACTAGCCGCACCACGTCCTTGTTCTGTTTCCGTGGAGTTTCCGTTGCCGAACGGCCGGGCTGACACGTCAAACCCGGCTGACCATCGGCCCGTTTCCCTGACCAAATGCCCCATGACCCACAGCCCCCTTCGCCCTGATGCGTACGACTGGGAGTCGCACTACCCCGAGTTTTTCGCCAAGCACCGCGAGGAAACAAACAAAAATGGAGATGTCTCCACGACACAAGAGCCTCCCCTGGTTAGGTTCGCGGACGTGGGGTGCGGTTTCGGCGGTTTACTAGTCCGCCTTTCCCCGCTCTTTCCCAACGACCTCGCCGTGGGCATGGAAATCAGGGACAAAGTATCGCAGTACGTCAAAGAGCGATGCGTGGCGCTGCGCAAAGAAAGCCCGGGTTCGTTTGAAAACATCTCGTGCATCCGAACCAACAGTATGAAGTACCTGCCCAACTTTTTCAAAAAAGCGCAGCTCACGAAGTTGTTTTTCCTGTTCCCCGACCCGCATTTCAAAACCGCGAACCACCGGCGGCGGATCATTCAGAGGAGTCTTCTCTCTGAATACGCGTACACCCTCGCGGTGGGCGGCGTGATGTACACGATCACGGATGTGGAGGTAAGGAACTTTCCCACTCACCACGCTCCGTCTCTGTGATTTACCGAAGCTGGTGACTGTTGTCCATACATCGCGATATACTCGTCCTGCGAAGGGACGTCTTACGACTAGAAGGGCGCATTCCCTCGGACTGTTACCACGCCTGTTTACGTAATACCAATCCCGGATATACACGCGGCCTTACGAGACTGACGTTTATTTTTTACACGCTCAGGAGCTCGGGCGGTGGATGGCGGCGAAAATAGGCGCGCACCCGATGTTCGAGCGTTTGACCGAAGAAGAGTGCGCCGCTGACCCGGTCGTGCCGCTTTTGTTCACCGGAACGGAGGAAGGCCAGAAAGTAGAGAGGAACGAGGGGAACACGTTTCTCAACGTGTTTCGGAGAATAGACGGGCCGAAGTGATGTGATGATGAAGTGGACTATTTTAATCGCACAATGTGAAGAATCTATGGATTGAAACGAGCACCCCCGTCGCGCGGCGGCCTCTAGTAGGCCCTAGTGCATTTGGAATGCTCGCGGCTCGGTGGGTGTCGGTTCCCAAGCGACACGTCACGCGTGGCGCGTATTTGTGTCCGTAGTCGGCCGTCCGACCTTCACCACCCGTAGTCGGACACGCTAAACGCTTACCTCACTTTGTCTTGGCGTGAAGGCTGGCGACTTGTTGGTCGTGGCTAATCTTCCGGTACAGCTGGTACAACCCGGTCGCAGCCATCACGCAGTTGACGCTCATCAGGTTGTAGTTCTTGGGGGTTATGTCCAGGGAGTACTTCATCCAAATCAACCCCGTCGTGGCGACCGCGGCTTGTTGAGCGGTGGACAGGAGCTCGGGCGGTCTTGAGAAGTCCTTGATGTTCGCCGCGGTGATCCCCCACTTCATCGTGGGGGCCCAGAAAAAGATCGTCTTGGGGCCGGCGGGGTGGTTCCAGAACGCCACCGCGGACTGCGCAAGCCCGGCCATGGTGTGTTGCCTGGGCGGACGCGCGGAGCGTGTGTGTCGCGTTCGCATTATTGGCGTCAGAAGCGCTTGGCGGCGTTTGAGCACTCGGCACCCTGATCCAAATCGCACCGGTCAAAAGAGGAATTCTCTGTCAACTGACCGGTGATATCAGACTCCTGCGGTGAACAATGCCAGTTTCAAAGGGTGGCTGCGGCCCTCTCGTTTCGTTTTCGCACAGTGCCGCAGATCGTCACTCGGTCCGAGGCTGTGGCCACCACCAGTCACCGGCGCGCGGCGACGTGCGTGGGGCGAGGGTGGCATCCTTGCCAGAGGCCATGGCGCAGGTGGCCACGCGTGCGTGGACGATGCCTCCGGTTGGAGCACGTCAAGACCTGTCGCGCGTGTCGGGCGCGGCGAGGCGCCAGCTGTGGCGCGACCAAACACAAATGCCGAGGCACCGCGTGGTGTGTGCTCGCGTGACACGCGCTTGGACCGCGTGCGCGTGGACGACCGCGACGGGAGAAACGCCAGTGTACCTCAACTCGGATGTGCGCGGCAAACACGTCGTAGTCGTGGGCCTCGGGTACGCACGCGTGGGAACGACGAAACACGGATCTTTCAAAATGCACAAGCACGCAGATGTCCACGCACTTTCTTTTCACCACACTTTCTTCGCCAGGGAGACGATTGCGGTGACGAATTCAAAAACTCACCCCGTGTTCCCCCGTCCCATCTCCGCGCTCGCAGCAAGTCCGGCCGCGCGGCCGCGTGTCTCGCGATCGAGCTCGGCGCGAACGTGGTTGGCGTTGACGTTAACGAGAAGTGCGCGCGGTTGGAGAACGACGCGTCAGTTTTGAAATCGGCGTCGCAAAAAAACGCCGGCGCGTATCTTAGGACCGAGCTCGGTGCGCACTTGAAGTCCACTTTTTTCGAAGCGGACTTCATCGTTCTGTCGCCGGGCGTGCCCCTGACGCACCCGTTAGTGGCGTCCGCGATGGCGCAGCCATCAAACACCGAAGTCATCTCCGAACTCGCCTTCGCCGCGCGAATCGTTGAGTCGTTTAAAAACGTCCGGAAAATAGCAGTCACCGGCACGAATGGCAAATCCACCATCTGCTGTTTCTGCGGTCAGTTCCTTAAGAACGTCGCGGGGAGTGATAATAAAGTCTTCGTGGGTGGCAACTACGGCGTTCCCTTGTCCATATGCGCGCTCGACTTTCTGTCGCACCACCGGGACGGAAAACCGCCGCCGTACAAGTACGTGGTGTGCGAACTCTCGTCCTACCAACTCGAACACCCCGGGTGGCGAGGTAAGTAATTGTATTTCCCAAATCCCGCCTCCCTGTTTCATCTCTCAGCTGGTGACTGTTGTCCATACATCGCGATATACAATACTGACACTTTTCTTTTACATAAAAAGAGCTCAAGTTCGACGCGGCGTGCGTTTCGTCGTTATCACCCGACCACCTGGAGAGGCATGGGGATATGCGCACGTACGTTACGATGAAAGCTAGGGTTTTCGGGGGGCTGAGGGCGGATCGGGGAGGGCTGGCGGTGATGCCGAGTGAGCTGGGAACGGACAAACGCGCGCTCGCGATGTTGCGCGAGGCGATCGATTCAAACGAAACCGAAACCGAAAACGAAAACGAAAACGAAAACGAAAACGAAAACGAAAACGAAAACGAAAACGAAAACGAAAACGAAAACGAAACCGGCGTTCCCCACGCCGTGGGATCCCTTCCCGGGGTCGTCGTGGACGTGGCGCGACGTGAGGCGAAACTACAACTTTTAGTTGGAGATGTCCGCACGACGGAAACTTTGGACCTGTCCTCTCTGACCGCAATCGGGGACCACAACCTGTCAAACGCGGCGGTCGCGGCGCTGCTTGTGTTTTCGCTGGACCCGGGAACGTTTTCAACAAAGGCGCTGACCAAAGCCGTCGCGTTTCTCGACCCGCCGCCGCACCGCATGCAGCGGGTTACCTTTGCGACCGAAACACCTACGGGACACACAAGTGGCACTAGCGGGCCGTCGCTGAATCACAAAAACAGCACCGAAAACGTCGAGTGGATCGACGACAGCAAGGCCACGAACGTGGAGAGCGCGTTGGCCGGGCTCGGTAAGTATTTCCCATTTACAACATTCCGCCGAATGATTGCCCATACAGACTGACATTTATTTTTTACAATCTCAGGGGGGTACGACCGGCGCGCGGTTGTGTTGTTGGGCGGCTTCGCGAAAACAGGTGTTACGCGCGGCGCGGGCGGCGGCGTAAACGGGCTGGGGTTTGGACGACTCGCGGGGGTGTTACGTAGACACCAAGGCTACGTCACGTTCGGAGCATCAGGCGAATTGATTGCGGAGGAGCTCGTCGAGGCGGGGGCGGGGGTACCCATCGCGGTTACGAAAACCATGCGGGACGCGGTTTCGGCGGCGAAAGATTCCGTCGCCGACGGCGGCGCGGTGGTGCTTTCGCCCGCGTGCGCGTCCTTCGACGAGTTTCGGAACTTCGAACACCGGGGAAGCGTGTTCAAAGCCCTCGCGAGGGGGGAGGAGGTGGAGTACCCGTGATTACGAACGAGCGGTACAAAGTAAGTGTTCCACGAATGGACCACGCGGAACGCATCGCGTGGAATCATCATTAATGAAATCTGAAGTCGATTTCTCTCCCCCAAAACTCGAGCCGTGCAAAACCCCCTCTTCGTTGTCTTTCCGTCGGCTGCCATGGGCGGATAGGGGGAGACGTGCAGACAGACGGGTCAGAACTCGCAAAATTTCCTCGATCCAGTCGTTTGGTTTTGGCGCCAAACCCTAATCCACCAATCACCGGCCGTGAAGTCATATCCGCGTCCGTTTTCACGGTCGAATCTCTCGAAATCCGCAAGTCTGTGTCGGTGGTCGGCGGTGTATGCGCAAACAGTCTGCTTTTCGCTTTTTTTCAAACGAGGTCGCGATGAGTCAGAAAGTCCGCGTCTTCGCCAAGGCGCGCACATCTACAACGCGCGTGCTTTGCGACGACGCGCGCGTGGTGTTTGCGACCACGCGCGGATTGCCAGATCTACCGTGTGTGAACCCCGTTTGGGCGTTTAAACTCCGCGGCGCCGGCGAACGCGCGCGTGCCTTGCCGTGAGACGCGCGCGTGTCGAACAGACGCTGAAGAGTCGCAAGTGTCTTCGCGAGTCTGCCGCGCCCGCGCCTCGAACTTGCACCCGCGTGTACTCCGCGTGCGAGTCCGCGAACTCCGCGAGCGGCGGCGTGACCGGTGTCAACACGACCGCGATGAAGGTCGCGTCGGTGTTCACCGGCCTGGGAGGTCTTGACCTCGGGTACGTCCGCGCGTTTGCCGACTCGCGTTTGACTGCTCGCTCGAGTAAGATTGGAACATCGAACACGCGCGTCAACGCCTGGTCCGTTCCTTCGATCGCGTGATACCCATCCTGACCCCCGCCGCTTTTCCCCCCACGCCCACTCACAGTTTGGAACAAGCCGGGCACGAGATTATCCTGCAGGTGGAGGGCGACGACCGCTGCGCGTCCGTGCTGCGCACGCAGTTTCCCCGCGCGCGTCTGGAGCGAAATCTCACCGCCCTAGAAACTCTTCCCGCCGAAACGGAGGTGCTGGTTGGGACGTTGCCTTGGCCTGAAGAGCAGGACGACGACAACAAGGCGCGCGCGGTGGTGGAGCAGCCGTGGTTACCCGCGTCGCGTGCCGCCGCCGCGGAGGAGCACGCGCATTTCTTCCGTTTGCTCGCCACGAAGCCGGTCTCTTGGGTCGTCCTGGAGCTCCCCGTGGCGCTGCTGCGATGGGCGACCGCGGCGGTGCCTGGTACGCGCCCTTTCGGCTTCTTTTTGCACCGCGCGTCGCCTCCTCGCCTTCCTTCGGTTCGTACACACTTGGAGCGCTCCACGACGCCCGCCTGTTTTGGAAACCCACCGGCGGGCGATGCTTTTGTGTGCGAGTTATCCGTGGATCGCGCCACCGCTTTGCGGAAGACACGCTTCCCCACGTCCTAACCCGCCCTCCCACCCCTCACCTAAAAACCTCCATCCGCAGCGCGCCCGCCCCCGATCGCGAACTTAGTCAAGGAACTGGAAACGCTGCGCTACCGCTGGGCGTACCGAGTGGTGAACCTTCCAGGTGCGTATGACGACCATTTTCATCAACACGTCGAGAGTGTCGTCGTTGCCGTGACGTCCGGACTGAATCCACGGGCGCGGCATCGCAAATGCGTCGCGGGGGATGAACACGCGACGCGTCCGCGCGCCAGACCGCGCTTTGCGCAAAAACTCGCCCTGTTCGTTTCGTGTTCTCCGACGATCCGTGTACGGGAAATGGAAACTTCTGGATGTTTCCGGCTCTTTTAGTCACAACTTTCCGTAAACTCGATTTTAAAAAGAAAATCCACCCTTTTTTCGCTCACCTCCCCCCCTCCCTCTTTCGCATACAATGCACAGGTTTCGGCGTGCCCATGCACCGCCGACGCGTGTTCATCGTGGCGAGCCTTCACGGTGACCCGCGTGATGTGCTTCTTTCGCAAACCAATCGGTGCGCGGGCGAGTGCGCGTTCGTGGGTTTCGGAAAGAATCTCGCGAAGAATCTCGAAGAAACGCAACCCGACGCCGACGCCGACGCCGAGCCACAGAAACACGCCCACGCCCTGTGCTACGAGTGCTTCCACAACGACCCATCCCCGGGTGACCCGGTTTCCGTCGCCGCGTGCGTTGATTTCACGGAAAAAAGAAGGCCGCCTTTGCTTCACGAGCTTGAATCGTTAACCCCTCGAAACGCCCGGCGCCTCTGCGTGGTGCGCGAGGAGCTGTGCAAAAGCGGCCGCGCCGCCGCCGGGATGCTCAGCGCGACGGACGTGGAAAAACTGATGGGGTTCCCTTACGAGTGGACCGAGCCGTGCGCCAGGGCTTCAAGGGCGCACACCCCTGAGGAGTTCCATGAGCAGGACGTACGCGGGGGTCGTCGCGGGTCGCCCCCGAATGAAACCACGCCCGTGTTGGAAGGCACCGCGGCTGAACAACCGGTTGCGAAACTCGACGCCGACGCGCCGGAGCCGCGCGCGTTGAAAAACGGCAACGGCGAGGACGGAGGGATACGCACCCCGACGGAGATTGCGGAAGGTGACCGGGTTCGCAGGGAACGTGTGGGTGACGCGAACTTGAACGAGTCCTTTGTGGTGGGTGCGCCCGGAAGTGACAACTCGGATGTTGACAACCCGTTTACCTCTGTTGCTGGGGAAAACGAACACGACACGCACGACGAGAGCAGCGACGACGATCTTGCTAACATCACCGCGCAGGAGGCGCACGATATCGTCCGCATTATGCTGATGGCCAGCGCAACGGCGGTTCCGCAAGCGAGGTGGATCGGCGAACGGCTGTTGGACCCGTACGGCACCCCGTTCCAGAGACACAAACTGGGCATCCCTTTCGCGAAGGAAGTGGTCGGCGGGTTGGACGACGCGGACGGCCGCGCGTGGGCGGAAGCGGGGTGGAACGTGGCTGTTACCAGAGGCAAAGAAAACACCGAAACATGGCGAGGAAGGCACGCGTTGCGCGAGTGCGGCGACGCGCCTCGCAACGACCCGTTCGTTCCTTTAGGGAGCTTCCTAAACACGCACGGCGACCCCCCGTCCGAAAAAGCCGCCGCAAAATACGTCACGCAACTGCAAATCGCGCACGCGGATATCCCCGGGTTTGTCATGGACGCCCTGGATCCGTACGGCGAAGCCTCCGCGGGTGACACCGCGCACTGGGCCGGGGACAAGCCGCACGCCGTGGAACTGATTGCGCTCGAGGACCTGGCTGATTTGGCGTCCGCGGAACCGGGCATCGTGGCGGCTGCGAAGATTGAGGACGTCGTTGTCGACACCGAGATGGAAAATGGAGGAGATGCGAAAACCGAGACGGCGCGCGAGACGCGCGACGGCGCCGAGAATCCGCCACCCGCGGAGCACTCCGTCGCGGAAACCACGACTCCAAAAGAGGCTTCAGAGGTTGGGAAAGAACCAGAACCAGAACCAGAAAAAGAAAAGGAAAAGGAAGAACCGCCCACGCCCGAGGAGCTGTTAGCGGAGGACCTGTCCGGCTCCGAGGACGAGGGAAACGTGGACGACCCGTTCATGGTGGGCACGCCGGTGTGGGCGCCTTGGCGCTTGGGGAAAGGCGCGGAGTCGGTTTTGTGGCCTGGCATTTCCCTTTGCCGAACCAAAGACGCCGCCGTGATTCCGGACGAGGCGCTGCAAATGAGACAGCCCAAAAACGCAACCCCCGAGTCGCACCACCTGGTTGTGTTTTTCGGCGACCGCACGTACATGTGGCTCCCCGTGAGTTCCTTCCACGACTTTGAGTTCCGAGGCGAGGTTTTCGAGGCGCGCATCGCGCAGAACGTGAAGCGGAACAGCGCGACGTTTACGCGCGCGTGCGTGGAGGCGCGGGCGTGGGGACGCACCTGGCGCCGACTAAGAGCCGTGGAGGCGTGTAAGAAGCGCAAGCGCCGGGAATCCGCGAGGAAAGCGCGGGAAATGGCGAGCGCGGCGAAGGATGCGGAGAAGAAACTGGCGGAACCGCGGGAAGCGGCGGTTGTTACTCCCGAACGCGCCGCGCCCGATTCAAATCTCGCGACGGCGCGCGAAAGCGCGAGAAGAGAAGACACCTCGCCCGACAACTCAGGCTCACCCGGCTTGTTCGGGGTGGGCGATTTCGGTCCGGACGGGTACCTAGGCAGCCTGGTGTCAGGCGCGGAGCCCGAGCCGTGCGGCACGTGCCGCGTGTGCAAGGCGCGCACGCCCGAGGCGCTGCGGAACCAAGCAATTCTCTCCGCGAAGCAACGAACCGAAACCCCCGGCGTGCCGCGGCACATGCGGTGCCCGCAAGTCGCGGCGGTGCGGGCGGCGAGGGGTGGGCACCACGGCGCGCTTATTTCTTTGCGGCGGGAGGGCGCGGTGGGCCAACGGGTGTGCGTGCTTTGGGACGAGGATGACCGCTTTTACCGCGGCCGAGTTTCGCGGTTCGACACAGACGCGTTCACGCACGACGTGGAGTTTGACGACGGCGAGGTATCGCGCGATTTGCGTTTGTGGCGCGAATCCGTGACGGGCGTGGACGCCCGCTCGGACCCTCACCCGTTCGGAAGGAGGTTCGTGGTCGTGACCGACGACGGAGACAGACAACACACGCCGCCCAACGCCAGCAACGGTAGCGGTAACGGGAAGAAGAGGAAAGCGTCAAAGACCGAGGACACCGGCGGGGTTTGGGCGCCGGACACGACCGGCGTTGGCGCGCACGCCAAAAGCAAAAAGAGGAAACACGCCGCCGCCGTGGCTGTTTCGGAGGCCGACGCGTCCTGCGCGCAGCGGTGCGACAGCTGCGCGCGGTCGCACAAGGGCATTTCGTACTGCGCGGCTAGGGGGCACGTGGTGCACGGCGTGAAGCGTTTGGGCGGGGCGGGAGAGCACGGAGCGGGCGGCGGCGCGGGGAAGGACGGCGGCACAGAAATCGGCCCCGACGGCGTCCCGCGCGTCGCCGCCCGACGAGGTGGGAACGGCAAGTTCGTCGTTTCCGAATCCGTCGGCGCCGTGCTTCTCGGCGCCGGGCTTGACGTCCCGGAGCGGTGCCCGCTTTGCATCCGCAGAAAAAAAGGCCTGGCGCACTGTTTAAAGAAGCAGCACATCTGGCTCACCCCCGAGCAATCCGCGGTGCTCGCGAAAACCCCGGCGGCGCCCAAAACGGGCAAGGCGAAGCGGGAACGCGAAGACGCCAAGGACGCGGCGGCGAGAACGGCGGCGAACGCGGTCGCGGCGGTGGCCCCGGCCGCCGCGGCCGCGATGCTCCCCGCGCTGATGCAGATGCCCATGCCGCCTGGAATGTCCGTCGAGGCCGCCGCGCAGGCGCAGGCGCAGGCGGCGGCGGCGATGGCGGCGGCGATGATGGGGATGGGCGCGATGCCGGTTCCGTTGGGGATGGCGATGCCGCGCCCGCCTGTTTGACTTTTGAACGGCACTTGAACGAATAGACGAAGCCGGACGAGTTTTAAAACATGTATTTTTACGGGACTTCTTGTTCTCACCATCAGGGTACGCCGTTCGCCAACGCC